>Ga0111539_10000447_pt1 | contig 51936 bp, 40 predicted proteins | sample RhiMethybrSRZTD1_FD_79667 | JGI IMG/M metagenome (GOLD analysis project Ga0111539, IMG submission 79667) | Populus rhizosphere microbial communities from Tennessee, USA - Rhizosphere MetaG P. TD hybrid SRZTD1 (version 2) (version 2) | ecosystem: Host-associated > Plants > Roots > Rhizosphere >... | reverse complement strand
TGAATCGCCGCTCCTCGCCGGCCTGCTCTACGTCGGCACCGACGACGGGAACCTGAACGTCACGGAAGACGACGGCAAGAGCTGGCGGAAGACGACGAAGTTCGGCACGCTGCCCGACGGGGACTACGTCTCGGACGTCTTTGCGTCGCCGCGCGACGCGAACGTCGTGTTCATCTCGCTCAACAACTGGCAGCGCGGCGACTACAAGCCGTACATCCTGCGCAGCGACGATCGCGGCCGCACGTTCCGATCGATCTCGGGCGACTTCCCGGATCGCCATCCGGTCTGGGCGGTCATCCAGGATCACGTCAACGGCGAGCTGATCTTCGCCGGCACCGAGTGGGGCCTGTTCTTCACGGTAGACGGCGGCACGCACTGGACGCAGCTCAAGGGCGGCATCCCGACGGCGCAGATCCGCGACATGACGGTGCAGAAGCGTGAGAACGATCTCGTGCTCGGGACCTTCGGCCGGGGTTTCTACATCCTGGACGACTACAGCCCGCTGCGCGAAGTCACGGCGCAGGCGCTCGCACAGGAGGCGGAACTGTTTCCGCTCCGGCCGGTCTATCAGTTCGACACGCTGACGCAGCAGAACGCCGCGTGGGGCAACTTCGCGACGCCCAATCCGCCGTACGGGGCAGTGTTCACCTACCACGTCGGGCCGAACGTCAGTGGCAACCTCGCGCTCGTCGTGAGTGACGAGGGCGGGCGCGATCTCTGCCGCATCGATGTGGATGAGAAGCCCGGAGTGCAGCGCGTCGCGTGGAACCTGCGGGTCACTTCGCCGGGCGCCACCGGTGGCGGTCGCGGCGGCGGTGGCGGCGGTGGTGGTGGCGGACGTGGCGGCGGAGGCGGCGGCCCGACGTGCCAGCCGATCCCGTCGGCCGCGCCAGCGCCCACCGGCGAGGCCGCAAATCCGGCGGGCGCGGGCGGGGCCGGCGCGAGCGGGGTCGGCGCGCCGCAAGCGGGCGCCCCAGTTGGCGCTGCAGGTGGCGGCGGGTTCGGCGGCCGCGGCGGCGCGGCGCCGCAGGTCCCGCTCGGCCGCTATACGGCTCGGCTGGTCAAGATCGGCGGAGATCAGATGACGCCGGTCGGCAAGGCGCAACGCTTCCAGGTGATCCCGATTCTGGCGAAGGATTGAGACTTGATCCTTGTCAGGGCAGAGGGCACAAGGCAAAGGGCAAAGGGGAAGTCAGAGGGTCGAAGGTAACAGGGAAGTTGTAAGTCAGAGGCTGGATGAGGCGAAGCGATGATCAGGCTGGCGACGTTTCTGGCCGTGTCGCTCTCGTCCTGCCTCCCTACCTTCGTTCTTCCCTCCACCTTCTCTTCTTCCCAGCACACCTGTAAGCCCCAGCACACCTGTAGGTTCCCCTTTGCCCTCTGCCCTTTGCCCTCTGCCCTGACAGGTTCTCCACGCCAGACACCACCTCCCGTCGCTGAGGTCTACGCCGTCCAGTTCGCGTCGATTCGCTACAGCGTCGGCCAACTGGTGGCCGGCGGCGATCGCGAGCGTCCGATCGACATCGCGATGATGGTCTGGCCGGTGAAGCTCGCCGGCGGACGCGTGCTCGTGGTGGACGCGGGGTTCTATCGAGAGAAGTTCCTGCAGCAGTGGAAGCCGCTCACTTACACCCGGCCGACCGACGCGGTCTCGGCCGGGCTCGGCATCGCGCCCGAGAGTGTCACCGACGTCGTCGTCTCGCACGTGCATTGGGATCACGCCGACGGTGCCGACCTCTTTCCTCGGGCGCGCATCTGGATCCAGCGTGAGGAGTTCGAGCACTACATCGGCGAGGGCGGCGCAGTGCTCGATCGCGCCATCGATCGCGACGTCGCGGCCATGCTGTTTCAGCTGAAGGCCGCCGGCCGCGTCGAGCTCATCGACGGCGACGATCGCGAGATCGCGCCAGGCATCCGCGTCTACACCGGCGGCAAACACACCTTCGCGTCCCAGTACGTGAGCGTCCAGACGCGAAGCGGACCGGTCATCCTCGCCTCCGACAACGCGTACCTGTACGAGAACCTCGAGAAGCACCTCGCCATCGCGCAGACGCTCGACGCCCAATCCAACCTCGCCGCCCAGTCACGCATGATCACCCTCGCGGGGGCTGTCACCCGCGTCGTCCCCGGGCACGATCCGGGAGTGTTCCTGCGCTTCCCTCTGACAAAGCCGGGGGTCGCGAGAGTTGACTAATCGGCAATGTGAAGTCGGCAATTGGTAATGGCAGAGCCATTGGCAATCGGCAAAGGAGATCGGCAATCGGCAATCGGCAATCGGTAATGGCTGATCGGTAATGGGCAATGGGCCGATGGGCAATCGGCAATGGGTAATCGTTGATCGACAATCGGGCAATGGGTGATCGCCGATGGACAATCGGCAATGGGAAATGGGCCAACATTACCCATCGGTCAATTCTCCATAGGGCCATTCCCCATAAGTCCATTATCGATTGGGCGATTGCCCATCAGCCATTGCCGATTGCCGATCAGCCGGTTTTTCGATTGCCGATTGCCCATCTCCGTTGTCGATTGCCGATTTCTCAGCCATTGCCGATTGCCGATTTCCCAGTGCCCATGGGTAATGGGAGGAATTGGGCAACCGGCGGCACCCCCACGGCGTCTTGTAGGTGAGCTCGGATGAATGACGCGACAGACCGGCTGGCCGGCGTGTTCGTGAGCGCCGGTGTCGACATCGACCGCGAGTTCGAGGCGCGGCTGGCCGACTCGTCCGCGTTGGCGTTCCGGGTCGCCTACAGCGTCCTCAGGCACCAGCAGGACGCCGAGGACGTGGCGCAGGAAGCGTTCACCCGCGCCTATCGGCGGTTCGCGCAACTGCGGGATCGGGATCGGTTTCGGGCTTGGCTCGTTCGCATCACCTGGCGGCTGGCGCTCGATTACCGGCGGGGCGATCGGCGCCGTGCGGTGCGGGAAGAAGCGATGGGGGAACCGCCGGCCGCGGCGGGTCTCGAGGATCAGGCGATCGCGGCAGAACGGTCGGCGCGACTGTGGCGCGCGATCGACGCGCTGCCGGAGAAACTGCGGCTCGTCGTCGTGCTGGTGTCAATCGAAGAGCAGACCGTCAAAGACGTGGCGGCGTTGATTGGCGCTCCCGAAGGCACCGTGAAGTCGCGGCTGTTCGATGCGCGCCAGAAGTTGAAGGAGTGGCTGAAATGACTGACCCGTCGGACGACATCCTGGGAGATCTCCGGGAAGAGTTGCGATCGGTCGCGCCGTCGCCGGTGTTTGCCGCGGCCGTTCGAGCGCGCGTGAATGGTGAGACGCCGGCGTCGCGCGGCCGGCTGTTGTTCTGGATGCTGGGCGGCGGCCTCGCGGTGGCGGCCGCGGGTGCGCTCGTTGCCGTTGGCGTCTGGCGGAGTCCGGCGCGGCCGGAGGCGCCCGGCGCGCCGGCGATTCAGGCGGCGGGAGTCACCAGCACCGCGCCTCTGACGCGCGCGCCCTCGCCTGTGGCGCCGAAGGCCGCGCCCGCGGCCGCCACGCCACGACCGCGACGCTCAGCGCCGGCTGCGGCGCCGAGCGCCGGCAGGGGTGGCGACCGCGCGCTCGAGGTCATCACGAATCAGCGCGAAGTGATCGAGCGCGTCTGGGCCGTGGCAGCGCGCCGCGGCGTGACCGCCGGGTTGACCGCCACCGAGACGCCGCCGTCCGAGGCGCCGCTCGTCGCGTTGACGGTTGATCCGATTGGCGTCGATCCGATCGTCGTCGAGGCCCTTCCCCGAGCGGACGTGCCGGCCGCGGCCGGGCCCGTGATCAGAAAAGTCACGCTCGACACCACGAGGAGCGAGAAATGAATCCGAGGGATTTGAAGAGAATCGTCGTCGTCGCGGCCATCCTTTGCATTGGGCTCTCAGGGGAAGGCGTGCGGGCCGTCTCCGCGCAGGCGGCTCAAGCGGCCTCCAAGACCGAAGTTCCGCTGAAGGTCACCATCGTCATCGCGCGCTACACCGGCGAAAAAAAGACCGCCAGCTTGCCCTTTACGCTGACTGTCGTCACCAACGAGCGCACGAGTCTGCGGATGGGCAGCGAGGTGCCGATTCCGAGCGGGTCGGCGCAGACGGCCTACTCCTACCGTTCCGTGGGCACCAATATCGACTGTGGCGCCAACGCGCGAGAGGACGGGCGCTTCCGCCTGGTCCTGACGATTACGGACTCGCAGATCTTCGGCGATCAGAAGCCCGGCCCCGGCGTGATGGCAGGCATCCCCTCATTCCAGAGCTTCACGTCCACCACGACTCTGCTGCTGTCGGATGGCCAGTCGACGCAGTTCACGACGGCGACCGACAAAGTCAGCGGGGAAGTCGTGCGTGTGGATGTGACGGTGAATGTCGTGAAGTAAGAGCGTGGGTTCTGGGTTCAGCGTTCAGGGTTCGGGTTCGAGGTTCAAGGTTCGGAGTTCTGTTCGGCGTTCAAAGTTCTGTTCGGAGTCCAGGTTCCTTCCGAGGTTTTAAACGCGAACCGTGAACGGGAACCCCGAACCCGAACCCTGAACGATGAACCCGGCCGTTCAAACCCTGAACCCGTTCTATCTCGCTAGACTCCTCATCAGCGTCAGTAACATCTCGATCGCGACCTGATTGTGCCCGCCCTCGGGCACGATCACGTCGGCGTAGCGCTTGCTCGGCTCGACGAACTCGAGGTGCATCGGCTTGACGGTCGTAAGGTACTGATCGATCACCGACTCGACCGTGCGCCCGCGTTCGGTCACGTCGCGTTGCAGCCGGCGGATGAACCGGGTGTCGCTGTCGGTGTCCACGAAGACCTTGACGTCCATCAGCGATCGCAGCGCGGCGTCCGAAAAAATCAGGATGCCTTCGACGATGATGGCCGCAAGAGGCCGGATGGTTTCGGTGAACGGCTGCCGGGCGTGCCGCGCGAAGTCGTAGACCGGGGCTTCGATGGGCTGGCCGGCGCGTAGCGCCCGCACGTGCTCGACCAGGAGGTCGGTTTCGAGCGAATTCGGGTGATCGTAGTTGAGCGCGGCGCGCTCTTCGAGCCGCAGTGCCGGGTGATCGCGGTAATAGCGATCGTGCTCGAGCACCGTCACCTGGCCGCCGCCAATCGTCTCGACAATTCGCCGGACCACCGTCGTCTTGCCGGAGCCCGAACCACCAGCGACGCCCACGATCAGCGGCCCGGCGGAAACCACAGCCGAGCATGATACGCTTTCCGCCTCCGGTCCGCCCTCGTCCGCAGGGTGGGTAGGGCCGCGATCGCGCGAGTGCGCAGAGGCTGGTCGGAGGGAGTTTGAGGTTCGAAGGCGTCTATTCCGTGCTGCCGACGCCGTTCAAAGCCGGCGGCGATGTCGATGTCGACAGCCTGAAGCGCGTGGTCGACCTGATCGCGGGATCTGGTGTCAACGGAGTGACGGCGCTCGGGGTCACGGGCGAGGCGTCGCGGCTAAACGAGCGGGAGCGCCGCGTCGTGGCCGAAACCGTCGTCGCGCAGATCGACGGGCGGGCGAAAGTGATCGTCGGCGCCTCGGCGGACGGCGTGCGCACCTGCATCGAGTTCAGCCGCGAAGCCAAGGCCGTCGGCGCCGCTGCGGTCATGGTCACGCCGCCGCGGATGCCCAAGCTCAACAGCGAATCGGTCGTCAATCACTACAAGGCGCTGGCCGAAGCCGTCGATCTGCCGATCGTCGTGCAGGACTACCCGCCGATTTCCGGGTTCGCGATGGAAGCCGGCCTGCTGGCGCGCATCGCGCGCGAGGTGCCGGCGGCGCGCACCATCAAGCTCGAGGATCCGCCGACGCCCTTCAAGACGGCGCGGATTCTCGCCGCCGCGGGCGAGACCAAGGTCGCGATTCTCGGCGGACTCGGCGGCGTGTTTCTGCTCGAGGAGTTGCTCGCCGGCGCCGCGGGTGTGATGACCGGGTTCGCGTACCCGGAAGTGCTGGTCAAGGTCGTGGCGCTTTACCGGGCCGGTCAAGTGGACGCCGCCGCCGATCTCTTCTATCGGTTCGTGCCGCTGATGCGGTTCGAATTCCAGGAAGGCATCGGCATGGCGATTCGCAAGGAAGTGTTCCGTCGGCGCGGCGTGCTCGGCGACGGGTCCACGCGTGCGCCCGGTGCGGTGCTCGACGAGGGGACGCGTGCCGCGCTCGACCGCGTGCTGGCGTGGACGGCCAGGCAGGAAGGCGGAGCATGGATCTTGGGCTGAAGGGCAAGGTCGCGATGGTCGCCGGCGCGAGCCGCGGACTGGGCTACGCCGTGGCGCATGCGCTGGCCGCCGAAGGCGTCAAGGTTTCGATGAGCTCGCGCAACGAATTCGGGATCACCGACGCCGGCAAGCGCATCGCCGCCGAGACCTACACCGAGACCCTCACCGCGGCGGTTGACGTCCGATCGGCGAAATCGATCGCGGCGTGGCACACGCTCACGATGGAAAAATTCGGCGGCGTCGACCTGCTGTTCGTCAACTCGGGCGGCCCCCCGGCCGGTCCGGCGCTGTCGTTCGACGACGAGGGGTGGAAAGGCGCGTTCGAACTGCTCGTGTTGAGCGCCGTTCGCATGGTCCGCCTCGCCGCGCCGTCCATGCGCGCCCGCGGCGGCGGCGCGATCGTGGTCTCCACGTCGTCGGCGGTGAAAGAGCCGGTGGCCGGGCTGGCGCTCTCGAACGTCGTCCGCTCGTCGGTCGGCGCGATGTCGAAGACGCTTGCCAACGAGCTGGCGGCCGATAAGATCCGTGTGAACCACCTGTTGCCCGGCCGCATCGACACCGACCGTGTCCGCGAGCTCGACGTCATACGTGGCAAGGCCAGCGGGGTGAGCGCCGACGACGCAAAGGCGGCGTATGTGAAGACGATTCCGATGGGCCGCTACGGCGAGGCGGATGAGTACGCGAACGCGGCGGTCTTTCTTTTTTCCGATGCGGCGCGCTACATTACGGGCGCGTCGCTTCAAGTGGATGGTGGCATGATTAGGACGGCATACTGAGTGGCTCAGCCTGGTTCGCTCCCGCCAGCTCTCGGTCCGATGAAGGTCCATCTCGTCAACCCGAGTGATATCTCGTTCGGCGTTGCCGTGATCACCCCGCGATGGCTGTTCGTCCTGGCGGCGGCCACGCCGCAGCGCTACGGCGATCCGGTCATCGTCGACGAGACGCTGGACACCTTCGATCCGGCGACCGTGCGTCCTGGCGATGTGGTCGGCGTCGGCATCCATACCGGCAACGCGCTCCGCGGCTACGAAATCGGCCGGCTGGCGCGCGAGGCCGGCGCGACCGTCGTCTTCGGCGGGATCCACGCCACGCTCTTTCCTGACGAAGTCCTCGAGCACGGATCGGCGCACGCCGTGGTCCGCGGCGACGGCGACGTCGTCTGGGCGCAGGTACTCGATCACGCCGCGGCCGGCATCCTGCAGAGGCGCTATGAAGGCGGGCGCGTCGCCGGGGATCAGTTCGTGCCCGCGCGCTGGGATCTGTTGAAGCCCGGCCGCTACATGTGGGCCTCGGTGCAGACCGTGCGCGGCTGCCCGAAGCACTGTTCGTTCTGCTCGGTGTGGCGGACCGACGGCCAGGCGCCCCGGATGCGGACCGTGGACGCCGTCATCTCCGAGATTGTCGCCTTGCGCCGAAAGGGCTTCCGGTTCATTGCGCTCGCCGACGACAACTTCTATCCCGTCGCGTTGAAGGATCTGGAGCAGGCGGACCGCCGCGAGGACAAGAGCCGCCTCCACGAGCTGCAGGAGATGCGCGCCGAGCGCTTCGAGCTCATGGCCCGGCTGGCGAAGCTGCCGAAGGACACCGTGTTCTTCACGCAGATTACGATGGAAGCGGCCGAGGATCCGGAGTTCCTCGATGCGATGCGCGCGGCCCACATCAAGGGGGCGCTCGTCGGCGTCGAAGCCGTGACGCCGGAAGGGTTGAAGGACATCTACAAGGACTTCAACCTCGCCGGCGACGCGCTGGCGCAACGCCTCCGGGCGTTCAAAGAGCGGGGCGTGCACGTCCTCGGGTCGTTCATCTTCGGGCTGCCGTCCGACCGGGCGGCCACGTTCGACGCGACGGCCGAGCTCGCCGAAAAAGCGCAACTGACGTTCGCGCAGTTCGTCATGCTGACGCCGTTCCCCGGCACGATCGACTTCGAGAAATGGGAGAAGAGCCACGGCGACCGGCCGCCCGAAGTGGACGGCACGCCGCTCACCAAACACTGGCTGATCCCCGCGTCGCGACGGCCGAAGTACTACATGCCGCACCCGACGATGACGAACGACGAGGTGCGGGAGCGGACGCAGGCGGTGTGGGATCGCTTCTACAGCCTGCCGGTGATCTGGAATCGCAGCAAGTGCGTGACGTCGATCAAGGGCCGATTGGCGTTCGTGCTGATTTCGAAGTTGTACCGGCAGATGTACGCGAATACCGGCATCGCCACCGACAGCGCGCGCCAATCGCGGGCGCGGCGATGGTCGCGGATCATCGCGAAGCCCTGCCAGAAGCTCTTCGCCGGCCGTCCGATGCCGGAGCTCCAGATCCCGAGCGCGTAGACGCGTCTCCGGCGAACGGGTACACTTTGCCTCGGCTTCCGTGGTCCCCCCCGCGTCGCTGACGTATCGCTTCGGCCCGTTTCTGCTGGACCGGGCCGCGTACCGCCTCGTCAAGGGCGACGTCCCGCTGCCGCTCGCGCCCAAAGTCATCGACCTGTTGTTCCTGCTCGTGTCGCGCCCGTCGTCGCTCGTGACGAAGGACGACATCCTGCAGGCGCTGTGGCCCGATGTGGCGGTGACCGACAACGCCATCACGCAAGTCGTCTCCGATCTGCGCCAGGCGCTCGGCGACAACGCCGCGACGCCGCAGTACGTGCAGACCGTGCCGCGCCGCGGCTATCGATTCGTCGCGCCGGTCGAAACGGTGGCGCCGGCCGCGCCCGCGCCGGCGGGAGCCGCGGCCCGGCCGGCGGCCGAGCCCGACGGGGGCGGCGCCGGCACGCGCACGATCGCCGTGCTGGACTTCACGAACGTATCGCGCGATGCAGGCGTGGACTGGCTGTCGGCCGGCATTGCCGAGACGGTGACGAACGATCTTCGCGCGATCCGCGAGCTGAGCGTCGTCGATCGCGCGCTCGTGGCCGACGCCGCGCGCCGGGGCAGCGCGACCGGCGAGCCGCCCGCCGGCGTCGATCTCGTGGTGGTCGGCAGTTTTCAGCGGGCCGGGGACCAGCTGCGGATCACCGCGCGGGCGGTGGACGTCCGCACGCGGCAGGCGCTGGCGCACGCCAAGGCGGACGGGCCGCTGGCTGACGTGTTCCAGGTCCAGGACGCCGTCGTCACGCAGCTCTCGGCGGGACTGCAGCTCACGATCACGCCCGCGGCGGCCGCGCGCATTCGCGCGCGCGAGACCTCGAACCTCGACGCGTACCGCGCGCTCACCGAAGGCCGGCTCAAGCTCGAGTCGCTCGATGCCGATCAGGTGCCGGCGGCGATCGCCGATTTCGAGAAGGCGCTGGCGCTCGATCCGCGGTACGCGCTGGCGCATGTCGGTCTCGCGCACGCACGGTTCTGGCGGTTTCAGGCGTCGCGGGCGAGCAACCGCCCCGAGGTCGAGGAGCTGAAAGCGGCGATCGCCCATGCGAAGCGCGCCGTCGAGATCGATCCCGAGCTCGCCGAGGCGCACTCGGCGCTGGCCTTCTTCCTGACGAGCGCCGAACGCCCGGCCGAGGCGACCGCGGCCGGCCGGCTCGCCGTCGCGCTCGAGCCGGGCACCTGGCGTCATCAGTTCAGGCTGGGTGTCGCGGCCTGGGGCACGGAGCGGCTGGCCGCGCTTCAGGCGGTGGTCAGCACGTTTCCGCAGCTTGCGTACGCCTACTTCGGGATCGCGATGGTGCATATCGCGCGCGGCGACCTCGGACTCGCCGAGAGTACGCTCCGGCAGGGGATGACGTTCGAGCGAGGTGATCCCGGCGGCGCGGAACGATTTCCCGGCAGCGGCCTGCACTGGCTGCTCGGCCTGACCCGCCTCGCCTCGGGCGACATCGACGAAGCCCGCCGCGAGTTCGATCGCGAGCTGGCGCTTTCGACGCGCGGGATCTTCTCAAACGAGTTCGCCATGGACGCGTACGACGGCCACGGGTTCGCCCTGATCGACGCGGGCGATCTGGCGGCCGCCGCCGCGATGTTCCAACGTGCGCTCGAGCGGTATCCCGATCACGCCCGATCGTGGCTCGGACTGGCGGCCGTCCATCATCGAATGAAGCGCCACAAGGACGCCGCCGCCGCGACCACCCGGGCCGTCAAGGCCATCGGCGAACTGCGCGCGAACGGCAGGGTCACCGAGGCCGCCCTGGCGGCGGCGTTCGCTGACGTCCAGTCCGGCCGGCCGGTTCAGGCGTTCGCGACCCTCGAGCGGCTCCTGAGCGAGGCTCCGCCGGGGTTTGCCGGGTGGACGCTCCCGGTCGAGCCGTTCCTGGCGCCGCTCCGGGGCGAACCTCAATTCCGTAGTCTCCTGGCCGCGCTCGCCGATCGAGCCCGGTAGGCCCAGGCCCCCGGGCCCACGACGGACGCGCAGCACCTTTCAGCGTTTCTTCAGCAGCCGCTCACGACACCGAGCCCGCCAGGTCGTACGCTGCGGACCATGGAGGCGCTCATGGCTCGCACCGTTCGCATCGTCTCCGTCCTGCTTCTGACGATCGTGGCCTGTCCCGCTGTGGTCCTCGCGCAGCCGGACGGTGGGGCGACGCGTCTCTTCTTCGGGCCGACCGGGCGTCTGCTGGCGCCCGGAGAGGTCTACGTCGCCGGGTACGGCGTCATGATTCCGGGCATGCAGGCGGGCATCAGCCGGCGATTCTCGGTCGGCGGCGGGGTTTTTCCTGTGGCCGTTGGCCACCGGTCGATTCCGTTCTGGGTGACGCCGAAGGTGCAGCTTTACGCGACCGACCGCACGAGCGTGGCCGCGGGACTGATTCACGGGCTCGTGCTGGGCGCGGGATCGGGCGGCTACGCCTACGTGGTCAGCACGAGGGAAACCACAACCGGTGCGTACACGGTCGGCGCGTTCATGAGCTACGCCCGCAGCGGTGGCGAGGGCGCGGCCGGCGCGCCGGCCTTCCAATTCGGCGGCGAGCATCGGGCCAGCCGACGCGTCACTGTGGTGAGCGAGAACTACGTCAGCCGTCACGCCGCCACCCTCTTGCTCGGCGTGCGGCTGCACCGGAACAGGCTCTTCGTCGATCTCGGTGGCGGCGCCGCCGTCCTGCGTGGCTTTGTGATGCCGGCCGCCCTGGTCAACCTGGCGTGGCGCTTCGGCACGGCCCGACCGTCGCGAAGCGCCCCGTCCAGCGGCTCCTGACGATTACAGAAGCCCGCCTGACCCGACCCGCCGCGTGCCCACCCGGGCCGGAATCCCGCGACCGATCAATCCCGTAAGTCGTAGAGAGGGAGGTTGGTGCGGAAGAGAGGACTGGTCGGGTTATTAACGTCCCGTGTCACCCGCAGACCTCAATAAGAGACAAGAACAAATCGCCCGCAAAACAGGCAGTCGTTTCGACCGGAGTCGTCACTTCGACCTGGCAAGCAACCGCCAAGTCATCACGGCGGATGCTGGGTCAAGCACGCCAAAGACATACATCATGTGCGGGAAGACGCCCGATCTCGCCAGCGGGATCGTTATGAGCGGCACTGCCAGTCGCGCGACAATACTGGCCGCGATGAACGATCGCGCACCCGTACGGGCGCCCATCCAGAGAAACCATCCGACAACCGCCATGATCCATCCGACGAGCCGGAACAGGCCGTCTTCCCGACCCACGAACGGGGGCTCGAAAAGGAGCGAGGGCACGAGGGTTGGTATCGCGCAGATCGTCAGACCCATGCCGAGATAAAACAGGCCGCAGACGGCCGTAAACCTCGACGCGGTGGAGCGGCTTGGAGACTTCTCCGCCAGCGCTTTGATAAGCATGGCGAGCACCTCTTGCGTAAACTACGTCCAACCACACAAGGTGGTTACGATCGACGACTCAGTCAACCGCCGATCTGATCTTGCGCAGCTCAGCCATCGCCTCAGCGGCCGTCGATCGTCCGCCATGCGATTTGCTCACCAGCGCATAACGGACAATTCCAGTGCGATCGATCACGAAGGTTGACGGGTACGCCGTTTCCTGGGGCGCATCCCAGCGGAGATCGTATGAGAGTGTGAACACGTAGTTCGGATCGAGCACGAAACGGAAGTTCGGGGGAAACGGCTTACCGGCCGCAAACTCTTCCGCTCGTTTCTGCACGTCGTCCGCCGGTCCTGGATAGACCCAGACGACACGTGCGCCCTCGGCCTCGATGTCCGCGGCGGCTTTCAGGAAGTCTCCGAACTGGCGATTGCAGAACGGGCATTGGTATCCCACCCAGCCACGCCCCACGATGAGCACCACGGGGCCCGACTTGAGTTCGGAGGACAGCGTCAGTTTGTTTCCATCAATCTGCGTGAGCGTAAAGTCAGGTGCCTTGTCGCCAACTTTGGGCGTCGCGGCGACCGGTGCGGCGGTGTGCGACGCAGCCAGCAAGAGGCCGAGCAAGACCATCGAGCGGGGCATCATGAATTCAACACCCGTCCAATCGTCTCGTCGATCGTCGTCGTCCCCATGAGCACCCGGTCGCCCGTGGGCACGATCAGGCCCTTTCCAAAGGTGCCATCATCTCCGCGACGGCTTCATGAGTGGCTGAGGCATACCGGCGCCGACAAGTGCGCTCGAGCGATCGCATCCGCCATCCGGCGGCGTGCGCCATGGAAGTTCGTCGGATCCACATTCTCAGGAAGGAGGACGAACGCCGCTTGGGCCCCGCGGAACAGCGTGGCGAGGAACGCCTCGTCATGTAACGAGCCCATCGCGACCGACGCGCCTCGCTTCGTCCATGCCGTCGCCGCCTGGTCGCTGCGAACGATCACCCTCACGCTGGCGCGTCGTGACAGGAGTTCCCGCGCGACGACTGATCCGACGCGTCCGGTTGCGCCCGCCACGACGTAATTCGCCATACGTAGTTGCTCCATGTCCTCGTGCGAATGCGCCGATTCAGTGTTTCATCGCCGGCGCCGTCGTGGGCGCCATGATGTGCGCGTAAGGCGTGTTGGCGTACATCACCCATGGCCCCCCATTGGCCGGGTCAGTGGAGATTCCGTCGAGCGCTTTCGCGTCGGGGACCACCAGCATGAGATGCGGTCCTGCATGGCCCCAATGGTTGTCGGACGTCTCTTTCATGGCGTAGGGATCGGTGTTGCTGCCCCAACCGCCGCCAGGGGCGAGCATGTACCCGATGCCGATCTTGCTGATCTGCACGGGCTTGTGCGCGAGGTACGCCTCCAGCCACTTCATCCAGGGTTCGTCAATGCACATTGGGTCATTGCCCTGGGTGTCCGGCATGTCCGGAAAGCAGCTCCACCCATTCGTGCCTGCACGGAGCACAGGTGGCGCCATACCTTCCTTTGACGGGAAATCGAGGACCGTCGCCTTGGCGGAGATTGACGCGGGCGCCGCCGAGACCGCGTTCGCGATCTTCTGCGCCTTCGTCATCTTCGTGCCCGTGCCGCTGTCCACCATTCGTCCCATTTCCTGACCCGTCTTCAATTTCGTCGCCTGCTGACCAGCCACGAGAGACACCGTCAATGCGCAGGCCATCGCCAGCGCCGTCGTCACACCCTTCGTGAGTTTCGGAAGAGCCATAGCCAAAGTCTCCTTTCGGAGGACTACTACGGAGGAGCAGCGCGAGCGGTTACAGGAGACGAGAACGCACGAACTGGTAACCGGCAGTCCCCCTGTTGCGTAGGAACGGCTGTCAGGGACTTTTTCTCAAGGAGCAACGGACATGAAACCTACGGTCTTTCGAGCCGCGCTGCTGGGCACGCTCATCGCAGCGACGACGGTTATGCCACAGGCACGAACATCAGACGCAACCGGCGCTGTGTACACGGCCACGAATAACGCGAACGGCAATTCGGTGCTCGTCTTCGATCGGAGCGCCGACGGCGGGCTGACGTTTGTGAGCGCGGTGGCGACGGGCGGTAACGGCAGCGGCAGCGGGCTCGGCAATCAGGGCGGGCTCGCGCTCACAGCAGACGGCAAATTCGTGCTGGTGGTAAACGCGGGCAGCAGTGACCTGAGCGTGCTGCAGACGACGAGCACCGGATTGACGCTCGTAGATCGAAAGAACTCAGGCGGCGTTCGTCCAATCAGTATCTCGGTCAGCGGTCGGCTCGTGTACGTCTTGAACAATGGGAGTTTCGCCGGCAGTACGGACACTGTAGTTGGGTTTCGGTTGTCGCGCGACGGCGTGCTCGCCCAGATTTCGGGATCAACGCGCGGCCTTTCGGCAGCGGCAGTCGGCCCGGCTGAGGTGGCTCTCAGCGCGGACGGCGCGACATTAGTCGTCACGGAGAAGGCGACGAATCGGCTGGACGTGTTCGACGTCAATGACGACGGTGTGCTCGGCGCCGTGAACGTCTTTACGTCGTCGGGCATTACGCCCTTCGGGTTTGCGTTCGGCAAGCATGATCAATTCTTTGTGTCCGAAGCGTTCGGTGGTGCGCCGAACGCGAGCGCGATCTCCTCGTATCAGGTGACCGGCGTGGCCACGATCGGGCTCATCAGCCCGAGCGTTCCGACAACCGAGACGGCCGCGTGTTGGGTGGCGGTGACTCCCGACGGCCGATTTCTGTACACGACCAACGCCGGCAGCGGCACGGTTAGTGGCTACAGCATTCGGCCGGATGGTGCGATCACCCTGCTCGACAGCGACGGTGTGACCGGGGTCACCGGCGGCGGCGTGACCGACGTCACGCTCGCGAACAACGGCCGCTACCTCTACGCCCTTCGCTCCGGCGCCGGCGCGATCGCTATCTTCCGCGTCGAAGAGCACGGCGCACTGACGTCGCTAGGAGGTGTCACACTTCCCGCCGGCGCAAACGGGATCGCCGCACGGTAGATGGTGACGTTGGTCGGGCGCGCCGGAACATCGGGCACCTTGGAAACATGACGCGGCAGCAGTGGACCGTCGCAACGGAGCCGCTGTGCCAGGCGTTTCCGGCGCGCCCGAATCGTGTACGCTGGTCGCCAGTTCCGATGACCGCACGTCAGGAGCAGGAAGCGACGGCGCTGATGATTCGCGCGCAACAGGGCGATGCCGTGGCGTACGCGACCCTGTTGATTGCGCTCGCCTCGACCGTCAAGCACTACGTGCGCAACCGAGTTGGCGACGTGGCGTGGCTGGACGACGTCGCACAGGAGACGCTGCTCACCATTCATACCGCACGCCGTACGTATGATTCGCGACGGCCCTTCGCGCCATGGTTTTACGCAATTGTGTCGAGCCGCATGATTGATGTTCTCCGCAAGGAGAAACGCGTCAGCGCGCGTGAGTTCGGGACCGATGTTCTGCCGGAGCGCGCCACGCCGGCGACGCACGGCCATGACGACTCCGCCGCTGTTGATCCAGACGATCTCAAGACAGCGCTCCACGCCCTGCCGGATCGGCAGCGCGAGATCGTGAGCGCGCTCAAACTGAAGGACGAGTCGGTCAAGGAAGTGAGCGAGCGGTTCGGGATGAGCCCGTCGGCCGTCAAGGTCACCGCGCATCGCGGCTACAAAGCCCTGCGGCGCTTGCTCAGAGGCAAGCAGTCATGAGGATGGACGAGCTCATCGCGTATTTGGCCGAACGCGCGACGCCTGTTCGTCCATTACCCGCGCCGACGGTTCGGGCGCTCGGTTGGTTCGTGCTGGCGGCGGCATGCGGGGTTGCCGGTGTCGCATTGTTCGGCGCGCGCTCGGACGTCATGGTCAGATTGACGCAGCCTGATTACCTGTGGATCGCGATGCTTGCGCTGATGACGTCGATGTTCGCGGTGGTCATGACGCTCGTGCGTGCAATTCCTGGCGCGGAACGGACGCCTGTGCTGCGAGTGTGCACGTTTGCCGTACTTGGTTTGTGGACGGTGACGATGGTATCGGCGGTCCTGAGCGCGGGTCGAGGATTGCCCGTCTCAACCGATCCGCACTGGCCGGTGTGCTTCATGCGGGTCATCCTCGTCGGTATCGCTCCCGTGCTCGTGCTGTTTGTCATGGTTCGCCGCGGATTCGCGTTGGGCCTCGGTTGGACCGCGGCGTTCGCGGCGATCGCGGCGACATCGATGGGCGCACTGGCGGTGCAAATCGTGTGCCCGCTGGACGATCCCGGCCACGCCTTCCTTGGCCATTTTGGCCCGGTGGTGCTAATGGCGGCCCTGGCGGTCTTAGCTCGAGGCACGCTTACGCGCAAGAATGCAGCCTGAGTGGCGCATCGCACGGATGGACCAAACCGGCCTCGCGGGTCGACTCCACCAACTACCTCACGTCAAAGCACCGTCATTTCGGATGGTCACGGCCGAAGGTGTTCAAGGCGGCTTGGTTCCACCGACTCCCAGCGCCATTCCCCTACATTGATGTTCGTGCCGCAATCGCGGTTCTTGGAGTTCCTCGTCGAAGAAGCGACGAGATATCCACACTTCAGCATCGTGATGGGCGCAAACGCGCACCGACTCCGAGTCAACTGACTGAGCGACTGGCATCAGTTCAACGTGCTTTCAGTCGAGGCAACAATTCTCGTTCGTTGGCATCGCCCTGGTCTTCTGCTCATCGGAGATGCCGCCCACCCGCGCCGTCCCGGATGACGGCTCTGTTTCGCGTGCTTCAACGTTTGCCGGGCATCCGAGACGTTCCAGCGCGCGTCATCGGCCTTTGCCGATTTCTCCTATCCTATGGAACTCGAAATGGAACTTGACACCTTGGCGAAATCTGTAACCGACGCCCGAGACCGTCTCCACACATGAGGCGCGCTCCTGTAGCTTCTTCCTCAGGCTGCGTACCACGGCCTCGATGACATTGCTGCCGCCTGTGTAACTGTGGCCCCACACGTCCTGGATGAGCGATGCGCGGCTCACTGCCTGGCCTTCGCGGTCCAGCAGGTACTCCAGTACGCCAAACTCGAGCCGGGTCAGCGGCACTCTTTCCTTGCCGAGTACGAGTTCGCGAGCGCGCCGGTCCAGCACCTCTGGGACATCAACGCCTAGCTCCGCCGCGACTAGTCCAGCCAGCCAGCCGTCTACGGATTCGGCGCCGAAGTCGTTCACGTTCAGATTGTAGACATCGCCGCCCACTGCCACGGCGCCGCATGATTCGAATCCCAGCTTGTCGATGACGGGCTTGAAGGCGCTTTGGGCTGGCTCTCGCAGGGCCATGTAGATGCGCCGCAGCTGGGGGCGCATCGCCATGTAGGTGCGCTTGATGTCCAGCCAGCACGCCGCCTGCTCCGGTGATGGCATCTCGCCCCCATGCTCCGATAGTAAGTAGCGCACAAAAACCGGACGCTGGTCGTATGGCATCGGGTTGGCGTCGATGTGCCGCTGCCAACCGCTGGCGATGGGGTCGTTCTCAACGAGCGTAGCGTCTGCCGGATTGGGAGTAAACATCGCGTAGAAGCCGCGCACTACCCGGTCGCGGTCCCGCGCGACGTGAAACGACTCCGGCCGCTGCTTCAGCCACGGGCCAGCGGCGGCGGCAGCTTCGGGCGTTTCGTGGATGGCGGCGAGCCGTTCGATCGCGGCGTGGTCATCCCTGCCGCGCATCACTTCGACAGTGTACTGAGGGCCGCCGCTCGGGAAGAACGCCTCGCGGATAACCGGGTTCTCGAGGATGTAGAGGACGTCTGCCGTGTAGCGCCAGAGTTCCTCGATCCCCGCGGTCCGGACCTCATCTCGCAGCAGCTGCCAGGCACGGCGGCGTAACTCGCGGTAGGTTGTCGGATCTGTAGCGCGCAGGTGGCCGGCGATTGCGTCCCGCACCGCATCGTGCACGATTAGCCCATCGCTGCCGCTGTAGACGAACGGCAAAGCTTGCAAGCGCTCGAAAGCATCGTCGGGCGCGGCGTCCAGGAGCATCGCCCGCAGCAACGAGCGCGTCACGCGTCGCACGGAAGCGGCGGCGTTGAGCGCAGCGCGTGTTACTGGATCGCCCACGTCGGCTAGGTACATGCGTGCGAGGGAAGCGACGACCATAGGGATGGCCTCGCCCTCGAGACCGCGGTCCGGCCGTTCGGACAACGTCGCGGCTGCGAGTCGTAAGGCCAGCGGGTGCCCGTGGACGAAGCGGTTGATTCGCAGTGCTTCCCGCCGACCCACGCCGTTACGCGAGAGCAATTCCAACGCCGCAGCGTCTCCCAGCGGTTCCAGCGCCACCGAACGCACAAGGGCATGCCAGCGCGCAGCGGCAAGCCAGTCCCTTACGGGCGGCTCGCGGCCTGCGAGCACCAGTCGGACGTTCGCGCGGAGCGACGGCAGAAAGGTCTCGCGCAACCAAGTGTCGAGGAAGCGAAAGACTTCGTAGGTGTCGAGGACGAGCACGACGCGGTGGCCCAGGCGTCCAATTCGCTCCGAGACAGCCCCCAAAGTCGATGCCCGAGAGCCGACGGCCGACGCCAGACTGTGAATGAAGCCGCGGTCCGTCGGCTCCATGGACCGGCAGTCCAGGAGAACGACGGTCGCGCCAGCTGACCGAGCTCGGTTGGCGAAAGCTGAGACTAGCGCCGACTTGCCCACGCCTGCGATGCCGTGCACATAAACGAGTACGGGGCCGGCCTCATCTAGCACGGTGAGCAGGCTGCCCAATTCGGCTTCACGACCGACGAACTGGGGAGGCGATCCCAAGCCGGGGACTGTGGGGCCTTCGCTGGCCATCGGTCTATCGCACCGGGCAGACTCTACACCAACGCACGACAGCGGGCGCGCCTATGAAGCTAGGCTGGCTGTCGCCGCCAGTGACGGCGCGACGGGCCAGCCAGAACTGGTTGTCGGCCCGCTGAGCACCTCGAAATCGCGCGAAGTGAGGTTTGCGAAGTTTGGATTGCCCACGACGCCCTTACCCAGGTCTGAGGCTAGGTAAGCCTGCATAGCGGCCGCGTCCTGCCAGATATAGACGCCACCGTAAGTGTTCTTGCCGACGTCCGCGAGCCAGATCTTGCTGAGCAGTCCGGGCACGCTCGCGAAGGCCGGCGCGACCCCGTTCGCCATCGAGCGGAACCCGGCGTCGGTCATGTCTTTCAAGTTGAAGTTGACAATCTGGACGTGCATTGCACGCCTCCTGTTCTGTTCTGGAACGAGAGTATGAGTGGCAGTGCAAAGATTTGTGAGGAGGGGATGAAAAGATTATGAGAAAACATCGGAACCAGACGATAGCCGGGATAACGTCATCCCGGTGTAGCCCTGCGAACCGGTCTCAACATTATCTCCGGTCTCGGACAAACCCGAACGTCCGTCGCATGAGCGCGGCCCAGCTTCGACCGCGCCCGTCGGCGGGGCCCGCGGCGTCCCGATCGGCATCAATCCGGCCGTCGCCGGCGCTGGCTGGTTCGGCAAGGGAAGCGTCAGCGCCGGACTGAAGCACCATCGCCCTCCGGCGTTCAGGACGCGGCCCGAGGATCCCGCAATGACGATTACAGAAGTGCCCGCCTGACCCGACCCGCCGCGTGCCCACCCGGGCCGGAATCCCGCGACCGATCAGTCCCGTAAGTCGTAGAGAGGGAGGTTGGTGCGGAAGAGAGGACTCGAACCTCCACGGGATTGCTCCCACAAGCTCCTGAGGCTTGCGCGTCTGCCAATTCCGCCACTTCCGCAGTGGTCAGAACCTGAGATTATAACAGCCGGTTCTGCGATATTGTCTATTTCCCGAGCCCGGCCGCCCCTCCCGGCACCGCTGTCTGCCGGTCTGTACGCTGCCTGGTGATGCGTTTGATTCGCAACGTCGGGGCGCAGGCATGGTCAGGTAGGAGTCAGAGCGCACGATGTGCGGTATCACGGGTCGGCTGAACTACCGTACGGGAGCACCGGTCGACCCGGATCTCTTGCGCGACATGTGCGATCTCATCGCGCATCGCGGACCCGATGACTCCGGCGTGTACGTGGATGGGCCCGCCGGCCTGGGCCATCGCCGGCTCGCCATCATCGACCTGACCGAGGGCGGTCACCAGCCGATGACCGACGATGGCCGCCTGTGGATCACCTTCAACGGCGAGATCTACAACTTCCAGACGCTGCGCGCGGAGCTCGAGTCGCGCGGCCACCGCTTCAAGTCGAAGAGCGACACCGAGGTCATTCTCGCGGCGTACCGGGAGTGGGGCATCGACTGCCTGGCCCGCTTCCGCGGCATGTTTGCCTTTGCCATCTGGGACCGGGCGGACCGGACGCTGTTCGCCGCCCGCGACCGCCTGGGCAAGAAGCCGCTGTACTACTGGCTCGATCGCGACGGGATCGCGTTCGCCTCGGAACCGAAGGCGTTTCTTGCCGATGAGGGCTTCGAAGTCCGGCCCGATCCGGTGGCGCTCTCGTACTACCTGTCGCTGCAGTACGTCCCCGCGCCGATGTCGGCGTTTTCGGGGGTGAAGAAGCTCCCGCCTGCGCACTACCTGCTCGTCCGCGACGGGCAGATGACCGTCACACGATATTGGACGCTGAAATACATGCCGAAGCGGCAGATCTCGGAAGACGAGGCCGCCGAGGAAACGCTGGCCCGCCTGCGCGAGGCCACAAGGCTGCGGCTCATCAGCGACGTGCCGCTCGGCGCCTTCTTGAGCGGCGGGATCGACTCGGGCACCGTGGTCGCGCTCATGGCGGCAGAGGGCGGCCGGGTCAAGACCTTCTCGATCGGATTCGAGGAGCCGCAGTACAACGAGCTGCATTTCGCGCGGCTGGTCGCGCAGCGATACGGCACCGATCACCATGAGTTCATCGTCCGCCCCGATGCCATGGCGATCCTGCCCGAGCTCGTCTGGCACTACAACGAACCCTATGCCGATTCGTCGGCGATTCCGACGTTCTACCTGGCCCAGTTGACGCGGCAGTCGGTGACCGTGGCGCTCAACGGCGACGCGGGCGACGAGAACTTCGCCGGCTACGAGCGCTATCGCGCCAACGCGCTGGCCGCTCAGTACGATCGGCTGCCGGGCGTGGTGCGGCGCATCATCGAGGGCGGGGCCGGACGGCTGCCGTCGCCGTCGTCGGACCGCCTCCTGCCGCGGACGCAGCGGTTCGTGGCGTCGCTGTCGCAGCCGCGCGAGCAGCGCTACGCGCGCTGGATCATGCACTTCTACGGTCTCCTCAAGGAAGAGATCATCACGCCGGAGTTCGCGGAGGCCTCCAAGGAGGCCGACGCGCTGGCCTGGCTTGCCGGATGGTACGGCCGGTCGGACGCCCCGGACTTCATCGACGCGACGCTCGACGTGGACGTCAACACGTACCTGCCCGACGATCTGCTGGTCAAGTTCGACATCGCGAGCATGGCGCACAGCCTCGAGGCCCGCTCGCCGTTTCTCGACCACGAGTTCATGGAGTTCGTGGCGAGCCTGCCGTCGAGGTTCAAGCTCCGCGGCTGGACGACGAAGTTCCTGCTGAAGCGGGCCGTGCGCGATCTGCTGCCGGCCACCATCGTCGATCGGCCCAAAATGGGCTTCGGCGTTCCGATCGACGTCTGGTTCCGCGACGACCTGCGTGATTTCGCGCGCGAGTTGCTGCTCGGATCGGCCGCGCGGCAGCGCGGATACCTGCAGCACAAGGTGGTCGAACGGCTGATCAACGAGCACGTCAGCGGCGCGCGCCAGTGGCACGATCTCCTCTGGAACCTGATGATGTTCGAGCTCTGGCACCAGCGGTTCGTCGACACGCGGCCCGAGCGGCCGGCGCGGGCGTCGCGCCTCGTGCAGCATCGCGCCAGCTCGTGACAGAGGCCGTGCTATCGTCCCCGCGAGGCCGGGACGATATTCTGTGGGCATGAACCGCGGTGTCCGTGCCCGCAGACTGCTTCGCCCGTCGCGCCGGCGTGCGGCGGCCGCTGCGCTCCTCCTGCTGGGGCTGAGCGCCTGCGGGACGACCAAGCCGACCGGCCCGTCGCCCGCGGCCAACGTCGTCAACTACACCGTCATCGGCGCGAGCGATGCGATCGGCTTCGGGAGCAGCGTCATCTGCATCCCCTTTATCCCGTGCCCCAACGGCAATGGCTACGTGCAGATCATGGGGCGCCGGTTCACGACGGACGGGAAGGCGCTGACGCTCGTGAACCTCGGCCTGCCGGGCGCGGTCCTGAGCCCGTCGATCGAGGCCATCGGCGACGGCATCGGACGCGACATCATCGGCAATTTTCTGGAGCGCGAAGTGCCGTTCGTGCCGCGCGAGACCACGCTCGTCACCGTATTCGCCGGCGCGAACGACGTCAACACGATCGGCGCGGCGCTGCAAGCCGGCCTGGGCGGATCCAATCCGGCCGCCTACGTCGCCGCCCAGGTACAGAACTTTGGCCGCGACATGCGCGCCCTCATCACCGGCATTCGCGACCGCGCCGCCAACCCGCGCATCGTGATCCTCAACCTCCCGAACATGGCAGCCATGCCGTACGCCAGCGGCCTGTCGCTGCTCGAGAAGCAGGTCCTTCAGGCCATCTCGGTCGGCTTCTCCGCCGAGATCAACGCACTCACGGCCCAGGGCGTGCTGATCGTCGATTTGATGTGTGAAGGGGGCATGTACCAGCCGGGAATCTATTCAGGCGACGGCTTCCACCCGAACGACACCGGTTACGCCCGGCTCGCCGATCTCGTCTATCCGCCCGCCTCGACCGGATCGGGCACGCCGCCGCGCGCGTCGTGCCCGCAGATGACGATCTTCTAAGATCACGTCGCACACCTCGCGCGGGAGGGGCCGGCTTCAGACGGCCCGACAAAGGCGGGCTGAAGCCCGCCCCTCCGCGTATCCTGATCTACTATCTCCTTACTCGTTCCAGGAGATCTCCCATGCGCCGGACCATCCTCCGTACCCTCTCGCTTGTCGTGCTCGCCATCGCGACGGTGCAGGCCCAATCGCCGGCTGCCCGGCCGCCGATGATGCCGGGCGCCGACGCCAGGCTGCTGAACGGCCTGCGCTACCGCCTGGTGGGGCCGTCGCGCGGCGGCCGGGTGACGACGGTGACGGGCGTGCCGTCGCAACCGCGCACGTTCTACATGGGGGTCGCAAGCGGCGGGGTGTTCCGGACCACCGACGGCGGCGCCAGCTGGACGCCGATCACGGACGGCAAGGTGCCGCTCGGCTCGACCGGAGACATCGCCGTCGCGCTGGCCGATCCGAACGTCATCTATCTCGGCACGGGATCCGACGGCGTCCGCAGCAACGTCTCGACGGGCCGCGGCGTGTACCGGACGACCGACGCCGGCACGACGTGGCAGTTCGCCGGCCTCTACAACGCCGGCCAGATCGGCGCGGTGCGCATCCACCCGTCGGATCCGAACACGGTGTGGGTCGCTGCCAACGGCGACATCTTCAAGGCGAACACCGAGCGCGGCGTGTTCAAGACCACGGACGGCGGCAAGACCTGGCGGCGCGTGCTGTACGTCTCCGACACGGTCGGCGCGATGGACGTCGAGATCCAGCCTGGCAATCCGAACGTCGTCTATGCGTGGATGTCGCGCCTGGAGCGCAAGCCGTGGTCGATCATCAGCGGATCGCGTGAGGGCGGCTTCTACAAGAGCACGGATGGCGGCGAGACCTTCACGAAGGTCACGGCCGGGTTGCCCAACGAGCTCATCGGCAAGGCGAACCTGGCGGTGACGGCGGCCAACCCGAGCCGCATTTACGCGTTGATCGAAGCGAAGCCGGGCGGCGGGTTCTATCGCTCTGATGACGCCGGGCAGACGTGGAGCCTGATCAACCCGCAGGCGGCGCTCGTGCAGCGCCCGTTCTATTACACGACGCTCGGCGCCGACCCGACCAACGCGGACGTGGTCTACGCTGGCGCGGAGGGCTTTTTCAAGTCCACAGACGCGGGCCGGACGTTCACCACGTTCCGGACGCCGCACGGCGACAACCACGACATCTGGATCAACCCGAAGGACGGGAACATCATGATCCAGTCGAACGACGGCGGCGCCAACGTCTCGTTCGACGGCGGTCGGACCTGGTCCACGCAGATGAATCAGCCCACGTCGGAAATCTACGGCGTCTGGCTGGACAATCAGTTTCCGTACTACCTCTACGGCGCGCAGCAGGACAACAGCACCCTCATCATCACGAGCCAGGCGGATCCTTACAACCCGGCTGATTTCCGCGGCGGCCCCGGCTGCGAGACCGGGCCGATCATGCCGCACCCGTCCGATCCCAACGTCGTGTACGGATCGTGCAAAGGGCAGTTCAGCGTGATGAACCTCAAGACCGGCCAGGAAAAGAACTACTGGGTCGGCGGCCAGTCGCTCTACGGCAACCCGGCGAGCGATCTCGTCTGGCGCATGCAGCGCGTGTCGCCGATGGCCACCTCGCCGCACGATCCGCAGGTGCTCTATTACGGATCGCAGTACGTCCACCGCACGCGCGACAAGGGCGTGACGTGGGAGACGATTTCACCGGATTTGACGGCGAAGCCCGACGGCACGCAGGGCATCAGCGGCGAGCCCATCACGCGTGACATCACGGGCGAGGAGTTCTACAGCACGCTGTACGCGATTACCGAGTCGCCGCTCGAGCGCGGCGTGATCTGGGCCGGCTCGAACGACGGGCCGTACCACGTCACCCGCGACAACGGGAAGTCCTGGCAGAACGTGACGCCGAAGGACCTGCCGCCGGGCGGGCGCGTGGCCTTCATCGAGGCGTCGCCCCACCGGCGCGGCTCGGCCTACTACGCGACCTACCGGTACCTCCTCGGCGACTACCAGCCGTACCTGTATCGCACCGACGACTACGGGAAGACGTGGACCCGTCTCACCGACGGCAAGAACGGCATTCCCGCCGACTGGCCGACGCGAGTGGTCCGTGAGGATCCGGATCGGGAAGGATTGTTGTACGCCGGGACCGAGTTCGGGATGTTCCTCTCGTTCGACAATGGCGCGCACTGGCAGTCGTTCCAGTTGAACCTGCCGAACGTGCCGATCAACGACATCAAGGTGCATCGCAAGGATCTCGTGATTGCGACGCAGGGCCGCGCGCTCTGGATCCTCGACAACCTGAGCGCGCTCCATCAGCTCACGCCGCAGGTGGGCACCGCCCAGCCATATCTGTTCAAGCCGCGCGACGGCTATCGCACGCGCACTGGCGCGAACGCGGTCGGGCCGACGATCGAGTACTACCTGCCGGCCGAACCGCCTGGCGCCGTGACGATCGAGATTCTCGATGCCGCCGGCGCCGTGACGAGCACCTACAGCAGCGCGGCGCCGGAACCGGGTGCGGGCCGTGGGGGACGCGGCGGCCGGGGCGGCGGCGGTGGGGCCGGTGCGGGCGCGGCCGCCGCACCCGACGATCCGGACGCGCCGATGCTCGAAGGGCGCGGCGGCCGCGGCGGCGGCGGCGTCGTTTCGCGCGTCACCAAGACGGCCGGGCTCAACCGCTTCGTCTGGAACGTACAGCACTCGTCCGGGCTCGGCGCGCCGCCCGGGGCCTATCAGGCGCGCCTCAAAGTCGAGGCGGCGACGCTGACGCAGCCGTTCACCGTGTTGATCGACCCGCGGCTGGCGGCCGAAGGCGTGACCGCCGCCGATCTCAAGGAACAGTTCGAGCACAACCTGAAGATGCGTCAACTGGTCGCCGACGCGAACCAGCTCGTCGCCCGCGTCCGCGCGGCCCAGACCAAGCTTCAGAGCGGCGGCGACACGGCCATGGGCAAGCGCGTGGACGCGATTGCCGCGAAGCTGGTGACCGAGCCCGTGCGCTACGGCAAGCCCGGGCTCCAGGCGCACATCACCTATCTCGCCTCGATGACGACCGGCGTCGATCAGAAGGTCGGCCGCGACGCCCTCGCGCGCTACGAGGTCCTGCGCAAGGAGCTCGACGCGATCCGCGCGGAGGTCGAGAAGGTACTGGGAGCGGGCGATTGACCGGTACGAGGGGTACGACTGTGTCTCGCGATCTTGTCTCTTCCGTCGAATCCGAGTTCCAGCGCTACAAGACGCTCGCCGAGGGCGCGATGGAGCAGGTGGGGGACGCGGCGCTGTCGGCGGCCGGGCCCGGCGATCAGAACTCGATCGCGATCATCGTCTGGCACATCTCGGGCAATCTCACCTCGCGGTTCACCGACTTTCTCACGACCGATGGGGAGAAGCCGTGGCGTCATCGCGACGAGGAGTTCGATCGGCGGGAGGTCTCGCGGGCCGAACTGAACGACAAGTGGGAGCGCGGCTGGTCCGTGGCGTTTGCGGCGATCGGGGCGCTGACCGACGCCGACCTGTCGCGAGTGGTGCACATCCGCGCCCAGCCGGTGCGGGTCGCCGACGCGCTGCACCGGGCGCTGGCGCACGTGAGCTATCACGTCGGACAGATCGTGCTCCTCGCGCGCGCGTCGCGGGGCGGCGCCTGGCGGTACCTGAGCATCCCGCCCGGGCAGTCCGACGCCTTCAACAAGGCCGCGGCCGCGAGCCCGGCGGCCCCTCCCGAGCCCCCCAAGACCGGCGTCACGTAAGATGGGGACATGCGTCCCCTCCTCCTGCTGTGCTGGGTCACGGCGTTGACGGCGGTTGCCGCCGGCTGCGTCGCCCAGGCGCCGACGAACGAGGCGGACGGCTTCAAGGCCCTGCTCGAGTCCGACTGGAAGTACTGGATGAACCAGTACCCGGAGGTCGCCACGGCCCTGGGCGAGCCCGGACAGAACGCCCGCTGGACCGACTATTCGCCGCAGGCGATCAGCGGACGCAACGACTACCTGCGTCAGCTGAAAACGCGCGTCGAGGCGATCGATCGGGCGAAGCTCACGGCCGCCGATCTGCTCAACTACGATCTCTATCGCGACATGATCGCGAGCGCCGTGGACGGGCTGGCGTTCCAGAACGACGCGCTGCCGCTTCGCGGCGTGATTCCGCACAACCTGCTCATGCCGATGAATCAGCTCGAGGGCGTGCAGCAGGACATCCCGCGCACGATCAGCCTGATGCCGGCCGCGAAAGTGGCCGACTACGAAGACATCGTCAAGCGGCTCGAGGCGGCGCCAGCGCTGATCGATCAGACGATCGCCCTGATGCAGCAGGGGCTGGCGCAGGGCGCGACGCCGCCACAGATCACGGTCCGTGACGTCCCGGCGCAGGTCCAGGCGCAGATCGTCGCCGACGCGGCGGCGAGCCCCCTCCTGGCGGCGTTCAAGACCTGGCCGGTGACCGTCGTCGCCGCCGACCGCGATCGGCTGGCGGCCGCGGCGGCCTCCGCGTACAGCGATCGGGTCAAGCCGGCGTTCGCGCGACTGCACGAGTTCCTCACTCGGACCTATCTCCCGGGGTGCCGCCAGACGATCTCGATCGGCGCGATTCCGAAGGGCGCCGAGATGTATACCTACAACGTCCGCTGGCACACGACGACGCCGCGGACGCCGGCCGAGATTCACGACATCGGTCTCGCCGAGGTGAAGCGCCTCCGCGCCGAGATGGACGCGGTGATGAGCCGGGTGCAGTTCCACGGCAGCTTCGACGACTTCAAGCGCTTTCTCCGCACCAACCCGGCGTTTTTCTACAAAGACGCCGACGCGCTTGTCGCCGGGTACCGCGATGTCAGCAAGCGCGCCGATCCCGAGCTCGCCAGGCTGTTCGGCATGCTGCCGCGGACGCCCTACGGCGTGGCGCGCGTGCCCGACGCGATCGCGCCATCTCAGACGACCGCGTACTACGAGCCCGGTGCGCTCACGGCCGGCCGGCCCGGCAACATGTACGCCAACACCTACAAGATCGAATCGCGGCCGAAGTGGGAGATGGAAGCGTTGACGCTCCACGAGGCCGTGCCCGGTCACCATCTCCAGATTGCCCTCGGCCAGGAGCTCGAAGGGCTGCCGGCGTTCCGGAAGTTCATGAGCTACACGGCGTTCGTCGAGGGCTGGGCGCTCTATGCCGAGAGTCTCGGCGACGAGATGGGCTTCTATCGCGATCCGTACAACAAGTTTGGCCAGCTCACGTACGACATGTGGCGGGCGGTCCGCCTCGTGGTGGACACCGGGCTGCATTCGATGAACTGGACCCGCCAGCAGGCCATCGATTTTTTCCTGGCGAACGCCGCCAAGACGGAACAGGACATCACCGTCGAAGTCGATCGCTACATCGTCTGGCCCGGGCAGGCGCTCGGGTACAAAGTCGGGCAGCTCAAGATCCGCGAACTGCGGGCGCGGTCGGAGCAACGGCTCGCCGGCAAGTTCGATCTCCGGAAGTTTCACGACGTCGTCCTTGGCCAGGGTGCCGTGCCGCTCGACGTGCTCGAGCGGCGCGTTGACGCGTGGGCGGGTGCAGGAGGCGCGCGGTGATGGCGGTCAGGATTTCAGCGACAGTGGTGTCGATGCTGGCCGCGGCGATGACCTTCGCCTGCGGGCCGGTCGGCCAGGTGGGCACGCCGGCGCCGTCCGCGTTCTTCGCGGCGCTCGACCGCGAGCTCGCCAAACACGAGGCGGTGCCTTGGTCGGCCAGCCGGCGGTTGACGTGGGACGACTTCCGCGGCGTGCCGCCGGCCAGCGATCCCGAGCGGGCGGCCGAAACGGCGTACAGTCTGTTCCACGCCCTCGATTGTCGCGGCAAGACGTTCGAGTTCCGCGTCGTCGCCGCCGTGTTGCCCAGACAGTCCTGGGTCCGGCCGGCGATCCTTTCGAACAGCGTGCAGAACAGCCGGACGCTGCGGCATGAGCAGACGCACTTCGATCTGAGCGAGGTCTACGCCCGCCGGATGCGGCGGTACTTCGCCGAGCTGCGCGACCCGTGCGCGAAGACGGAGCCGGAGCTGGAGGCGCAGAGCGACAAGCTGATCCGCGACGAGGCGGCGGCGCAACGCCGCTACGACGAGGAAACCAGCCATGGCCGCCTGGCGCCGCGCCAGGCGAACTGGGACGCCGACGTCGCGCGGCAGATTGCCTCGCTGGACAGGTACATCAAATGACGGCCGGCGTCATGCGCAGCGTCTCTGCGATGCTCTCGTTGATCGCGGTCTCGGCGCTCGCTCCTGCTGCGCAGCCCGTCTTCCGCGGTACCGACGTGTTCCCGCCCGAGGAGTTTGCGGCGCGGCGGGCGAAGGTGATGGCGCAGATTGGCGACGGAGCGGCCATCGTGCTGGGCGCCACCGAGCCGCCGGGCGAAGTGGCCTTCCGGCAGAACAACCAGTTCTTCTACCTTACCGGTGTCGTCGAGCCGAGGGCGATGGTCATCGTCGACGGGCGCACGAAAAAGACGACGCTGTTTCTGCCGCCGCGGAATCAGGCGCGCGAGAACCGCCAGTATGGTCCGGCGCTGTCACCCGGTCTCGAGGCGGCGAAGACGACGGGCATCGACGAGGTCCTGTCGCGCGACGAGTTCACGGCGGCAGTGACGGCGCTCGCCGCCGATCGCCGCGTGCTCTTCACGCCGTTCCGCGCCGAGGTACTCGGCAGCCAGTCCTCGGGCGACCCGTCGCGGATGTGGGCGGCCAACGCGAAAGACCCCTGGGATGGCCGGACTTCTCGTGAGGACGCGTTTCTCGTCAAGCTCAAGACCGCGGCGCCCGCGTCGGAGATCAGAAATCTCGATCCGGTGCTCGATGCGCTGCGTGCGGTGAAGAGCGCCCGTGAGATTGCGGTCATCCGCGAGGCGACCCGGATCACGGGGCTCGCGATCATGGAGGCGATGCGCGACGCTCGCCCCGGCATGTTCGAGTACGAGCTGCAGGCTGCCGCCGAGTACGTCTTCAAGAAGCACGGCGCGTACGGCGCATCGTACTTCGCGCTCATCGCCACCGGCCAGAACACCTACTACTCGCACTACCACCGCAACACGGCGCCGCTTGCGGACGGCGATCTGGTGCAGTTCGACTACGCCCCGGACTTCAAGTATTACCAGTCGGACGTCACACGCGTGTTTCCGGCCAACGGCCGGTTCACGCCGCGGCAGCGCGAGTTCTACACCATCTATCTGCGGCTCTATCAGGCGCTGCTGACGTCCATCAAGGTGCACGTGACGCCGGCCGAGGTCGTCAAGGAGGCCGTCGCGAAGATGGATCAGGCGATGGCGGGCTTCACGTTCACCGATCAGAAAATCAAGGCGGCGGCGATGAGATTCGTCGAGGGTTACCGGACCCGCATGACGGTCCGCAGCCTCGGCCACAATGTCGGGATGGAAGTGCACGACGTCGGCGGGCTGCAGGCGGAGACGCTCGAACCCGGCCGGATCTTCACGATCGAGCCGGCGATGCAGATCGAAGACGAACGGCTCGGCATCCGCCTCGAAGACATGATTCTCATCACCGACACCGGCGTCGAGAACCTGTCAGCGTTCGTGCCTGTGGAGATGGCCGCGATCGAAAAGCTCATGGCCGAGCCCGGGTTGAGCGATCGCGCGCGAATCGCACCGTCACCCCGGCCTCGCTGACGGCACTTCTCCGTGCCCTCCGGCCCTTCCTCCGTGTCCTCGACCTTGGTGGTGATGGCGGCCGGGGCGGGCTCGCGCTTCGGCGGCCCGAAGCAGATGATGCCGATCGGGCCGGGCGGGGAGTGGCTGCTCGAGTTCGGCCTGTTCGACGCGCACCGTGCCGGATTCCGTCGCGTCGTGTTCATCGTCCGGGACGAAATCACCGACGCGTTCGAGCGGCGCCTGAAGACCGTGCGGCCGTACCTCGACATCACTCTGGTGACGCAACGGCTGGAGGACGTGCCGGCGGGCGCGAGGATCGGCGCGCGCACCAAGCCGTGGGGCACCGGTCAGGCCGTGCTCGCCGCCCGCGCCGCGATCGACGGCGCCCTTGCGATCATCAACGCCGACGATTTCTACGGCGCGCCGGCGTACCGGCTGGCGGCCGAGGCCTGCCCGGTGGCGGCCTCGACGGGCGTGGCGACCGTGGTCGGCATGCGGCTCGATCGGACCCTCTCACCGCACGGGCCAGTCAAGCGCGGCTGGTGCCAGGTGCACGGCGAGCGCGTCACCCGCATCGAGGAAGTCACCGACATCGCCCATCGGCACGGCCGGATCACTGGCGCGGGCCGCGAGGGCCGCCTCGAGTTCAAGGGCCAGGAAATCGTCTCGATGAACTTCTGGGTGTTTCCCCAGTCGATACTTGCCGGCCTCGCGTCTCGATTCGAGGCGTTCCTCGCCGAAGAAGGACAGGACCCGGCGTCCGAGTTCCTCCTGCCGGAAGCTGTCAATTCACTCGTCGCCGACGACGCGCTGCAGCTCTGCCGCGTCGAAGCGCCCGGGCCGTGGTTCGGCCTGACGTATCGCGAGGATCAGCCGGCCGTTGCCGCGGGTCTTGCCGAGCTCATCCGGACCGGCGTGTATCCGACGCCGCTGTGGGCATAGTCCCGGCGCTACCGCACCACCACGCGAGTACTCGCATGTTTGATCGTGTCGAGCCTCGGGAAGGCTTTGTCCAGCCAGCCATTGCCGCCCTCGAAGAACGGGTCCTGTTTGCCGGCGCGAATGCCGCCGGGGCCTTCGCCGTGTTCGGCGTTGAACGACTCAACGACGTCCATTCCCGAGCCCAGCACCCGGCCGAACGGCACGAACGGTTCCTTGTCGTGCGTCGCCGAGTTGTCCGTCATGTTGAAGAAGATCTGCGTCGTCCGTCCGTTCGGGACGGCGAACGCGAACGCCACGGTGCCGCGCACATTCGATTGCTTGAACGGGTCGTCGCGGAGCGTCCGAGTCCGCCACGGCTTGGCGACCATCGGCTCCCCGTTGATCCCGAACTGGACCCAGCGGCCGGGATTGATCCGGAAGACGCGATTGCCGTCGTAGTAGCCGAGCCGCGCGAGGTTCACGAAGCGGTCCGCCCCGAGCGGCGCCCAGTCGCGCGTGACTTCGATGTCGATGTTGCCTTTGGTCGTCTCGAGGCGGACGATCGTGACGGCCGCAGCGGGCCGGGTGAACTCGGGGCTGTCCGGCTGCATCAGCAGCGCCGACGCCATCTGGGCCGAGCTCCAGCCGAGCATCGCGAGCAGTAGAATCTGTCCACGCATATGAGAATGGCCCCCGCTCGAAGCGCGTCGAATGCGCTTGCCATCCTAGCATTCGCCGTTGCCGCGTTTGCCGGTCCCTCGCGTTTCGGGTTTTCCGATCGCGTCGAGCGCCACCTCTTCCCGGAAGTCACGACCGGCCCGTCGGAGCCCGCCTGGAGTCCCGACGGCCAGTGGATCGCGTTCTCGATGCAGGGCGATATCTGGAAAATCCCGGCGGCCGGCGGGACGGCCATCGCGCTGACGAAGGGACCCTGGTATTACTTCGAGCCGGAGTGGAGTCCAGACGGCCGATCGATTGCCGTGACGATCGACACGGGCGGGAATCTCGATCTCGGCGTGATTCAGGCTGAGTGTTGCATTGTCGACCGGCTGACGACCGCGCGCGAGGTCGAGTTCAGTCCGACGTGGAGTCGCGACGGCCGTCTCCTGTTCACGTCCACACGCGGCCGTGGCTTCGATGTGTTCGCGTTGAGCCTGGCAGACAAGTCGGTGACGCCGTTCGTCACCGACGCCGGCGACCAGCTGCATCCCGCGGTCTCCCCGGACGGCAAGACGCTGGCCTACGTCAGCCCGGTCAGCGGCAAGCTGGGCACCGGCGGGATCTGGACGCGGCCGATCGACGGCGCCTCGCCTGGTCCGCCCACGCTCGTTCATTACGAGGAATCCGAGTACCGCATGCGTCCGAAGTGGACGCCCGACGGCAGGGCACTCCTGTTCGGTTCCGACGAGATGGGCTCGAACGACATCGCGATCGTCCCCTTCGACGGCGGCAACCCTGTGGTGCTCACCAACGACGCGATGGGCGAGTTCTCCGCGGTGCCGTCGCCCGACGGCGCCGCTTTCGCGTTCGTCTCGAATCGCGCCGGGCCGATGGCGCTCTACGTCGCGCCGATCGGCGGCGGCCCGATCTCGTCATGGCGAAAACTCGCCGTTGCCGCGCGACGGCCGGCCACGCCGTTCGGCCGCGTTCGCGGGCGCATCGTCGACACCGCAGCGCGCCCTCTGGCCGGCCGCGTGCAACTCGTCGCGTCCGACGGCCGCGCGTATGCCCCGGATGACGGGTTCGGTCGCGTCATCGCGGTGAGCGAAACGCACTACTTCCACTCGACCGGTGAGTTCGAGGTCGCGGTCCCCGCCGGTCCGGTGAAGATCGAGGTGCTGCGCGGGTTCGAGTTCACGCCCGCGCAGGCGACGGCGGATATCAAACCAGATGCGACGGCGACGGTGACGGTCCCGCTGCGCCGGTTGGCGGATCTGCCGGCGCAGAACTGGTACTCGGGCGACACGCACGCGCACGACCTGCACCAGGGGCGGTTCGGTTTGACGCATCGGACGCTCTACGAGCAGTCGCTGGCGGAGGACCTGCACGTGTCGAACGTCCTGATTCACATGGACGGCACGCGCCTGATGGGCCGATGGGCAGATCTGACGGGCGAGCCGCACCCGCTCTCGACGCCGTCGCACCTCCTGCAATTCGCCGAAGAATTCCGCGGCAGCCTGGGGCATATCGCCATGCTCGGCATCAGCCGCTACATCCTGCCGCTCACCGGCGGGGTGAACAACACGGCCTACGAGCAGACCGCGAGCGACGTGCCGTATCTCGACGGCGCGCGGGCGCAGGGCGGGATCGCCGGGTTCATGCATCCGTACACGAGCGCGTCGGCCAACCCGGCTGGCTGGGCGGGTTCTCTGATTCCCGTCGATGTCGCGCTCGGCAAAGGGGAGTTCTACGACGTCGCGAGCCTGTACTCGGACGAGCTCGCTTCGGCTGAGATGTACTACAGGCTCCTCAACTGCGGCTTCCGGCTCGCCGCGACCGGCGGCACCGACAATTTTCCCGACGTGTGGCGCGATCCGCCGCCGGGGACCGATCGTACGTTCGTGCAGGTGAACGGCCCGTTGAGCATGTCATCCTGGCTCGCCGGAATCAAAGCCGGGCGAACCTTCGGCACCACCGGCCCGCTTGTGTTCCTGACCGTCAACGACCAGCGCCCGGGCGCCGAGATCAAGCTCGCCGCGGATACCGTCCGCGTGCACGTCTCGATTCAGTCGATCGCGCCCGTCGATCGGCTCGAGATCGTCGTGAACGGCAAGGTCGCCTTCACTTCGACGCCGGAGGGGACGGCGACTTCCCTCGACTTCGCCCGGGATGTGCCGATGCCCGACGGTGGCTGGATCGCCGCGCGAGTGGTGGGCCCTCCGTCGAAGTACATCGCGGACAGTTACGCGTTCGCCCAGACCAGTCCGGTCTACGTCGTGCGCAACGGGAAGCGGTTCGTCTCGCCCACCGACGCGAAATTCCTTGCCGACGTCGTCGACGCGATCTGGGCGCGGGTGAGCCGCGGTACGTGGCGGTCGGACGCCGAGCGTGACCGGTTCAAGCAGGAGATCGATCAGGCGAAAGCCGTGTACCTGAAGTTATCGGCCTATTAGCCCAGCGGGGTGCCGCGCGCGGGCGGCCGAATCCGGTGCTACGATGCGGCACGCCAGAGGACCCTATGAAGAGATTGCTGCTTGCGCTCATCGCCACTGTCGCGCTGATCCCCGCGTGGTTGCCCGCGCAATCGCAGGCACCGGACGTCAAAGCTCTCTACGATCGAGCCGAGAGTCTCAACCAGCGGGTGCAAGGGAAGGTTTACAACGTCGCCGAGTCGCCGACGTTCATCGAGGGCACGACGAAGCTCTGGTATCGCAAGTCGGTGAAGGGCGGCAACGAGTTCGTGCTGGTGGACGCGGCTGCGAAGACGAAGGCGCCGGCGTTCGATCACGCGCGCCTGGCCGCCGCACTCAGCACGGCGGCGAGCAATAAGTACACCGCGGTCACCTTGCCGTTTGCGGCGTTCGACTACGTCGATAACCAGCAGGCGATTCAGTTCACGCTGGCGCCGGGCGGCGGCCGTGCCGGCGGAGGCGGTGCCGGTGGCGGGCGCCAGGGCGGCGGGCCAGGTGGGCCCGGTGGGCAGGTGCCCGTGTGGCGCTGCACGCTCACCGATTACGTCTGCGCGCGCGCGACGACAGCGGTACCACCCGCGACCCAGACCGAAGCGTGCCGGCAAGGCGGACCGGGTCGGGCTGGCGGTGGTGGCGCTGGTGGAGGGGCGAACGCGGCCCCGCCGACCTGCGTGTCGCCTGACCGTCAATTGGAAGCCCTGATTCAGAATTTCAACGTCTACGTTCGTCCCGTGCAGGCGCCGGGCGCGGGCTCGGGACGGGGCCAGGCCCAGGGACAGGCGGGTGCGGGCGGAGGCGCCCAGGCTCGCACGGGTTTCATGCTGAGCACGGACGGGTCGGAAGGGAACGCCTACACGTTCCAGTCGATCCGCTGGTCGCCCGATTCGAAGAAGATCGCGGCGTTCCGCCGCCGGCCCGGGTACGAGCGCCTCGTGCATTACGTCGAGTCCTCGCCGGCCGATCAGCTCCAGCCGAAGCACACGACGAATTTCTATCGGAAGCCCGGTGATACCGTCGATTTCGACTATCCAGTCGTGTTCAACGTCGAGACGAAGCAGCAGCTTGCCGCGGACGTCGCGCTCTTTCCCAATCCCTACGCGAACTCCCGCCTCGAGTGGCGATCCGACAGCCGCGCCGTGACGTTCGAGTACAACCAGCGCGGTCATCAGGTCTACCGCGTCGTCGAGATCGACGCGACCTCAGGGAAGACCCGCGCGATCATCGAGGAAACGCAGAAGACCTTCGTTGAGTACTCGGGCAAGCGATTCCGCGAGGACGTGGATGACGGCAAGGAGATCATCTGGGCGTCCGAGCGGGACGGGTGGAATCACCTGTATCTCTACGACGGCGCCACCGGCCGCGTGAAGAACCAGATCACGAAAGGGCAGTGGGTCGTTCGCGGCGTGGACGCCGTCGATCAGAAAGCGCGCCAGATCTGGTTCCGCGCGAGCGGGATGCACGCGGGCAAGGATCCGTACTTCATTCAGCACTATCGCGTGAACTTCGACGGCACGGGCCTGACTGCGCTCACGACCGAAGACGGCAACCACAGCGTGACGTATTCGCGGGACAAGCAGTACTACGTGGATTCCTGGTCGCGCGTCGATTCGGCTCCGCAGTCAGTCCTGAAGCGAACCAGCGATCAGCAGGTCGTACTGGAGCTCGAGAAGGGCGACATCACCGACCTGCGGGCCACTGGGTGGCAGGTCCCCGAAGTCTTCACTTCCAAGGCACGCGACGGCACGACCGATATCTGGGGCGTGATCATCCGGCCGACGAACTTCGATCCGAGCCGGAAGTATCCGGTGATCGAAAACATCTACGCCGGCCCGCAGGGCTCCTTCGTGCCCAAGACGTTCAGCACGCAGACCGGCATGATGTCGCTCGCGGAGTTCGGGTTCATCGTGGTGCAGATCGACGGAATGGGCACCTCGAACCGATCGAAAGCCTTCCACGACGTCGCCTGGCAGAACCTCGGCGACGCCGGCTTCCCGGATCGGATCCTGTGGCACAAAGCCGTGGCCGCGAAGTATCCGTACTACGACCTGACCCGCGTTGGGATCTACGGCACGTCAGCCGGCGGCCAGAACGCGGCGGGCGGCGTGCTGTTCCACCCCGAGTTCTACCACGTCGCCTATGCGAACTCCGGCTGCCACGACAACCGCATGGACAAGATCTGGTGGAACGAGCAGTGGATGGGCTGGCCGCTCGGGCCGCACTACGCCGCTTCGTCCAATGTCGACAACGCGCCCCGGCTCAAAGGACGCCTGATGCTGCTCGTGCCCGAGATGGACACGAACGTCGACCCTGCGTCGACGATGCAGGTCGTGGATAAGCTCATCCGCGCCGGCAAGACGTTCGAGCTCGTCGTGGTCCCTGGCGCTAATCACGGCGCCGGCGGCCCCTTCACGACCCGCAAACGTAACGACTGGTTCGTGAAAAACCTGCTCGGCTTCGATCCGCCCAACTGGAACGCCATCACCGACACGACACCGGCCGGCGGCGGCGGCGACGACGATCAGACGGCGGCCTGGGTCGCGAGCGAAGATTTCGAGAGCCCGTGGATCAAAGGCAGTTAGCAGTTAGTCTCTGAACGGGTCGTACTCTTCGCTCCCTGCCATCGCGACGCCGATCGGCCGCAGCGTATGGAGGATTCGGACGGTGTTGCCGTGATACGTCAGGACCTCTGAGAGGCGTTTGTAGCATTCGGGCGCCTCGTCGGCGCCGCCGCCGCGGAGCTCGATGCCTTCGGCGGCGAGCCGGCGCTGCCACTCCGGGAAATTGACGACGCCGGGTGAGACCTGGCGGCGTTGACGTCCCCAGCCCCGGAATTTGCCGGCGGCCTTCGTACGCGACATCACGCGGCCCGCGCCGTGCACGGTCGAGAACAGCGCCTCCTCGGCGCGGGGCACATCACGCCCTTCGAGAATCACCGCCGGCTCGCCCATCGTGCCGCCGACGAAACCGCGCTGGCCCGGGAACGCGGGCGTGGCGCCCTTGCGGTGCACCCAGTACGTCCGCCGGCCGTGGCGTTCGCGCCAGGCGAAGTTGTGGTGGTTGTGCACGCGATCGGTCGCGCTGGCGCCGATGAGGCGAAGCACGCGGTCGATGACCCAGTCGCGCCCTGCGTAGGCGTAGCGGCCCGCGCGTTCCATGCCGTCGATGTAGAGCTCGGCCAGCTCCGTACCGACGCGCATGACGGCGGGCGGTGCGTGCATGTCGTCCGACTTCGCGCCCGCCTGTTCGAGCGCCCACGTCGCCGTCTTGTGTCCGAAGCCGCGCGACCCGAAGTGCACCCCAATCCAGAGCGTGCCGTCTGCCTCGTCTTCGAACAGATCGACGTAGTGGTTGCCGCCGCCGATGGTGCCGAGCTGGTCGGCAGCGAGCTTCGCCAGCCCGCGCTGCACGGGGTGCGTGCACTCCGCGATCTCGTCGAGGACGGCGTGCTCGACCGGCTCCGCGTTCTTCCGTCCCATGCCAAACGACAGCACGCGCCAGATGTCGTTGATCACCGCCACGCGGTCGATGGCGTTGGCCTGCACGTCCGTGCGCACGGCGCAATTGCCGCAGGCGATGTCATAGCCGACCGCCGACGGTGAGACGTGCGACTCGTATCCGACAACGCCGCCAATCGGCATGGAGTAGCCGAGGTGATTGTCGGCGCAGAGCACGGCCGGTGAGGCATCTTCGATGCGCTGACACGCCTCGATCTGCCTGAGCACCGGTGCCTCCACCGGGCCGAAGGTGACGAGCGGCGTCCGCGTGGAGCGAGCCATGACCTGCACCCAGCTTACAAAACTGTTCCGTCTTCCGCTGAACCTCGGGCCGCCGGGCTTCGTCCATACGCGCAGTCGTCCTCCCGGCCTTTATCTCCCGGCGCACGTTCCCTCGCACTGTAAGATTCGGCATGCTCCGACTCAGTCCGGTCCGCGCCGTGCTGTACGGCGGCCTCACTGTCGCCACGCTCGACATCCTCGACGCGTTCATCTTCTTCGGCCTCCGCAGCGGGTCCACGCCGCAGCGGATTCTCCAGAGCATTGCGAGCGGCCTCATCGGCCGCCAGGCGGCCACGCAGGGGGGACTGAAGACCACCGTGCTCGGGGCGGTCCTGCACTACTTCATCGCGTCGATGATCGTGCTCGTCTACTATCTCGCCAGCCGGCGGTGGCGGATCCTCTCCGCAAAGCCCATCGTCTGCGGAATCTTCTATGGCCTCGTTGTGTACGCCGTCATGAACTACGTCGTCGTGCCGCTGTCGGCGATCGGCGGGGGCGTGCGAATCGCGGCGACGCCCGTGCTGATCAACGGGCTCCTGATTCACGCATTCGGGGTGGGGTTGCCGAGCGCGCTCTTCTCGAGGGCCGCCGCGCGCTAGTGCTCAGTGCGCGTCTCGATTCTCCGATCCGGAATGAACCACATGAGCGCCACCGCCGCGTAGAGCGCCATCGCCAGCCTGGGCTCGACGAAGGCGAGGATGACCCCGAGCGCGTAGACCACCATCGAGAGCACGCCCTTGAAGTCCCGGCGCACGGCACGGGCGAGGCGCGAGTCCGGTCCCTGGTGGTGGATGATCGTGTGAGTGAGGATCCAGTACGCGACACCCGCGAGCAGGAGCAGGAGCCCGTAGACCGCCGTCGGCACCGGCTGAAAGAAATCACTCTTTCCTGCCCAGGCCGTCCCGAACGGGATCAACGACAGCCAGAAGAGCAGGTTCATGTTCGCCCACAGGATGCCGCCGCTGACCCGTTCGACGGTGTGCAGCATGTGGTGGTGATTGTTCCAGTAGATGCCGAGGATCACGAAGCTCAGGACGTAGGCCATGAACTCGTGGGACAGCGGCCTGAGCGCGTCCCACGACACAGCGTCAGGGCTCCTCAACTCGAGCACCATAATCGTAATGAGAATCGCGATGACCCCGTCGCTGAAGGCTTCGAGTCGTGTTTTGCCCATGGCCAGTAATCTTATGACCACCCGGCCACGGCATAGTGCTTGCCGCGCTGAACGCTCCGCCGTGAGTAACAAATACGCGGCCGGTTGCCATTTTTTGTCATCCGCGTGCCTCTCGGCGCGGTCCCAACCTCCGCTCGGGAACCCGCCGTCCCGTTCCCGGGTGGTGTGAGGATCGGCCGGATCTGTCGGTTGACCGACAGGATTTCGGACACCGTCTCCCTCCAGTTTCGTGTCACGCGCAGTTGTCGCGATCACGCGGCACAGACGTTGCAATGGTGTTCGCTCAACTGATCGGCCAGCGCGCCGATTTCACAAGGCAGACGGGTTCGTGGAGGGGATCGTGGGTCAGGCGGACCAGACGGGGCGGCGGGCCGGGTGCCAACTCGGTGATGCGGCCATAGCGCTTGGGGTCACCGCCCTCGCCTTCATCTTCCTCGTGCTGTCGGCCATCGCGAGTCAGGATGCCGACGGATCGGCCGCCTCCACCGAAGGCACTTTGGTGGCGGCGTTCATCACCAAATCCGAGATCGTGCTCTGCTCCGACGGGCGGGTGGTCAACTCGTCGGACGGCGCCGTCGTGCGCGACGACTGGTCCAAAGTGCATCGGCTGAGCGATCGCATCGGCGTCCTCACTGCCGGACGCGACTTGCCGGGCCTGATGAGCCGTGTGCAGTCGCGACTCGCGCGCCAGCCGGCCGCGTCGATGTCGGACACGGTCGCGACGCTTCGTCAGGCGCTCGTCGAGGAGTGGGCGAGCGTGACGACCGCCAGCCGGTCCGCCACGAAGGGCCGCACGTTCGTGTTTCTGGCGGGCTTCGACGAAACCGGCGCGCCGCGGCTGTTCCACCTCGACAGCCTGACCCAGCCCGAGTTCAGGATTGCCGAGATGCCGCTCTTCGTGACCGTGCGCGATCTCGAGATCGGCGCGATTGCGACCGGCACGCAGACGGAGGATCCGTCGGCCGCGATCGTCCGCCACCTGGATGGGCTGCAGCACCGGCAGCCGACGATTGGCCTGCACCGGCTGCTGCTCGGGGCGTTCAATGCGACGAAGGCGCAGCTGGCGGCCAGCAACTCGCGCATCGGCGGGCTCACCTACGCCGCCTCGATCGACCGCACCAACGGCTTCCGCGACGTCACCGCCTGGTAGGCCCCGCCGCTACTTCTTTTCCGGCATGAGCGTCACGCGCACGTAGTTGCCCATGTCGAGATAGGTCTTCGCGGCGTCCTGGATCGTCGCTGCCGTCACCTTCTTGTAGAGCTCAGGAATCGAGAAGAACTCCTTCAGGTCCTCGCCGAACTGGTACCGCAGCGAGATCTGGTTCAGGAGGTAGCCGTTCTGCTTGATGCTCTGTTCGAAGTCGCGGAGCATCGATTCCTTGACGTCGGCGACCTGTTGTTCGGTCGGTCCCGTCTTCTTGAGCAGCTCGATCTGATCGAAGACGGTCTTGATCAGGGTTTCCAGCCGATCGGGGCTGGCGCCAAAGTCGATCGAGATCTCGAATTCCTGCCTGGGGTACTTCTCGTACGACGGTCCGACGCCCACGCTATAGGTGCCGCCAAGGTCCTCGCGCAGCACGTCCCGCAGCCGATTCTCGAGAATCTGGCTCATCGCCCGGATAGCGATGCGGTTGTTCTGGTCGTACTGGAACGGTCCGGTGAAGACGAGCGCGGCCTGGCTCTTCGGCTCGATCCCGCGGAAGACCTGTTTCACGACCACGCCGCGGGGTGGGTGCGGCCCGACGTCCTTCCAGGTCTCACGACGGCCCGAGGAGGGAAGGGCGCCCAGGTACTTCTCGACGAGCGGCTTGATCGTCGCAAGGTCAAAGCTGCCGACGAACGTGAAGGTGAAGTCGCTGGCGTCGGCCAGCCGGTCGCGGTAGAAGGCTTCCGACTTCGCCAGGCTCATCTCGTCGACCAGTTCGGCGGTGAACGGACGGGCCCGCACGTGGTTCTGGCTGAGTGCGGCGCCGAGCGCCTCGGCGAAGGCAAACTCCGGCATGGATTTCTGATTGGCCAGCGCCTGCCTGGTCTGTGTCGTCATGACCCCGAAGATCGTCTCGTCGGCGCGCGGCTGCGTGAACCGCAGGTAGATGAGTTGGAACATCGTCTCGAGGTCTTTGAGCGACGCACCCCCGGAGACGATTTCGTCCGTGTCTGTAAAGGCGACCGACGCCGAGGCGACCTTGCCGGTCAGCATCTTCTGCAGCTCGAGCGCGCTGAACTTACCTAGGCCGCCCGACTGGACGACCTGAGCGGCCGTACTGGCTGAAACGAAGTCCGCGTCGCTCGCGAGCGACGTTCCGCCGGGGCTGAAGGCGCGGAACAGCACCTCGTCCTGCTTGAACGTGGTCGGCTTCAGGATGACTTTGATGCCGTTCGAGAGCTGCCATTCGGTGACGTCGAACTGGGCCTGCGCCGACGTCTTCACCACGGAGCCGCCGGTGGGCACGTTCTCCATCAGCGGCTGGACGGACGTCGTGTCCGTGTACGGCTGCAGCGGCTTGGCCGCGGCCGCCGCGATCGCCGCGGCCAGCTTCTTCTCGTCCGGCACGGCGAGGCCTTCCTTTTGCGGCGCGCTCACCAGGACGACGCGGTTCCCATCCGGGGCCCATTCCCTGGCGAGCCCGTTCACCTCGCCCAGCGTGATCTCCGGCACGAACCGCTGGTACATCCGGTTCTCGTACATGATGCCGGGGATGGGTTCCAGCTGGAGGAAGTTGCGAATGAACTCGGCGGCGAGCGGCGACGACTGCTGGTTGTCCTTCTCGGCGACCGCGCGCTCCATGCCGCGCAACGCGTTGCGCTTCTGCCGATCCAATTCGGGCGCGGTGAACCCGAACCGCACGACGCGCTCGGTCTCGGCAAAGAGCGCTTCCAGACCCCGCTCGACGCCGTCTTCCTTCACGCCGGCGTTGAGAATCGAGGCTTCCTTCGAGCGCACGAACAGGCCGCGGGCGGCGCTGGCGCCGAGGAAGGGCGAGTCCGGTTTCTGCGCCAGCTCGTTGAACCGCGCCGTCAGCATGCCGGCGAACAGGTTTTCGACGATCTGCTGACGGTACGCGCCGATCGACCGCTGATCGCGCAGCTTCATCTTGCTGTACACCGACACCGTGGCTTGCGTCGCCTCCTTGTCGGTGACGACCGTGTACGCGGTGCCCGGCTGATCGGGCACCTCGTAGGTCGGCCGCGCGCGCGGCGACGGCGGGTTGGTCAGCCCGGAAAACCGGGTCTTGATCATGCCCTCGACCGCCGCCTTGTCGAAGTCGCCGACGGCGACGACTGCCATGAGGTTCGGCCGGTACCAATCCGTGTAGAACTTCTTCAGACGGTCCTGCTTGAAGCTCTCGAGGATCTCCTTCTTGCCGATGGGCAGCCGTTCCGCATACCGCGATCCCTTGAGCAGCACGGGGAACTGCGCATCGAGCATGCGCGTCCCGGCGCCGCGGCCGAGCCGCCATTCCTCGATCACGACGCCGCGTTCCTTGTCGACCTCAGCGGGATCGAACGACACGTTGTGCGACCAGTCTTCGAGAATCTGGAACGCCTTGCCCAGCACTTCCTGGCGGTCCGTCGGCACCTGCAGCATGTAGACCGTCTCGTCGAAGCTCGTGTACGCATTGACGTGCGCGCCGAACCGCATGCCGATCGACTGCATGAACGCGACCACGTCCTGCTTCGGGAAGTTCCTGGTGCCGTTGAACGCCATGTGCTCGACGAAGTGCGCCAGCCCCTGCTGGTCGTCGTCTTCGAGGATGGACCCGGCGTTCACCACGAGGCGCAGCTCGGCCCGGTTCTCGGGGCGGTTGTTCGCGCGCACGTAGTAGCGAAGCCCGTTGGAGAGCTGACCCGTCGTAATGAGCGGGTCCACCGGAATCTGCTGGGTCAGCGGCGCCGTTTCGACCGGCGGGGCCGCCTGCTGCGCCGTGACCAGGGCGGTGGCGACGAACAACGACGCGAACAGCAACAACAGGCGACTTCTTGTAGGCATAGACTTCCGATTATAGGTCCGGACTGGAGGACACTCGAGGTTCGGATTGGACGGCTCTTGAGGTCCGGAGTGAAGGGCCCTCGAGGTCCGGAGCGAGGGGCCGCTTGAAGTCCGGAGGGAAGGGCGCTCGAGGTCCGAGGGCGCTCGAGGTCCGGCGCGAAAGCGTTTGAGGTCCCGTGTGAAGGGCCCTGAGTTCCGGTGCGAAGCGCCCTTGAGGTTCGGTGGTCCGACGGCGAGAGGGCCGCGGCGGGGTGAGCCCGTCCGGCGAAACGTGTCGTGGCCCCGGACTTCGCTGTTCTCGATGCCGGACTTCGGGGGCCCCTGGTACCGGACCTCGCCGGCTCTTGATCCCGGACCTCGCACGCTCTTTGTGCCGGACCTCACGATTTACTAACCTAGAAGTCCCGTGGAACCCTTCTTCGCCGAGTGGCCCCTGGTGAGCCGCCTGTTGTGGACCGTCGGAACGCTCGGCGTCGCCTACGCGGTCGGCTACCTCATCAACGCCGTCCTCATCCGCAGGCTCACGGGACTGGCCAAACGGACCCAAGGCACCTGGGACGACGCGGTCATAGGCGAGCTCAGGCGGCGGATTCCGCTCTGGATCCTGCTCGTCGGCGCGTGGATCTCGCTCGGGTACTGGCAGATCCCCCCGCGCTGGCTGTCGCTCGCGACGGGCGTCCTCAAGATCATCGTGGTCGCGTCCGTGACGTTCGCAGCCGCCGCGATTGCCGCGCGCCTCATCACGGTGTTCGGCCCTCGGTCGGTGCCCGGAGCGCCGGTCTCGGCACTCTCCCGAAACATCGTCCGGATGGTCATCTTCGCGCTCGGGCTGCTGGTCATCCTGAACGCGCTCGGCGTGAACGTCACGCCGATGCTGGCCGCCCTCGGCGTCGGCGGTCTCGCGGTGGCGCTGGCGCTGCAGGAGCCGCTGTCCAACCTCTTCGCCGGCGTGTTCGTGACGCTCGGGCGCCAGATTCGCATCGGCGACTACGTCCGCTTCGACCCTGGCGTCGAAGGGCATGTGCTCGACTTCAACTGGAACTCGACGCGCATCCAGTCGCCGGGCGGCAATCTGGTCGTCGTCCCCAACGCGAAGGTCTCTCAGGCAATCGTCACCAACTACAGCCTGCCGGTGCGCGACGTCGGCGTCGGCATGGACATCACCGTCGACTTCGCGAACGACATCACGAAGGTCGAGCTCATCACGATGGACGTCGCCCGGGAAGTGATGCGCGAGGTGATGGGCGGCATGCCCGACTTCGAACCGGCCGTCCGCCTGGGCGCGTTCACGGATCTCGGCGTTCGATTCTCAGTCGGTCTCCGGGCCCGCGACTATCCGGATCAGGCGCTCGTGCGCCACGAGTTCCTGAAGCGCCTGCTCAGGCGCTACCAGACCGAAGGGATCGTGCTCCCGCGCTATCCCCGGGTGCCGAACCCGAATATCGTCTCCGACAAGTAGAAGCCGCCGGGCCGGAGGACGGTGGAGGGGAAGGCCGGGTGGTTCGGTGAGTCGGGGAAGTGCTGCGTTTCGAGGCAGAACCCTGAGCGGTACGAGAGGACGCGGCCGCCCTTACCGATCCGGCTGTTGTCCAGGAAATTTCCCGAATAGAACTGCAGCGCCGGCTCGGTCGTGGCCACGTCGAGCGTCCGCCCGGTCTGCGGCTCCTCGACGTGAGCCGCCGGCGTCAGTGCGTCGCCGGCGCGGTCGAGGACGAAGTTGTGATCGTAGCCCTTGGCCCGGACGAGCTGTTCGTGCGTCTCGTTGATCCGCTCGCCAATCGGCGTCAACGTCCGGAAGTCGAACGGCGTGCCGCTGACATTCGCGATCTCGCCGGTCGGAATCATCACGTCGCTCACGGGCGTGAAGCGGCTCGCGTTCAACCGTAACTGATGGCCGAGCACGTCGGCCGCCTTCGGTCCGGCCAGATTGAAGTACGTGTGCTGGGTGAGGTTGATCACCGTCGGTTTGGTCGTCGTGGCCTGATAGCGCACGCTCAGCTGATCGCGATCGCTGAGCGTGTAGGTCACCGTGGCCGCGACTTCGCCCGGGTAGCCTTCATCGCCGTCCGGGCTGGTGTGACGCAGGACGACGCCGGCGGCGTCCGCGCGCTCGAACGGCGCCGCTTGCCAGACGACCTTGTCCCAGCCCTTGATGCCGCCGTGCAGGTGGTTCGAACCGTTGTTGGTCGCGAGGGGATAGGTCTGCCCGTCGAGCGTGAACCGTCCCCCCGCGATCCGGTTGCCGTACCGTCCGACGATGCAGCCGAAGTAGCGTGATTTCGTCAGGTACGACTCGAGATCATCGAAGCCGAGAACGATGTCGTCGAACGCCCCGGTACGATCCGGCGTCTGCAGCGACACGATGACGCCGCCGTACGTGATGACGCGGATCTCTATGCCGGCGGCATTCCGGAGCGTGAGCAGATCGACGGTGGTCCCGTCTGGCGTCCGTCCGAACGTGCTCTGTGCGAGCCTGATCATGCGGCCGTATTGTACGGCGAGAGGCCATATACTGCCGACAGGAGTGTTTCTGTGTCGTCACGCCGTGGCATCTTCCTCGTTCTGCTTTTGATCTTTCTCGGCACACTGGCGTCGATCGCCGGCTGGATTTTCCTCAGCTTCACGACCGCGCCACCGCCGTCGGTGCCGTCGAACGCGGCGCTCTATCTGCCCATCCAGGCGCCGTTCGGCGAACTGGAAGCCAACGACGTGCTGAGCACGCTGGTACGGCGGCCGCCGACCCTGCGTCAGACGGTCGAGGCCATCCGCAAAGCCAAAATCGACGCGCGTGTGAAGACGCTGGTCATCACGCCCCAGGCCTCGGGCGCCCTCTGGGGCCAGCTGCAGGAAATCCGCGGCGCCATCGAGGACTTCAAGACGAGCGGCAAGCCCGTCACCGCCTATCTCGAGGCTGGCGGAGCGCAGGAGTACTACCTCGCGTCGGCCGCGGATCGCGTCGTCATGATGCCGGCCGGTCAGCTCGATCTCGTCGGGCTGGCGTTCTACGAGCTCTTCTTCCGCGGCACGCTCGACAAGATCGGCGTCTATCCCGACCTGCTGCACATCGGCGACTACAAGACCGCCTCCAACAACTTCACCGAAAAGACGTTCACGCCGGCGCACCGCGAGATGTATCAGTCGCTCAACCGTGACTGGTACAACGAGCTCGTCCGCGCCATCGCCGTGGGCCGGAAGCGCTCGGAGGACGAGGTTCGCCGGTTGCTCGACGACGGTCCGTACCTGGCGAGCGGCGCGTTGAAGGCCGGGCTCGTAGACGCGCTCGGCTACGAAGATCAGCTCGACGATGCGGCACCTCTTGCCGGGACGCGCCGGATCGACGCCGACACGTACGCGCGCGTGCCGCGGCCGCTGACCGAGCGGGTGAGCGGGGCTCGGATCGCCGTGCTCTACGCCGTCGGCACGATCGCCAGCGGGCGCAGCTCCTTCGACGGACCCGGCGGGAACGTCCTCGGGTCGGAGACGTTCGTCGAGTGGGTCCGGAAAGTGCGCGTTGACCCGTCGGTGCGGGCCATCGTCGTGCGCATCGATAGCCCGGGCGGATCCGCGATCGCGTCAGAAGTCATGTGGCGGGAACTGATGCTCGCGCGCGACATCAAGCCGGTGGTCGTGTCGATGGGCGACGTCGCGGCCTCGGGCGGCTACTACATGGCGCTGCCGGCGCATACCATCGTCGCGCAGCCGGGCACGATCACCGGATCGATTGGCGTCGTGACGGGCAAGATGGTGCTCAAGGGGACGCTCGACAAGATCGGCGTCGGCGCCGAGGCCGTGTCCGAGGGGCGGCTGGCTGAGATTTACTCGCCGTTCAAGCCGTTCAGTCCGGAGGAGCGCGCCCGTATCGCAGAGCAGATGCGGGCGACCTACGATCTGTTCCTCTCGCGCGTGGCCGAGGGGCGGCAGCAGCCGGCGGCGCGGATCGATCCGGTGGCGCAAGGGCGCGTCTGGACGGGACGGCAGGCCCGCGAGCGCGGCCTGGTGGACGAGCTCGGCGGGCTCGATCGCGCGATTCAGATTGCGAAGGAGAAGGCGCGGCTCGACGCGAAGAAGGACGTCGATCTGCTCGTGTACCCGCCGCGCCGGTCGCTCTTCGACATCCTGGCGAACCCGTTCGGCGCGTCGGTCCGATCGGGCCTGGATCTCTTTCTCCGCCGCCCGGATGCCCAGGCGGTCGAGTCGGCGCTCACGACCCTCAAGCGCTTCCGCCGCGGCGAGCTCCTGTATCTGATGCCGAACGTGTTGTGGAGATAGAACCGTGTTAAGTGAGAAGTGAGAAACCAGAAGTTAGAAGTCACCGGACGCTTGTCTTCGGGGCAAGCGCCCACGAACTTCTAACTTCTGGCTTCAAACTTCTCACTTAACAATCGGCGGTGCCTATTGTCCGAAGAGTAGCTTGAGCGCGCTCTCGTTGTACTTGACCGTGAACCGGTCGCGCGCCTTGGTCATGTAGGCGCCAAAGAACGCCCCGCCGCGCTGGTTGTGCAGCTCACTGCGCAGCGACGCGCGTGACTTGGCCATTTCCTCCGGCTTCAGATCCTGCCGCTCTTTGACGCGGGCGACGACCACCGCGTTGTCGGTCGTGATCGGGCCGGTCGTCTCGTTCGCCTTGAGCGCGAACACCGCGTCGTCGACGGCCGCGCTGGTGCCGACCTCCGGAATCGCCGTACCGCGGGTGATGAACTCCGTCGATTTGACCTCGACGCCTGCGGCCTTCGCGGCGGCGGCGAAGTTGGTCTTGGCGGCCTGCGCCATGGCGGCGGCTTTGGCCGTCGCCAACTCGACGGCCTTGGTTCGGACGACGTCCGCCGAGACCTTGTCCTTCACCTCGTCGAGCTTCGGGAGCCCGGACGGCTTGGTCTCGACCAGGGTAATCCACGCATACCCCTGATTGGTGCGAAGCACGCCGCTCACCTTGCCCTGATCCATCCGGAACGCTTCGGCGGTCACGGTCGGGGCGAAGCCCACGCCGGCCAGCGGTTCCTCGCGCGAGAACAAGCCGGAGTCGCCCACGGTCAGCGACCGGGCGGCGGCCACGCGGTCGAGATCCGACGGATCGTCGATGTCTTTGGCGATCTCGTCAGCGACCTTCGAGGCCTCGGCCTGGGCCTTCTCGAACTTAATCTGGTCTTCGAGCTGCGGCTTCACCTCCGCGAGCGTGCGGGTGGCCGCGGCGCGCTTGTCCACGGTCTTGATGATGTGGAACCCGAAGGGCGATTTCACGAGGCCGCTCGTCTGGCCGGGAGTGAGCGAGAACGCCGCGTCTTCGAACTCCTTCACCATCGCGCCGCGACCGAAGTAGTCCAGGTCGCCGCCGTTGTCCTTGGATCCGTCCTCGGAGTACTGCTTGGCGAGCTTGGCGAAGTCCTCACCGGCCTTGACCTTGGCGAGCACCGTTTCGGCCAGCTTCTTCACGGCCGCCTCGTCCTTGCCTTCGGTCTTGAAGAGAATGTGGCTGGCGCGCACCTGCTCAGGCGTCTGATAGGTCGCGAGGTTCTGCTGGTAGCGCGCTTCGACTTCCTGCGGGGTCGCGGTCATCTTCGCGCGCAGCGCCTCGGCGTCGACCGAGAGATAGCGGACGCGACGCTTCTCGGGCAGCCGGTAGGCTTCCGGATTCGCGTTGAAGCGCGCCTGGATGTCCGCGTCGGTCGGCTGGATGCCCGCGCGGAACTGATTGGCCGTGAAGACGGCCAGGTCGAGCTTCACCTTCTCGTTGCGGCGGGTGTACTCCTTGTCGACGTCGGCATCGCTGACCAGGACCCATCCGGTGAGCGCGTCCTGGAGCTTTTCGATGGTGAGCGAGCGGCGCACCTGGTCCTCGAACTCGGCCGCGGTCATCGGCGGACGCGCCGTCCTCAGCATCGCGGTATACCGCGCGTTGCCGACGAACTGGCCGCCGTCCTGGAACTCGGGCATCCGCAGGATGCGCTCCCGCAACTCGGCGTCGGAGACCTTGATCCCGAGCCGTCCGGCTTCGGCGAGCATCGCCTCTTCGTCGATCAGCTGCTGCACGATTCGTTGGGAGATGCCCAGTTGCTTGAGCATCTGATCGTTCAGCTGGTCGCCGTAGGCACCGCGCAGACGGTTGATTTGCGTCTGATACGCGCGCTGGTAGGTTCCGACCTTAATCGATCGGCCATCAACGGTCGCGAGCGTGTCGGTGGGCGCGGCGCCGACCCCGTCCTGCTTCAGAAAGCTGGGGATGTAGAGAAGGACAAAGGTCAGGACCACGATGCCCAGGCTCCATTTGAGCCAGGCCCGGTGCCGCCGCATCCGATCAAGCATCGTCACAAATCAGTCTCCCAAAAGAACAATTATGCCACGGCGCGCCGATCCCCGCGGCCGGGCGCGGCGGGGCGGTCGCCACGGGCCGCGACTTCGCCGCCGGGCGCGACTTTTTCTCGTGTTCCGCGAATCGCGGGCGAATCCGATTTCAGATCCGTTCTCGGCGCATCGCGGGCGCGCGCACGCAGACGATCTGACCTGAATTTCCGTCAAAGATCGCGTGCTATAGTTGAGGCGTTCGTGTTCCTCGATACGCGTCCGGAGGACATGCCGGAAGCACAAGAAACGAAGTCGTCATCCCCAGCGCCGACTCCGGCCGCGACTGTGCTTCGTCTCGCTGTTTTTCACCGTAGCGAAGACGTTCAAGAACATCTCGCGCCGCTGCGCATGGTCCGGGGCGTCGAAATCCTGCAGGTCTGGCAGGGCGCCACGTGGACACTCCCGCGCGGCATCGCCGGCGTGCTGTGGGAACTGGCTCCGCAAGACGGCGCGGATTCGCGCATCGGCGGATTGATCGAGGGTGTGCCCGCCGCGTCGTACAGCCTGGCCAGCAATCCCGCGCTGCTCGAGGTCTCACGCAAGCTCGGCTTCCGTCGTCATCTCTCCACGCCCGTCCGGCTGGTCGACGTCGAACGTGCGCTCGGTCTGCCGGCCGTCGTCGATCTGGCCGATCGGCTCGACGAGGCCACACCGAAACTCGTCCGGTTGTCGCGCCGCACCGAAGCGCTGAGCGAGCTCATGCGCGCCGTCAACGCGTCGTCCGATCCGGCCGGCGTCGCCAACGCCATCGTCGGCCGGCTGGGGGAATGGCTGCCGCTCACCGAATGGTCGGTGATGGCGGTCGAGCCCGACGGGTCCGTCCGCCGACTCGACGATCGGGAAGACGAAAGCGCGTTCAAGGGCGCCGGCAACGAGATCGCCGAGGTCGTGATGCGCGGCGGCAAGGCCGCGATCCGCACGACGAGCTACGTGACCGAGCGGATGGCCGTCGGCACCGATCGCGCGACCCCGTCCGAGTTGACGGTGCTCGGCTGGCCGCTCGTCGCCGGCGGGGAAGTGGCGGGCGTCCTGGTCGGCGTCGATTTCGGGCGGCCGCGCCGGATGCCCGCGCTCGCGACCGAGCTGGTGGATGCGCTGGGCATTCTGGTCGAGCCCGCCGCATTCGCCCTGACTCACGCGCTGCGTGTCGAGCGTGCCGAGGCGCTGTCGGTCACCGACGATCTCACCCAGCTCTACAACTCGCGGTTCCTCAACGACGCCCTCCGCAAGGAAACCAAGCGCGCCATGCGCAGCGGCTGGCCGCTTTCACTTCTTTTCATCGATTTGGATGGATTCAAGAAGATCAATGATGCGCACGGCCACCTGCTGGGGAGCCGGGCGCTGATCGAAGCCGCCGCCGTGATCCGGGGGAGCGCCCGGGAGACGGACATCGTTGCACGGTTTGGCGGTGACGAGTTCGCGATACTCCTGCCTGAAACCGGGGTGGAGGGCGCCCAGTCGGTCGCCCGGCGCCTGCGGGACCGCATCCAGCGGTACGTCTTCCTGTCCGAGCGCGGCCGGGCGAACCGGATAACCGCCTCGATTGGCCTAGCGACGTTGCCAGATGTAGCCGATACAGCGGAAGGTCTACTTCAGGCGGCCGACGCGGCCATGTATCGTGTTAAGGTCACGGGCAAGAATGGGATTCACGTGGCCGGACGCGATGAGGGCTCTCGCCCGCCACAGGAAGAACAGGAACCGCATTGACGCTGCGCTCGCTTTTTTCGCTGTTCTCCAGCGACCTCGCGATTGACCTTGGCACGGCCAACACCTGCGTTTACGCCCGTGGCAAGGGCATCGTCGTGAATGAGCCGTCGATCGTCGCCATCAACAAAGTCACCGGCAAAATCGAGGCGGTCGGGAAGGAGGCCAAGGAGATGCTTGGCCGGACGCCCGGCAACATCGTCGCCATCAAACCCATGAAGGACGGCGTCATCGCCGACTTCGAAGTGACCGAGAAGATGCTCGCGCACTTCATCAAAAAGGCACACAACCGCACGATGTGGGTGCGCCCGCGGATCGTCATCGGCGTCCCGTCGGAAATCACGCAGGTGGAAAAGCGCGCCGTCAAGGACAGCGCCTACCGGGCCAAGGCCAGCGAGGTCTACCTGGTCGAAGAGGCCATGGCCGCGGCCATCGGCGCCGGCATGCCGATCGAAGAGGCGTCCGGGAACATGGTCGTGGACATTGGCGGCGGCACGACGGACATCGCCGTCATTTCCCTCGCCGGCATCGTCTACAGCAAGGCCATCCGGGTGGCCGGCAACGAGATGGATGAGGCCATCAT
>Ga0111539_10000443_pt1 | contig 52287 bp, 40 predicted proteins | sample RhiMethybrSRZTD1_FD_79667 | JGI IMG/M metagenome (GOLD analysis project Ga0111539, IMG submission 79667) | Populus rhizosphere microbial communities from Tennessee, USA - Rhizosphere MetaG P. TD hybrid SRZTD1 (version 2) (version 2) | ecosystem: Host-associated > Plants > Roots > Rhizosphere >... | reverse complement strand
AGGATCCTGTACTGGAGTGCATCGAACATTTCGGGGTTGCGGAAAAAGCTCGTCACGCTGATGAGCACGTCGGAGTAGAGCGCATCGAGCTCCTTGGCGTTGCCTCGCAAAAAGCCCGCGTAGTCCGCCAGCGTGTTGTGCTTGGTGAGGATCACCCGCCGGTTGATGCGCCTCTGGATCGTGGTGGACCTGTAGAGGGAGAAATCCACGCTGGAATGATTGCGCAAAAGCAACAGAATGATCTTGTAGCCGTTCTCCGCTTCCTGCACGCCTGCAGTCTCGACCTCGTCCTGCGAATCTTTTCCTCGCTTCACAGCTGCGGCACGCGAAGGCTTGCCGACCTTGCGCGGCGTTCTGATTCCAGGTGAGCCTTCTTCGGGGGGTTCTTCGTGCGCTGTCGCCTCCGCTCGATCCTCTTCCGGTGAAGAGAGAAGCTCGCGCAACGGCTCCGTGGCGTACGGGTGTTTGGCGATCCGCGCGAGTTCCTTGGCGATGTCGGCCGGGGAGAGAACCAGGTCCACGCAGCCCGCAGCAACTGCGTTGCGCGGCATCGAATCGTGCTTCGCGGAATCATCCTGCGCGAAGGTGATCCCACCTTCGGCCTTGATCGCCTCGAGTCCCAGCGTTCCGTCGGTGGCGGTCCCGGAGAGGACCACGCCGATGGCTCGTTCGCGCTGATCTTGCGCCAGAGACTCAAAGAACGAATCGATGGGCCGATGGGGCGCACGCGTTCGCTGTCGAGGCGTGAGCTTCAGAAGTCCTTGCTCAATGCCCAGGCTGGTGTCGCGCGGAATGACATAAACATGATTGGGATGGACCGGCTGATTGTCGGTAATTTCGCTGACCGGCAGCAAAGTGGCCCGCGAGAGAATCTGCGTGAGCGCGCTCTCATGCTCCGGGTCAAGATGCTGGACGAGCACGAAGCCCATGCCGGTGTCGAGCGGCAAGGCTTTGAGCAGCTGTGTGAACGCCTCGAGGCCACCGGCCGAGGCCCCAACGCCGACAATCGCAAACGACAAGTCGCCCTCCGGATCGGTGCGTTCGTCCAGGGCGTCGTCCCCCGTCGCGGAATCTTTGGAGTGATTGGCCCTTTTGGCAAACAACGGGTTTCCCCCCTCGGGAATAAACGCACCGATGCGTGCGGAGGCACTGTTACGAGTCGCTGCTGATCCCAGAATGTACGTCTAGGATAAGACGCGGTCGTCATGATACCGCATCGTACCGGATGGGAGGGGTTCGCTGGACGTCCCACGATATCGGACGCTTGCGCATTATACCGTACTTCCGGCGTGCCAAGATCGTCGACAGGCGTCGTCCGTATTCGGCGTGAGTGGAGAAGCGATGAATGGGGACTGGCCTTCGGGTTGAGCTATCGTTGGTATCGGCAGTGATCGTGCTGCCCGCTTCGTGCCCTTGATCATTGCGCATTGCCTAGCGCACGAATACAACTCGCCGCACGGCCGCCTGCTTGTTTTCGATTTTGAGAACCGCGAAATAGATCCCGCTCTCGAGGCGACGATTACCGGAGGAGGCACCGTCCCAAAGAACGCGATGCGTTCCCGGAGGAAGCGAAGCGTTCACCAGCTGCTCCACTTTGCGCCCGGCCACATCGTAAATCTCTAGCCGTACTGTTGACCGTGCGCCCGACTCAGGAACCACAAAGCCGATTTCTGTCGTGCGATCCGGACCGCTCGGATTCGGAAAGCTCCACAGGAGCGGATCAATCGAGTGAACGCTGTGGTCCTCGGCGACAAACGTAGCAATCTCCGGAATCCCAATGACTGAGACCGTGTTCTCGGTCGGCAAGTTGCCGTAGTAGCCGGAATTCACCGCGTAAAGCTTTTGTCCCGACGGCAAGATGCAGATTCCAAACGTGTAATCGCCCAAGCGCGGGATCGTCATCACCGTCGCATCGATCATGGGGGGATCGTTCGGATTGCCGAGCGATGTGAACGCAGCAGTCTTGAGCACGGCGACGCTTCCCATCCCCTTGCCGCGCTCTTCGGGAGGAACGGGCCAATCACTCCAGCCCCAGTTCGTCACGTAGAGGTATCGACCGTCGGGGGATTCAACCACTTCCTCGCATCCCGTCCCGACTCGCACCCGAGAGACCACCGCGTGCACTTGAAAGGGATCCGTTGCACTCGGGATGGCGATCACCGAGAGGTGATCGGGACCCGTGTCGAAGCCGAAATTCCCCGCCACCATGAAATCACCGGAAGAAAGAGCGCAAATCGCCTGCGGATAATGATCCACCGCAACCGTCTGGACCACCTGGCGATCAGACGTCCGGATCACCGTGACCGTGGCGCCGTCGAAATCTGACGTGTAGGCATAACGCCCCGACGGATCGAAGCAAACACCACGCGGGCCGTTCCCGACGGGAATGCTTGCGATGATTTCGTGTCCGTTTCCCAATGGACTCGGGACGCTCACGACGACCACACGGTCGCCTCCGTAGTCGGTCACATAGAGGAATTGGCCGGAAGGATGAACAGCGACGCCGAGCGGACTCCCGCCGATGGGGACTGTCTCGATCACTTCGTTGGTGCTTGGGCGCACGACCGTCATCGTCCCGCCAAAGAAGTCGGCGGTGTAGAGGAAATCACGCGTTGGGTGCGCGGTGATTCGGTAAGGTCCGGTGCCGACCGGAATCGTCTCCAGTACCGCATCGGTTTGCGTATCGATGACAACGACCTCGTTCTCGGTGAGAACCGCCGTATAAACGCGGTCGCCGGCGGGACTCGAGCAGATGCCGATGGGTCGCACGCCCACCTGGATCTCGGCCATCTCGACATGCGGGTAATCCGGCGCTTCGACTTGGTGCATCGAAAGCTCGAACACACCGCAGTCGCTCGACGAAGTGCCGTCGACAATCACGAAGTAGGTCCGGCCGCCGTCCAACTGGACCGCCCCCAAGAAGGCGCGCGTTCCATCTTCACCGCAGGCTTCGTCGTTGCAGCCCGCGATGATGCTCCCGCCGTCTTCCGGGCACGCGTCAGCGTAAACGAAAACGCGGGAGTCGAATCCGCTGGAGCAAAGGTCGATGTCGACGTACTCGTTCGCCACCGGCTCGTAGCGGTAGACGAGGTCGCGGCCGTCGTGCGGGAGTTGCTGGCAAATGATGCCGTAGTCGTCGTTATAAGGACAGGTGTCCCGCTCATCAACAAACGGCAGCGAAGAGATGTCGATTGCGCTCGCGCAAACGTCTCCCGGCCCAGCGGGAGGACTCTCCCGGAAATCGAGGACATAGTTCCCACAGTCGGTGGCCCCGTACCCGTCGATGAAGATGTAGTAGGTGTGACCCGCGAGCAAATTCGCGCCCCGGATCTGCGACTGGAAAGCACCGGGAAGCCCCGTTCCACACGCGTCGTCATTGCAGGCGACGATCGGAGTCACGCCGCCGTCGCCGATGTAGACCTTCGTATCGTAGAAGGAATTGCACAAGTCGATGTCGACGGTGACGTTGGAGAGTGGCATGAAGCGGTATACGACGTCGCGCGCGCCGGTCGGTGTGTACGGGCAGCTGAAGCATCCGACGCAGGATTCGTAGTTCGACGCGAACCCGCACGTGTTGCCGGTGTCGGAGAACGGCAGCAGCTGGATTCCGATCGCAGATGCAATCGTGTCGCCGCCCACGTTCACGTAGATCGGATCGGGCTGAATCGCTGAATTTGCGTCGCCCATCGTGCGGGTCTGCCCGGGCTCCTCCGCGAAGGCGAGCGGTGCCATCACCGTGCGCAAGATCGCCGTGGCGAGGAGAACCGAAGCCCGCATGGAGAACCTTTTTGGAGATCGAGGAATCTAGAATGACTCAGATTACTTGATCCGATGGTGTGCACGCTCGGGGTTCTGTTCGCTTTGGCTCCCGGCAGCGTTCGAACAGATCAAGTCGCGCCGTCAATTCTGCAAGTTCGGTCGGCATGTTGTTTGTTCTGCGGCCATCTCCTGGAGTGGGGGATGGCCGCAGTGGTTGATGCGGCGCGCTTACTTGCCTCCCTTGAAGGGCTTGGCTGGGTCGGGGGTCGCCTTCGCGTTGGCGTCGGCCTTCTTCTGGTCCTTGTGTGCCTTATCCTGCTTCTTCTGCTTGTCCTTCGATTTCGGAGACTTGTCGCCCACGGAACACCGCCTGTGGTTCGAGTGAGGAAAGCGAAGATCGACCGCGGCCCCACAATATCACCATCGATCGTCATGTGCTGTCGTCAAAATGATCTCGCGGCTGCGTTGAGGGCAGCCGCGAGCGAGTTCGATCAGGTTTCGCGCCACGTGAACAGAGTGCATTCGCACCCGTTCGCGCCGACGTCCCCCTGCGATCCCTCGCTCGATTGCGACGTGGATATCGACGAATGTTATCGATCTCGGAATCTGGGCGTCAGGACTCACTCGCATATCGTGAGACGCCCACCGCGGTGCCGCACAACCGTGACCGGTATTTGGACCGAGCACGTATTTGTCACGCCGCACCCCCGTCTGTATTGTGGACCACAGAGTCCTCTTCCAAGGTCCGGGTGGCTCCGCGTTTCGAGCCATAAGGTCTGATCCGGGAAGTTCATTCCGGAGAAAGTAGGAAATCATGTCCAGGTCGTTCTCTTGTCTGGTGGCTGCAGTCCTCGTTTCATTCCTTTGCGGACCGTCCAGCGTGGAGGCCTCCGGCGAGACCTGGCGTTACTACCGCTTGGGAAATACCGGCATTCAGGGCGACTACAACGAAGCGGTGTGGATCGGGCCGGACGGCGACCCATACATCGGCGGTTATGATCCAGTTTTCGAGGAGGGCGGATTCTCGAAGTTCGTCCAGAACGAAAACCGCTGGGTCAATTACTCCAACGTCGACTATCGAGCAATGGGCCATCCCAACGATACCGGGTGCATCCGTGTGAGTGACATCGTTCCCGACGCGAATGGGAGACTTTGGATGGGGACCTGGAGGGGTGCGCTCCGATTCGATCCTGCAATCGGACCGACATCACTCGTACGCTTTGGACCGGACAACTCGGCACTGATCGACGAAAAGGTCTTCGACGTCGAGCGAGCTCCAGATGGCACATTGTGGTTCGCCAATAACGGATGCGTTCGCTACAACCCGGCCACCGACACGTGGACTCAGTGGGACACCGGTAATGTGTTCTTGGCTGCGCAGCCCAAAATCGGAGGTGGATACCTCATCTGGTCTTCCGGCGCACCGACTTCTCAGAATTACACCTTCGTTTTCGATAGCGACACGCAAACCTGGACAATCTTGAATCCGACTGGGGCTCCGAATGAAGTGGTCGGGATGCCAGGGAAGGATTGTGCCGACGACGCCGGCAACTTTTGGGCATTGCGGAGCACCACCCCAGGTGATTTCAACAGCCTGGACTACCGTCGCCCGAACGGCTCGTGGGTTACGCCGCCGGAGCCGTACTCCGGCGTGACATACGATACCTGGGCCTTCAAGGCCTATGGAAATGGTGGCGCCCTACTCGTGGACGGAAGTGGAAATGTATTTCAGTTCAATGGGACGAGCTGGGCGAACCTCGGACAGTGGAAGCAGGGCGCATACACCTCCTCCGCTGACATCGACGCCGCGGGCAATGTCTGGGTGTGCGGAACCGGAGGAGCGGCGAAAAGGAACGTGCAGACTGGCCAGTGGCAGCGCTATCGCGTGACGAACACAAGCAACTTCGACGATTTCAACCGCGATCTCACCATCGACGCGGTCAACGGCTACATCTATTCGGGAGCAAATGCCGGCCCCGGGGTTGGCGGAATGGTGCGCTTCGACGGCACGCGCTGGATGGGATGGAATCAACTGACCTATGGGCTCGGGCACGACTGGCCCTTTCTCAATGACTACTGTGATGCTCTCGCCTACCGGTCCTCGAACGGCCATGTTGCGGTTTCGCCGAGCTGGCTTTACGGCCTCCACGAATGGAACGGCTCGGGCTTCAATGTGCTCCTCGCATCCGGGGGCGCGGAGCGAATGTGCGAGGATTCTTTGGGCCGGCTGTGGGCGATGGGGGAATACTACAGCCTGAATTATTACAATGGGAGCAGTTGGACCGCCGTTCCCTTTACTGCATGGGGCAAGGACGTAAGACCCGACCCGACGCGGCCGGCGACAGTGTGGGCTTTCGGTGGATCGGAGATCCTCCGTACCGACGGCACGGTTCTCTTCTCTCGCACCATCGGCGACTTCCCGCCACTTTGGGAGAATACTGACCAATTCCTCGGCCTTGCCGTGGATTCCGACGGCGTCGCTTGGGTGGGAGCCACCGCTCTTTACGACGGAGAGACTCCCGGCGGAGCGCTCATCCGCATCGACGCCGACACAGGCGCCTACGAGATGTTCCGCAAGAGCCAGGGGTGGCCGTTTCCTGGCGACACCGTCACGCCGTGGGCCGTGACTCCTGACGGCCGGCTCTGGATGCAATACGACGACAGTAATTATCCCTACACCGAGATGGGACTCTGCTGGTACGACGGCGTGAACGTCGGCTCTTTCCCCGCCCCGCCGGGCGGCGAGCCTCAGTGGGGCGGCCTCCCTCATCGGCAGATTGAGGACGTGGAAGTGCGCGAGATTCCCGGCGGGTACGAGCTCTGGATGAGCTGTGTGAGCCGCGGCATCGCCGTTCTCACCGTTCCGCAGCAGGATCCGGTGGCCGTCGATTTGGGAAGCGACGTACCGAGCCTCGCGCTCGGGCAGAATTCTCCGAATCCCTTTCGATCATCGACGACGCTGCACTTCAGCGTGCCGAGCGCGCAGCATGCGCAGCTTTCTGTATTCGACGTGTCAGGGCGTTTGGTGCGAACACTTGTCGATACGAACATCGATCGCGGCAATCATGACGTGGCATGGAACGGCACTGACGAGGGGGGGCGAACTGTCACAAGTGGCGTGTATTTCTACAAGCTTAGAACGTCCGAGACAGTTCTGACGCGGAAGATGCTTCTCCTTCGCTGAGGTCGCAGAGCAGCCGAGCTGTTCCACCGCGTGTCCGAACCCAGCGGTGGGCGCTATGGGTGCACTGCAGCGGAGACCTGACATTCGTCATGGGCGCTGCGGCAATTTGCGGCTTGATTGGTTTTGCGCTCTTACCCTCCTACGCCGGGGCGCCTTGCGGATTCGGGCCGGAAATACCTTAAGCCGGGATCCACATTCAGCACCGCGTGGGATTTGTCCCACGAAAGGGGAGTCCCATGCGACGTGCTCACTTCGTTATGGCCGCAGCGTTCCTCTTTTCTCTTCTCGGCGGGTTCTTCAGCGCCGATGCGACCGGCGAGACTTGGCGCTACTACCGTCCAGGGAACACCGGCATTCAGGGCGATTACAATGAAGCCGTGTGGGTGTCGCCGGACGGAGATCCGTACATCGGCGGCTATATTCCCACCTTCGAGGAGGGCGGTTTCGCCAAGTTCGTTCAGAACGAAAACCGTTGGATCAATTACTCCAACGTCGACTACCCGGTGATCGGTCACCCCGACAATACGGGCACCACGCGGGTCACCGATTTCGTTCCCGAAGTCAGCGGCAAACTCTGGATCGCGACCTGGTTGGGCGCACTGCGCTTCGATCCTGCGCAGGGCGGAAGCTCACTTGTTCGTTTCGGTCCGGGCAATTCGCAACTCGTGAACGACAGCGTCAACGACGCCGACCGTGCGCCGGACGGTTCGATTTGGTTCGCGAATCAGGGCATCGTACGCTACAACCCTGCGACGAACGCGTGGACGCGCTGGAATCTCGGCAACGTGACTGTCGCTGCGCAACCCAAGACGACCGGCGGCTACTTGATCTGGTCATCGTCGCGCCCACCCTTCCAAGACTTCACATTCGTTTTCGACAGCAACACACAACAGTGGACCACGCTGACACCGAGCGGCGCCCCCGGCGAGATCGTGGGCATGCCCGGGAAAGACTGCGTCGACGACGCCGGCAATTTTTGGGCGCTGCGCAGCGGCGCACCCGGCGATTGGAACAGCGTCGACTATCGCCGCCCTGACGGCACCTGGGTCACGCCGCTCGAACCCTATCCAAGCCTTTCCTTCTACGTGACGGCTTTCAAGGCCTATGGCAATGGCCGCGCACTCGCGGCGGACGAAGCCGGACAGGTGTATCAGTTCAACGGCTCGGCGTGGAGCAATCTGGGCGTACCTGGCCCGCAAGCGTACTCAGTCGACATCGATGCGGCGAACAACGTTTGGGTTTGCGGAATCGGCGGCGCCGCAAAGCGGAATGCGGTCACGGGGCAGTGGCAGCGCTATCGCATCACCAACACCGGCAATTACGACAGTTTCAACGGCGACCTGACGATCGATACCGCGAACAATCTCGTCTACACCACAGCGAACGCGGCTGCGGGCGTCGGAGGGATGGTGCGCTTCGATGGAACACGGTGGACGGGATGGAATCAGCTTACTTACGGGCTCGGCCATGAATGGCCGTTCCCGAACGACAACTGCCAAGCGCTTAGCTATCGGCCCTCGAGCGGACGCATCGTCGTCTCGCCGGCGGAATGGCTCTACGGCATCCATGACTGGACCGGCACCGGCTTCCAACCTCTGCCGGGGATCGACGGTGGCAAGCATCTCTGCGAGGACTCGCTCGGCCGAGTCTGGGCCCTCGACGAATATTACAATCTTCATTACTACGACGGCTCGACCTGGAACAACGTGCCGATCGTTGGGTGGGGCCTGAAGGTCCGGAGTGATCCAACCCGGCCGGGCACGGTGTGGGCGACGACGGACTACGAGATCCTGCGCACCGACGGCAGCTACTCGTTCTCGCGCTCCATCTCCGATTTCCCAGGATCCGCAACTTGGTTCACCGGATTGGCTGCCGATGCCAATGGCATCGCTTGGGTCGGAACATGGACGCAATTCACCGGCACCGGCAGCACATTGATTCGACTCGACGCGAACACGGGCGCGTATGAGACATTCCAGCACGATCAGGGTTGGCCGTTCCCCGGTGAGCACGTCCGTCCGTTGGCGATCACGCCGGACGGTCGACTGTGGATGCATTACGACAGTGAGTATCCATCGACTGACTCCGGCTTGTGTTGGTATGACGGTGTGAATGTCGGTGCGTTCCCCGCGCCGCCCGGCGGCGTGCCCCAGTGGGGGGGGCTGCCGCACGCGCAGATCAACGACCTCGAGGTTCGCGTGATTCCGGGCGGCTATGAGCTGTGGATGAGTTGTATGAGCCGGGGGATCGCCGTTCTCACCGTTCCAGTCCAGAATCCGCTGGCGGTGACTTCCGGAGTGGACTCGCAGCAATTCTCGCTGGAGCAAAACCGTCCCAACCCATTCCGTTCTTCGACGCAACTTACGTTTTCGATTCCGCAAGCGGGATTCGTGCGATTGGCGGTCTTCGATGTCGCCGGGCGACTCGTTCGGTTGGTCGCTGACAAAGAGATGCCCGCTGGTAGACACGAAGTCACTTGGGACGGGACCGATGAGAATCACCGCTCCGTTGCGAGTGGTGCATACTTTTACCGGCTCGAGCGGTCCGGGAAAAATCTCGAGAAGAGCATGATCCTCTTGCGGTAGGGGAGTGCCGTTCAGGCGCGCGACTTCTCCCGCTCGGGTTCTGCGGCCATCCTCGACATTGGGGATGGCCGCAGTGCTTGATGCGCGGGATGGATTGATCGTGCGAGAGCCGCGAATCGCCATGCGCGAAGAACGGCGAAACCCACCTCATCAAAGGCTTCAATTCTCCAAGTTCGGTCGGCCTTTGCGCCGCAGTCGGTTCGCTCTCGCGGATCAAGTTGAGACCGCAGGTTGACGATCGCTCGAGTAAGATCGAAAGGACAACCGGGTTGTGAAGGCAGCTGCCATGTTCGAAGGGTTACGGAGATGAAGATGAAGGTCAGCTTGCGAGAACGCGAGCAGTCGCCCGGTGAGGAAATTGCCAACAGCATCAGCCATGGTGTGGGAACGCTGTTCGCTCTTGTCGCGGCTGTGGGCCTCATGATGACGGCGGTGCAGCGTGACAGCGCCGCCCGAATCGTGGGCGCGAGTGTCTTTGCGACGACGATGGTGCTCGTCTACCTTACCTCGACGCTCTATCACGCGCTGCCAAGAAACAGAGCCAAGCGGGTTTTCCAGATCCTCGACCATAGCGCGATCTTTCTCTTGATCGCTGGTACATACACTCCGTTTACACTCGGTGTGCTTCAAGGTGCTTGGGGCTGGACGCTTCTCGCGCTCGTGTGGAGTTTGGCAGTCATTGGTGTCGTGCTCACGGCCGTGAGCCGCGTGCGGTACCCGACACTTTCAACGCTGGTCTATCTGGTCATGGGCTGGCTCTTTGCGGTCGGCGTGAAGCCGCTGTGGACGCACATGGCCCCGTGGGGTTTGTTCTGGCTCGGAGCAGGCGGAGTCGCGTATACGGGCGGAATTGTGTTCTTTGCAGCAGATCGAATCCGCTTCGGGCACCTGATCTGGCACCTCTTCGTGATTGCGGGTACGGCGTGTCACTACATCGCGGTTCTGCGCTACGCGGACTAACCCATCTCGGTCAGCCGCTGCCTTCTACGCGCCACCCAAGCGCGGCTCGACGTGATCCTAATTGCGAGCCGCGCGAATGTCCTCGTTTCTGCTGAATTCCGTTCGACCTACTCGCTGCTGTCGCCGCCACCGCCCAAAGATTTGCGAAGCACCACTGCCAACGTGACGCTGTCGAGGTCATCTCCGGTCAGATCCTCGAGCTCGTCATCGTTCTGAAATCGGTATGTCCCGTAGAGGTCCAATTTGAGGGAGCCCAGCGGGAGATTGACTCCTGCGCGAAGCGCGTAGAACGGATCGTTCAGCCAATCGTCGTTGAAATATCCGATCCCGATTCCAGCACCTCCATAAATGAAGTCGCCGATGAGCGCGTAGGCGGAAGGTTCGAAGAGCCCTTCTTGACCGAGATAATCGAACACGTACTCCCCATTCGCTTCGAGCTTGATCAAGCCGGCGTCGAATTGATAGGAGCCGAGGATTCCGAAGTTGTTCGCCTCAATTTCCGCACCGAGATCGTTGGCCTCGTCGAAGTCGCCAAGAGACCGCAGATAGTGAGCACCGATTCCGAGGCTATGCTGGGCCAACGCTGTCGTCGCGAGCGAGGTTGAGAAAAGAGCGGAGGTGATACAGACGAGAACCAAAAACCGCTTCATGGACCGAACCTCCTGGACAGGAAAGGGCCCTGCGGGAAGATCCCGCTGCCCGTGGCAGCGAATAGGGTACAAGGCCTCTTTGCGGTTGTCACTCAAGCCATTGCGCGGCGGCCGCTGGCTCTTGAGCCCGTTTCCCCCCGCGCACTTTTCCGCACCAATTTCGGCGATGTGCCGCCTCAAGCGGATGGGCCTACCCATTGTTCAGTATTGAATTAGGCGACTGGCCACCCCAAAGCCATCCTCCCGTGAAAGGACATCGCTGTTCAGACTACAATCCTGGGCTATGCGCACGATTGCCAGTGCTTCTCTCCTTGGCATGCTTCTGACGGCTGCACCACGCGCGCAAGAAGCGCCGGTCGCCGACGAAGCCCCGAGCGCCGACGAGCTCGTTGAGCGCGCGAGCCAGAGGTTTGTCGGCGACTTCGACGAAATGAAAAAGCGGCGCATCATTCGCGTCGGCGTGGCCTACAACCGCACCCACTACTTTATCGACAAGGGCGAGCAGCGCGGCCTGACCTACGAAATGTTCAAAGTGTTCGAGGATGAGCTGAACGCCCCGATCAAACGACCCAAGGACAAGATCCACGTTCTCTTCATGCCGATGTCGCGCGACGAAATGGTGAGCGCGCTGCTCCAGGGCCGCGTCGATCTTCTCGCCGCCAACATCAAGATCACACCGGAACGACGGAAGGTGGTCGACTTCTCCGATCCAATCCGATCGGACGTCGCTGAGATCGTCGTCACCGGCCCAGGTGCGCCGCCGATCAACACCAAAGAGGACTTGGCCGGGCAGGAGGTCTTCGTCCGCGATCAGGGCACCTACTTCCAGCACCTCGTGGAGCTGAACCGCCGCTTCAAGGCGCAGGGCCAGCCCGAAATAAAGATTCGGGCTGCGCCGCACTCGCTCGAAGATGACGACATCCTCGAGATGGTCAACGCGGGGCTGGTGAAGATCACCGTGGTGGACAATGTACTTGCCGACTTCTGGAAGCAGGTGTTCACGAACCTGACCGTACACTCCGACATCGCGTTGACCGGCAACGATGAAATCGGCGTGGCGATGCGCCCCGTCAGCCCGCAGTTGAGGGCGGCAATGAACGCGCTGATCAAGAAGCACGGGATGAAGACCGCAGTGGGAAACACGCTGCTGAAGCGCTATTTGGTGAGTACGAAGTTCGCCAAGAGCGCGACTTCATCGGCGGACATGGAGCGCTACCGGAAGATCGTGAATCTCTTCCGCAAATACGGCGATCGGTACAGCCTGGATTTCCTGCTCATGGCGGCATTGGGATACCAGGAATCGGGGCTCAACCAGTCGGTAAGGAGTCGCGTCGGCGCGATTGGCGTCATGCAGGTCATGCCCGCCACTGGGAAGCAAATGAAGGTGGGCGATATCACGGTGATGGAGAACAACATTCACGCCGGCGTGAAGTACATTCGCTACATGATCGACGAGTTCTACAAGGACGAGCCGATGGACGATCTCAACAAGACTCTGTTCGCCTTCGCCAGCTACAACGCAGGGCCGGGCCGGCTGCGCCAGCTGCGCGCCGAAGCCGCCAAGCGTAGGTTGGACCCGAATGTCTGGTTCAACAACGTCGAGCAGATCGCGTCGGAGCGGATTGGTCGCGAGACCGTCACCTACGTCAGCAACATCTACAAGTATTACGTCGCGTACAAGCTGGCAGAGGAAGAGATTCAGGAACGAGAGAAGGCGAGCGGGTAGGTCATTTGGTCGCCGTCTCCAGAATGTCTTCGCGAAAATGTTTCGTCACTTTGATGAGCAGCAACCAGGCGCATGCAGAGAGCACGCTCAATAGAGTTGGAGAAGCGATGAATACGGCAGCCACCAGCACGAGCAGGAATACAGAGCTCGAGCTGGCAAGTCCGGCAGAAATCAAAGACACGCCGACCAAAAGACCACTCATCGCACCACTCGCGGCGCATCGCAAAAGCGAGAGCTCATCGAATCTGCGAGAGCCCGCGGCAACGCGAAGCACACCATAGAAGATCACGCCGGCAAGGAAGCCCGGGATCGTCACCGCTTCAGCCAGATATCCAACGAGCTGCCCAAACGGGAGTCCGGGCAGGAGATCCCAGAACAATTCGATGAGCAAACCTGCCGATCCCCACGCGATTGCCCAGGCTAAGCCCATCGCGATTGCACCCCGGATGCCCCTCAGCCACTTCATGGATGCCTCCCTCTTCAGTTTGACGCTCTTCGAGCCGATCCTGCTTTACATACATAACAGTGCCATGTATAGTGCTGCTAGGTAAATCGAATTCTGCGTTCCCGCAATGAGGGACGGCGTCAAGATGATGGACTTCAACAAAGACCTGATCGCCGCTTCCTCGACCCCGATCGTCCTCGCGATCCTGGCCGAAGGGGACAGCTACGGTTACGCCATCCTCAAGCGAGTTCGGGAGTTATCCGGAGGACACATGGAATGGACTGATGGAATGCTGTACCCCGTTCTGCACCGGCTCGAGCGGCTCGGCCACATCGAGGCGCGCTGGGAAGTCGCCGAGGGTGGCCGTCGCCGGAAGTACTACCGGATCACGACAGGGGGGCGGGCGCAGCTCGAAGAGGAACGCAGGCAGTGGCAAGCGGTGGACGCGACGCTCCGGGGCATCTGGTCGGCGCTCTCCCTTCCTCTTCCGGCCAACCACTCGGCGTCGGCCGCACTGCAGGGAGCGTGAGTGATGGCGACAACGGATCATTCGGTATCGCTCGAAGAGCAAATCGACCAATGGCGCAGTTACCTCCGCCGGCGGCAAGCCATTCATCCGGTCGACATCGTGGAATTGGAAGACCATCTGCGCGAGCAGGTCGCCGGCCTGGTCGACTCCGGGCTCGCCGCCGATGAGGCGTTCTTGGTTGCGGTGAAGCGCATCGGCGATCTCGACGCTCTGTCACGGGAATTCGCGCGCGAACACTCCGACCGCCTCTGGAAGCAGTTGGTCGTCGGGCCCTCCGCTTCCGGCGCGCCGCGAGCGATGACCCACAAGGATTCTATCGTCGCATTCTGCCTTGCAGTCGCAGCGGGCGTGGCGATCAAGTTGCCGGCGTTCTTTGGAATTCCATTGGACGATCCGAACGCCGGATTCTATGCGCGCAATCTGAGTTTCTTCGTGCTGCCGCTTCTCACGAGTTACTTCGTTTGGAAGCGCCGGCTCGACATCCGCTCGTACCGCTGGCTCGCCGTGGCGTTCGTCGCAGCGGCCGTCTTCGCCAACATTTATCCGTTCCGGGAGGTGACTTTCGGCAACGGCTACACCGAAGCGTTGACGGCATTGCACTTGCCGATCGCGCTCTGGCTCATCGTGGGCATTGCGTATGCGGCCGGACGATGGGCTCAAGTTGCCGGACGCATGGACTTCATTCGATTTTCCGGCGAACTGTTCATCTACTACGTGTTGATCGCGCTCGGCGGCGGCGTCCTCTGCGGTTTCATGGCGTTGATCTTCCAATCCATCGGCATCGACATCGAGCACTTCTTCCAGAACTGGCTACTCCCGTGCGGAGCGGCCGGCGCCATCTTGGTCGCCTCTTGGTTGGTGGAAGCCAAGCAAAGCGTGATCGAGAACATGGCGCCCGTGTTGACGCGCCTCTTCACGCCTTTCTTCGCCGCGGTATTGGTCACCTTTCTGATCACGCTGTTGTGGACGGGACGCGCGATCGACATCAAGCGCGAGGTGCTCATCGCCTTCGATCTGCTTCTCGTAGTCGTGCTTGGTCTTCTGTTGTATTCCGTCTCCGCGCGGGACGCGCAATCGCCCCCCGGCGCATTCGATGTGTTGCAGATCGTGCTGCTGGTCAGTGCGCTCTTGGCCGACGCGTTCGCGCTGTGGGCGATTGCCGCTCGCATCACCGAGTTCGGATTTACCCCGAATCGCGTGGCCGCACTGGGCGAGAACGTGATTCTGCTCGTCAATCTCGCCTGGTCCGCCGTGCTCTACATCCGCTTTGTGAGAGGAAAAGGACCGTTCGCGAGCCTCGAACGGTGGCAGACGGCGTACTTGCCGGTGTATGCGGTGTGGGCGGCAATTGTTGTGATCGTGTTTCCGCCATTGTTCAAATACATCTGATGCAGCTCACGGTCTGTGTGGCACAATCGCGAGAAATCGCAATTACCTTGGACCGGGGGACCATCATCGCAATCAAGCGTCCATTCGCGTTCTCGCTCGGCGCAGTCCTGGCGGCGTTCGCCCTGACCCTGAGTCCAATTGCTGCGCTCCATGCGCAAGAGTCGAATGCTCCCGCCGACATCGAGCGAGAGACGCTGCGCGAGCGCGTCGAATCGATCCGCTCCGGTGCTGTGGATCGAATCCTCGGCACGAAGCTCGCCGCGGGAAACGTGATCGCCTCGTTTTACGAGCGACGCGGATTCACCCGCGCGTGGAGCGATCCGGAGAAGTCGGCGCAGCTCGTCAACGCGATCCAGGCGATCGAAGAGGACGGGCTCAATCCCGAGGATTACCTGCTTGGCCCGCTCGAAAGGATGCACGCGCAAATCGATTCCATCGGTGCGGCTCCTCCTGAGCTCCTCGTCGATGGCGACATCCTTCAGACCGAAGCGCTCACGCGGCTCGGCTATCACGTCCTCTTCGGCAAGGTCGATGCTTCGGAATTCGATCCGGTGTGGAACTTCGGCCGCACGATCCACGACTTGGATCCTCCGGCCGCGCTGCAGAACGTCATCGACTCACCGGATCTCGCCGCAAGCATCGAACGCGAGAAACCGGATCATCCCGCGTATCTCAATTTGAAGCGTGAGCTCGCGCGTTATCGCGCGCTCCAAAAGGAGGGAGGCTGGGGGCAAATCCCGAGCGGCCCCGCTCCCGAGCTGGGGCAGGCGGATTCCCGAGTTCCGGCGATCCGCGCGCGGCTTGCCGTGACCGGAGATGCGGAGAGCGCCGCCGATTCCGCAGATGTCCTCGATGATGCTCTCGAAAACGGGGTGAAGTCGTTCCAGACACGCCACGGCCTTCCCGCGGACGGTGTCGTGGGACCGCGCACACTCGAGGAGATGAACGTTCCGATCGAAAAGCGGATCGATCAGATCCGCCTCAATCTCGAGCGCGGTCGCTGGCTTCTACACGACATTGGCGAAGAGTTCGTGATCGTCAACGTCGCCGGGTTTCGCCTGTATCTTGTTCGGGAAGGCAAAGTCGCTTGGACGACGCGGGTGCAAGTCGGCAAGACCTTCCGCAAGACTCCCGTGTTCCGCTCCGAAATGACGTACCTCGTGCTCAATCCGACGTGGACGGTGCCGCCGCTTCTCCTCCGCGAGGATATCCTTCCCCAAGTGCGGCGAGATCGCGGCACTTTGAAGAGAATGAAGTTCCGCGTGCTCGATCGAAACGGCCGCACCGTCGATCCGTCCACCGTCGACTGGTCGCAATCGGGGAGGGGATTCCCGTACACGCTTCGCCAAGATCCGGGGCCCAACAACTCACTGGGCCGCGTAAAGTTCATGTTCCCGAACGAATTCGCGGTCTACTTGCACGACACTCCGCATTCCGAGCTCTTCGACAAGGAAGAGAGAGCCTTCAGCTCCGGCTGCATCCGGGTCGAGGACCCTTTGCAACTGGCCGAGCTCCTGCTCGAGGATGAAACAGACTGGAACCGCGAGCGAATCGATCAGATCATCGCTTCCGGAAAGACGACGTCGGTGACGTTCACGAAGCCGATTCCCGTTCTCCTCTCGTATTGGACCGCATGGGTCGCCAACGGAATCCTACAATTTCGCCGCGACTTGTACGGTCGCGATACGGCCGTGCTCTCCGCGCTCGAAGCGCCCTTTCGGATTCGCTGACGCACCACGCGATGGGGGAGACTGCCGGGCTTTCAAGAATGAGGCTGAAACGTCCGACAAGAAGAGCAACATTTCAGGAAGTATTGACCTTCGCAGGATGAAGGGGTGTCGTCATGTCCCCTCCGGACTCCATCCCGTTCCAAGTCGTCTTCGATGTCACTCGCCAGGTGCCGCAGTATTGGTGGCTCCTTATCATTCCGCTCGTCATGATCGTGATTGGCCTGGGTGTGTTTCGCAAGATACCAACCGCGACCCATCGCGTATTCATCGTCTTCTTCCTCGGGTTCGCGATCTTTCTCGCGCTGTTGCAATCGATCCTGATTGGAAAGGAATACGCTGGATTGCGCTCGGCGCTGGCCCGCGGCGAATTCGAACGCGTGGAGGGCGTGGTGACGAGCTTCGAGCCTGAAGAGTTCACCAGGAACAATTACGAACGCATCACAGTGACGACCTCATCCGGTCCGCGCGAGTATCAATATTCGTGGTCTGTCGTTTCGCAGGGTTTCAACGGCGGCCCATTCTATAAAGGCGTCTTGCGCGAAGGCATGCGCGTGCGCATCGCCGACGTCGGCGGAAAAGTGGCGAAGCTCGAAGTCGAGCGCTAGCGCCGGGGAAGATGCCCCCGGCGCGTCGACTTGTCGTATGACCCAATCGCAACCTATTCGCCGCCTCCTCCCAATTGATAGCGAAGAACTCCCGCCAGCGTCACGCTGTCCAAATCTTCGCCGGTGAGATCTTCGAGGTCGTCATCCTTTTGAAATCGGTACGTGCCGTAAATGTCTCCACTGAGCTTGCCGATGGGGATGGCCACTCCCAGACGAAGCGCATAGAACGGATCGCTCTGCCAGTCGCCGTTGATGTGGCCGATGCCGATCCCCGCACCTCCATAGATCATGCTGCCGAAGATCAAATAGGCGGATGGCTCGAATAGGTCTTCCTCCGAGCCCAGATAACTGAAGACGTACTCCGCGTTCGCTTCTGCCTTGAGCATGGCAAGGTTGAATTGCAGAGAGCCGAGGACTCCGAAGTCATTCTCGTCGATGTTGTCTTCGTCATCGAAATCGCCGATCGCACGCAGATAATGCAAGCCCGCCCCGATGCTGGTTGCCGAGGCCTGCGAGGCCAGAGAAAGGGAGATCAGCGCGGCGACAAAGCACGCGCCCATTGTGAAACGCTTCATGTACTGAAACCTCCTGACCGGTGATGCCCACTGAGGGAAACTGCCCCTCCTACAGGCCTATTACGGTCCGGAGGTGCCGGGCGGTTGTCGCAATGGCAGTTATTTTGACGCGTGTGACGCGACGTCGCCGGGCACATGCAAGTGCCCCCGAACGGGGTGATTGCCGCTCCGGCGCGTCCCCTCTAAACTGCGCCTCCCAATGCTCAAGACCTCTCCGTTCCATTCCCGCACCTCCCCTCTCGTCCGTGCTCAGACGTGGCGGCGCTGGGCGGGATACCAGATGGCGAGCGCCTACGACTCGCACCCCGAGCGGGAGTACGCCGCGATCCGTAGCTCCGCAGCGCTGATCGACGTCTCTCCGCTTCACAAATACCGGATCCAAGGGAGAGACGCGCTCAAGCTTCTCGACCGGATGATCACGCGCGACATGACCAAGCTCAAAAAAGCGCAGGTCTATTACACGCCGTGGTGCGACGGGCACGGCAAGGTGGTCGATGACGGCACCGTGACTCACCTGCCCGACGGCACGTTTCGATTGACGAGCGCGGATTCCTCGCTGCGCTGGCTGCACATGAATGCGGTGGGATTGGAGGTCGGGATCGAGGACATCTCCGACCGCATGGGTGCGCTCGCGATTCAGGGGCCGTTGTCGCGGGCGATTCTCACTGGCGCTTCGCCGGCCGATCTCTCCAAGCTCAAATATTTCCGCATGGTGGAGACGAAAGTGCGCGACATTCCGGTCACGATCTCGCGCACCGGATATACGGGCGATCTGGGCTACGAGATCTGGGTGGATGGCTCGCGCGCCGTTGCGCTTTGGGATGCGTTGATCGAGGCCGGCACGCCTTACGGCATCGTGCCCGCAGGAGTGTGGGCGCTCGACATCGCCCGCATCGAAGCGGGTCTCATCATGCTCGACGTCGATTACTTCTCCGCGCACCACGCGTTGATCGAAGCGCGCAAATCCTCGCCGTATGAGATCAACTTGGGTTGGGCGGTGAGCAAGGAGAAGGGACCGTTCAACGGGGATCGTGCTCTTGCCGCGGAGCGAAAGCGCGGAGCCGCCTGGGGATTCATTGGATTGGAGATCGATTGGGAATCGTTCGAGCGGCTTTTCGCCGGGCGCGGCCTACCTCCGCAAATCCCGAGTGTCGCATGGCGCTCGAGCGCGCCCGTTTATAAAGACGGCAAACATGTCGGCTATGCCACGAGCGGATGCTGGTCGCCGATCTTGAAGAAACCGCTCGCCCTTGCGCATCTGCGCGCCCCGCATTTCTCGGAGGGAACACGCGTGGAGATGGAAGTCACCGTCGAGCATCATCGCGAGCGCGCCGCCGCCGTCGTGCACAAGCTTCCGTTCTACGATCCGGAGCGCAAGAAAGCGTGAACCCCCGCTACGACGCAATCATTGTCGGCGGCGGGCACAACGGCCTCGTCGCCGCGGCGTACTTGGCGCGCGCCGGGCGCAAGACGCTCGTGCTCGAGCGCCGGCCGCTGATTGGCGGCGCTGCCGTCACCGAAGAAGTCTTTCCCGGCTTCAAGTTCTCGGTGTTCTCGTATGTGGTGAGCTTGCTGCGTCCGGGGATTATTCGCGATCTCGATCTCCCGAAGCACGGCCTTCAGATCCTGCCGCTGGAGAGCACGGTGACCCCGCTCGACAACGGCGACTACTTGGCCGGGTGGGCCGATCCCGACGAAACGCGGCGCGAGCTCTGCCGCCACTCCACGCGCGACGCCGACGCGTCCATCGTATTCGGCCGCCTCATGCATCACATGGCGATGGCCGTGAAGCCCATCCTTCGTATGGTGCCACCCGATCCCGCATCGCTGGCTCCGTCCGATTTGCGCGGGCTCTTGAAGCTCGGCGGACATTTCCGTTCGCTCGGCCCCGAACGCTTTCATGCGCTGCACAAGCTCATGACGATGAGCAGCGCAGATTATCTCGACGAGTGGTTCGAATTCGATGCGCTGAAGGCGACGAGATCGGCCAGCGGAATCATCGGCACGTTCTTGGGACCGCGCTCGCCGGGATCCGCCTACGTGCTTCTGCATCATTACATGGGAGAGATTGATGGCGCTTTTCGCGCCTGGGGATTCCAGAAGGGCGGCACGGGCGCGATCAGCGAGACGATCGCGAATGCGGCACGCGCGCACGGCGCCGAGATTCGTACGGGTGCGGCGGTGGAGCGCGTGATCGTGAAGGGTGGCCAGGCCACCGGCGTCGCGCTCGAGGGCGGGGAGGAGATCCAAGCAAAGCTTGTCGTATCGGGGCTCGATCCGCGGCTTACGTTCACTCGTCTCGTCGAGCCGAAGCAATTGCCGGAGGATTTGGTCGACGGGATTCGCCGCTACAAATTCCGCGGCTCGTCGGGGAAAGTGAACCTCGCGCTCTCCGGATTGCCGAATTTCACCTGCATGCCCGGCCAAGGCCCGCACCTGCGCGGTGCAATCTCCATCAGCCCTTCGATCGAGTATTTGGAGCGCGCCTACGACGACGCGAAGTACGGCGAATTCTCGCGCCATCCGTATATGGACATCGTGATTCCTTCCATGATCGATCCGGACATGGCGCCGCCCGGAAAACACGTCATGAGCATCTTCGTGCAGTACGCGCCGTATCAGTTGAACGGCGGATGGAACGATGCGAAGCGAGAGGCGTTCGGCGACACTGTCGTCAAGACGCTCGCGCGCTACGCACCGAACATCGAATCGTTAATTCTGCACCGCCAGGTACTCACGCCGGACGATATCCAGCGCATCACTGGTCTATCCGAGGGAAACATCTTTCAAGGCGAGCTCGCGCTGCAGCAGCTCTTCTTCCTGCGTCCGGTTCCGCAGTGGGCGAAGTACAAGACCCCGATCCACGGCTATTGGCAATGCGGGGCGGGAACGCATCCCGGCGGCGGCATCATGGGCGCATCGGGACGGCTGGCGGCGCTGGAGATCTTGGGAGCGAACCCGTGAGCGCATTCGACGCAATCGTGATCGGCGGGGGAGCGAATGGGCTCGTCGCATCCGCACGCTTGGCCAAGGGCGGCGTGCGCACGCTCTTGATCGAGGCCGAGGAGACGCTCGGCGGACAAGGCCGCGCGGCGGAGTTCGCGCCGGGATTCTTCGCGACGCCATTGGGAATGGATCCCGGATGGCTGCCGGGCTCGATCGCGAAAGCCCTAGGCATTCCCGGCCTCGATCACGTGAACGGCAACGCCGGCGTCACCGTCGCGATCGAACCAGGCACGTTCTTGAATCTCTCGCGCGATGCGAAGCAGGCCGCGCAAGCGATTGCGCATCACTCCAAGGACGACGCGGCGAAGTGGCCGGACTTCACGAAGCAGCTTCATGCGCTCGCTGGTTTTCTCGAGGCCCTGTACCAAAAGCCGGCACCCGATGTGAATGCATCTTCGGCGGGCGAGCTCCTGTCGATGCTCGATCTCGGCCGCGCATATCGCGGTCTCGGCCGCCGCAACATGATCGAGTTCCTGCGCACGCTTCCACTTTCGGTGTGGGAGCTGGCCGATGATTGGTTCGAGTGTGCGCCGCTCAAGGCCGCCATCGCGGCGACGGGGATTCGCGACCACCAGCAGGGACCGCGTTCCGGCGGAACGGGCTTTGTTCTCCTTCATCATTTGGTGGGGGCGCCGGCCGGTTCGATTCACGGGCGCGTTGCACACCGGGCCGGGCCTGCGGCATTTACCAAGGCTGCAGAACAAGCGGCGCGCCGTTTCGGCGTAACGATTCGCACCGGCACGCCCGTAGCGCGCATTCAGGTCAAAGCTCACGCAGTCAGCGGAGTGGTGCTGGCCAACGACGAAGAAATTCCGGCGCGGATGATTCTCTCGACCGCGGGCGCCGCTTCGACGCTTCTCGATGCCGTTGATCCAGTGTGGCTCGATCCCGAGTTTCTCCACGCCGTGCGGAACATTCGCCATCGCGGCTGCACTGCGTTCGTCTTGTATGCGTTGGATGCGTTGCCGGAATTTCGCGGGCTGGAGAAGGACGCTCTGGCTGAGCCGATCTCTCTCACCTCGAACATTGTTGCCATGGAGAAGGCGGCCGACGCGGCCAAGTACGGAACGGTGTCCGAGCATCCGCATGTCGAGCTTTCGGTGCCGTCGCTGTTGTGGGCGGACCAAGCTCCCGCCGGAAAGCATGTGCTCGTCGCGCGCATGCAGTACGCGCCGTATCGCCTCCGCGATCGAGGCATTTGGGATGCAGCGCGACGCAACGCGCTCGCGGAGCGCGTGACCGCAACGATCGAATCGTTCGCTCCTGGTTTCAAGTCGCGCATTCAGCATCGCGCGGCCTGGACGCCGATCGATCTCGAGGAACGCTTCGGGTTGCGCGAAGGTGCGCCCTCGCATGGCGAGCTGGGGCTCGATCAAATCCTCTTCATGCGACCGGTGCCAGGCTGGGGCAGGCATGCCACGCCGATCGATGGCCTCTACCTGGGCGGCGCGGGAAGTCATCCCGGCCCCGGGTTGCTGGGTCTTCCCGGATGGCTCGCGGCGCAAAGTGTGCTGCAAGTGGAACGAAGGTAGATGGATATGACCGAACCGGGCGCACAACTTTCGGTCGAAGAGCTTCGGGACGGCTGGCCCGTCTTCTCGCCCGAGGAGAGATTGGAGGGGTTCTCGCTCCTTCCGCGAGAGGATCTCGCGGACTTTTTTCTGAGCCTCACTCCGCGAAGCCAATCGCAGATTGTTTTGGGAGTTCCCGAAGGTCAACGCCGGCTGTACATGCGTCTTCTCGCTCCCGACGATGCTGCGGACGTGCTTCAGGAAGTGCCGGAAGAGGAACGAGCGGCGCTCCTGAATCTCGTGGACGAGACCACGCGCAGGGAGATCACGGCGCTCCTCGCCTACGCGGAAGATGAGGCCGGTGGGCTCATGAGCCCCCGCTTCGCGCGAGTGCGACCGGACATGACCGCCGACGAGGCGATTCTCTACTTGCGACGGCAAGCACGAGAGCGACTCGAAACCTTGACCTACGCGTACGTTCTCGACTCCGCGCAGAGACTGCTGGGAGTCGTTTCCATCCGGGAGCTGTTTGCGGCTTCGCCGGAGAAGCACGTTCGAGAAGTCATGACGCCGCGCGATCGCGTGGTCGCCGTTCCCGAGGACTTGGATCAAGAAGCCGTGGCGCGGCTTTTTGCGCAGCACGATCTCTTCGCACTTCCGGTTGTCGACGCCGAGGATCGCATGAAAGGAATTCTCACCCTCGATGACATCGTCGACGTCGTGCAGGAAGAAGCGACCGAGGACGTGCAGAAGTTCGGAGGTCTGGAAGCGCTCGATCGCCCTTACTTGCAAACCCCGTTTCTTCCCATGATTCGGAAACGCGCCGGATGGCTCGTGATCCTGTTCGTGGGAGAAATGCTGACCGCCAGCGCGATGACGCACTACGAGAAGGAGATCGCGCGGGCTGTCGTTCTCGCGCTGTTCGTTCCACTCATCATTTCCAGCGGAGGAAATTGCGGATCGCAAGCATCCACACTGGTCATTCGCGCGATGGCGTTGGGCGAGGTCAAGCTTCGCGACTGGTGGCGAATCGTTCGCCGGGAGCTGGGTGCCGGGCTCGTTCTGGGGGGCATCCTTGCATCGGTCGGATTCTTGCGGGTGATTCTCTGGCAGGCTCTCTTCCAATCGTATGGGAGCCATCCAAATCTGGTCGCGTTGACGGTTGCGGCGAGTCTGGTCGGAGTGGTGACCTGGGGAACCATGGCCGGGTCCATGCTGCCGTTCATCTTGCGGCGGCTGGGATTCGATCCCGCCAGCGCTTCCGCTCCTTTCGTGGCCACACTCGTCGATGTCAGTGGTCTGATCATTTACTTCACGGTCGCGGAGATCATTCTGCGCGGGAAACTCTTGTGATTCATAAAGACTCGTCACGCCAGCCCGATCGAAAGCCTATACTTGGCAGCGCGGGAGTCGCCTAGGATCGGCGATTGGTGACGGCAATGAGGACCAAGTGACCACGTTTCATCCGACGACCACGTCGTACCAACCAGGCGCGCGCACGCTGCCTCGCGAGTACTACACGTCGGATGCGATTCTGGCCGAAGAGCGCGAGCGCATCTTTGCGCAGCACTGGAACTGTGTGGGACGTGCGTCGCGGCTCGTAGCACCCGGCGACTATTTCGTGTGCGACATCGCCGGAGAATCGATCATCGTGCTGCGCGATCGAAGCGGCACACTGCGCGCATTTTTCAACGTCTGCCGGCATCGCGGCACTCGCTTGTGCCGGGAGGAGTCCGGGCATTTCGGCGACACGATTCAGTGCCAATACCACGCCTGGACGTATTCGACGGACGGACGGCTCATCGCGGCAACGCATATGAAAGAAGTTGAAGGCTTCGACAAAGAGGAATACCCGCTTCACTCGGCGGCTTTGGCCGAGTGGGAAGGTTTTCTCTTCGTGAACATCGCGGAGAAACCGGCGCCATTCGAGTCCGACTGGGCGCCGTTGGGCGGCCGGCTCGCCCGCTACGGCCTCCCCGCCCTCGTTGTGGGACACCGCGTCGTCTACGACGTCCACGCCAACTGGAAGCTCGTCTTCCAAAACTACTCCGAGTGTCTGCACTGCCCAACGATTCATCCCAAGCTGGCCTCGGTGCTTCCGTACAAGAGCGGCGCCAACGATCTCACCGAAGGGCCATTCTTGGGCGGATACATGGAGATCAAAGATCCCAACGTGAGCGCCACGATGAGTGGGCGGGCTTGCGGTCACGTGGTCAGCGGGGCGCTGCCGAAAGAGGATCGCAAGCGCGGCTACTATTACTCGCTCATGCCCAATTTGCTTTTGAGCCTGCATCCCGACTACGTGAACTATTATTTGCTGCGACCGATCGCCGTGGATCGCACGCTGGTCGAGTCCGAATGGCTGTTTCATCGCGAAACGCTCGCGGATCCCCAGAACAACATCCAGGATGCGATCGATTTCTGGGATCTCACCAATCGCCAAGACTGGGACATCGTCGGGCAGAGCCAGCTCGGCATCCGCTCCCGCCGCTACACGCCGGGACCATACTCGCCCCGCGAAAGTATTCCTGCCGCTTGGGACCGTGCCTACTTGAAGTGGATGGAGCGCGTGTAGCTGCCGTCGGAAAAGTCGCGTGACCTCGCCGGTTGCGAGTTGATACAATTTCTCTGTCAGGCTGCGAGAAAGGGAGGTCTACCGTGCTGAGATTCATCCGACCTTGGATCGCAATTGCTGCTGCCCCTGTCCTGATGAACCCCGCCGAAGCGCTGGAAAAGAGAGCCGTGCCCTACGATTCCGACGGATCTCATGATTGGAACGCTGGTAGTACGTGTCATGTGAACTACTACAACACGTGTACGGGTTGGGTCTGGTGCTGGTCCGGGTTCAACGATGGGGACGAAATGGGTGTCTGGGTCAATGGGGGGGGAGTGTGCACTTCAAACTTGATGTTGGTTCAGACCACACATTTCATCTGCACGTCCGCGCCGTCTGGCTACGGTTTCACCGGAACGATCGCCGTGCACAACGTGGATGCCAACAAATGCCCTACGGGCGCGCCGATCGCGTCTCAACCGTATTTGCCTGCCTATGCCACCTTTCCGTTTCAAACGGTCAGCTGGGGGTACATTTTCGTTCCCAATCAATTCGCCGTAGTCGTGCGGATCAGCGAGTCCATGGATCTGCCGAATCCGGTCGCGTTCGGGACCGATCACCCCGCCGCTGGTCCGACCGGTCCGGCGGCATGCGGAACGTGTTATCCGGCGAATCGCCCGATGCATTCTTTCGGATACGGCAACGTGGCGGCCCCGCTTTGTCCAGGTTCGCCGTTCTACGACGGAGTCTGCAACGCCGAATTGCTCTGGGATTCTGATCTCGTGACGTATCTATCCGTCGATGCATCGACCTGGGGTTCGATCAAGGCTTTGTACCGCTAGTGAAAGCACGCGGGGCCGCGCACAGTGCGCGGCCTCGCTCTCTACCGCGCAACGACAATCTTGCGCGTGAAGCGGCGGCCTTCCACATCCAGCACCGCAAAGTAGATCGCGGACGCAGCCTGGTAACCCTTTTCGTTTCGTCCGTCCCACGCAGCGTGATGAATGCCCCGCGCTTCCACGTCGTCGGCAATCTTCGTCACACGGCGTCCGGCGATGTCGTGAATCGAGAGCAGCACGTGCGCGCCGTCGCGCGCCACGCCATAGTCGATCGTCGTCTTCTCGCGCAGCGGATTGGGATGGATGCGATGCAGCCCTTCCACAATTGCGCCGGCTCCGGGCGCGTCGGTCGGACCGCCGACCGTGACGTGCACGTCGTCCACGCCAGAGAGCTCGCCATCGTTCGCGGTGAGACGAAGCTCGTAATCTCCCGCCACCGGGAATTGCACCAGCGTGTAAAGACGATCCGGATTGAAGATGGATGCGGAAGCGGGCCCGCTCAATTGCGACCAGACAACCGTGACGCGTCCCGGCGGCGCAGGATTTCCGTCGTCGGCGACATGGCCGCGAAATGCGGTGGGAATTCCCACGTCGACACTCACGTCTTGGCCTGCGTCGACGACGGGCGAAGCATTGGCCGGCGTGGGGGTCGCTAAGAAAGCAATCGCCGCCGGCGACAGTGCGGAGTCGTAGATGCGCATGTCATCCACCGCGCCATCGAAATTGCCGCCGGGTCCGAACACATCCCCGGCTACATTGACGGGATCGCTCGAGCTTCCGTAGTTCCCGATCGGCGAGCCGCCGCTCGCTGCGGCACCTCCATCCATGTAAGCGATCAAGCCCGCACCGTTTCCGACGGAAGCGACATGATGCCAATCGTTCGGTGGAAAGGGATACGGTGCCGAAGTCTGACCGCCATTCGCGGTCAGGACTTTCAGTGTGGTCGAAGGATCAAATCCCATCTCGATTGCGCCGTGTTGGCCGATGATTCCCTCGGGAACGGCAGCAGCGCGGGGACGAATCCATCCGGCCAGCGTGAATGCACTGCGGTTCGAGAGGAACGATTGCCCCGTCGTCATGAGGCTCGCCGTGCCGTCGAAATCCACTGCATTGCCGCGCACTCCAGAGACCCAAGCGAATCCGTTTCCCAGAATCGTCCCATGGCGATTGTTGCCGCTGAGATCTCGGACGAACGCTCCCGTTCCCTCTTCGAAGTTCCAGCTCGCCAAGAGTCCGCCCGGCTCGACGCGCACCGCACAGCTCGTGCTGTCGACGCCGAGAAACGGATCCGACACCAGAACCTTCACACGGAAGAGGCCGAAGCTTCCAAACGTGTGCGTCGGTGATGGTCCAGAGCCTTGGTTGCCTTCGCCGAAGTCCCACGCGTACTCGAGAAGGTCGCCGTCCGGATCGACGGAGCTCGTGGCATCGAACGTGACCGTGAGCGGCGCCGCCCCTTCGTACACGCTGGCGGAGACCTGAGCGACCGGGCTCGCATTGGGGCCCATGTCATTGGGGACGATGAGCACGGAATCTCCAGCTGCGGCTCCATCGGAATCCGTCACCACGAGCGAGATGCGAAACGACATGCGATCTCCCGGTGCGCCGTGCTGCGTGGGCACGAACACCGGCGAAGGCTCATCGGAAGAGAACCACCCGGGATGGACATGATTGTTGTGAATCAATGTCACGCCCCACGCGTAGGTGACGTTCGATCCGTCCTCGGGATCGTTCGCACTCGCAGAGAGCGTGATCGGCTCGCCGGGCGTGAACACGTATCCGTACGGAGGATTCGTGATCGCCACCGAGGGCGGCTCGTTGGTCGTCACGATCGTCACGAAGGCCGTATCGGCCAGCCCGCCGGAGTCGAGCGCGATGAGGCGCGCATCGAACGTCCCTTCGGTCGTGTACGTGTGCTGCGGATTGGGCAAGTTCGAATCGGGTGTTCCGTCTCCGAATCTCCAGGTGAATGACAACGGCCCCGTGTTGGGATCGTAGCTGCCGTCGCTCGAGAACTGCACCAGAAGCGGAGGATTCCCTGACGTGGGGTTCGCGCTGGCGAACACGATGGGCGGAAAATTGCCGATCGTGTAGCGAATGCGCCGCACTCTTCCTTCCGTGATCGCGCAGTAGACGAGGTCCCCGTTATCGGGATGCGACTGAAGATCGACCGGAAGATTCAGCGTTGTGCCGAACGGCTGCAGGGAAACGAGCTGATCTTGGTCGTTCACTTCGGCGACGCGAATCCAGCTCTCTCCGAAATCCGCGAAGAAGCAACGATTCCAATACTGGGATGGGTAGGAGGTCCCGGTGTAGAACGTGACGCCGCTCGTGCAGTTGCCGATGAAGCCGATGGGATTCGGGTTCGTGTGATGATAGGTGATGATCGGCAGCGTGACGCTCGGCGGCGGAATGCCCTGGCACGTCGGGCCGGTCAACGAATCGAAGTAGTAATTGTCTTGGATTGCCGCGCCTTCCCAGCAAGGCCACCCGAAGTTCTCGCCCCCGTGTGCAACGTTGATCTCTTCCCAATGCATCCAGCCGACGTCGCCGACGTAGATCGTTCCCGGCGACGGACTGCCCGGACGAAGATTGAAGCGGTAGGGATTGCGCAGTCCCTTCACCCAGACGCGTGATTGGGGGGAGCTCGGATCTCCGTCCCAGAACGGATTGTCCGGAAGGCCAAGCCCCGTTGCCGGATCGATGCGCAGGATTTTCCCGCCCATGGAGATCATGCTCTGCGAGCGAAGCGCTCCCAAATCTTGCGCGCCGCCGAACGTGGCTTCACAGAGAGGATCATTCGGAAGGACGTTTTGGCCTCCGTCGACGAATTCCGGGTGCGCGCCTTCACCCGCGCCGACGAAGAGCGAGCCGTCGAATCCGAACTTCACCGTTCCGATCGAATGCGTGATCGAGCATCCCGGAGGTGCACTCAACGCGACGCTGCCCAAGAGCACGAGACGGCTGCCGAGGTCGGCGACGTTGCCGTTGGCGGTGTAGCGCGTGAGGCGGCCGAAATCGATGGCATCTTCCGGTTCATCGGGCTGGCCGAAGATGGGATCTACCGCATAGAGAAGATAGACGTAATGGTTCGACGAGAAGTTGGGATCGAGTGCGATGCCCAAGAGTCCCTTGTCGCCGGCGTCGTGCACTTCGTCGACGAGATCGATAAACGGAGGCTGCAGCGTCACGTTGTTCTGGCGGATCCAAACTTTGCCGCGCTTCTCGAGGACGAACATGCGCCCGGTCGGCGGATCGAACGTCACACCCACCGGGAACGTGAAGCCGCTGGCATACGCTTCGTTGACAAAGCCAGGAGGAACCGCTGCGTGAGTCGCGTGGGGAAAAAGTATCCCCGCCGCGACGCAAACAATGGCAAAATTGCGCCCGCTCATGGTGCCCTCGATTGAGTCCAGGTGCAGAGTATCAGATCAGACTGCGGGAGGTCGTGTCGAACGTCTGCGCAAGCGGGTGGAAAGCTGCTCAGAGCTTGATCAGGGGGCCCGTGACCGGGGGCCGGCGAGAACGGCGAACGGGCTGCGGCGGGCGCGAATCCGGCCTTCCCCTGCGATTCGGTGAAATCGCCGAATCTCATGGGATTCACCTTTTTTGCCGAATCTAATTGACGACATCCTCCAATTCGGCCATAAAGCCGAATCGAAGGAGATTCGGCAAATGAGGCGAACCAAGCCCAAGCTCTTCCTGGCGGTCATCGGCGACCTCGCCGGCTCCCGCGACGTGTCCGACCGCGGGGCGCTCCAGCGCGAGCTGAAGCACGCGCTCAAATTGATTGCGGATCGAAAGTCCTTCGTGCCGCTCCGGGCGGCGGGACCGGAGATCACTGCCGGCGATGAATTCCAGGTGCTCCTCCATGCGGAGGAGAAGCTCGCTCCCGGTGCCGCGGCCATGTCCTACCTCGCGGAGCTTTCCGAGGATCTTCCGGTCCAGTGTCTGTTCGGGATCGGGCTTGGAACGCTTTCGACCCCGCTCAAGGCTCCCATCGGCGAGCTCGACGGTCATTGCTTCCATCGCGCGCGCGAAGCGCTCGAGGAGGCCAAGCGCGATGGGCGGTGGGCGGTCGTCGCCGGTGTGTCGACAGGGGAAGCCGGAATTGCGAACGCCATTTTGCGGATCACCGGAAGCATTCGGGAAAGTTGGACCGAACGCCAGAAAGAGATCATCCGGGTTCGCCGCAAGACTCCGTTGCAGAAAGACGTCGCGCGCAAGCTGAAGGTTTCGCCCTCGGTCATCAGCGAGGCCTTGAGCGCTGCCCGGCACGACGCCATTCTCGAAGCCGATGGCGCAGTCGCGGCGATCCTGGATCGCATCGTGAAGCCGGATGCGGCGACCGTCGGTGCGGGAGAAAGGAAGGAGAGCTTGCGATGACTTCCGAATCGGCGGCCTTGCTCTCACTCCTCGTCGCTGGACACATGCTGGGCGATTTCGTGTTGCAGACGCAGTGGATGATCGCGCGCAAGCATCTCGCCTCGGGGCTTCTCGCGCATGTTCTCGTCGTGGCGATCGTCCAGCTCGCTCTGCTCATTCCTTTCTTCGGTGCCGCGGCCTTGATCGCCGTGGCCGCAATCGCCGCCGCGCACCTGCTCCTCGATGTGGGCAAGGTTGCATTGCAGCGCCGTGATCCATCGCATGCGCTGCTCTGGTTCTTCCTGGATCAAGGGCTGCATCTCGGGGTGCTGGCGGCGGCCTGGATGTGGCTCTCGCCGCGCACTGCGGAGTTGCATCCCGCGCTCGACGGAATCGATCCGTCGGCGCTCGCCGCGATCGGCATTCTGCTCTCCGCCTACGCGTTCAACGTGAACGGCATGTCGGTGATCGTGCTGGGCGTGCTCGCCCCGCTGGGGATCGCACCAAGCGAAGGCGCCATGCACCAGCCGACGCCGCGTGTCGGCCGGGTCATCGGCATCCTGGAGCGCATGTTCGTCCTGACATTGATCCTCATGAATCAATGGGCGGCCTTGGGGCTGCTCGTAACGGCCAAATCCATCGCCCGCTTCAAGGATCTCGAAGAACGCCGGCTGGCCGAGTATTACTTGGTCGGAACGCTGGTCAGTCTGTTCGGCGCAACCGTCACCGCGCTCGCCGCGCGCTTTTTCTTGGAGTCGATCAAGATGACGTGGCTCCCGTGACTCCCATGCAACCGTACTTCACCGAGTTTCCCATTCGTTTCAACGACATCGATGCCGCCGGTATCGTGTACTTCCCGCACCTGCTCCACTTCTGCCATTGCGCACTGGAAGACTTCGTCACGGAGCGAAGCCCGCGCAGCTATCGCCAATACGTGCAAGACGGCATCGCCTTTCCGGTGACGCACGTGCAAGGCCGCTTTTTCGAGCGCGTTCATTATCGCGACCGTCTGCGTGTGAACGTCTTGTGCGAGGAGATTCGCGCGCACGCCTTCCGGATTCGCTACGAGTTGTCGGTTGTTCCGAATGAGGGGAAGGGCGAGCCGAAGCCCGCGTCGCGCATCGTTCTCGTGCACGCGGTCACGCTTTTGACGAATTTCGCGCTGCAGCCGGTGCCCGGAGACTTGCGCGCCACGCTCGAAACCGTACTCGAGCCGAGCGCGCCGTCTTGACCGATCGCGGCGAGCCCTGGTTGGAAAAGCATCACTCTCCAAACTTGAACGAGACGGCGAACGAAACTCGGTAGGATCGTACGCGCATGCTGGTCTGGAACGGATTTCCGGTGTCATCGAGGAACATGGCGACCGGATCGGATTCGCCGGTCGAGTAGCCTAGGCCGAGCGCACCGCTGAACTGCGCCATCGTCAAGGAAAACCCGGTCGAGAATCCCATAAGATCGACGCGTCGAAAGACGGAAGTCTCCGGGTCGGCGACCGGCGATTGGTCGGCGTTGAAGCCGGCATGGAGCCGGAAGCGATCATTCAACTGGTAATTGCCTCCCACCGACACGTTCACGACCTCGCGCCACGAGTTGAGCGTGGGTTGGAAAGGCACCTCCGTGCTCGTCGTGCTGATCGCGTCGGAAATGGTCTGCAACCCATTCGTGTCGGTCTCGAACAACTCGAATTCGTCGGATTCGCCGTAATAACGGACGTCAACCTCGAACGCTCCGCGACCAAACTCGTATGCCGCGCCGAATGAGACATTGAGCGGCAACTCGTAGTCGAAGTCGGCTTCGGATTCCGAGAAGGCCAGGTCGGTGTATCCCGACCCGACGTAGTCACCGGACGCGAACATCAATCGCGAAGAACCACCGAGCCGGATTCCTGGAGTCTGAAAAGTCAGGCCCACATGCAGAGGTTGGGTGATGTCCCACTGCGCACCAAAGCGCCCCAGCACGTGATAGACGCTGCCATCGGTCGCAAATGTGCGCCGCAGAGTTTCTCCGCTGTGCGGCTCGCCGAAGCGTACCAGGATGTCTTGATGCTGCGACATGGAGAGGTAAGAACCTGCGAGGCTCGCTCCCAAACGAATCGACTCGCTCGCCATGTATCCAATCGAGGCTGCCGGTTCGGTGCGGCTCAAGGAAACGTGATTCACGAGGACGGATTCGACGCCAGGCGCAAGGTCAGCCCCCAGGTTGAGCCCGCCGGGCTGCCAAGCGATCGGCTCGGCGATCGAGAATCCAAGCCGATATCGTCTCGAGGAAAAGATCGGTTCGGCGACGACGGCGCCGAAGAAAGCTCCGAGAGGGGAGAGACGGTCGCTGGTCGTCTTTTGGCTCCGGCCGAAGAGCTCCAGCGACACGGCCTCGTACGCATTCGAGCTGGCGCTGACCTGAGTTCGTTCGCTCGCCGCGAGGCCGGCAGGGTTGTACCAACAGGCGAGGGCATCCTCGGCTCGCACCAGATAGGCCCCCGCCTCGATGGCCTCCCGTTGTCCCAAGGGTACGCGCTCGTAATTGGGAAGAATCGTGTTGGAGGGGACCTCGACACTGACATCTTGTGCGGCGACGAATGACGGCACGATGAGAAGGACAAGCACGAGCGCGGGGAATCGATTCATTCGATTTCAATGATGGGGCGATTGGTGTGGAAGTGCAACGTGCCGCCGTCTGCTTGACATGCCCCTCATGCAAATTTAGGCTTCGCGCTTCTCTCTCGAAGCCGCTAGGAATCTCATGGATGGAATGATGCCGGTCGCCGGAGATGAAGGTTGGGTCGAGGCGATCTGCGGCAGCATGTTCAGCGGCAAGACCGAAGAGCTGATTCGCCGGCTCGTTCGTGCACAAATCGCGCGACAAAAAGTGCAGGTGTTCAAACCGGCGATCGATGCGCGTTATTCGAAAGACGAGGTCGTCTCGCATAGCGGCGGCCGCATCGCATCGATCGAGGTCCAGAACGCGAACGAAATCCTCGAGCGCGTGCACAAGGATACCCAAGTAGTGGGCATCGATGAGGCGCAATTCCTGGGCATGGATCTCGTGCGCGTCATCGAAGAGCTCGCGCAGTCCGGACGGCGCGTGGTCGTCGCCGGCCTCGATCAGGATTCGCGCGGCGTTCCTTTCGAGCCCGTTCCGCAAATCCTGGCGATCGCCGAGCTTGTCACCAAGACGATGGCGGTGTGCGTCGTGTGCGGCCGGCCCGCGAACAAGACCCAGCGTTTGGCGGCCGATTCGAATCGGGTTCTGGTCGGCGCCGCCGAAGCGTACGAGGCGCGCTGCCGCACTTGTTGGAGCCCGGAGCCGGTGGGGGGCCTTTCGAAGCCTGCCGGGGTCCTGATCCCGGAGAAGGTGGGAGCTTCCGGTCCTTGAACCGGATCCGCGACAATTTCGCCCGCGTTGCCGAGTCGATCGAGAAGGCGGCGAGGGGGGCCGGGCGCGATCCAGCCTCGATTCGTCTTTGCGTCGTGACGAAGAAAGTGGGGGAGAGGGAGATTCGGGAAGCGGTCCAAGCCGGCGCGAAGCTTTTGGGCGAGAATCGCGTGCAGGAATCGATTCCCAAGATCGAAGCACTCTCGGACTTGCGAGCTTCATTGGAATGGCACCTCGTCGGACACCTGCAACAGAACAAGGCGCGAAGGTCCATCTCTCTCTTCGATGTCATCGAGTCGGTGGACTCGATGGCGATCGCGCAAAGGCTCGCGGGTTTGGGGCGCGAGCGCGGAAGTCCCGTTCGAGTTTTTCTCGAAGTGAAGACCTCGAACGAGCCGGAGAAAAAGGGATTTACGTTGGAAGTCGCGAAGGATGCGATCGCCGAGACGTTGGTCACGGACGGCCTCTCCGTGGAAGGGCTCATGACGATGGCCCCTTTCACAGACGAGGTCGCCCGCGTTCGGGCGAGCTTCGCGTCCCTTCGCCGGCTTCGCGATCAGGTCCCCGGCGCATCAGAGCTTGCACTTTCGATGGGAATGACGGACGACTACGAGATCGCGATCGAGGAAGGATCGACTCTCGTGCGCATCGGGACCGCCATTTTCGGCTGAGGGGGAGAATGTTCGTCGTGGGAAATGCCTTGTCGACCGTCGCCACCCTGATCGGCTTTCTCGCCCAGCTGTATTTTTTCGCGCTCTTGGGGAACGTGATCTGCTCGTGGGTCAACGCCGATCCATACAATCCGATCGTGCGATTCGTCCGGCGGATCACCGATCCGGTTCTCGATTGGATTCGACGATTCCTGCCGCCGATCGCGGGGCTGGACTTTTCTCCGTTTGTCGCGATGCTCGCCCTACAATTCATCGTCCAGGGGTTTCTGGTGAGCTCTCTTCACGACCTGGCCAGGCAAATTCGATGATCTCCCCTCGCGCACGCGTGGAGGCGCCATGAAGATCGGACCTGTCGACATCCGCAATCACACGTTCCAGAGAAAGATGCGCGGCATCGACGACGTCGAGGTGCGCGCATACCTCGATCTCGTCGCGGATCGCCTCGAGGAATCCATTCAGGAAGCGATCCAACTTCGTGATGCAGCGGAACGTACCGCGCAAGACATTCGCGAGTATCGGGCGATGGAGAAAGCCCTGCGCGATTCCTTGGTGGCGGCGGAGCGCATCACCGAGGAGCGCCTGGGCGTGGCCGAGCGCGAGGCGCGGCTCATCGTGAAGAATGCGGAAGTGGAGGCGGAGAAGATTGTCGCGCATGCCCGCGAATGGTCGGCGCGCTATCGCGCCGAGCTCGAGGACTTGCGCCGGCAGCGCACCACGTTCCTCGAGCGCTTTCGCGCGTTGCTCTCCTCGCAGTCGAAGATCTTGGAAGCGAGCGCGAAGGAATTTCTGTCGATCGAATCCGGTCCTACGGTGCCCGCGGATCTTCCGCCACTGCGCGAGCCCCCGGCGTACCGGGACACCGCAAGAGAAGCGCCGGCATCGAGAGAGACGACGATCTCGAGGGAGTCGTTGAAGGACGTGCCCACGTTCCCGCTGCACAAGGATTCCGCGACCGAGGCGTCTTCAACGCCGGCATCCCAGGCCCAGGACGCGCCCACGGATCCGCAAGCCTCGCAAGTCGCTCAAGAGGCGGCGGCCTTGCGCGAATTGCAAGCGGCGCGCTTTGCATTCTCGCCGGCCTCCGCTCCGCTCACCGGTTCATTCGTGCACACGGTTCCTTCGCCGCCTCCGCTTCCTCCGCAAGCTCCGGCTTCTCCCGTGGAGAACGTTCCCGGGAATGCGGCCGCCGGCGAGGAAGGGCTTTTCATTCCGCGTGAAGGTGCCTTCGCGGAGGGCGATCGCGGTTGAAGCAGCGAGGTTTGTGGACCTCGGGCGACGAGATTTGTTTTGAAACGCACCTGACTCCGCGGGCGTCCCGCTCGGAGATTCTCGATTGGGATGAAGCCGGAAGGCTTCGGGTGAGAGTCTCCTCTCCTCCGGTCGACGGGGCCGCGAATACGGATCTTCGCGAAACGATTGCCGCTGCGCTGGGAATTCCCATGCGCCAAGTGCGCGTCGTGCGAGGCGAGACGTCGAGACAGAAGTGCATTGCCGTGAAAGGCATTTCCATCGATCACCTCGAGAAAACTCTCGGTCGCCCTGCGGCTTCCACCGGGCGCTCTCCGACTTCCAGTCGTCGCTCCAACCCGGAAAGGAATTGATGGCGCGGGTCCTCTATGATCGCGTCGAGGAGGCGCGAGCCTTTCTCGATGGGATGGGATTGGGCTCGATCGACGCGACCTTGGTCCTCGATCCCGAGCTCGATCCAGTGCTCGCGTTCGACGAGCCCTGGTCCGTGCGCTTCGGTGAGGTGCCCGGCTTCCCTCGCAGTGAGCGACTGGAGTCGACGCGCGTGGAATGTGGTAATGCGGGCCGGGTGCGCGTCCTCGTCATACGCGGCCGGGCATTCGGCTACGAAGGAATCGCTCTGGCCGAAGCGACGATTCCGATCCGCGTCGCCCGCGCTCTTGGTGCAAAGGGGATCGTTCTGGCCGGCGCCGCCGAGGCACTCGACGAGTCGTGGGCCGCCGGGGACATCGTTTTTTCGACGGACCAGTTGAACTGGATGGGAGACAATCCGCTGATTGGCCCACACGACGAGAGGTTGGGAGTGCGTTTCCCCGACATGTCCCGCGCGTATGATCCGGCGCTCGTGCATTCCGCGGAAAAAGCAGCCCAGGCGCACGACCCGATTCGGACCCGAAGGGGTATCTACGCGGGAGTCGCCGGGCCCCAAAGACCTACCGCGGCGGAGAAAAGTCTGCTGCGTTCCTGCGGGGCCGACCTCGCCGGGATGTCTGCCGTTCCGGAAACCATCGTGGCGGTGCACTCCGGGCTCGAGGTGTTGGGGATCTCGATCATCGATGAGCCGAGGGCGGGGTCATGGCCAGGGATCGCGCGCCTCGCTGCACCACGCATCGATCGCATCGTGCGCGGCGTCTTGCAAGGAATGAAGAAGTGATGAAAGAGACTGAAAGTCGATTCCCCCAGCTTTCGCAGGAGCGCTCTTCGGCGGAGCTCGAGAAGGAGATTCTCGCGCTCTGGAAAGAGCGCGACATCTTTCGCAAGACGATGGAAGAGAAGCGCAGGGCGAAGCCCTTCGTGTTCTTCGAAGGACCACCCACAGCGAACGGCCGACCGGGTGTGCATCACGTGATCGCGCGCGCCGTGAAAGATCTCGTCTGCCGCTATCGCACGATGCGCGGGAATCTGGTGTTGCGCCGCGGAGGTTGGGACACGCATGGGCTGCCGGTGGAGCTCGAGGTGGAAAAGAAGCTCGGCATCGCCGATAAGCGCGAGATCTTCAAGATCGGCATCGACGAATTCAACCGGCAGTGCCGCGATTCGGTGTTCACCTACTTGGCGCAGTGGCGCGAGCTCACCGAGCGCATCGGTTTCTGGGTGGATCTCGAAGACGAATACGTCACGCTGAAGAATCCCTACATCGAGTCGGTGTGGAATCTTCTGCAGCGCATTCACGCGCGGGGTCTTCTGTATCGCGGCTACAAAGTCGTTCCCTATTCGACGAAGTCCGGCACCACGCTCTCCGATCACGAAGTCGCGCTGGGCTATCGCGAAGTGGACGATCCCTCCGTGTTCGTGCGCTTCCGCCGCCGTGAAAACCCCGCCGAGTCCTATCTCGTGTGGACCACGACGCCGTGGACTTTGCCGGGCAACACGGCGATCGCCGTGCATCCCGATGTGGAGTATGTCCGCGTGCGCGCCGGTGACGACGTCTTCATTCTCGCCAAGGATCTCGTTGCCAAAGTCATCGAAGGCGAGCACGAGATTCTGGGAACGGTGAAGGGTCGGGAGCTCGAAGGCGACCCCTACGTTCCGCTGTACGACTTCTTCACGCGCGAAGCCGAAGCACATCCCGCCGCCTTCACCGTCGTCAGCGGCGATTTCGTGACCACGACCGACGGCACCGGCGTGGTGCATCAAGCTCCCGCGTTCGGCGCAGAGGATCTGGACTCGGCGCGCCGTCATGATCTGCCCGTCGTTCGCCACGTGGACGACGAGGGAAAATTCCAAGCTGCCACCGGTCCGTTCGCGGGGTTGTGGTTCAAAGATGCGGACAAGCCGATCGTGCGCGATTTGAAGGAACGTGGGCTCATGGTGCGCGCGCAAACGTATCGCCACACGTATCCGTTCAATTGGCGCGGCAACGATCCGCTCATGTACGTCGCCAAGGATGCTTGGTACATCCGCACGACCGACATCAAAGAGCGCATGATCGAGCTGAATCGCACGATTCAGTGGGTACCGGATCACATTCGCGAAGGCCGCTTCGGCGATTGGCTGGCGAACAACGTGGATTGGGCGATCTCGCGCGAACGATTCTGGGGAACGCCACTGCCGATCTGGATGAACGACCGCGACCCGACGCAGTTCGAAGTGATCGGATCGGTGGCCGAGCTCTCCCAAAAAGCGGGGCGCGATCTCTCCGGCCTCGATCTTCATCGTCCGGTCGTCGACGAGATCACTTGGAAGGCGGCGGACGGTGGCACGATGCGTCGCATCCCCGAAGTGCTCGACGTGTGGTTCGATTCCGGAGCGATGCCGTTCGCCCAATGGCATGCGCCGTTCGAGAACCAAGATTTGGCCGAGTCGCAGTTTCCCGCGGACTTCATCTGCGAAGGACTGGATCAAACGCGCGGGTGGTTCTACAGCCTGCACGCGATTGCCGCGCTGGTGAAAGATCAGGCCGCGTATCGCTCCTGCGTCGTGACCGGGCTTTTGATGGGCGAAGACGGGCAGAAGATGTCCAAGAGCCGCGGCAACACCGTCGATCCGTGGGAGGCGTTGGCCATCGGCGGCGCCGATGCGCTGCGCTGGTTCTTCACCGTGACGAACAATCCCACCGGGACGATGCGCTTCTCGCGCGCGCAAGTCGCCGAAGTTTCGCGCAAGATCCTGGACACGCTGCGCAATTTGTACGCGTTCTTTTCGCAGTACGCGAACCTGGACGGCTTCCGTCCCGTTGGCCCGCAAGTGCCGCACGGCGAGCGCGCGCTGCTCGATCGCTGGATCCTCTCGCGCTTGCATCATCTGGTGCGGGAAGTGCGCGCCGATCTGGACGAATACGAGATCTCGCGCGCGGGCCGCAAGATCGAGGACTTCGTGATCGAAGATCTCTCCAATTGGTATGTGCGCCGCTCCCGCGATCGCTTCTGGGCGCCGGCGTTCGAGACCGACAAGCGCGCCGCGTACCAAACGCTCTACGAATGCTTGGAAACGGTGACCCGGCTCTTGGCGCCGTACATTCCGTTCCTGGCCGATCGCCTCTATTTGAATCTCGCCGAGCTTTCCGGCGGAAGGGAAAGCGTGCACTTGGCGCCGTTTCCCGAAGAGAATGCGGAGCGCTTCGACGAGGAGCTCGAGCGGCGCATGGAAGACGTGCGCCGCGTCGTTCGCCTGGGGCGCGCCGCGCGCAATCGTGTGAATGTGAAAACGCGCCAGCCGCTGCGCCGCGTGCGCATCGTTTCTCCGGGAGATCGCTCGCTGGGTGATCTGCTCTCGGTCGTGCTCGAGGAATTGAACGTCAAGGATGCCGATCTCGGACCGGCCGGCGCCGGCCCCGAGTTGCACGCCAAGGCGCGCTTCGACGTCTTGGGGCCCCGCTTCGGAAAGGACATGAAGGCGGTCGGCGCTGCGATCGCCGCGCTCACCACGGCGGAATTGGAATCGCTCGAACGCAGCGGCGCCACGACGGTGACTGCGGTCGGCGAGCCGCGCGAGATTCGCCGGGAGGAAGTGATCATCACGCACGTCGATCCGCCCGGTTGGTCGATGGAGCGCGAAGGCGGCTGGTCGGTCGCAATTGATCTGGCCATCGACGAGGAGCTGCGCGCGGAAGGATTTGCGCGCGAGCTCGTGAACAAGATCCAGTTCATGCGTAAGAGTGCCGGGTTCGACATCACCGATCGCATCGAGGTTTCGGTTCAAACCACGGATGCGTTATGGAATGCGATCGAGCGCCATCATGCGCTCATCTGTAACGAGACCTTGGCCGATCGTTTGGCGCCGGAAGAAACCGAAGGAGAGGCGCGTGAGGAATGGCAGATCAATGGTGAGCCGGCGACGCTCTCGCTCCGGCGGGTGGTGAGCGGTGTCCGTTAGCACTCGTCCGATCTCGCTCGCCTTCTTCTACTTCATCACGCTCACCACGGTGGTGTTGGATCAATTCACGAAGCATTGGATCTCCCGCGAGATGACGCGAGGAGAGTCGCGCAGCGTGATCGGCGATTTCTTTCGCCTGACGTATGTGCACAACGACGGCGCCGCGTTCGGGCTCAATCTCGGCGGGCGATGGGCGTTCGTCGCCGTGACGGTCGCCGTGTCGCTGTTCATCATCATTTCCTATTCGCGCACCGAGAAAACGCCTTTGGCGCGTTGGGCCTTGGCGCTGATCTTGGGCGGCGCCATCGGCAATCTGATCGATCGAATTCGCCTGGGCGAAGTGATCGACTTTCTTCAATTCGGAATCGGCCGGCTGTATTGGCCGATCTTCAACGTCGCCGACATTGCCGTCTCGATCGGAGTGGGGCTGCTCGCTCTGCATTTGTTTCGAAAGGAGCCGGGGCCGGATGCGAGCACCGGCGCTCCGAGCGAAGACGCGCCCCCGCTGAGTGATGGAACACGATCGCCGCACGCTCCGACTGTCCCCTCGGAGTAAGCCGGTCCGGCTCGATCGCGCGCTGGCGGAAGAGCTCGACGCCGTCTCGCGCACGCTGACGCAGCGCTGGATTCACGAAGGACGCGTTCTCCTGAACGGCCGCCCGGCGAAAGCGGCCGCACTGGTGCAAGGCGGGGAAGAGATCGTGCTCGATCTGCCGCCGCCGCAACCGATCGATCTTCCCGCGGAAAACATTCCGCTCACCATTCTCTTCGAAGACGATGCGCTCGTGATCGTCGACAAGCCGGCCGGCATCTCGACGCATCCCGCGGGACCGATTCGCCAAGGAACGTTGGTCAACGCACTTCTGCACCACGTTCGCACTCTCTCTCATCTGGGCGGGGATCTTCGTCCCGGCATCGTGCATCGTTTGGACAAAGGGACATCCGGCCTTCTCGTGGTCGCGAAGACCGACGACGCCCATCGCCGGCTCGCCAAGGATCTCGCGCAGAGAAAGATTTCGCGCATCTACGAGGCGCTCGTGTGGGGAACGATGCGACCGTCTTCCTTCACGATCGATGCGCCGGTGGGGCGGCATCCGCAGGATCGAAAGCGCATGGCCGTGGTCGAACGCGGGAAACCTGCGCGCTCGCATGTCCGTATTCTCGAGAGCCGAGAGCTCGCTTCGCGTGTGGAGGTCTCGCTGGAGACCGGTCGCACCCACCAGATTCGAGTGCATCTTGCACATCGCGGTCATCCGGTGGTGGGGGATGCGACCTATGGGGGGAGGAAGAGGCGGATCCATGCCGGCACGGAAATGCGCGAGAGGGCGGCGCGTCTTTTGGGCGTTCTCTCCCGTCCCGCACTGCACGCCCGCGAGCTGCGTCTGGTCCATCCTTTGACCGGGGAACCCATGGTCTTCACATCTCCACTGCCCGAGGACTTCGTCCGGGCTCTGGCCATCTTGAGGGAGAATTCGGCGAGTTCTTGAATTTGGGCTAGAATGCGCCCATGGAATCGAACGCATGGGAGATCCGTCTCGTCGTTCCGAGCAGAATCGAATCCCTCTCGGTGATGAATGCCGTTGCCGAGGAGGTTGCTCAGCAATTGGACTTCGACGAAGAAGCTCAAAATGCAATCACCATCTCCGTGATCGAGGCGGGAACGAATGCGATCCATCATGGGAATCAGGAGGACGCGGCCGTCCCCACGGAAGTTCTCTTCCGTCGCGAGAACGGCGCGCTCGTCATTCTCATTCGGGATCAGGGGAAAGGATTCGATCTCGCCAAAGTGAAAGACCCTCTCGATCGGCAAAACTTTTTCGCGGAAAGCGGGCGTGGTGTGTTCATCCTTCGATCATTCATGGATGAAGTCGATTTTCGATTCGACCGGGGAACGGAGTGCCGTCTGGTGAAGTATCTCCCACGGCCATAGCGTTCGGCCGGCTCGCGCTCCGCGCATTCATCGAGGCTCATGACACTCGAACTCGCTCTCGCTACCGCGTACCTGATCAGCGGTGCGTTGATGCTATTTCTCGGCTTCGTGGTGCTGCGCGAAAACCCGCGGCAGCGCGTGAATCGAGCGACCGCCGGCATGCTGGTATTCGCCGGGCTGGGCCCCATTCTGGGCGCCATCTCCGGTCTCAGCACTCGCTCCGGCGAACATCCCGTAGTCACCGACCTCTTCGCGCAGTTTGGATTCCTGTGGGAATTCTTCTTTCCCTGCGTGCTGTACTTCTCGCTCGTTTTTCCGTCGCTTCATCCAATCTTGAGAAAGCGGCCGTATCTCGCCACGCTCATCTTCCTTCCCCACGCCTTTCACGTGCTTCTCGTTCTCCTGGTGGGCGGGGAGACGAATTTCTTGAGCGCCTTCGAACCGGCGAAGTGGTTCCCGTGGATGTCGAGCTTGGCCACGCAGGGAACGCGCCTCGTTCGTTTGGGGCTCGATCTTCTCTTGGAAATTCACGTGCGCTTCTTCTCGTTCATCAATCTCGCCATGGCCGGCACGAGTTGGGCGCTTCTCGTGCGCAGCGCGCAACGCACGTTGAATCCCAAGCTCCGCGCGCAAGTGCGCACGATCGCCTTGGGGTTGGGGGTGAGTCTCGCGCTGTATTCGGGGGGTGATCTCGTTCCCGCGGTGTTCGGCGTCGAGATCAATCGCTCGTTGCGCCTTCCGCTCGTGACCATCTCGCTTGTGACCAGCGCGGTTTCCATCGTCGTCGCCATCGTTCGGCTCCAGTTTCTCGACGTTCGCTTCATCGTGCGCCGCGGCTTGGTTTACGGGCTGGCCTCGGGCGTGATCGTGGCCTTGTATCTGTTCGCCGGAAAGCAGATGGATCGCCTTTCCGCGGAGCTCGTGGGCCAGAATCTTCCGGTGTTCGAGATCACGTTCCTCGTGTTGAGCTTGTTCTTGCTGCAGCCCATCCTCGCCAACATCGAAGCGTTCGTGGACCGCGCCTACTCGCACGATCGCGCCGATCTGCGCAATACGCTGAATCGCCTCTCGGAGGAGATCTCGCTTCTCTTGGATCCCAACAACGTCCGCGAAACGGTGGCCGGCACGCTGCACCGCGAGATGGTCTTGAAGTCGGCCGGGGTGGTGAGTCGCGATCGCATGACTCGCGCGTACACGCTCACGCAGGTCGGAAGCAATGGCGGTTCGGAAGCGAGCTGGAGCACGGGGGCCACATTGCTCAATGCTCTGCGCGACCGGCGTGATGCGGTCTCGGTGCGCGAGCTGTGCGAGCTTCCCGAGGATGAAACCGAGCGCACGCGCCTGATGAATGAAATGGAACGCTTGGGTGTGCAGACCGTGTTCCCGATGCATGCTGCTCGGCTGGACGGCGTGGGGGAGATCGTGGGCGCGGTCATGCTGGGCGAGAAGATGACCGAGACGCGCATGACGTTCGAAGAATCCACGCTCGTTTCGCTCGTCACGCACCAAGTCGCCATCAGCCTCATGAACGGAATGCTGCACAAAGAGCAAGTGACCGCGCGGCTTCTCGAAGAGGAGATCGCCACCGCCCGCAAGATCCAGCGCAATCTGCTTCCGGAGAATCCTCCCACGCTGAGCGGATGGGAATTGTGCGCGTCGAATCGTCCCAGTCGAGACGTGGGCGGCGATTACCACGATTTCTTGCCGCTCCCGGGCGGCCATTTGGGAATCGCGATCGGCGACGTTTCCGGCAAGGGAATTCCCGCGGCGTTGCTCATGTCGAATCTGCAGGCCGCGCTTCGCGTGCAGGCACTGGCCGGTCTTCCCGCGCACAAGCTTGTGGAAGAAGTGAACCGGCACATCTATCGCACCACCGGCTCGGAGAGCTTCATCAGTTTTTTTCTGGGCGAGCTCGAACCGACTTTGGGAAAGTTTACGTATACGAATGCGGGACACAATGCGCCGGTTTTGGTGCGCGAATGCGGGGATGTGGAAACTTTGGACAAAGGTGGGCTTCTCCTGGGCGTATTTCCTGAGGCGAAGTACGAGCACGCCTCGGTGGCGCTGAACCCGGGCGACATTCTCGCGTTCTATACCGATGGAGTGACCGAGGCCACGAACGAGGCGGGGGACATGTTTTCCGAAGAGAGACTGGTGGAGGCCTTGCATCATCATCGCGGCTCGGCTGCGCGCGAGATCCACGACACGATCCTCGATCGCGTGCGCGAGTTTCAGAATGGGCGTCCTCCCGACGACGACATCACATTGATTCTCGTGAAACGCGAGCCGGTTGCCGATCCAGTGATGACGGTCTCGGCGGAGCGCGGCTGAGGATGCGCCGGTGAACGGCGCGGGGCGCGTGATCGCCTTCGACCTCGGCGCGCGAAGAATCGGTTTCGCCGTCTCCGACCCGATCCGTCTTCTCGCCGAGCGCGGAGGTCACCTGCAGCGCTCCGGCGACAGCTATCCCTGGAAGGACATCCTGCGCGTGATTCAGGAAGAAGAAGCCACGCAGGTCGTGGTCGGTGATCCGCTCTCGATGAGCGGGCGATCGGGCGACGCCTCGCAGGCCGCGCGCGCCTTCGCGCACGAGCTCTCGCGGCGCAGCGGGCTGTCCTGCGAGATGGAGGATGAGCGACTCACCAGCGTGGAAGCTTCGCGCATTCTGGTTCAAAAGCGCAAACCGAGAGCGCGCATTCCCACGAAAAAGAAACGAGAAGAGCACCGCGCGCAGATCGATCGCATCGCCGCGCTGATCATTCTGCAAGCTTGGCTCGATCGCCAGCCGCGCCCCTCCACCCGCGGGAAGGGAAGCGCACCATGAAACGCTTGAAGGGGAGGATCTTTCTCCTGGGCGCTGCGAGCACTTTCGTCTTGCTCGCCGTCGTGGCGCTGGCGGTGGGGAAATATCTTCTTCTGGAAGCCCCGAAGGCGGATCCCAATGGGCCGCCGCAGAAATTCCGCGTGGCCCAAGGAGAGTCGTTCTATTCCGTTTCCGATCGGCTGCAGAAGGAAGGCCACATTCTTTCCGCGGGTCGCTTTCGAATTCTGGCGCGGCTTCACAATGCGGATCGCTCCATTCGTCCGGGAACGTATTTGTTCTATCCGGGTCGCCCGCCTTTGGATCTGCTCGATGATCTCGTGCAAGGACGCCTTCTCATGCACCGCCTCACGATTCCGGAAGGATGGAGGCTCCAGCAGATTGCCGCGGAAACTGAGCGCGTGCTCGGAATTCCCGCTTCGGATTTTCTTGCCAAGGCGGCGTCGCCGAATCGCGTTCTTTCTGCCGGCTCGCGCGCCGCGACGGTCGAGGGATACCTGTTTCCCGAAACGTATTTCTTCGAAGACGGCGTGGGCTCGGACACGGTGCTCGATGAGATGATGGCGCGCTTCGAAACGAATTGGACGAAGCTCACCGCCGGCGTGGATTCCTTGCCGCTGGGTCTCGATCGCCACGCCATCGTGACGTTGGCGTCGATTGTCGAAGCGGAGACCGGCGTTCCCGAGGAAAGACCGCGCATTGCCGCCGTGTATTTGAATCGATTGGTCGAGGGATGGAAGCTGCAGGCGGACCCGACGGTGCGCTATGCGCTCGGGAAGTACGACAGCGACGTTGTGCTCTACAAAGATCTCGAGGCCGAGCTTCCCTACAACACGTACTGGGTCCAAGGACTCCCGCCGGGCCCCATCGGATCTCCGGGCGCCGCCGCAATGGAAGCGGCGATCCATCCGCTCTCGCCTTGTGAAGATTTCTTCTTCGTGGCCTCCGGCGGCGGAGGGCATGTCTTCTCGAAGACGATGCGCGATCACAACCTCGCCAAGGGAGCCGCGAAGAAGGCACGAGCCCAAGCGCTGCGCGGCGATGAGCCCCGGACTGGAGCGGCGCGAAGATCAGGTTGACCCGATGCCGGCCATCACGCGTATCTTGTGGGCCGGGGACCTCATGACTGCACTCGTTCGCTTGAAACATATCCTCCAAGAATGCGAGCGCGTGGTCGTCGCCTTTTCGGGCGGCGTTGACTCCACGCTGGTGCTTCGCGCTGCGCACGACGCCCTGGGCGATCAAGTGCTCGCCGTGACCGGACGCTCGCCTTCGGTGCCGTCGTGGGAGATCGAGGAAGCGATCGAATTGGCCCGCGCAATCGGAGTGGCGCATCGCCTTCTCGATACGGAAGAGCTGGCCCGTCCCGAATACGTCCGCAATGCGCCGGACCGCTGCTATCACTGCAAGACCGAATTGTTCGAGCGGCTCGCCGTTCTGGCGCAGGAAGAGAACTTTCGCTGGGTGGTGGATGGAACGAACCTCGATGATTTGGGCGATCATCGTCCCGGAATGCGCGCCCGCCGCGAGCAGGGAGTGCGCAGCCCGCTCGTCGAAGCGAAGATCACGAAAGAAGAGGTGCGCGCCTGCTCGCGCGAATACGGTTTGCCCACGGCGGAGAAGCCAGCCTTTGCGTGTCTCGCATCGCGCTTTCCCTATGGAACGCCGGTGACTCTCGAGGGATTGAAGCGAGTCGAGGCGGCGGAGAAGGTGGTGCGCGAGCTCGGCTTCCGGCAATTTCGCGTGCGCCATCACGGAGATGTGGCCCGGCTGGAGCTGGAGCCGGCCGACTTGATGCGCGCCCTCGATCCGGACGTGCGTGGGCGCATCGTTCGCGGACTTCGCGACGCGGGATACCGTTATGTATCCTTGGATCTCGAAGGATATCGATCGGGAAGCTTGAATGAAGTTCTGCCGGCCATGATCCACCGCCGGCCGGAGAAACTCTGAGGGAAGGACGAGGAATCGAAATGGCAAAGGGCGGCGCAAGAGGTCGCAAGGCGGCGGCCGGGCGGGAAGCGATCCGCATTCGTTGGGAGCGTAAGAACATCGCGCTCTTCGGAAGCGGCATTCTCGCGATTCTGATCGGCTACATTCTTCTTTCCCAAGGAGACATTACGCTGGCCCCGCTTCTCTTGGTGGCGGGTTACTGCGTTCTCATCCCCTTGGCCTTCATTCTTTAGGAGCTGGCGAGCGACTTCGGCCGCGAATGCTCACCACGAATGCCGGCACCAGGAAAAGAGTGATCGGTGTGGACAACGTGAGCCCGCCGATGACGGCCAGCGACAGTGGTCGTTGCAGCTCGCTCCCCGCTCCCAATCCCAAGGCTAAAGGCAAAAGACCGAAGAGTGTGCACAAGGTCGTCATCAAGATGGGGCGGAAACGAACGCGTGCCGCTTCCCGAATGGCCACCTCGAGCGGCTCGCCCTGATCGCGCATGCGCCGCTTCGTGAAGTCGAGGAGAATGATTCCGTTCTTCACGATGAGCCCGACCAAGAGAATCATTCCCATGAACGAAGACACGTTGAGCTGCGTGTTGGTGATCCACAAGAGGCCGAGCGCCCCGACGAAGGAGAGCGGTGCGGCCAGCAGGATCACCAGCGGCTCGATGAACGATTCGAACTGCACCAGCATGACCGCAACCACGCACAGCGAAGCCAGGGCCAGAACGAGCAAGAGACTGCGAAATGCTTCCTGCTGACTCTCGTACTGTCCGCCGAGCTCAAGACGAATGCCGGGCGGCGGCGGATCTTCAGCAAAGACACGCTTCACGTCTTTCATGACGGTTCCCAACGATCGCCCTTCCACTCCCGCTGTCATGATCAACATCTGCCGCTGGTTTTCCCGCACGAGCTCCGCGGCGGACGAGGTGTCGTGAAACGTCGCCAACGCGGCGAGTGGCGTGGGCTTTCCTCCTGCGCCATAGATGAGCACGCTGCCCAGGTGCTGAGGATCGAAGCGCACGGCGTCCGGTGCGCGCACGCGGATCGGAACCGTGCGCTCGTCGCTCAGAACTTCGCCGGCCTCGATGCCGAGCAAGGCCGCTTGGGCCTGTTCTGAAACTTGCTCGGGCGCAAGACCGATGCGGCCGGCGGCGGCTGCATCGATCTGCATGACCATTTCCGGCGCGGGATCGGGCACACCGTTGTACAGATCCACGAGACCATCGATGCCTTCCAGCTTCGGGGTTTCCCGCTCCGCGTATTCCTCCAGCTCTTCCAATCGGTCGCCGAACAACTTGAGCTCGATGGGATCCGGATTTCCGGCGAGATCGTTCACGAGATCGGTGAGCAGTTGGATGAAGTCGATTTCCATTCGCGGCAGCGCGCTTTCGATCTTGCCACGCAGCTCGTCCATGACTTCGAAGATGCTTCGATGGCGTTCGCTGCGCGGCTTGAGCCGCGCCACGATGTCTCCCGTGTTCTGCTGCGTTGCGAAAAGTCCCATCTCCGCGCCGGTGCGGCGTGAGGTACCGGTGATTTCCGGAGTTTTCGCCATCAGGTCTTCCACGATGCGCAGTTGGCGATCCGTCTCGGAAAGCGCGGTTCCGGTGGGGGTGAGGTAATCGAAGACGAAAGCGCCCTCGTCCATGACTGGAAGAAAGCCGGTGCCAACGAAGTGATGGGCCACGACTCCCGCGCCGACCAACAAAAGACCGATGAGCGCGAGACGCCGCGGATGATGCAGCACACCGTCGAGCGCGGCGGCGTAGCGCTCCCCCAGCCGATCGAGCGCTCCTCCGATACGCGCCAGAAATGCTGCGGGGCGCGAGATGCGCGCCTCGTTCTGCGCACTCTCGGCGTACACGTACTGCTCCGCGAGGAGCGGAACGAGGGTGAGCGCCAGAACCAAGGAAACGAGCACCGCCACGACGAGTGTGAGGGAGAGCGCGGCGAAGAATTGGCCGACGACTCCTTGCAAAAGCCCCAACGGCAGGAACACGACGACCGTGGTGAGCGTCGAGGTGGTGACCGGCCAAACGAGCTCCGCCAATGCTTCGCGAATCGCGATGGTCCGATCCTTCTGGATCGCCAGGTGGCGCACGATGTTCTCCGTCACGACGACGGCGTCATCGATCACCAATCCGATGGCGATCGCCATTCCGCCCAGGCTCATCAAATTGAGCGTGGCTCCCAAGATCTTCATGATGAAGACCGTGATGGCCATGGCGAGCGGAATACAAACGGCGCTGATCGCGGTGATGCGGCCGTGGCGAAGAAAGCAGAGCAACACCGCTACCGCGAGGCATGCGCCCAGAATCATGGCGTCGCGGACCGAGCGCACGGCGTCGCGTACGAGCTGCGCTTGGTCATACACCGCCTTGATGTGCACACCGGCGGGCATGGTGCGCTGCAGGCTGTGCAGGACCTTGCCGACGCTGTCGGCGACGGCCAGCGTGTTGCCGCCGGGCTGCAAGGAGACATTCACCAAGGCGGCGGGTTTTCCGTCGCCGCGAATGAGGCGCACGCGATCTTCGCTGCCCATCCGCACCGTCGCGATGTCGCCGACATGCAGCCCGCTTTTCACGACCACGCCGGCGACGTCTTCCACGGCATGCGCCTCGTGCTGCATCAACACGAGATATTGGCGATAGCTTTGATCCACGCGGCCGATCACGCGAACACCCAATGCCCGGCGGATCGCCTCGGCGAGATCGACGTAGCTCAAACCTGTGGTCGCCAGCCTCGCAGGGTCGGCGATCACTTCGATCTGGCGGATTTCGCTGCCCTGCACTTCGATGCGCCCCACCCCGGGAATCCCAGCGAGCGCGGGACGAATTTGGTAGAGCGCGATGTCGTAGAGCTGGCCGGGGTCATGACCTTCCACGTTGTAGGTCTGAATGGGGAAGAGCGAAGGGAGCATGCGCTCGGTCTGGATCTCCGTTCCGGGAGGAAGCTCGGCGCGCGCTTCATTGACGCGCGATTCCACCAGCTGCAGGGCGACGACCATGTCGGTGCCGGGAGCGAACGTGAGCGAGACCTCGGAGGCGCCGCGAATGGAACGGGAACGCACCCGCTGCAAGCCGGGCACCGCGCTGACCGCCTGCTCCAACGGCCGCGTCACGCTGAACATCTGTTGGCGAGCGCTGAGCGAAGTGCCTTCGGTGACGATCGTGATGCGCGAAAAATTCAATTCGGGATAAATGCTGGCCGGCATGTGCAGCGCCGCAACGATCCCCGCAATGGAAAGCAGGATGACGGCGAGATAGATGAATCGCCGCTGCACCACAAGGGAATCGAACTGCATCACTCGCCGTGATCCGCTTCGATCTTGGCGCCATCGGTCACGCCGTAGGCGCCCTTCGTAACGACGACGTCTCCCGGGCGGATTCCGGAGAGGATTTCCGCCCCCTCTACACCCCGGCTGCCGACGGTTACCGTGCGCGCATGCGCCACTCCCTCCGGATCCACGACGAACACCTGCGTCGCATTTCCTTCGGGGACGAGCGCCTCGGCGGGAAGGACGACCGCATCGGGATGAGCTTCCACCACGATGCGTCCGGACACCGCCTCATGCGCAATGAGAGGACGCCCAGGAGCATCGATCGTGGCGCGGACGTCGACGGTGCCGGTCGTCGTGTCGACCGCTGCGCTCACCGCTTTGATCGCGCCGGTGCCGAGCGATTGCGCGCCGTCGGGGCTGCTCAACTCGACTTCGGCCCCGGGAACGATGCGTCCTGCATCGTGCGCGGAGAGGTGGAACAGGATCTCGAGACCCAAAGGATCGACGACTTCGACCAAGGTTTGGGCGGCGTCCACCGGCTGGGACAGCGCGGCGCTCATCACGACCACGACGCCATTCAATGGAGAGCGCAAGGTCCCCAACCGCTCGACGCGGCGCGCCTCCTCCAAATGGGCGCGGGCCGTCGCCAATTCCGCTTCCGCCGTTTCCACGTCTTTCTGCGGAGAGATCCCTTCGGACAGCAACTTCTTCGCGCGTTCGAAGGCTGCTTTCGCGGTGGCCAGCGCCGTTTGCGCCTCCTTTCTCTTCGCCGTCCAGACGCTCGAGTCCAATTGAACCAGCGGGTCGCCGGCGGCAACGTGATCGCCGACTGCAACGTAGATCTTCTGCACGCGCGATGCGTCGGGAGCGGAAATTTGGGCCGCATGAGCGGGATTGGGTTCGACCGTGCCGAGCACCGGAAGCGTGATCGCGAATGTCTTGGCTTCGACCGTGATCGTCTCGCCTTTGACGAGCGTCTCGGCTTCCTCGTCGCCCGGTCCGCGGCGAAGGAGAAGCGTGGCGAGCACGACGATGCCGATTGCGATCAAAGCGATTGCAGGCGGCGAGGGACGCGGCGCCTTCTTCATTGGCCCAAACCTCCGACGGTTTGGGCGCGCTCGAAGGCGAACTCGGCAATGCGGCTTGTTTGAAGATCGTTGATGAACTGACGCAGTGATTCCCGCGCGTTGCGCTGCGCTTCGAGAACGCTCGGCAAGGAATACGCTCCATCGCGGTAAGCGGTCGTGGCGAGCTCGGCGACCCGCTCCGCGTCGTGCACCACTTCGCGGCCGCGCTCGACTTTGAGCCGCGCGACGTCGCGCTCGCGCCGGGCGATCGCCAACGCCGCTTGGGTCTCGCGATCGACGAGCTGCAGCTCGGCCTCGGCGCGCGCCGCCATTCCTCGCGCTTCGTCGACGTCGCCACCGCCTCGATTCCACAACGGCACCGACAAAGTCATTCCGAATGTGGGAAGGAGCTTGTCTCCTTCTTCCGGATCATCGGTCTCGAAACCGCCGCGCAGCGCGGGCGCGGGGAGCCGGTTCCTTTTCGACCATTGGAGGTTCGCTTGCTCGGAGAGGACCTGCGCCTTCGCGGCAGCCAGCCGCAGCGGCTCTTCGACTTCTTGAACGGCCGGCGTGAGTGATTCGAGCGAATCGGCGAGCGTGATCTCGACTTCTTGCGTGGATTGTCCCATCAAGGCTTGTAGTTGCAGAACGCTCGTGATCGTCTCGAGGGAATCGCTGAATGCCTCGTTCTTCGCTTGTCCGGCGAAGACCGCGGCCACATGAACATCCAACTCGCTGGCGTCGCCGGACGATTCGCGCGATTTCGTGATGTGCAGCAATTCCTCGGCATCGTGCGCATTGCGCTCGGACAAAAGAAGAATGGCTTGCGCTGCGGCGGCGCGAGCGTAAGCGGCCCCGACTTCATAACGCACCGCCGCGCGCGTGGCGGCGAGCTCGTGGTTGGAAACTTGCAGTGCAGCCTTCGCGGCGCGCACGCGGCTGGAGCGGACCCACGGATACTCGAGCGTCTGCTCGACCTCGAAATGATCTTGGGGAGGAGACTCGCTGTAATCGAGCAACACATCGGGATTGGGAAACGCGCGCGCCATTCTTCCACGACCGGCGGCGATGACCGAGTCGGCCCGCGCCATGGCAATGCTTGGTCCATTGGAAAGGGCAACGTCGATTGCTTCTTCGAGGGACACCGGCTGCTGCGCCCAAACCAGGGCGGGATGCAGAATGGAGAGAATCCCCAGGATGAGCACTGCAAATCCAAGTCCCGCAATTCT
>Ga0111539_10000442_pt1 | contig 52293 bp, 37 predicted proteins | sample RhiMethybrSRZTD1_FD_79667 | JGI IMG/M metagenome (GOLD analysis project Ga0111539, IMG submission 79667) | Populus rhizosphere microbial communities from Tennessee, USA - Rhizosphere MetaG P. TD hybrid SRZTD1 (version 2) (version 2) | ecosystem: Host-associated > Plants > Roots > Rhizosphere >... | reverse complement strand
CGAATGGACGAACAGCAGACAGCAGCGTATGCGATCGGGGGTGAGCGACTTGCGGACGAGAGTGTCGCCGCTGCCCTGCCACCTGGAGTGATCACATCCGACTGGCGGGCTCGTGCTGCCACAGAAGCCGAGCGGATCATCCTCAGCCGTCGCTTGAGGCCTGCGAAGAACGGCGAGAGCGCCGTCTGGGGTGCGCGACCGTTTGCTGCCGTGACTCGGCGAGCGCCGGCATCCAGCACCTGCTGTGCGCTCTGGTTGGACTACACGGACGAGGATGGACGGCTGGTGTGGGAATCGCTCGTCGGACTGGAAATCGCCGTTCCTCGCGTTTACCTGCACGCCGCCGCTGACACCCGTTCGTTCGCCGATGCAATCTGGGCCGCGATTCGGCGGCAGATCGGCACCGCTCCGGCGGCACTGATTCCAACCACACAACGTCTGGCAACAGCATTGGAACGCGAGGAAGCGATCGTGCGGTGTGCGCAGCAGCGGCACGGCCGGATGGCGTCCGAGCTGCGACAGCGCAGCCTCTTCGATCGCCGATCGGACCGCGAAGTAAGAGCACAAGAGAAGCTGCTCGCCCGCGTTTGTGACCGCTGCCGTACACGCGCAGCGGAGTTGTGGGGTCGTCGCGCGCTCACCGCGGCCGGCGCGCGGCCGGCCTTCTGCCTGATTCAGTGCTGAACGCTCGTCCTGACGTGACGGGCCGACTTCTGTCCTCGTCATTCGTCCGCACCGTCCTGCCGACGTTATCTGGATACGAGGAAGTACCCCGTGCGGCAAGCCGGGCGATCTCGAGCATCGCACAACGCGCATCAAGCGCGCTGGGACCTGCCGCCGGAGTCCGGTCCATCGCCGACATCGTCGCTCTGCCGCTGCTGCAGGCGCTTGGCTTCGTCATCGGCGAACGTGTTGACGAACCAGCAACGTGTCGCCTCCGCCTGTTTCCCGGCGCGACTCTCGTGGTCGTCGGCTGGAGCGAATCGCTCTCCTCGGCGTGGCGTGACTCGGTGACCGACGGTATCGCGACGGATGCCTCCTGGGGTTTCTGCAGCAACGGCAGAGCGATCCGGCTGGTGCATACTCGCCGTACGTGGTCGCGCGACTACCTCGAGTTCGACCTGGGCGTACTCGACGAGAGTCGTGAAGCGCAGTCAGTGCTCTGGAGCCTGGCGCGTGCGGATGCGCTATCGGCGACGTCGCCGCTCCTCGAGCGGGCGATTGTGCTTTCCGCGCGCCACGGCATCGAGGTCTGCCGCGCGCTTGGCGACGGCGTTCTCGAGGCGCTCCGGCTGGTCATCTCGGCGCTGGCGCCGCGCGCTGGACGCCGCTACCCACCTGAGCTCCTGTTCGATCACTCCCTCACAGTCCTTTATCGCATCCTGTTTCTGCTCTTCGCTGAAGCACGTGGGCTCGTGCCTTTGTGGCACCCGGTCTATCGCGATCGCTACAGCCTGGACACCATCGTCTCGGCGCTGGTCAGCGGGAAAACGCAGCGCGGTCTGTGGCGTGCGCTGCAGGCGATCTCCAGGCTTGCCCACGCAGGATGCTCGGTCGGAGAGCTTTCGGTTACGGCGTTCAACGGCCGCCTGTTTTCACCGGTGCATGCCGAGGCCTTCGATCGGACCCGCGTGAACGACGCGGTTCTGGGTGAAGCGCTGGTCGCCGTCGGCACGACAAGCGTCGGGCGTGTCCGCGGGCGCGCCCGCATCGCCTATCGGGATCTCGACGTCGAGCAGCTCGGTGCCGTCTACGAACGCATCCTCGACTACCAGCCGTCGCACGCTGGCCCGGCCATCGCGCTGGTTCGGAGCGGCGACGTGCGGAAGTCCACCGGCACGTTTTACACGCCGCGCGCCGTCACGAGTTATCTCGTGCGTCGTGCGCTCGACCCGCTGGTCGTGTCGCAATCTTCCGAGGCGATTCTCAAACTGCGTGTCCTCGATCCCGCGATGGGCAGCGGCGCGTTCCTGGTGGCCGCGTGTCGTTATCTGGCTGCTGCGGTGGAGCGCGCGCTGATTCGGGAGGGACAATGGAATCCGCACGACGTTACAGCCGCCGACCGTGTATCGCTGCGCCGTCGGATCGCCTCCCACTGCTTGTTCGGCGTCGATCTGAACCCGATGGCGGTGCAGCTGGCACGGCTGTCTCTGTGGCTGGCGACGCTGTCAGCGAACAAGCCGCTTTCCTTTCTCGATCATCACCTCGTCGCCGGTAACAGTCTCGTGGGTGCCCGGCCAGAAGACGTGCAGAGGCAGCCATCTCGGGGAGTCAGGCACGGAACGCGACAGGTCGCACTACCCCTGTTCGACGCGGACTTCCTGACAATGACCCTCGCGGCAAGCGTCGCAGTTCGACAAGCGCTGACGCTGGAGCCGGACGACTCGGCGGAAATCGTCCGCGCGAAGGAACAGCGGCTGGCCGCCGTAAGCGCGCCCAGTTCGCCGCTCGGGCGCTGGTCGCGCGCCCTCGACCTGTGGTGTGCCGGGTGGTTCTGGGAACAGGGGTCGCCGCCCGATCGGCAGACGTTTGGCGAGCTGCTGAATCATCTGTTCGACGGCACCCGGCAGCTCTCCACACGAGCAGCAACACCGATGCTCGAACACGCGGACGACGTCAGCCGGCGGTTGCGTTTTCTGCACTGGCCACTCGCGTTTCCGGAGGTGTTTGCCGATGCGAACGGCTCGCCGATCGGCGGACGCGGCTTTGACGCCATCATCGGCAACCCGCCCTGGGACATGATCCGCGGCGACAGCGGCGATACGGGTGATCGCCGCGGACGGCGCAGCGACGCGCAGCGGTTGACGAACTTCGTTCGCGAATCGGGCATCTACCGCGTCGAGACGCGGGCGCACGCCAATCGGTATCAACTGTTCGTCGAGCGCGCCTTGCAACTGGTCCGGCCGGGAGGCCGCATCGGCCTCGTCCTGCCCGCCGGGATCGCCAGCGATGCCGGCGCCGCCCCGCTCCGACGTTGGCTGTTCGAGCGCGCCGAGGTTGACGAGATTACGGGACTCGACAATCGGAACGCGATCTTTCCAATTCATCGCAGCGTCCGGTTTGTGCTCCTGACATGCACGACTGGACGCCCTACCGCGTCGATCCGGTGCCGATTCGGCGTCACCCAGGCCGACGCACTCGAACGTGCGGATGAAAGCCTCGGCGGCGTGACGCTGACGCGCGGATTTCTCTCGCGGCTGTCAGGAGGTGACGACCTCGGGATTCCCGAGCTGACAGGGGCCGCCGACTTACGGCTGATGGAGCGAATCAGCGCGACGTTCCCTCGGCTGGGTGACACCGACGGCTGGAACGTCACGTTCGGGCGTGAACTGAATGCCAGCGACGATCGACATCGATTCGAACCATACAGGGCGGCCGACACCGCCCGGCCGATCGTAGAAGGCAAACACATCGAACCGTTCCGGGTATCGGTTGGTCGTGCGCAGTATCAGCTCAAGGCTGGCGATCCCGATCGCATTCCCCGCCGCGCACGGCTCGTGTACCGCGACGTCGCCAGCGCGACCAACCGTTTGACACTGATTGCGGCGATCGTTCCCGCCCGCGCCGTGACCACGCACACGCTCTTCTGCCTGAAGTCCGCCCTGCCGCTCGACTCGCAGCACGTTCTCTGTGCTCTGCTGAACAGCTACGTGGCGAACTACATCCTGCGGTTCAGGGTCAACACGCACGTGACCGTGTCGCTCGTCTCTCGACTACCAGTGCCGCATATCGGAACGGACGATCGGGCCTTCCACCGCATGGCGACACTCGTTGGCGAGTTGCTCGGCGGAGAGCAGTCTGCGGAGGAGATGGAGGAGTACGCGGAGCTTCAGGCCCTCGTCGCGCGACTGTACGGTCTGAGCAGGGCCGACTTCGAGCACGTGCTCTCGACGTTTCCGCTGATTCCCGCTATGACGAAAGACAGGGCTAGGCATTATTTCGTTGGCTTGCACCCAAGCGAGTGACGACGACAGACCGAGGCAGTGAGGCATGCGGCTCCCAGTGGGACTCCTCGGTGCCTCGGTGTGTGTTTCAAGCGTCGCCGCGTCTCCGCGGCGTGTATTCGACCAAGAGACTATTTTGTGCCCAGCCACTTCGCCGCCAGCGCCGCACGATCGACGGCGGTGCCGCGCAGGTAGACCGCGGAGATGCGACGTGTGTTCGTGATGTTGTCCAGCGGGTTGGCATCGAGTACGAGGAAATCGGCGCTCTTCCCCGCTTCGATGGTTCCAGCATCCTTGATGCCGATCAGCTCTGCCGCCGTACGCGTCGAGGCGACGATGACCTGTGCGGGTGTCATGCCCGCCGCGACCATGTCCTCCATCTCGACGTGCGGTCCCCATGGCGTATTGCCGTCGGTCCCCATCGCGATACGAACCCCCGCCCTATTCATCCGCGCCAGATTGCCCCCCTGCAGCGCAAACGTCTTCTGCGCGTCGGGCCGATCGGTCGCCGCCGCCTGCAGCTTCTGCAGCTCGCCGGCGGGAATCGACGAACTCAACCAGCTCATGTCCGTCTTCACCCCTCGATCCGCGAGGTTCGGAACGACGATGACGTTCGGCCGCTGTTTGAACATCGCCAGCAATTCGGCATCGACTTCCTTGTCACGCACGCCGTGCGCAAACGCGTCGATGCCAGCCTTCATCAGCCCCTTGGCGTCGTCCAGATTGAAGATGTGGGCAGTCACGCGAAGACCGCGACGATGTGCTTCCTCGATGATCGGACCGTACAGATCCGGGCCAAGCTTCGGATACTGCCCGTTGCGATCGTCAACCCAGACCTTGACGATATCGACCTTTCGCGCCGCGAGTTCCGCGACCGCCTTTCGACCTTCTTCCGGAGTGTTGATCCAATAAGGAACCATGTTGCGCCCGGGTTCCGGCCGCGTGATACCGCGGCCGGCGGTGAAAAACCTGGCCGCATTCGGAATCACTTCGGCCCGAATCTGGAACGGCAGATCGCCCGGATCCTGCCCGAGGCTCAGGGCAGCGCTCACGCCGTAGTACGCCCGGCGCTGCAGATCCAGGATCAGACCCTCGCGGTTGTCACTGAGATGCGTATGCGCATCGACGATCGCGGGCATGACGGTCTTGCCGGCAAGGTCCACACGCGCCGCACCGGCCGGGACCTTTACGGCATCTCCCCGGCCGACCTGCGTAAACCGCGCTCCGTCCACGACGAACGTCGCGTTGTCGATCGCGGCGCCACCGGTGCCGGTTATCAGCCGTGCACCCTGATAGACGGTTACGCGTGCCGGCGCCTGGCCGGCGACAGCGATAGCGGCCGCAACAAAGGCGGCCAGAACGAGGAGTGACAATCTGAAGTCGCGCATGGCCCCTCCTGGCGCGACGGATTTTATGGCAAAAAGAGGCCGCGTACGCGGCCGCGACCTACAGTTCAGCGGTTGAACCGCCGAGAAACAAAGGCGTCCGGCACCACATCCTGAAACCCCTTTTGAGTAGGACATTCGCCCAATGACCACCATCGGAACCTCTCTTGTTATTACCGGCCACGTGACCAGCAAGGAAGACATCACCGTTCATGGGCAGGTCAACGGTCAGATCTCGATGGTTGAAGGCACGCTCATGGTGGCGCCGACGGCCAAGATCGAAGCCGACGTGGACGTCACCAGCGTCACGATTCATGGCTCCATGTCGGGCAACATTGCCGCGGGTCAGCGCGTCGAGCTGACGCCGACGGCAACGGTCAAGGGCACGCTGGTCGCCCCGGCTGTGATCCTCCGCGAGGGCGCAACATTCAACGGCAAGATTTCGGTCGAGAAGAAAGCCGCCGCCGGCGCCAGCAAGAAGCCGAACTAAAGGAGCGCAAACCGCCGGATAGCGTCTGCCAGCCCCGCGTCGTCCTGATGCGGGGCGACGTTCCAGCCGCGCTGCTTCAGGCCCTCCACGGCGTTCGCCATCACCACGGGCGTGCCGGCGTATTCCAACATTTCGAGGTCGTTGAAGTTGTCGCCGACGCCCATCACCTCGTCGCGATCGAGACCAAGTTGCGCGGCTCGCCACGCCAGCGCCCGCCCCTTCGTTGCCGCCGGCGAGGTGATGTCGATCAACGAGAAGTCGCGGTGAACGTACTCGGTCAACGACACCGCGTAGTCGTGCGCCTCGCGCTGCAATGCGTGGGTCAGCGCGCGCATCGGGTCCGCCCCGCCGTTGAACATCACCTCGATCGGATCTTCGAAGAGCGCATCCTCGAGCGGAACCGTCTGGCCGATGAGGTGCTGATTTCGCAGCCAGTAGTGCTTCCGGCCCGGGTGATCCCAATTCATCGTCTCGAACACGATCTGGTTCGCGTCGTCGCGATCGAAGATGAGCGCGGCGTGGTCCCGGAACGCGCGCGTTGCATCGAGGACTGCCTCGGCCACGCGGCGGTCGAGCAGCCTGCGCGCGAGCACGGCTCCGTCCATCGACCGCTCCACCGCGCCACTGCTGACGATGAGTGTGACGGCCGCCGGCAGCGGGTCTGCCACCGGACGCGCGAATGGATAGCTGCGACCCGTGACAAGCGCGACATGAACGCCGGCCGCAACCGCCTCATGAATCGCGTCACGATTGGCGGACGGCAGATGCCCGCGGCTGTCGAGCAGCGTGCCGTCGACGTCGATCCCGATCAGCCGAATCACGTCAAAAACCACGGGAAACTGGTGTTCGCCCTCCGGCTGCGGCGAATCAACCGAGTTACGATAAGAAGGTTATGAACCTGGAGCAGTTCGCGGGAGTCAATGCCGCGTACGTTCTCGAGCTCTACGAGCGATACCGGCAGGATCCCGAGTCTGTCGATCCAGAAACGCGGAAGGCTTTCGAGAACTGGACGCCTGAGACGCCGGCTGCCGGTACGACCGGTGCGGCGGCGCCAGCAGTCGAGACTCGCGTCGTCGTCGGCGCTGCCAACCTGGTCGAGTCGATCAGGCGGTACGGTCATCTTGCCGCTCGCGTCGATCCGCTTGGCTCGACGCCGGTCGGCGACCCGTCGTTGTCCTCCCGCGCTCACGGCATCACGGACGACGACCTGAAGCGGCTGCCCGCCTCGCTCGTCGGCGGCCCGGTGGCCGAGTCGTCTGGGACTGCGTACGAAGCGGTCGCAAAGCTGCGCCGGATCTACTGTTCGACGACGGGATTCGACTACGCGCACGTGTTCGTCCCGGAAGAGCGTGAGTGGCTGCGGACGGCTGCAGAGTCCGGCCGCTTCCTGCCGCCGATGGACGCCACGAGCGCTGAGGCGCTGCTCAAACGCATCACCCAGGTGGAAGTATTCGAACGCTTCCTGCATCGTACCTTTCCCGGCAAGACGCGATTCTCGATCGAGGGCCTCGACATGCTCGTGCCTATTCTCGACGAGATTCTGTGCGGCGCCGCTGACAGCGGTACGCGGCAGGCGGTTCTGGGCATGGCCCATCGCGGGCGGCTGAATGTGCTCGCACATATTCTGCAGAAGCCGTACGCGCAGATCCTCGCGGAGTTCAAGGACCCCGTCGCCGCGCACACACTGCGCGTCGATCAAGCCTGGACGGGGGACGTGAAGTACCACTCCGGCGCACGCACGTCGGCGCCGCGCGGCAGCATGCACGTCACGCTCGCTCCCAATCCGAGTCATCTCGAGGCGGTTGACCCGGTGGTGGTAGGAATGGCGCGCGCGGCGGGAACGGTTGCGAACATGCGCGGTGGGCCGCGGTTCGAGGGGGCGAGCGCGCTGCCGATCCTCATTCACGGCGACGCGGCCTTCCCCGGCCAGGGTATCGTCGCCGAGACGCTGAATCTGTCGCGGCTGCCAGGGTACGACACCGACGGGACGATCCACATCATTGCAAATAACCAGATCGGTTTCACGGCGACGCCCGGCGAGTCGTACAGCACCAGCTATGCCAGCGGACTGGCGCGTGGCTTCAAGATTCCGATCGTCCACGTCAACGCCGACGATCCGGCGGCCTGCCTCGAAGCCGCACGACTGGCGTGGGAGTATCGCGCGCGGTTCCGACGCGATTTCCTCATCGATCTCATCGGCTACCGGCGCTTCGGGCACAACGAAGGGGATGAACCGTCGTTCACGCAGCCGTTGATGTACAAGAACATCGCCGAGCATCCGACGGTGCGCGAAGTATTTGCCGAGACGCTGGTCAGGCAAGGCACGCTGTCGGCGGACACAGCGGATACCCTCGTCAAGAAGTACTTCGGCAAACTCGAGGAGACGTACGCCTCGCTCAGACCGGAGCAGGATTTCATCGCTCCCGTCCCGGAACCGGCGCCCGCCGGCGTCGCCGGCCGCACGCAGACCGGCGTACCGCTGGCGCGGCTGCGCGAGATCAACGACAGCCTCCTCAGTGCCCCGCCCGGGTTCAAGTTTCACAAGAAGCTGGAACGCGGACGCGAGCGTCGCCGCATCGCCTTAGCGAACGCGCACGAGCGCTCCATCGACTGGTCAACCGCCGAGGAGCTCGCGTTTGCCACGATACTCGCCGATGGGATTCCCGTTCGCCTGACCGGTGAGGACGTCGAGCGCGGCACGTTCAGCCAGCGCCACGGCGTCTTCCACGACGTGGACACCGGACACCAGTTCGTCCCGCTCCAGGATTTCGCCCAGTCGCGGGCGGCCTTCGAGATTCACAACAGCGCGCTCTCCGAAAACGCCGCTATCGGTTTCGAGTTCGGCTACAACATTCAGGAACCCGGCCGCCTCGTCGTGTGGGAGGCGCAGTACGGCGATTTCATCAACGGCGCGCAGGTGATCCTCGACCAGTTCGTGACGTCCGGCCGCGCCAAGTGGGGACTCGAACCCTCGCTCGTGCTGCTGCTGCCGCACGGCTACGAGGGTCAGGGCCCGGAACACTCAAGTGCGCGGCCCGAACGCTTTCTGGAAGCGGCCGCCGACATCAATCTGCGCCTGGTGAACTGCACGACGGCGGCGCAGTATTTTCACCTGCTGCGGCGTCAGGCATTGCTGCTCGAGCACGACCCGTTGCCGCTCTTCGTGCTGACGCCGAAAAGCCTGCTCCGGCATCCTGCCACGGCGTCGACCCCGGCCGAACTCGAGGAAGGGCGCTTCCGCTCCGTCATCGACGACGGGGAGGCTCGGACGCGAGCAAAGAACATCAGACGGCTGGTGCTGTGCAGCGGCAAGGTGTACGTTGACTTGATTACGAGCGAGCAGCGGAAGAACGCAGACCAGGTCGCGATCTGCCGCGTCGAGCAGCTCTACCCGTTCCCGAAAACCGCGCTGCGCGAAGTCTTCGAAGGGTATCCGAACCTCCGCGACGTCGTATGGCTGCAGGAGGAGCCGGAAAACATGGGAGCGTGGGAGTCCATGTGGCCGCTGCTCGCCGAAATGATCGGCGACCGCTGGCCGCTGCGCTACATCGGCCGCGCCCGCAGCGCAAGTCCGTCGGAAGGGTACGCCGCCTGGCACCAGCTCAATCAGCGGGTCCTCGTCGAGCAGGCATTTGACCTCGGACCGGGCCTGACGGACCCTTCGATGGTTCTATCGAAGCAGGTGCGAAGCCTGGCTGGCTCGAAGACGTAATTCAAAAAAGCAAATGCAACGTGGGCATGCTATCGAACGCGAACCCTTTTGCATCTTGCATTCTGCATTCTGCATTCTGCATTCTGCATTCTGCATTACCAGCGAAGTCTGAGTTATGACCAACATCGTCGTCCCCGAGCTTGGTGAGTCCGTCGTCGAGGCGCGCGTTTCGCGCTGGCTCAAGAAAGAGGGCGACCGCGTCGAGATCGGTGAGCCCGTCGTCGAGCTCGAGACCGAAAAGATCGACCTCGAGGTCAACGCGGACAAGGGCGGCGTCATTACCAGCATCAAGCGGAAAGAGGGCGACGACGTCAAGATTGGCGAGCTGCTGGCGGTGCTGGACGAGACGGCTGCCGCTGCCGCTGCTCCGTCGGGTAACGGGTCTGGCGCGAAGCCGAAGGCAACGGCATCGCCAGCCGCACCCGCTGCGCCATCGCCAACGCCACCGGCAGCGGCAGCTGCCGATCCGCGCGCGACGCCGACCGCGAAGCGGATCGCACGCGAGCACGATGTGAATCTGGGCGCCGTGCAGGGATCCGGGGCGTCGGGCCGGGTGATGAAGCAGGACGTGCAGAACGTCATCGGCACGCCTGCCGCACCGACGGGAGGCACCCCGAAACGGGCGCCGTACGAATCGAAGCGGGTGCCCGACGATTCGAAAGGGGTGCCCTCCGAAACTCCTCGCTACGAGCCGCCACGCGCAGCCGGCGATCGCACCGAGCGCCGTGAGCGCATGTCGAAGCGGCGCGAGACAATCGCCCGCCGCCTCGTCGAAGCGCAGCACAACGCGGCGATGCTGACGACGTTCAACGAGGCGGACATGACCGAGATCATGCGCCTCCGCGAGCGGCGGAAAGAGGATTTCAAGAAGGAGTACGGCGTCAGCCTTGGTATCGCCTCGTTCTTCGTCAAGGCGAGTGTCGCGGCGCTCCGCTCGTTTCCGCAGCTCAACGCCGAAATTCAGGGCAACGAGATCGTCTACAAGAACTATTTCGACATCGGCATGGCAGTGGGCGCCGAGGGCGGCCTCGTCGTCCCCGTGATTCGCGACGCCGACAGGCTGTCATTCGCGCAAATCGAGCTGGCGATTCGTGAGTACGCGAAGCGGGCGCAGGATGGAACGCTCACGCTCGAGGATCTCAAGGGCGGCACGTTCACCATCACCAATGGCGGCGTATTCGGGTCGCTGCTGAGCACCCCCATCCTCAACCCGCCGCAGGTCGGGATCCTCGGATTGCACAAGATTCAGGAGCGTGCGGTCCCCGTCAACGGGCAGGTGGTGATCCGGCCGATGATGTATGTCGCGCTGTCGTACGATCACAGGATCGTGGACGGCCGCGAAGCCGTTCAGTTCCTCGTCAGGATCAAGGAATTCATCGAGGACCCGGGTCACCTGTTGTTGGAAAGCTGATCGATGTTGAGAGTGTTTTGCGCTGGAATTCTTGTCCTGGCGGCGACGGCTGGCGCCGCCGCCCAGGTCTCGCCCTATACTCCGCCGCCCGACCTGACGGCGCCGCCTGCCGACGCCGCGAAGTCCGCATCGGGATTGATCTCGCGCGTGCTCACGCCGGGAACCGGCGCGCGCAACCCGGCGGCAACCGACGTCGTCACGGTGCACTACACCGGCTGGGCCGCCACTGACGGTCGCATGTTCGACAGCTCCATCGCGCGTGGAGCAGCGTCGACGTTTCCCCTGAACAAGGTCATGGCGGGCTGGCGCGAGTGCGTGCAGCTGATGACCGTCGGCGAAAAGCGCCGCTGCTGGATTCCGGAGAACCTCGCGTACAAGGGTCAGGCTGGCCGACCGTCAGGGACCGTTGTGTTCGACGTCGAGCTCATCGACGCGCAGACCAGCCCGACGATCGCTCCGCCCGATGTCAAGGAGCCGCCCGCGGAAGCGAAGAAGACAGCCACAGGGCTCGCCTACAAAGTCCTGCGGCCCGGCGCCGGGGCTCGGCATGCGGCCGCATGGTCGAAGGTGACAGTGAACTACACCGGGTGGACGACCGACGGAAAGATGTTCGACAGTTCGGTGCTCCGAGGAAAGCCGGCGACCTTCGAGCTGAACGGCGTCATTCCCGGCTGGACGGAAGGCGTGCCGCTGATGGTTGAGGGCGAACGGACGCGTTTCTGGATTCCGGAAAGTCTCGCCTACAAGGGCGAGTCAGGACAGCCGAAAGGAATGCTCGTTTTCGACATCGAGCTGGTGCGCATCGAATAGCGCGTCGATGCCACACCGAGACACCAAGAGGAACATTCTTTCGTTCTCGGTGCCTCGGTGCCTCAGTGTGTCGCACTCGGACCTACTCTTCAGACATGTACGGATACTTGTAATCTCGCGGCGGCGAGAACGTCTCCTTGATCGTCCGCGCGCTCACCCACCGAATCAGATTGAGCTTCGACCCGGCCTTGTCGTTCGTGCCTGACGCCCTCGCCCCGCCGAACGGCTGCTGACCGACGACGGCCCCGGTCGGCTTGTCGTTGACGTAGAAATTGCCTGCGGCATTGCGCAGCGTGGACATCGCTTCGCGGACGGCCCGTCGATCGCGCGCGAATACGGCGCCGGTCAGCGCATACGGCGACGTCCGGTCGATCACCGACAACGTATCGCTCCACGCTGCATCCGCATAAACGTAGGCGGTCACGACCGGCCCGAAGATCTCCTCACACATCAGGCGGTAGCCCGGCTCGGCCGCCTCAACCAGCGTCGGGGCGACAAAGTAGCCGGTCTCGGCCGACGCGGTCCCGCCCTGAATGACCGTCGCATTGCGACGCGCGTCTGCAAGGTACCCATCGATTTTTTCGTATGACTTTCGGTCGATGACCGCGCCCATGAACGTACGGAAGTCGGCGACGTCTCCCACCTTCATGTCGCGCATCATGCCGACGACGCGGTCGCGCACATCGGGCCACAGCGATCTGGGCACGTAGATGCGGCTCGCCGCCGAGCACTTCTGTCCCTGATATTCGAATCCGCCCCGCGCGATGGCGACCGCCAGCTCCTGAACGTCGGCGGAAGGATGGGCGACGATGAAGTCCTTGCCGCCCGTCTCGCCCACGAGACGCGGATAGCTCTTGTAGCGCGCGACGTTCTCGCCGACCTTCGTCCACATCGACTGGAAGACCGCGGTGCTGCCAGTGAAGTGAATGCCGGCCAGGTCCGGGGAGTCGAGCAGGATGTTGGAAATCTCCACAGCGTTGCCAGGAACGAAGTTGATGACACCAGGGGGGAACCCGGCAGCCTCGAGCAGCTTGACGATGTAGTAGCCGCTCAGCATCGCGCTCGACGCCGGTTTCCAGATCACCGTGTTGCCCATCAGCGCAGGCGCCGTCGGCAGATTGCCGCCGATCGAGGTGAAGTTGAACGGTGTCACCGCGTAGACGAAGCCCTCGAGCGGCCTGTATTCGACGGTGTTCCACATGGACGAGGGGCTGATCGGCTGTTCTTCGTAGAGCTGCTGCGCGTAGTGCGGGTTGAAGCGCCAGAAGTCGATCATCTCGGACGCCGCATCGATCTCCGCCTGAAACACATTCTTCGACTGGCCGAGCATCGTCGCCGCGTTGATCGTGGCGCGCCACGTCGTCGCGAGCAGCTCCGCGGCGCGCAGCAGGACGGCGGCTCTTTCGTGCCATGCCCAGCTCGCCCATTCGCGTCTGGCCTCCGCGGCGGCCGAAATCGCCTGCTGTACATGTTCCGGTCCGGCTGCGTGCCACTCGCCGAGCACGTGCTGATGGTTGTGCGGCATGACGACCGGAGTGACGCGTCCGGTCCGTATCTCTTTGCCGCCGATGACGATCGGGATCTCCACGCGCTCGGACGCCATCTGCTTGAGGCGGGCTTTCAGCTCCGCTCGTTCGGGGGACCCAGAAAGATAGGTCTTGTTCTGTTCATTCACCGGGGGCGGCACTTGCGGAATCGCGGCGAGCGAAGCCGGACCGGTCAACCCGGAGGCCGCGAGGGCGGCCGGCGAAGCCTCCGGCGAAGGAGTCACAGATTTGGTGGTGCCCATGGCGCGATATTACCGTGCCTCAATTCTCGAGGGAGGGAATTACAGAATCGCTTCTTGACTAGCTGATGCTTGAGCAGCACAATCGCCCTTCGCGTTGCGGGGCGCGGACTTGGAGGATGTATGAGCATTTCGAGGATGTTACCCGCCTCAGTAGTGGCGGCCGTGATGGCCGTATCACTTGGCGCCGCAACACTGTCAGGTCAGTCACAAGATGGCGGGGTAGTGAGTGTTTCGAATCCCGAGACGTCAGCTATACAAACCACACCACCCGCCGGCAAGACGCTCGGCACGTTGGCCCGCGTGAAGGCAGAGCCGATGGCGGCCAACGAACTGGACGCTGTCAAGGGTCTGCACGTTCACTTCGTTCTTGTGCAGTCGCAGAACAGTCAATATGGCCTCACCGGACTGCACCTTGCCGGCGACGTCAAGACTGAGAACAACTGGGAGAATCTCGGCGGAACTGATCCTGCTCCCGTTGCTCCGTCTTACCACGGCCTCTGCAAGGCGTCAGCGGGTCCCAGTCCGATCCTGATTCCGTTCAACCCCCAAGTCGGAACGCAGTGCCCGTAAGAATGAATCTGGGCTGATGTCTTTCGGTACCCGTGCGACGAGTGGAATCTCGCTCGTCACACGGCTACTGGCCCGTCGATTCATTTCAATTGAGGTCACGAGTGCTTCGAGCGCGATCGGCCGCTTGGGGCTGCGCCTTCGGCTTCGTACTTTTCGCCGGCGCCAGTATCTCGGCGCAGATTGGACTCTCGGGCTCGCCGCTGCGGATCGATGCCCCGGCCCGGTCGATGAAAGCCCTGCGCGACCAGAACGTCGTCAAGCAGCGATTCGACTTCTCCTGCGGCGCCGCCGCGCTGGCGACGATCGTGCGATATGGGCTCGGTGGCAATGTCACTGAACGCCAGATTCTCCTTGAGCTGTACGGCCTGCTCTCCGACGGCGAGCGGTTGACGGTACAGAAGACCGGCTTTTCACTGCTGCACCTCCAGCGGGTCGCTCAGGCTCGCGGTTACGTAGCCGAAGGCTTTCGCCTCACTCCGGAACAACTGCCGCTGCTGGACGGTCCGGTCATCGTCTACATCGAGCCGCAGGGCTACAAACATTTCGCCGTATTGCGCGGGGTGCGCAACGACCGCGTGTACCTCGCCGACCCTTCTCGCGGCAATATCCGTCTGCATGCGGACGTGTTTCTCAAAAGCTGGCGGCAGGCCGACGGCAAGGGTGTCATCTTCGTCGTCGAACCGGCAACTGGTCTGCCAGCTGGCGCGTCACTTCTCAATGTCCCTGGCGGCGAGCCGCCGCGGCCCGAAATCATGACCGCACGAGAACTGCTGGCGATTGGCAACCCGCTCGTGCGACCTCAATTACTCAGGTAAAAGCGATGTCCACACTGACTGACCGGCGCGGCCGCGGGCGCGGGTTTGGCCTTTGCGCTGCTGCGTGCGTGTTGTGGGTACTTCCGGCCATGGCTCAGGGCCAGGCACCGCCACACGGGCAACAACCTGTCCTGACCCTGACGGAAGCGGCAAATCTGCTGCGAATCGAGCCTGAAGAAGTGAAGCGACTCGCTGAGCGACAGGAACTGCCCGCGAGGCGTGTTGGAATGGAATGGCGGTTCAATCGCGCAACCTTGCTGACGTGGCTCAACGGCGATTTTGAGCTGGCCGGTGACGCGAACGTGCAGCGCCGGCCGCTCGCGAGCCGTGAACTGGAACAAGTCGCCGCCCGCGGTCTTGCCCGGGGCGAGGCCGGAGCGCAGCAAGCCACCGCAGGATCTCCGCAACGCGACAGCGACAAACCGATCGGCGAAGCGCCCGAGGAACGTACGGCGGAGGACGTATTCCTCCGCGGCCGACGAGTGCTCTTGGGGCGTGGCGACGTGGTCGTCGATTTCGGACAGTTCTACGCGCGCGGCGACGACTTGCAGCTGGCAACCGGAGTTCAGGGCCTCGGCCTGGCGACCGTGCGACAGGAGGCACTCACCTCCGTGCTTCTTGCTCGAGTCGGCATCTTCAGCGAGACCGAACTTTTTGCCGGAACGGCGTTCACGGCACAACGGAGCCATGTGCTGTTCGGCAATGAGACGCTCGCCAGCGCCAGAGAGAACCAGCTCGGCAACGTGACGATCGGTGTGAACCGCACCCTTCTGCGCGAGCGCGGAAGTCGTCCCGACGTCATCGCAAACTTTGCTGTTCACGTGCCGACCCATGACACGGGATACGCGATGACCGCGGGCGCCGCGCTGGTGAAGAGCATCGACCCCGCCGTGTTGTTTGCGAGCGCCAGCTATACGGACGCGATCGGCCGGCGTTCGTCGTCCGGCCTGACACTCCTGGAACCGCCGGCAACTGCGGCGGCATCAGTGGGATACGGCCTCGGATTGAACGACACGACGGCGATCAGCACGACGTTCTCGGGTCTTTTTACCGGAACGACGCTCATTAACGGTACGGCGCAGCGAAGGAGTCAATCGTTCAGCGGCCGGTTCGCGTTGACGTCACGACTGGCGGAGGGTCTCTTCATTGAACCGTCGGTAAGCTTCGGGATCGGCGGACCGAGCGACAGCGTGGCGTTTGGAGTGACGGTGCCGTATTCGTTTTGAAGGCTGTGATCAGGACGAAAGCAGTAATGCAGATCAGGACGAAAGCAGTAATGCAAAATTCAAAATGCAAAATGCAAAAAGGATGTAGGTGGCGATCAGCCGTCGTTTCGTGCTGACGACGATGGCCCCCAGGGCGATCTGCTGACCTTCGTCCGTCAGTTCACGGAGTTGCGCCTCAGACCCGAGCCGCAGCTCAGAACAAATGCGCAGCCAGTAAACTGCTTCTCGCGACTCCCGCAATGAGATCTGCATGTAGCGCAGAAACTCCCGTTTTGAAGATGCCGCCTTCGCTTCTTCCAGATTGGCGCCAGTGGACGTCCCAGAACGAAGCAATTGGTCGATGATCGATCGCAGCCTGTAATCAGCGTCGAGTTCCAAGGCGAGTGTCACCACCGCACAGGCGAACGCGAAGGTACGGTCTCGGATGTCCTGCGAGCGGTCTGGCTGCATGCCCAACCTCGGTGCATGCATCGGACCGGGCAGACACGAACCGATTTTTCTAAGAAACCGCTGTGTGAGGCGTCGAAAGTACGAAGAACCCGCGTACCGCGATCAGGGTTTGCATTTTGAAATTTGCATTTTGCATTTCCTGATTTACGGCCTCGCCGGCTCAATATCGACTGCAATATTCCGCCACTTGCCCTGGCGGAATCGCATGAAGCTCAACGAAGCTCTCGAGAAATGGCCGACGACGATGGCGAGCCAGATGTCGGTTGGCTGCAGGCCGCGAGTTGCCTGGAACGCGGTACAGAGTCCGAGCGGGATTATTACCTGTGACACGACGGAGATGTAGAGCGGACTGCGCGTATCGCCGGTTCCCTGCAGGCCGCCGGTGTAGCTCAATGCGACCGTAATGAACAGCCCCGATACGCTGAGATATGCGAGCAGCGACCGTCCCAGCGAAAGGACTGTCGGATCGGTCATGCCGAACACCGCCAGCAGGTATTGCGGCACCAGGAGGAACAGCGTGCCGATCACCGCAGCGACACCTAAACCGACGTGGGAGGCGACGCGGACCCCTTCCATCGCACGATCAGCATTGCCCGCGCCGAGGTTCTGACCGGCAATGGTTGCCGCCGCACCCATCAGTCCGACCGACGTCCAGGTGATGAGCGAGAACAGCTCGGTATAGCCGACGGCATACGCCGCCTGTGCAGCGGCGCTCTGCTCGAGCGATCCGATGAAGCGCAGGAGCAGCACGCCGCCGATGTTCATGGCGATGCCCTGCACGCCGGTCGGCAATCCGAAGCGGAACAGCGACCTGATGATGGTCCAGTCCGGCCTCAGGCTCATGCCCGGCTCGAAGTGAATCATCGAGTGCGGTCGCGTGATCCGCCAGATGCCGTAGATGGCGACGAGCGTGCTGCTGGCGATCGTGCCGAACGCCGCACCAATCGTCCCCAGCGGCGGAATCAGCAGCACGTTGAAGATGACTGTCAGCACCGTCATCGTGACGCCGAGCCGCAACGGCGTCTGCGGATCGCCGGCGGCACGGAAGGCGCCGCTCAGCATGAAGAACATCATCATGCCGAACATGCCCATGAACATCGTGCGCAGGAACGGCAGCGCCTCGGCGCGGACGGCAGGTGCGGCGTTCACGAGCGTCAGCAGCGACGGCGAAACGACATATCCGATGGCGGCGAGGAGGACGGAGCAGCCGGCCGCGGTCAGGAACGCCTGATAGACCGTCCGGTTGACCTTGTCCGACTGGTTGGCACCCGCAAACCGCGCGACGAGCACGGCCATGCCGGTAAACACGGAGCTGATGAAGACGATGACGACCAGAATGATCTGCCAGCTGACACCAATGGCAGCGTTGGCGGTGTAGCCGACGAAATGGCCGACCATCGCGTGGTCGATGATGCCCTGCAGCCCGGCGATGATGTTCTGCAGCATCGTCGGCCAGGCCAGACGCCAGACCGCCGGGCCGATCGGACCCTCGACGATCGACCGATCAAATTTCCTGGGTTGTGTCCCTGCAGCCACGCAAACGCCGAGTGTACTACGCGGACACAGCGGCGGGTGTTTACACGTCGAGTTCCTGTGCTTCCTCGGCTCTGTCCATGATGAACCTGAAGCGCGCTGACGCGTCTTTGCCCATCAGCTCGTTGATCACGCGATCGGTCACGATCTGGTCGGCGATCTCGACGCGCAGCAGTCGTCTCGTTCGCGGATTGAGGGTGGTGTCCCACAGCACTTTCGGCATCATCTCGCCGAGCCCCTTGAAGCGCGTGATCTCGGCGCTGCCGCGGCCGTTGCTGTGCTGCTTCACCAGCCTGTCACGTTGGGCGTCGTCCAGAGCCCAGAACGTGTCCTTGCCGATGTCGATGCGATACAGGGGCGGCTGTGCGAGAAACACCTTTCCGGCGGAAATCAGCTGCGGCAGATGACGGTAGATGAACGTCAGCAGCAGCGTCGCGATGTGATGTCCATCGGAGTCGGCATCGGCGAGGATGATGATGCGGCCGTAGCGCAGTCTCGTCAGGTCGAAGTTCTTGCCCATGCCGCAGCCCAGGGCCGTCACCAGGTCGGCCAGTTCGCGGTTCTCGAGGACCTTGGCGAGCGTCATCCCCTCGGTGTTCATGACCTTGCCGCGCAGCGGCAGGATCGCCTGGCGCGCGCGGTCGCGTCCCTGCTTCGCCGAGCCGCCGGCGGAGTCGCCCTCGACGACGAACAGCTCGCTGTCGGAACGATGCGGTGTCGTGCAGTCGCTCAACTTGCCTGGCAGATTGAGGCGTCCCGTCGTCGCCGTCTTGCGCGTCACCTCGGCCTGCGCCGCGCGGCTGGCCTCGCGCGCGCGGGCGGCAAGAATGATGCGCGCCACGATAGCCTCGGCGATCGTGCGGTTGTGATTGAGCCAGTGCTCGAGCCCTGGTCGGACGGCTGAATCCACCGACGACAGCACCTCCGGATTGTTCAGCCGATCCTTCGTCTGCCCTTGGAACTGCGGCTCCTCGATGAACAGGCTGAGGACGCCGGTCAGCCCTTCGCGGATGTCCTCGGCGGCCAGCGTCACGCCCTTGGGCGAGAGGTTGTGCGTCTCGATGTAGTTGCGAACGGCTTTGCCGATTCCGGCGCGCAGCCCGTTCTCGTGTGTGCCACCGGAACCTGTCGGAATCCCGTTCACATAACTGCGGATGTGTTCGTCTGTCGCCTCGGTCCACTGCAGCACGAGATCCAGCCGCGGACCGCTTTCGCGTTCCAGCGCAAACGCCGCTTCGTGAACCGGCTTCGCACCGCGCTCGTGGACGATCTTGGCGACAAAGTCGGACAGCCCTTCCTGATGCTGGAAGACTTCCTTGGTCCCCGCGGCCTCATTCTCGAAGGTGACGCGAACGCCTTTGTGGATGTAGCTGACGACTTCGAGCCGCTCGCGAATCAGCGCCGGATCGAACTCGACCTTCGGGAAGATCGTCGGGTCGGGGTGAAAGTAGACGGTCGTGCCGGTGCCCCGTGCCGCACCCGCCTTCTTCAGCGGTCCTGTCGGCTTGCCGCGTTTGAAAGACATCTCCCAGAGCGCGCCGTCGCGCTTGACCTGCGCGCGCAGCTCAGTGGAGAGGGCGTTCACAACGCTCGCACCGACACCGTGCAACCCGCCCGCGGTCTTGTAATTGCCTTGCTCGAACTTTCCTCCCGCGTGCAGCACGGTGAAGATGACTTCGAGGGCGCTCTTTTTCGTCGCCGGATGTTTGTCAACCGGAATGCCGCGGCCGTCGTCGCTGACCGTGATCGAGCTGCCGTCCTTGTGCAGCGTGACGACGACGTTCGAGGCAAAACCGTTCATCGCCTCGTCGACCGCGTTGTCGAGGACTTCCCAGACCAGATGATGGAGACCGGCGGTGCCAACGCCGCCGATGTACATGCCCGGCCGTTTACGAACCGGCTCGAGTCCTTCGAGAACGGTGATGTCTTTGGCTGTGTAGTTGGACACTCAGGGAATAGGTTACAGCACGGATCCAGAAGGCCTAAGGCCGAAGGCCCAGGGCCGAAGGGCTGGTCAAGGCAGAAGGTCGAAAGGACGCGGGGATCAGGAGGAAACAGGTCGCAGAATCAGCGAGTCAACACATCGTGAAAGGAGTTGATCACGGCGCGTCGTGGCTTGATCGGGATGTTGACGTCGACGTTCAGCTTGAATGTTGACGAACCGGTCACGGGAACGGTGCCGAGTCGTTCGAGTCGATCGTTGCCGAGATCGAGGTAGATCGGCACGCGCGTCCGGAAATCCGCCGGCACGCCAGCCTGCGTAATGGTGCCGGCGATCTTGTACTTTCCGCCGCCGATGTCAGTCACTTCGAGCGCGGAGGTCAGCGTCGGAATGTCGGTGCCGTGCACCCACTGATTGAAGAAGTAATCGAGCTTCCCGTTGGCGGCCAGGTCCATGTCTTTGATCATGTGCCGCTCGGCGATGGCCTTGAAATCGTCGGTCGACGGATTTTTGCCGGACCATGTTTTCACGAAGTCGGCCATCATCGCCTTGAATAGGCGATCGGGGTCTGGGACGCGGTCCTCGCGCATCATCATCCGCAGCATGTGCAGCACAAACGCGCCCTTCGAATAGATCATGTAGCGCGCGCCGCTCGGTGAACGGCTGGTGGCGAGACGGAAACCCTGGCTGATCCCTCCGGCATCCGCAGGAGCGACAGCAACCGTTCCTGTCTTGCCGAATATCTCGTCGCGGCGCAATTCCCAGAACGAGTCCGCCTTCTTTCGGCCGCTTGCCACCTCCAGCATCAGGGCCGCAGTGAACTCGGCGAATCCTTCGGACAGCCACTGGTCGCGATAACTCGACCAGCCGATCTGATGTCCCCACCACTGGTGCGCCACCTCATGCCAGGTGACCGTGTTGCCGAACTCCTTCAGGCCCTGCAGCGCGCGCGGATCGCCCGCAATCCTGCGCTCCTGCTCCAGAGGCGACAGAAAGACAATCGTCGGCAGGTAGACGAGCGTCGGCCATGATTGACCCGATGCCAGCGCCAGCTGCTGAGTGATCGAGATGCGACGGTATGTCGGGGGACCGAAAAACGTGCTGGCAACACGAGAGGTATTCACCGCGTCGGCCATCGGGATTCCAGACATGTTGGCGAATTCAGGACCGCGGATCGTGTAGACGTCAACGGTGACGCCCGACTGCTCATCGGTCTTCGACGTTTTCTGAAAATCTCCGTAATTGAAGCCGGCGACGCGGAGTGGCTGCTCGCTGCGCCAGACGGCAATCTTCTGACCGCCCTCTGTTCGTTCGCTGACCTGTTGGCCAACGCCAATCAGATCGTTTCGGGCGGGAAAGTGGAACATCGTCGAGTAGGTGGCGAGGTCGTCGAAGGTGCCGACGTTCGGGTACCAGCTCTCGCGCGCACCGACCGCACAGCGCCCGTCGCTGCACTGCAGAACGTCACGGCCCTCGTAGGTCAGCGTCAGCTTGACGGCCGCACCTTGCTTGAGGGGTTCACGAAATTGAACCGCAACATCGCCCGACCCGCTTTCATCGCCGAACAGGCGCGCGAACAGGCCCTGTGGGAGTTCGTCCTGAAGGACGGAGACGGGCGCCGGCGTGCCAGCGCTGTCGATCGTCGCCGTGCGCAGGCGGAGCCGCTGAAAGAGGTGAATCGGGAGGACGCGAACGCCGTCGGTCGTCGGTGTGAACGTGATGGTGGTCGTGCCGCGAAGGGATCCGCCGTCGAGCGTCGTGTCGATCTCGTAGTGTGACGCGTCGGCCAGGGGCCGAATCGGTTTGCCACGACCGCTCACCGCCTGCGGCGTCAGCGCGCTCGAATACCACAACCCGCCGTTCTGATTGTTGAACGAGAACAGCATCACTTCTTCACCGCCAAAGAAGTTGAAGCGTGTCGTCAGGTTGGAGATGCCCAGCGGATCGACGGCGAGAAGGACGGGGGAATAGGTCTGTCCTTCGACGAACGCGAGGAAGACGCCGTCCTGACGTGCCGGTCGATTCAGCAGATCGGCGAGCACGCGCAGATGAAGGTTCGGCAGGTTCTCGTTCCGCTGGCGCTCGAGGTATTCCTCGAACGCGCGCGTCGCCGCCTGGTCGGGCGCGCCATTCGTCACGGGCGCGTGTGCCATCACCTCGGCTGCCGTTTTATCGGTAAAGAGCAGGATCAGTTTGGTGAAGCGATCCCTGAGGACTTCCGTGCTGCCGGTCACGAGCTGCAGTTGACGCCGCTCAGCGGCGGACGCCGGATTCAGCACGTAACTCCCCTGCCCGATGAAAACGGCGCCGAAGGTGTCGCCCCCGAGCGGCTTGAGCAGATGGACGGCGCCCGATTGCAGGGTGATGCGATACGCGTCGCGTTCGAGGGTCAGATCCTTGACCGGAATCTGCCGCCCGTCCGGGCGCGACGCACGCAGGTCACGGTACTCGCTCGCGTCCTGAGCGTATGCCGTCGACGCGAGCAGGAGAAGAAGGCAGGCAGTGGCGCGCATGGCTCACCGTAGGCCGGGTGCCGCGACGCTCCTCGCAGCGTCACGGACCCGGCGGCGGGTGGATGCTAACACGGCAGTACGACGTCGGCAGCTCCGTCCCCCCGGCCGCACAAGGAGACGGAACCCGCCCGACGCTATTCGCGGTCTGCGGCCTCGGTTTTCGTGCGACTGGACTTGCGCGCACGCGGCTTCGTCGGGCGTGCCGTCTTCGTTGCCTTTGTCGCCCGGGGTGGACTCTTGCGCTTTCGAGTCGCTTTGCGCACGCCAGCGCCCTGATCTGTCTCCTCGTCGACGACGGCTTCCGCATCCACGATCGGTGCGTCGGCGACCGGTTCGGCCATGACGTCGGTGGTCTCGCCGCTATCTTCCAGCGGCGGCGGGGCATCGACGTAGGAGGGCTGCTCGTCGACGTCGATAATCTCGGGTTCCTCGACGGGCACAACCGGCTTCGGCGCGAGGTTCGCACCAGGAAACACTCGAATCGCTCCCTGTCGGTCGCGTTCGATCCGCAGCACGCCTTCCTTCCCCGCCGCGCGCAGCAGATCGACCACTGACGCGAATCCGTACCTGCGCTCGTCGAATGCTTCGATCGCGGTTCGCAGGTGCTGCTTTGCCTGTCGCACGTAGAGCGGCCAGCGCGCGGGCGGCGTGTCGGTGAATGCCCGCTGCACCGCGCGGATGCCGTCCTGCAGGCTCATCGGCGACTGCGGCATCTGCTCTTCTTCGTCGACGTCCGCCGCCGGGGCGACGTTGAACGCCGGTGCTGGCGCCGCACTCTCCCCGTCGCTGGCCGGTTCGACGCTCGCCGGCGGCGCGGCCCCGTCTTCGACCGACTCGACGAGCATGCTCCGGCCGGCATGCTTCAACGTGACCGCGCCGGCCTGCGCCACCTTTTCCATGAAGTCGCGGAAGCTGCTTGCTCCGTATTCACGCTCCGAGAACGTGGAGTCCAGTTGCAGGAGCGTGCTCTTCAGCAATCCCAGCTGCGGCGTCACCTCACGCTCCGAAAGGACCTTGAGCGCCCGCTTCACCAGCGGCAGCGCTTTCGAAATGTCGCTGGTCCCGCCGCTCGCCGCACGACCGCCAGATCGCTCCGTCGGCCGGCCACGACTGCCAACGAGATTTTCGTAGGCAATGAACTCGTGACAGTTGCGCTGCATCGTCGCGCTGGTGAACTGACGGCCGCCGACGACGATGACCTTGCGGCCGTACTGCTTCAGCTTTTCGACGAGCGAGATGAAGTCACTGTCGCCGCCGACGATGACAAAAGCGTTGATGTGGTCGTGGGTAAAGGCCATCTCCAGCGCGTCGAGGGCCATGGTGATGTCGGCGCCGTTCTTGTCGCCGCCCGGTGTCAGGTTGCGCTGCACCATGCGGATCGCATGCTGCGTCAGCAGTCGGCTGTAGTCGCCGGCGCGCTTCCAGTCGCTGTAGGCGATCTTGGTGACGATCTCGCCACGCTCCTTGATCGCCTCGAGGACGAGGCCGATGTCGAACTGGCCCCCGATTGTCGATTTGACGCCGATCTCTACGTTGTCGAAGTCGATGAAAACGGCAATGCGGGTGCTGCGGGTATCGGTTGTGATGTTCATGTAAACGTCTGCCGACGGGGTCGGCTTAGTGGCCGCCTTCAGGCGGACCGTGGCTTCCGGCTTCAGCCGGAAGGAAGCTTCGGAAACATTTCGTCAACGGCAACTCTGGCGCACGCGCGCGAACGGAAGAAGAGTGGCCGGATCCCGGAGCTATAAAGGAGTATACGACGGATCAACCGGTCGTCAGCGCCGGTGGATTCTCGACCTCGTTCGGTATCACGCGCGTGAACTGCCCACGCTGCAGCAGCTCACGGCCCTTGCCGCCGCGGCCTGTTACTTCGTACTTGGCCGTGCTGATCGTCTGCTCACTGCCGCGACTCGTCTCCACACGCATCAGGTCGCGATCGCCGCTCGAGGCAATGAACCCGAGGACGTGATCGTCCTTGTCCTGCAATTTAATCAGGATGACGCCCTTGCCCGGCCCGGACAGATAGTTCACCTCGTCGGCGCGACAGAGGATCGCGCGCGCGTCGTGCGTCGCGGCGATGATGATTTCCGACCCGGAAATCTTCGCCACCCCTACCACTTCGACTCCGTCTGACGGACGGGCATATCGGCGGCCGGCGCGGGTGCTCGGCTCGACGAACGCATCGAGACCGAAGCGCAGGCTGTAGCCGTCACTGGTCACCGCAATCGCGTGCACCGGAGCCGCCTCGCCCTCCTTGCGCGCCTTGATGTTGCCGACCACACGCGGATCGAGGCTGAAGGCCGCAATCACCCGTTCGCCGTCGCGCAGCTTGAACAGCTTCTGGACGGGTTCGCCGTAACCGGTGGATGCGGGAACATCGATGATGCGGGCGGTGTACGCCGCGCCGAAGTTGCTGAAGAAGACGACGCTGGCACGCGTGCTGCCCGGCACGACTGCCAGGACACTATCGCCCTCCCGCAGCCGCGTCGTTGACAGGTCACGCACTTCCTTCTGCCGCTTGACCCACCCGTCGCGCGAAACGATGACGACGTTGTCTTCCTCGACGATGAAGTCGTCGGCGGTAAAGGCGACCTCCTCGTCGGCTTCGATGATGGTGCGGCGCTTGTCGTTCCTGCCGTAGGTCGCCTGCACTTCCTCGATCTCGTCGCGCACCAGCTTCCAGCGGCTGTCTTCGTCCTTGAGCAGGCCGCCGATCTGCCGCGCCCGCTTCCGCTTCTCCGCCAGCTCGTTCTGGATGACGAGAATCTCGAGGCGGGCCAGACGATAGAGCTTCAGTTCGAGGATCGCGTCTACCTGCTCGGCATCGAGCTGGAAACGCTTCATGATCTTCTCCGCCGAGTCGGCTTTGCCTTCGGACTTGCGGATGATCTTGATGATCTCGTCGAGCGCGTCGAAGACCTTCTCGAAGCCTTCGAGGATGTGGATGCGCCGCTTGAGTGCATCGAGCTCGTGCTCGAGGCGGTTGGTGACGACCTGCAGCCGGAAATGCAGGAAGTGCCACAGCATTTCCTTCAGACCGAGACGCTCGGGTCGGCCGACCTCTTCGTTCTCCGTCGGGATGAGACAGGTCAGGTTGACGAAGATGTTTGTCTGAAGCGGAGTGTTCCTGAAGAGGTACGCCATCACCAGCTTCGGGTCGGCGTCTCCCTTCAATTCCAGCTCGATGCGCACATCGTCCGTGGAGACGTCCTTGACGTCGAGGAGCGGCGGCAGCTTGCGCGAGAGGACGACGTCAGCGATCCGTTCGACGAGCGCAGCCTTGTTGACCGCATACGGAATGCTGGTGATGAACAGCGTGCGTCCGCTGCGTGACACGGAACCCGTTTCCCAGGTGGCGCGCAGGCGAATGGTGCCGGAGCCGCTCTTGTAAATCTCCTTCAGCTCGTCGGCGGAATTCAGGATCTGGCCGCCCGTCGGAAAATCAGGGCCTTTGACGTACCGGCACAACTGCACGCTGCTCAGATCCGGGTTGTCGAGCAGCTTGATCAGAGCTGTGGAGACTTCACCGAGATGATGCGGCGGTACGTTGGTCGCCATACCGACGGCGATGCCCGTCGCACCATTGATCAGAAGATTCGGCAGGCGGGCCGGCAGCACAACGGGCTCGGTTTTGGTGCCGTCGTAATTGGGCCGGAAGTGCACCGTCGACTGATCGATCTCTTCCAGCATCTCGTCGGCAATGCGGGCGAGCCGGCATTCCGTGTAACGCATCGCCGCTGCGCTGTCGCCGTCGAGGGATCCGAAATTGCCCGAGCCGTCGATGAGCGGATAGCGCAACGAGAACGGCTGCGCCATGCGGACCAGCGTCTCGTAGAGCGCGGCGTCACCGTGCGGGTGATAGCTGCCCATTACGTCGCCGACGACCTTGGCACACTTGCGATGCTTCGCGTCGGCGGTGAGGTTCTGCTGCCACATCGTGTAGAGAATGCGGCGCTGAACCGGCTTGAGGCCGTCGCGCACATCGGGCAGTGCCCGCGACGTGATGACCGACAGGGCGTAGTTGAGGTAGCGCGACTGTGCGGCCTCGTGCAGCGCCACGCCGTCGGTCGATCCGCCGGTCGGCGGTGCCGCGGCCGGCTCGTTGCTGTCAGGCAGATCGAACAGTGAAGGAGTTGATTTCCTGGATTTTGCCAAACGGACTCCGAGTCCGGTTAAGCCGGACACTACAATCATCGTAACCCTATGGCTTCACCGTTTACGTCGAAGACGCTCTCATTCCTGCGCTCGCTCAAACGGAACAACGACCGCGAATGGTTTCGCGCCCGCAAGGATCAATACGAACAGCACGTCCGTCAGCCGATGATCGAGCTGCTCGCGCGGCTCGCGCGCGACTTCCGGACATTCGCCCCCGAGCTGGTGTCCGATCCGAAGGTGTGCCTGTATCGCATCTATCGCGATACGCGGTTCAGCGACGACAAAACGCCGCTGAAGACGCACGTCGCTGCCCATTTTCCATCGAGACGGTTCGGCCGCTCGGGCGGCGCCGGCCTGTACGTCGAGATCACGCCCGGCTGGGTGTGGATGGGCGGAGGCATGTACATGCCGTCGGGCCCTGATCTGCAGGCGATCCGCGAGCACGTCGCCGACACCTACCCGCGAATTCATCGCATCGTCACCTCGCCCAGCTTCAACAAGACCGTCGGCCCGCTCGGCGGTGATCAGTTGACGCGTGTGCCTCGCGGCTATCTCAAAGATCATCCCGCTGCTGATTACCTCAGATACAAGCAGTTTCTTGCCGGGTGTGAGTACCCGCCCCAATTCGCGACAAGCGCGCGTTTTTATTCGGAGCTCCTTTCGGTTTTCCGAACCATTACACCGCTCGTTCGCTTTCTCAATCAGCCGCTCGAGGCGCGTCTCACACCGCCGCCGCTGCTGACGGACGCAGCGCCACCGCGAGATCCGCGGCGAGCTGCGGGGCTCGATCAACGGGCAGCGCCGATGTGGTGACACGGATTGCCGGTCCACTGCGGATGCGGAATCGCTCTCCGGCCGCCACCGCCCAGCCGCGCGTCGCCAGGTACTGAACCGCAGCCGTCTCCTCGCGAACGGGGATCCATACGTTGAATCCCGACCGGCTCTCCACCGCGATGCCGCGGACGGCGAGCGCGTCGGTGAACGCACGCCGTCGCGCTGCGTAGGTGTCCGCGGCCTGCGCCAGACGACGGCCGCTGGACGGGTCGGACCAGAGGGACAGGGTGAGTTCCTGCAGCAGGTGACTGACCCACCGCACGCCAAGCGACTGCCGACCCTGCACTCTCGCGATCGTCAATTCGTCGCCGGCCATGACGGCCAACCGCAAATCGGGACCGAGAAATTTCGACACCGACCTGACGGTGGCCCATCGCTTCACCGCCGCGCAGACAGACACATACGGGGCCCCGGCAACGGGTCCCGCAGGGTCGTTCTCGATGACGAGCAGACGGTCGTGGCCGCGCAGGAGACGCGTGAGTTCAGACGCGCGCGCTTTCGAGATGGCGGCACCAGTCGGATTCTGCGCCCGCGGAGTAATGACGACAGCGCGAACGCCGCTGGCCAGAGCCTCGGCGAGCGTGTCGGGACGCGGTCCCTCAGGATCGACCGCGATGGGCTGGACGACAAAGCCGGAAGCCCCAATCAAATCAAGCAACGGCGGAACAGACGGATCCTCGACCGCGATTCGATCGCCCGGGCGCAGCTGCTCGCGAAGCAGCCTGTCGATTCCGTCGAGCGCGCCAGACACCACCGTCATGGCGTCGGCGGGAATGTCGTCGGCCGCGAACTCGCCTGTGGCAAAGGCCATCAGGCGCGATAGCAGCGGCGATTCGCCGTATAGCCGCGGCTCAGTCGTGAGACCTGCGATGGCCGGGCTCAGAGGAGGCAACAGCTGGGGATCAGGATTCCCCGTCGCCAGGTCCACAAGTCCCTCAGGGACCGCCCGCTGATCGGCGGACACAACCGGACTCGTAGGATTGGGACGCACGCGGGTTCCCCGGCGGCCCTGAGCGACGAGGATTCCACGCGACTGCAGACGTCGGTAAGCCGCAGCGACAGTCACCGGACTCAGCCGCGACGAGGCCGCAAGTTGACGAATCGTCGGCATCGGTCCGTCCGGCAGGATCGTCCCCGAATGCACCGCCTCCTCGATTGACCGAGCCAGATCGCGTGCGGTGCGGCCTGTAAACTTGTGATTCACTACAGTATATATTTTGTACTGTAACAATATTAATGTCGATAGCAGGTGTGGCTGAAGGACAATCTGGGCTGTGCGCGACCCGGCCGCCCAATATCAGCAACGGCTGAACGCCCGTCAGGCTGAGGAGCGGCGGTGGAGCCGGGCTGACGCGCGCCTCGCTTATACCCGCCTGACCACGTTTGGCGCTGCCGTGGCCCTCGGCATCGGCGCGGTTCGCGGTGTTTCGTCCCCCTGGCTGCTGCTGGCGCCAGCTGTGTTCTTTGGCGTTCTGATTCAGATCCACAGTCGAATCCTGCGGAAACGCGAGGCCGCCGGGCGCGCGGCGGCGTTCTATGAGCGAGGCCTCGCTCGCATCGAGGACCGGTGGACAGGTGGCGGCGAGCCAGGCGACCGGTTCGCCGACGATCACCATCCGTACGCGAACGACCTCGATCTGTTCGGCCGCGGTTCGCTCTTCCAGTTGCTATCGATTGCCGCGACGGCTGCCGGAGAAGAGACGCTCGCAGCGTGGCTGAAGCAGCCCGCGCCGCGCGAGGAGGTCCTCGCCCGGCAGCAGGCAGTTGCCGAGCTGACCGACGCGCTCGATCTGCGTGAGTTTCTGGCGCGCGCCGCGCTCGACGTTCGCGCCGCCGTGCATACAGAGTGGTTGCTCTCGTGGGCGGAACAGCCGCGTGTACTCGCGCCGCCCTGGCTCGCATGGGTGGCCCGGCTGTTCACTGCGGCAGTAATCGTCACGCTCGTCCTGGTCATGATGACGGGCGATGTGCGTCCGCTGCTCACGGTTCTCATCGCGCAGACGCTGTTCGCCGCGCCGCAGCTCCGCCGCATCGAGGAGGTTCTCCACCGTGCGGCGGCAGTGACACGCGATCTGGAAACGCTGGCGCGGCTGTTATCGCGTGTCGAGTCGGAACGCTTCACGGCACCGTTGCTCGGCAGCGTGCAGGAGCGACTCCAGGCCGATCGGATCAGCGCGTCGCGCGCCATTCGACGGCTGCACTGGCTGGCAGAAATCCACGATTGGCAGCACAACAACGTCTTCCTGATGCTGTCGCTGCCATTCCTGCTTGGAACTCACCTGGCGTGGGCAATCGAATCGTGGCGCGCGCGCAACGGCGTCCGTATCCGCCGGTGGCTGGCCGCGGCCGGCGAGTTCGAGGCCTTGATGTCACTGTCGGCGTACCGTTATGAACATCCGGCCGACCCGTTTCCTGAAATGACTCCCGGCGACGATCGACAGGCGTGCCTGGAAGGACAGGCACTCGGGCACCCACTGCTGCCGGCGGCACAGATGGTCCCCAACGACGTCAGCCTGAACGCCACGACCCGGCTCCTCGTCGTCAGCGGATCGAACATGTCCGGCAAGAGCACGCTGCTGCGCACAGTCGGCTCGAATGCGGTGCTGGCGTTTGCGGGCGCGCCCGTGCGGGCGGCGGCGCTTCGGCTCTCGCCGCTGACGATCGGCGCGACACTGCGCATTCAGGACTCACTGCAGGAGGGACGGTCGCGGTTCTACGCCGAGATCACGCGCATCCGCGAGCTGGCCGATCTCGCGCGCGGCCCGCGTCCACTGCTGTTCCTCCTCGACGAGCTCTTTCACGGCACGAACTCCCACGATCGGCTGGTCGGCGCGTCCGGGGTGCTGCGCAGCCTGCTCGAACGCGGCGCCATCGGCCTGATCACGACACACGACCTCGCGCTCACGGCAATCGCCGACAACCTCGGGACTCATGCCGCCAACGTGCACTTCGAGGAATGGTTCGACGCCGGCGAGATGCGCTTCGATTACCGGCTGAAGGCCGGACGCGTCACGCGCAGTAATGCATTGGCGCTGATGCGGGCCGTCGGTCTGGAGGTGGACTCCGATGGATGACGGGTCAACGGAACGCGCCGTCACGTACGGTAGCTATCTGCGGGTCGACGACCTCCTGGCGCTGCAGCACCCGCGCTCGGCCGGCCCTGAACACGACGAGCTGCTGTTCATCGTCATTCACCAGGTCAACGAGCTGTGGTTCAAGGAACTGCTACACGAGTTCGATCGGGTGAAGCAGCTGCTTACGGCCGATGACACTCATCGCACGCAGCACACGCTGAAGCGAGTGCTGACGATCCTGAAAGTGCTCGTTGCCCAGCTCGACATCCTCGAAACCATGACGCCGCTCGAGTTTCAATCGTTTCGCGCGCGGCTGGAGGCGGCAAGCGGATTCCAGTCCGATCAGTTTCGACAGATCGAGTTCGTCCTCGGCGCCAAGAGCGGGAAGGCCATCGAGCGGTTTCCCGAAGGCACGCGTGCGCGCGCGGCGCTGGAACGTCGGTTCGTCGAGCCGACGGTCTGGGATGCCTTCCTCCACTACCTGGCGCGCGAAGGCTACGCCATTCCGGCGGCCTGCCTGTCGCGCAACGTCAGAGAGCCGTACGCACCATCGGCCGAGGTCCAGGAACAGTTAATCGCCTTGTATCGACGCGATGTGAAAAACGTCGAACTGTGCGAGCGGCTCGTCGATCTCGACGAGGGCGTACAGGAGTGGCGCTATCGCCACGTGAAGATGGTGGAGCGGACGATCGGGACGAAGTTCGGAACCGGCGGCTCGACGGGAGCGGAATACCTGCGTAATACCGTCGGCCACAATCTCTTTCCCGACCTCTGGGAAATCCGTGCGCGTTTGTAGGACTGGCAGCGCGACGACGGGATTCAGCGCTGATTGGAGTTCGGCTCGGAGGGTGCGGTCGGAAGAACCGTGTTGGTCTGCACACCAAATCGGCGGAAGTTGCTGTAGGTCGCGAGACCGTCCGGGTTTTTAGTACGCATCTCCACGGGCACCGTCACCTGCAGCCGATCGTCCACTTTGAACTGGGTGACAACGATCAGTGCTGAGCGTCCGCGACCGAGTTGCAACTCCGTCTGCAGGATGCGGCCGGTTCCCTGTTCAATCCACGCCGTACCGCGGCTTGGTGTGTCGATGTCCCCAAACGGTCCGGACCGCAGCAGCGTCGGACGAGCTGTTTCGATGAAGGCGACTGCCTTCACTTCGCGCGGCCATTCCGGCCCGGCATCGCCGACGGTCATCTCGAAGCGCGACTGGAAATCAGACTGCAGGAAACCGATGACGAACATCGGGTTGAACGCAGACGGCACGTACGCCTCGGCGCCGGCCATGATTTGCCGGGCCCGTTCGCGCACCGAGTCCGTCGACGTCACAAAGAGGTCGAGCAGTCTCTGCTCACGGCCGGGCAGCGGCTTGCCGTTTACGTGCGAGACGTCACGGTAGGGGATGAGGTCGCGCTGTGAACCGGGATAGCGGACGAGGAGCAGATCCGACGTCACCTTGCGATCCGGTTTGCTCAGCGCGAACTCTTCCTGTGCGACCAGGTTGGCGAGGCCGTTGACGACACCGGAAACATACGCGGCCGTACGGGTCTGCAGATCCTTGGAGATCGGTGCCCCGCGCACACGTGCCGTGGTCGTCGTCACCGGAACCGTCGGATCGCGAACGACGGTAAACGGACGCGACAACGTCCGCAGCGTCTCACCATTACGCCGGATGACTGCGCGCGCGAGATACGTGCCCGGCGACATCGCGATATCCACAAAGCCTGTCGCCACCCGCCATGACGGCTGTTCACCCGCTCGCAACACCAGCGGTTCAGTGGCTAAAGCCGGCGACGCCTCTCCTTCCGCGACTTCGAGCGTGACGGTCAGTCCTTCTTTTTCCGCGTCCGACAGATACAGCTCGACGTAGCCCGCCAACTCACCGGACATCACCTGTGGGTCAACGCTCGGACGCAGCACCTCACCCTCCGCTGGCAGGTTGCCGACGATCAGATCGCTCGTGGCCGTCTCTTGCGCTGCCAGCTTTGGCAGTTCTACACGGTGGACGACGGTGCCGCGGCGTCCGTCCTTGTCGACGACGCCGAAACGCAATGAATAGACGCCTGGCTCGACGCTGACTGCCGTGTCGTAGTCCAGCGCCGGGTTGACCCCCTTCGCCGGCGGACTCAGCGTCCGGCGTGTGCCGCTGGTCGTAACCACCCTTCCCCGATCGTCGAAGAGCGCAAAGCCCAGAGCAAACTCGCCTGCCGGTGCGCCGGGTTGTCCGATTTGCGCCGCGAGGCGCAAGCGGTATTTGCCGGGTGAGGGATCGCGCTGCGTAAAGGTCGAGATGCGCAGCGGAATTCCTGGAACGGCCAGAGAAGACGACAGCGCATCCCGCAGCACCTCTTCCATCGGCCGGCGCGCATTCACCGCAGCGGTTGAGACGAACGTCTTGTTGGCGCGCACCGTCACGCCCTTGCGCCTGACCTCGACGTCGATGCGCTGACGCTCCGGGTCGCCGGGCTGGCGTTCAACGGCGACGAGGTACCAGGCGGACAGCTCGGACTCAATTCGCTTGAACACCCCTTCGGACGTTCCGGCAGGAGCCCGGTACAGAGAACCGCCCGTGCTGTCGGCGATGATTTCGAGACCCTGCATCTCGTACGAGCGATCGACGAGCGTCATCCCCGTCCGATTGGCACCGAGGCTCCTGATTTCCTGTTCCTGCTCGTGTTCGACGGCAATGACGTTGATCGTCGTCCGCGCCGCCGCCGCCAGGTGCCTCACCTCGTCAAGCACGGACGGATCGTCGTTGACGAGACCGGCCGAGATCACCAGCATCGTCTTCGGCCCCTCGATGAGTGCGAGATCCCTCAGCAGATTCTCGAGCCCGACCAGGGAGATTCTTGCCTCCTGGCGCGCGTCGGCAACCACAGTCATGGCTTCCTGGAAAATGAGCCCACGACAGCGCTTCAGGCGTTCGAGCGTCTCCCGGATAATCTCCATCCTCTCTGCAGCGGAGGCGGCCTCAGCCAACCGACGAAGCGGCTCCTCCGTCAACTCCTCGAAGCTCCTGCCATCGCAGCCACGCTCGAACACGCGGCGCATCGTCGGCGGTTGCAGGAGGGATTCGATGGCGCGCCGGAACCCCTCACCCCCCCCCGCGCCGGCGTCTGCCACCGCACCCATGTCCAGGTCCTGCGAAGATGCGGTCGTGCGTTCGCCACCCGTCAGCTGAAATCCTTCCCACACCGCGATGTTGAAGTCGCGGTCGCCGCGCTTGGCGACATGTCCGACGATGCCGTCCATCGCCTCGCGAAGACGGGTGCGGTCGCTGGTGAAATCGATGCGCGGGCCCGGTTCGGGGAATCCGATGAACGCGACATAGTCGTTCGGCGGCATCCGATCGACGAACTGCGACGCCGTTCGCAACAGCGGCTTGACGCCGCCAGGCGCGATCAGCGTCTGATCGACGGCAATCACCACGCGCCGTGCCTGCGGATCGCCGACGTTGGTGGTGATCAGCGCATCGGCCGGTCGCGCTGGCGGCGGACGCCTGCCCTGATCCACCTTTATCAGCTCTGCTGAAACGACCTTCCGCGGCTTGCCGTCAACTTTGACGGTGAAGTCTCCCTCGCGCAGATCCTCGACCGGGCGGCCGCGCGAGTCCAGCGCCGCTACGTCCACGGTGATCAGGTCGACGCGCTCGCGGAACACCTGAACGGGGTTCTGCGCATCCTGGGCGGCATGGCCTTCTGTCGTCAGCGCCGCAATCACCGTCAGACAGATCAAGAGCCTGCGCATACGTCACCGGTGCGCAGGATCGAGCGCGGTGTCGGTGGCAACCTCGAAGCGGCGGAAGTTGCTGTAGGTGGCGAGACCGTCAGGATTCTGCGTGCGCATCTCCACCGGCACCATCACCTGCAGACGCTCATCGAGCTTGAATTTCGTGATCATCGTCGGCAATGACTTGCCACGCCCGATCTGTAGTTCGGTCTGCAGGATTCGCCCCGTGCCCTGCTCGATCCACGCGGTGCCACGCGTCGGCACGTCGATATCACCGAATGTTCCCGTGCGCAGCAGCGTCGGGCGTCCCGTTTCGACGAAGGTCACCGCCTTCACCTCCGCCGGCCATTCTGAACCCGCGTCGGCTACGGTCAGATCGAAGCGCGACTGAAAATCCGACTGCAGAAAGCCGAGCACGAACACCGGGTTGAACGCCGAGGGGACGAACTCATCGGCGCCAATCATGAGCTGCCTGGCGCGTTCTCGCAGCTGATCGGTCGGCTTGACGAACAGATCGAGCAGCCGCTGTTCGCGGCCCGGCACCGCTTTGCCGTTTACCAGCGTGACGTCGCGATACGGGATGAGATCGCGGACAGCGCCCGGATAGCGCACCAGCAACAGGTCGGAGGTTACGTGCCTGTCGGGTCTGCTCAACGCAAAATCTTCCTGTGCGACCACGTTCGACATACCGCCGACGACGCCCGCAACGTAGGCAGCCGTCCGCTGCTGCAAAGCCGCCGGCATCGGCAGCCCGCGCGACCTCGTCGCCGCTCGGGACACGACACCGGCCTCTCGAACGATCGTGAAGGGACGTGTCAGCGTTTTCACCGCGACACCGTCGCGAAGGACCCTGGCGCGAGCAACATACCGGCCAGGTGACATGGTCGCCTCGACAAAGCCAGTGGCGACGCTGCGCGCCGGCTCCTGATCCGCGCGCATCGTCAACATCGCGGTCGCCAATGCGGGCGAGGCCTCACCTTCGGCGATCTCGAGTTTGACCGTCAGGTGCTCGCGATCAGCGTCGGACGGATAGATCTCGAGGTAACCGGCGAGCTCGCTGGCCGTGACCTGTGGTTCCACCGCCGGGCGCAGCGACTCGCCTTCCGCTGGCAGGTTGCCGACGATCAGGTCTCCGCTGGCAACATCCGCACGTGCGGCATCCGCGATCTCGAGGCGGTGCACGACGGCGCCGCGACGGCCTTCCTTGTCGACGACGCCGAAGCGCAGCAGATAGGTACCTGGCGCAACGCTGAGGGCAGTGTCATACAAAAGCGCCTGCCTGCCGCCGCTGGCGAGCGGCGCCAGCGTCCGGCGCGAACCGGCTTTGCTGAGCACGCGTCCTTTCTCGTCGGTGAGTACATAGCCGACGCCGAACTCGCCGCCGGCCTCACCCGGTTGTCCAATCTGTGCCGCAACGCGGACCTGATACCTGCCGGGCATCGGATCGCGCTGAGCAAACGTCGTCACTCGCAACGGAATTCCCGGCAGCGCAAAGGGCGAGGACAACGTCTCGCTCAGCAACTCGTCCAGCGAACGAGCCGCACTCGGGACACGCGCCAGGACCGTCCTGTTCGACTTGACGCTGACGCCCTTGCGTCGGACGTCGACCTCGACACGCTGCCGCTCGGGATCGGTCGGCTGCCGCTCGACAGCAACGACGTACCAGGCCGACAGCTCGGATTCCAGGCGATCAAAGATTCCCGCCCCCGACGCGATGCCGCGAAACAGCGTGCCGCCTGTACGGTCGGCAATGATCTCGAGCCCATTCATCTCGAATTGCCGATCGAGCAGCGCTGATGGAGGAGGGGCGCCCGTATCGTTCTGAATGATCACTTCACGCTGACGTTCAACGGCAATGACGTTGATGGTCGTCCGCGCCTGTGCGGCAAGCTGCGCGAGTTCGTCGAGCCTCGTCGGGTCGTCGTTCACCATCCCGGCGGAGAACACCACCATCGACTTCGGCCCGTCGAGCGGCACCAGATCCTTCAGCAGGCCCTCGAGCGCGCGCAGGGAAATCGTCGCCTCCTCCCGGGCCGTCGCAACAATCGTCTTCGACTCGTTGTAAATCTGGCGCTGGCATTGGTCGGCGGGCAGCCCTTTGCAGCCACGTGCCATTACCAGCTTCATCGTCGGTCCAGGGTTGGGATTGTTCGGATCCACGCTGCTGTTCTGAATGTCCTCGGCGCCGGTGATCGTGAACGCCTCGTACAGCGAGATCTCGAAAAGCCCGGTGGCGATCTTTGACGGCTGACCGATCGCAATGCTCTGCATCGCCTTGCGGACCATGCCCTTGTCGGTGGTGAAGTCCACACGCGGCCCGGGCTCGGGGAATCCGATGAACGCGGCGTAGTCGCTGGGCACCAGCCGATCGACGAACTGAGACGCCGTTCGGAGAAGCGGCGTGAGCGACCCGGGAGTAATCAACGTCTGGTCAACCGCCACGATGATGCGGCGCGCGTTCTGAGAAGACTGGTTCGTGGTGATCAGAGCGTCCAACGGACGCACAGAAGGAGCGGCGGTTCCGCGGTCGACTTTCACCAACTCTGCGGAGACCACGGGACGAACCTTGCCGTCGACCTTCACGGTGAAGTCGCCGGGGCGCAGATCTTCGACGGGTCGCCCGCGCGAATCGACGGCGGCGACATCAACGGTGAGGAGGTCGACCCTGGCTCGAAAGCGGGGCTGCGTGTCCTGCGCGGCACGACCGGACGAGATGGCAACGGCGCACACGAGCGCCGCGCAGATAAGAAGCCGTTGCATGTGGGATCAGTCTAGGATCTGGGTTCAATGGGTTCAATGGGTTCAAGGGGTTCAAGGGGTTCATGGGCTTGGTTCAGGGGGTGCAGGGTTCTCGGGTTTGGCGCGGCGGTATTGATGATCTGCGCAATCGGGTGCGCACCGAAGACCCCGCCGCAGACTCCCGCGGCCGCGACGCCGACTCCCCTGCCGGTCGCGCCGCCGCCATCGGCTGCGCCAACTAATGCGGCCGCGCCCGCTGACGCCCTACCAGACGGCCCTGGTAAGAAAATCCTGACGACGGCGTGTGTCGCATGTCACGCGCTGACCGAGGTCACGAAATTCCGTGGCTTCTACGGACGCGCGCAGTGGCGCGACATCGTCCAGACGATGGTCGACTATGGCGCGCCGGTGGGAGAAAAGGATGTGGAGGTCCTGACGGACTACCTGACCGAGCAGCTCGGGAAGAAGTAGCGGTAGAGGTCGCCCTTCAGCTCGGCCTTCCTAATGGAGCATCGCCGTGATGTTTCGCTTCGGCGACGCACCGACCTTTATCCGCGTGATCTCTTTTCGTCCGGCCACGTCGACGACGGCGACTGAGTTCGTGTTCTCCGTCGAGATGTAGACCTGCTTGCTATCGGGTGTGAACGTCACCCAGTCCGGACGCCCGCCCACGTCCGCCGCGCCAAGCAGTTTCAGATCCGGCAGCGAATAGGCGTAGACGCGAGCGTTCGGACGGCTGGTGACCCACAGCGTCCTGCCGTCGGGCGCCACGCCAATGCCGTGCGATGGCGACGCGTTGAACGGGCCCTTGTCCACCTTCTCCGCCGGAATGTCATTCGGCAGCTCGACGCGCGACACTTCCTTGCGCTGGGCGAAGTCGACGACGGCGAATCCGTGGAAGTCTGACAGCTGAACGAAGATCCGCTTCGTCGAGCCGTCGGGATTCGTTTCAAACGCCATCGGCCGTACGCCGACGTCGAACAGCGTCCACAGCACGTCATCGGTCTTCTGGTCGATCACGGTCATCAGCCGGCCCGCGATCGACCCGGCGACAACATGTCTGCCGTCCGGGGTGACGTAGACGTTGTGAATGCCGCCCTTCATCGGAATGCTCTTTCTCCGCTCGAGCGTGGTCGTGTCGATTACGTCGACGGCCCCCGGGGCGGACACGATCGCGACATACACGAGGCGGCCGTCCTTGCTGATGGAAATGTTGTTCGGCCGGCCGGTCAACGGGATCTTCCTGACCGTCTGCAGCGTCTTGGCGTCGACAACGTGCAGCGTCTGCTCGGCTTCGCTGCTGAAATAGAAACGACTGCCGTCGGGCGCCGCGGCTGCGCCATGGTTGATCGGGACACCTTTGATCTCGCCGACGATCGTGTTGGTCGCCGGATCGATCAGGTGAATGTTGTCGCCCTGCGAGTTCGTCTGCAGAATCCGCACTTGCGCGAATGCGGTGGCGGAGAGGAATGCGAAGACGAGAGCGAGGAACAGAGCGTGCATGTCAGCGACCTTTCGACTTTCCGAGGATCGAATCCAGGCTCCAGATGCCGGAGCCGCGCGTCGCGATATAGAGAAACGCAAAGCAGAACAGCGCCGCATCAACGCCTCTATTCATCTGCGGAATGAGCAGGCCGTGCGGCAGGCCAGGGCCCATCGGCGGGTTGCCCAGCTGCATGACGTGCACATGAAAGTAGGCCACGGCCATCTCGCCGCTCGCCACGAATGCGGCCACACGGGTAAACAGCCCCAGCATGATGAGCAGGCCGGCAACCGTCTCGACGACGCCGGCGGCGCCCTGCAGGGACATCAGCGTGGCTGCCGTTCCGCCGAACCAGCCGAACATCTTCTGCAGGCCGAACAGCAGAAAGACGTAGCCGAAGACGATGCGAAACAGTGCGTAGGTGACGGGCGCGTAGCGGTCTGGAATCATGGCGCGAATTCTACCCAAATCACGGGGACATCGCAGTCTTTCTCGACGGATTGAAGAACGGAGTCTCGACGATGGTCGCCCGCACGAAATGACGGGACCCCTCGACGGTCACTTCGAGCCCCACAGCGGTGCCGACGGAGAAGTGCGGCGCCGCGATCGTCGCCAACGCGATCAGCCGTTTGAGCGTCGGCGACCATGCTGTCGTCGTCGCGCGACCGACCTGGCGGCCACCGACCATCACTGGAACAGCAAGCCGCGACGCCGCAGCGGGCGCGACCGGCGGCAGTCCGTAGCGCTCGTAAAGCGCCTCGACTTCCGTCCAGTCGACCTCGAGCCCCACGATCCGGCGGACCGCGCCCCGGTTGCGCTCCGCCACGAGCCGCTCCTTGCCGACAAACGTCTCTTTGTCGAGGTTCACCAGCCGGTCGAGTCCCATCTCGAACGGCGTGTATTTCTGCGTATCGGTCAGCGCCTTGCGGCTGCCGACGTAATCGACGTCGGCAAGCAGCAGGCCGGCCTCTACGCGTGCGACGTCGAGCGCCAGCATGCCCGCGGGCTTGATATCGAAGGCGCGGCCTGCTCCCACAATTGCGTCCCAGACCCGTACAGCCTGACGCGCATCCACCCAGATCTCATACCCGAGGTCACCTGTATATCCCGTCCGCGACACGTCCACGGCAACGCCAGCGATCGTTCCAGAGGTCACGTGGAAGTACGGCAGCCGATCGAGATCCGCAGCGTCGCATGCACGCAGGATGTCGGCCGCGCGCGGCCCCTGGAGGGCCAGGGCGGCAGTGCGCTCGGATACGTCGTCGATCGCGACGTCGAGCCCGCGCGCGTTCAGCGTGAGCCATCGCAGCGTCGGCTCGGCAGCCGTCAGACGGAATCGCGCCTCCGCCAACCGTGACACCGTCCCATCGTCGATGACGAAGCCGTCGTCGTCGCACCAGGGGGTGTAGAAGACGCGACCTACCGACATGCGGGAGACGTCGCGCGTGATTACGCGATCGACCAGCCGCGCGGCGTCCCGGCCGGCGATCAGGTATTTGAAGAGCGGCGAGATGTCGATGAGGGCCGCGGCGTTGCGGATCGCGTTGTACTCGTGTTCGTGGTGCGTTTCGTAACTGCTGACGGCGTAGTAACCGGCCCAGTCGCGGTAACTCAGCGACTCACACAGCGGAAACGTACGCTCGTGAAACGGTGTTCCGATAGGCATATGCGGAAGACCGATCTGAAATCGGCCTCTACTGAATGCGGCGCTAGAACGTAAGGCTATAGGCCCACGGCTGCGGAATCATCAGCAGCATCCACGATGCGCCGAGGATGGCGATGTTCTTCATGAAGTTCACCTGATCGTTGATTCGCATCATCACGTCAGTGTGCTTCCAGTACTGATGCATGAGGAACGTTACCGGCAGCAGAAATGCGGACACCAGGGCAATTCCCCAGTGCGGGCGCACACCAAGCAGGATGCTGACGCCGCCGAGGATGATCAGCAGGCCGGAGACCATCACCGCCAGCTTCGGCGACGGGACGCCCTTCGAGCCGGTGAAGCCGGCCATCATCGCGAGATTCTGGAAGTGGCGGACCCCTGAGATGATGAAGAACCCGCCGAGCAGTAGCCGTCCCAACAGGTAAAACAACATGTGAATGTCCACGACAGCCTCCGAATGAGGCCTAAGGCCCGAGGCCGAAGGCCGAAGAGAAGAACGAAGCGCCTATCCTAGACCAACCGCTTATCCGCTGTTCCGCTCGAGCCCTTGGCCCTCGTGGCGTATTCCAAGACCAGCCCTTAGGCCTTGGGCCTTAGGCCTTAGGCCTGCTTTAATGCGTCGGTGCGCTACGACGTGATCATCATCGGCGGCGGTCACAACGGTTTGACCGCTGCCGCCTACCTTGCCCGCGCCGGGCGCAAAGTGCTGGTGCTCGAGCGCCGCCACGTCCTCGGCGGCGCCGCGGTCACAGAGGAGGTGTTTCCGGGCTTCCATTTCTCCGTCTGCTCGTATGTGGTGTCGCTGCTGCGTCCCGAGATCATCCGCGAGCTCGATCTGCCCCGCCACGGTCTGGAAATCCTGCCACTCGACGGAACGTTCACGCCGATGCCGAACGGCGACTACCTGTGGCGCGTCAACGATCACGCTCGAACCAGACGGGAGATCGCGCGCCATTCGCGCCTCGACGCCGACGCATACGACGAATACGGACGCGCGATGGTGGCGATGGGCCGGTTCGTCAAGCCGATCCTGGGGATGCAGCCCGCCGATCCGACCGCACTCTCGTTCAGCGGCCTGCAGCAGCTGTTGGGCCTCCTGCAGCGCTTCCGGCAGCTGCCACCGAGGGACCAGTACAACCAGGTCCAGCTCATGACGATGAGCGCAGTCGACTTCCTCGACCAGTGGTTCGAGACCGACGTGTTGAAAGCAACGATGTCGGCGTCGGGGATCATCGGCACGTTTCTGGGCGTGCGATCACCGGGAACCGCCTACGTGCTGCTGCATCACTACATGGGCGAGATCGACGGCGCGTTCCGTTCGTGGGGGCTGGCGCGCGGCGGAACCGGCGCCATCTCGAACGCCATCGCCGGCGCCGCCCGAACTGCCGGCGCCGAGATCAGGACGAACGCGGCAGTCGGCAGGATCCTTGTTCGCGGCAATCGCGCCGAAGGCGTCGTGCTGGACAACGGGGACGAGCTGAAGGCGAGGGTCGTGGCATCGAGCGTCGATCCGCGTCTGACGTTTCAGCGACTGCTCGATCCAGGGACGCTGCCCGCTGAGTTCCTCGCCGACATTCGCCGCTACAAGTTTCGCGGGTCGTCGGCGAAGGTCAACCTCGCGCTCGAGGCGCTGCCAGACTTCACCGCTCTGCCAGGGCCGGGCTCTCATCTGCGCGGCGCAATCTCCATCTCGCCCAGCGTCGACTACATGGAACGCGCCTATGACGACGCCAAGTACGGGCGCTTCTCGCGGCGCCCGTACATCGACATCGTCATCCCGTCGTTGACGGATACGACTCTGGCGCCGCCGGGCAAGCATGTCATGTCGTGTTTCGTCCAGTACGCACCATACGCGCTGAAGGAAGGGACCTGGGATGAACGGCGCGAGGCGTTCGGCGATACGGTCGTAGACACGCTGGCCGAGTACGCGCCCAACCTGCGGCAGATCATCCGCCATCGCCAGGTGGTGACGCCGCTGGACCTTGAACGGGAGTGGGGATTGTCGGAAGGCAACATCTTTCAAGGTGAGCTGACCCTGGAGCAGCTCTTCTTTCTTCGGCCTGCACCCGGATGGGCGCAGTACCGCACCCCGATCGCCAACCTCTATATGTGCGGCTCCGCGACCCATCCGGGCGGAGGCATCATGGGCGCTCCGGGCCGCAACGCGGCGGCGCGTATCGTGGCGGACCGGCGCGCATGAAAACGGCCGTCGTCATCGGCGCGGGCCACAACGGGTTGATCGCGGCGTTCCACCTCGCCAAGGCCGGCCTCAAGCCGACCGTGCTTGAAGCACGCGACGACGTCGGTGGTGGCGCCATCACCGGCGAGATCCACCCAGGGTTCCGCTGTCCTACGCTGACCCATGAAGTGCTTCTCCAGCGCGACATCGTCCGCGACATGGCCCTCGCCAGACACGGCCTCGAGCTGCTTCACACGTCGGTTGAGACGGTTGCGCTGTCACCGGCCGGTGCGCTCGTGATCGACGAGGACGGGCAGCGTACGCAGCAAAGCATCAGGTCATTCAGCAGCAAGGATGCCGCCGTGTTTACGGACTTCCGCACGGCGATTACCCGCACAGCGTCCGTCCTCGCTTCGGCCTTCCGCTACGCGCCGCCGCGAATCGACACGCCGGCAGCATCCGACCTCTTGAACCTGCTGAAGACAGCGCGGGCGTTTCGTTCGCTCGGCAGACGCGATGCGCGTCGCCTGCTGCGGTGGGGCCCGATGGCGGTCGCGGATCTCGTGGACGAATGGTTCGAGAGCGACCTTGTGCGCGCAATGGTTGCGGCGTCGGCGCTGACGGGGACGATGCTGGGCCCACGCTCTGCAGGCAGCGCGCTCGTGCTGCTGATGCGTGATGCGCATCGGCAACTGGCGGGCGGATCGATGCGCGCGCGCGGTGGACCCGGCGCCGTCACGCGAGCGCTGGCGTCCGCGGCACGCGCCGCCGGAGCGGACATCCGGACGTCTGTGTCGGTCGACCAGATCGTTGTTCGTAACGGCGAAACGCGCGGTGTCGTGGCGTCAGGCAAAACGATCGAGGCTGACCTGGTCATCTCGAGCGCCGATCCGAAGACGACATTCCTCAAGCTGGTCACGCCGACCGATCTGACGCCGGAGTTTGCAACGAAGATCCAGAACTATCGCGCGTCGGGAACAGTCGCGAAGGTGAACCTGGCACTTGCATCTCTGCCGTCGTTTGGCTGTGCGCCGGAGGCCCTCGCCGGCCGCATTCACATCGGCCCCGATCTCGATTACCTGGAGCGCGCGTTCGATCACGTGAAATACGGCGAACAATCGGCCCAGCCGTGGCTGGAAGTCACGCTGCCGTCAGTTCTGGATCGGACTCTGGCGCCGGCCGATGCGCACGTGGCGTCGGTCTACGTGCACTACGCGCCGTACAGACTGCGGGCATCCGACTGGAACGCGGCGAAGAACGCGCTGCTGCAGGCGACGCTGGACGTGCTGGAGCGCCACGCCCCGGGACTGCGGGCCGCCGTCGTGGCGGCACAGGTCATCACCCCACACGACATGGAGCACGAATACAGATTTTTCGGCGGCCATATCTTTCATGGGGAGCTCGCGCTCGACCAGTTGTTCACCATGCGACCACTGCTGGGATTCGCGCGGTATGCGACGCCGATCCGACGTCTGTACCTCTGTGGCGCGGGGACCCACCCGGGTGGGTTCATGACCGGCGCAAGCGGCCGGCTGGCCGCCCGCGAAGCCCTGTCTGCGGCAGAAATTTAACAAAGCTCTCCCGGCCGGACGGCGGGACCGCGTGTCTATACTTTCGATGGAGCCGGGTCCGCGTCCTTGGCAACTGTGGCACGCGGAACCCGGCCTACGGATGGAGCCAGGTCCGCGTCCGTGGCAACTGTGGCACGCGGAACTCCGGACTATCAGGTTAACTTCGCAGTGTGGGGCGGGTTCCGCGCCGTTCGACAAGTTCGAGGCGCGGACCCGCCAGATTCGATGCATCGAATTACCCGGTGGCTCGGCTTCGCGACGATCGCGGTCTTCATCGCCGCCGCGCCCTCGCTCGGCCAGCGGCAGGGCGGCCCGGTGCAGGGGGGCGCCAGGCAAGGCGGTCCCGAGGTCTACGGCCGCGGGCGTCAGGCTGGACCTCCGCCGCGTGATGCGGGTCGTGGCCGCGGTCAGCAGATGACGCTCGGTACCGCGTCGATCCGCGGTCGCGTCGTCAGCGCATCCGGCACGCCGGTGCGACGCGCAACCGTGCAAGCGACGTTTACCAACGAGAACGGACGGGGCGAGCCGCCACGCTCCGTAACGACCGACGAGAACGGATCGTTCGAGCTGCGTAATCTCCCCGCCGGCCGGTGGGCGCTTCGCGCCTCGAAGACCGGATTCATCGACCAGCAGTTCGGTCAGAAGAGCGCGTTCGCCTCCACGGATCCGATCGTTCTCGACGAAGGGAAGCAGTTCGTTGCCGACTTCAGGCTTTCGCGAGGCGGAGCAATCAGTGGCCGCATTACCGACGAGTTTGGTGATGGCGTCGCCGGCGCGACTGTCGCCGCCATGCGCTTGCAGAGCACGCAGCAGGGCGCCCGTCTCAGTCGCACGGGTACTAGCGTCCCCACCGACGATAACGGAACCTATCGCATTTACGGTCTGCCGCCCGGTCAGTATTACGTCTCGGTAAACGATCCATCCGCCGCCCGGCTGCAGGTGTTCAACTTTGACGGTGGTGCGGTATCGCCCGATGGACAGCAAATCGCGATCGTGGCCGATCGCATCGAATTCCAGTCGTCTGTGAACGAAGTCCAGTCAGGCCTGCGCAACGCGACGACTTCGTACGCGCCGACGTACTACCCTGGCACGGCTAATCTTGGCGACGCGCAACCGATTACCTTGGGCCTCGGCGAGGAGTAGCTTGGAATCAACATGGCGGTAGTGCCGGTCCGAGCGGCACGGATCACCGGTCGCATCACCAATTCGAACGGGCAGCCGATTCGGGCAACCGTCGCACTCACAAGCCCGTTGCAGGGCTTTTCGCCGGCAGGCGGCCGCAACGCATCGGATGCAGACGGCGCCTTTACGTTGACGAACATTCCACCGGGAACGTACTCGCTGAACGTGCTCGGTCCGAACGTCGGCGCAGCTCCACCTGAAGTCGCGTCCATTCCGCTCAACGTGAACGGCGAGGACATCCTCGCACTGAACATCATCACCGGCGCAGGCGCGAGCGTCGCCGGGACGATCGTCCCGGACAACGGGATGCGACTTCCGGCGTCGCGGATTCGCGTGACCGCGGTGCCGGCGCAAAGCACCAGCAACGTGTCGTTTACGTCACGCGGCGAAGTCGGCGCGGCCGGCTCCTTCGAGCTCGAAGGTCTGCTCGGCGTCTACACGCTGCAGTTCGAATCACTGCCGGCGGGCTGGGCGGTCAAGTCCGTCACTGCCAACGGTCTCGACGTCTCCGATGCGGCGGTCGAATTCAGGCCGGACGAGCGCGTCCTGGTCCGCGTCGAGCTGACTGATCGCATCACACAGGTGAGCGGTACCGTCCGGTCCGATCGCGACATGCGCGGCGCGAACGTTGTGATCTTCCCGGATGAACCCGCCCGCTGGACGACGCAGTCACGATACGTTCGCACCGCCAAAGTGTCGGATGGAGGACAGTTCTCCCTGACGAGCCTTCCCCCTCACTCCAGGTATTTGGCAATCGCGATCGACTACCTGGAGCCAGGCGACGCGCAATCGCCGGAATTCCTGAAGCGCGCCAGGGCCGCCGCGACAGCGTCGTTCGGACTATCAGCAGGCGAGCAGAAGATTCTCGACCTTCCGCTGGTGTTCCGATGACGCGCGCTCTGCTGACGCTGGCCGTCGTGTTCGCAGTGGCCGGGCAAGTCGCCGCTCAGGCGCCCGGCCGCCCGCCCCGGGATGTCCTGCCGGTGCGAGAAGCAAGAGGAACCGGCAGCATCAGCGGACGAGTCACGGCTGCTGACACCGGCGTCGCTATTCGACACGCCATCGTCGAAGCCGACAGCCAGCTCGGGCCGCGTGAAGTGATGACCGATGATGATGGCCGGTTCGAGTTGCGTGACCTGGAAAACGCATCATGGCAGCTGTCGGTGACGCGTCCGGGATATATCCCGCGCAAGTACGGACAATCGCGACCCTTTGGCCGCGCGATGACCATCGACCTTCGCGCCGGTCAGGAAGTCGCCGTCGATATCTCGCTGACACGCGCCGCAGCAATTGCGGGACGCGTGTACGACGAGTATGGCGAGCCCGTCACCGCTGCTCGTGTGTCTGTGCTGCGCCCACGCATGGTTCGCAACCGTCGTTATCTCGAACCGGTCGGTGAAGGAGACATGACCGACGACACCGGCGCGTTCCGCCTGCACAGCCTGCCGGCCGGCGAGTACTACGTCACTGCCAGCGCTCGCGTGGCGCCGGCGGATTCCATCGTCCAGACCACGTTTTCACCCACCTATTACCCCGGCACCGCGGATTTCGCGGGGGCGCAAAAAGTTCACGTCACACCCGGGGCCGATGTATTCATCGACTTTCCGATGCTGCCGGTACGGAACGCACGTGTGAGCGGTTTCGTGCTCAGTTCGGAGGGACGCGCCGCCCGCGCATTTGTGAATCTCACGTCCGACGCGAGTGAACTGGGTACGCCGCTGGGCTTCGGCGGCCTCACACGAGACGATGACGGTGCCTTTGCGATCGCCAACGTCCCGCCTGGCAATTACACGCTGGTTGCGGAAGTGCGATCGGGCGCGGGCCCCGCGGTGGAAGTCGGGAGTGTCAACGTCACCGTTGATGGCAATGACGTGTCGGCGATTACGGTGCCGTTGGCCAAGCCCGGATCGTTGCGAGGCACCATCGTCGCCGATGCCGGCGTGAGACGACGACTGCCAGAGATGCTCGATATCATCGCGCGCCCACGTCGGCCCGGCGCGGAGGTGACATTCACCACATCCTCCGGCGCATCGTTCGAAATGCCGGCTCCGCCAGGTCCATTCACGCTGGAAGTCAATGTCCCCGACGGATGGGCGGTGAAGTCAGTGACGCTCGGCGCTTTTGACGCCAGCGACCTGGCGGTCGACATCGCCAACGAACAGAACGTTCCTGCGACCGTCGTGCTCACCGACCGGGTGACAGAGGTCAGCGGGACCGTCGCCGGCGGCGCTGATTCGGCTGTCGTCATCTTCCCGGCGGACCCGGTCGACTGGACGCCACGGCGCGTGCGCAGCATTCGCACCGACGCGCGCGGACGTTTTCGATTCCTCGGATTGCCTCCGGGCGATCGGTATCTGGCTGTCGCGGTCAGCGATCTCGACGAAGGGCAGGAAGGCGATCCCGAGTTCCTCCGTCAGGTTCAGGACGGTGCGTTTCCGTTCAGCCTCGGCCCTGACGAAAAGCGGACGCTGGAACTGAAGGTGATCCCGTGATCAGAAGGTTCGTCAGCTCCGCCGCTCTCGTGCTCGTCGCCGCGACGGCGACGGCGCAGGGAGACACGCGCGGCCAGGCACGATCGCAGACGTTCATCGATCCATTGATGGCGTCGATCATCGGGCGGGTGACATCTGCCGAAACGGGCGCCCCGCTTCGCGGAGCAGAAATCCGTGCCACCAGCGAGCGCGGTGTGAGCCGGTTCGCACGAACCGATGCTGAGGGCCGCTACGTCGTCCGCGACCTCCCCTCCGGCAACTTTACGGTGCACGTCAGCAAGACAGGCTTCGTGCCGCTCTACTTCGGCCAGCGCCGGCCGTTCGAGAAGCGGACGACGATACCGCTGGCGAACGTCGTCGTCAGGCGCGCCGGCGCCATCACCGGACGGATCGTCGATCGAACAGGCGAACCGGTGATGGGCGCGCGCGTGCAGGCGTTGCGCCGGACGATGGTCCAGGGCCAGCGCGGGCTGCAGACCGTGGGCGTCAGTGACGTCACCGACGACACCGGCGCGTATCGCGTGTACGCGCTGCCCCCAGGCGACTACTACCTGTTGGTCGTGCCACGACCTGCTGTCCGCGGCCGCGCAGTCCGCGAGGCGGTGCCAAGCCTGGCGACACCGATGTTCTACCCAGGCACGGCGAATCGCGACGAGGCGCAGCGGATCAGCGTCGAGGCCAGCGGCGAAGGGCATGCCGACATGCAGCTCGTGGACGTTCGCGCCTCGTCCGTTTCCGGGCTCGTGATCACTTCGTCTGGTGCCCCGGCAGTTGGCGCGATGCTGACGCTGAGATCGCGGAGCTGGGAGGTGGGAGGCGGCATGGCGCCTGAGGCTGCCGCCATGCAGGCACTCCAGCTTCGAGATGATGCCGGTGCCGATGGCAGCTTCAACATCGAGGGTGTTCCGCCGGGAACCTACACGCTCGTCGCTCAGACTCGGCTTCCCACGCCGCTTCTCCTGGATCCCGCCACGTTGCGCGCGGGCAATTCACCATTGATGGAAATCGAGACCGCCTCGATGCCTGTCACCGTTGACGGCGACGTCGGCGGTGTCACGCTGACGACCGCACGAGGCGGCGTGTTGGAAGTCGAGTTCGTGCGTGCGGAAGGAGTGACACGCCAGCTTCCGGCGAGCGCCCGGTTCGCCGTCCGCATGACCGACACGAGTGAAATGGGCACGCTGAGCCCGATGGGCGGCGGCCGAGTCATGCTGGACCTGACGCGGCCCGCCCGCCTCGATGTCGAGGAACTGCCCGAGGAGTGGGCCGTCAAAGCGATCCTGGTGGACAACCAGGACGTCATCGACACACCGATTCAAATCAAGAGCGGAACCGCAAAGGCGCGCGTCGTCTTGACCGATCGCGTGACCGACGTCACCGGCTCCGTCGCGCAGGCCGCATTCGCCGACAACGGCCCTCTTCCTGCTGCAACGGTGATCGCGTTCGCCGACGATGACAGGAAGTGGACCTACCCGTCGCGCTACATCAAGACGGCGCGGACGGATGCGGCAGGCACGTTCAGGATGCGCGGGCTGCCACCTGACGAAACCTACCGGTTCGTCGCCGTGGACTATCTGGAAGACGGCGAAGAAACGGACCCCGACTTCCTGGCCAGACTCCGCGAACGCGCGAGCCGGTTGTCGTTGTCCGAAGGCGAGCGCAAGGCGATCGATCTGCGTCTGATTCAGCGCTGAGACATAGCCACCTTAATCACGAAGCGCGAAGACGCAGCGTTTCGCGTCCTTCGTGGTTCACGACACCCCATCAGAAGTAATCGCTGCGCCAATAGAACACGCCGTCCGCGGTCGTTGGCACCGCCAGGTCCGCCAGCGGCCGGACCATGAAGATGTCGCGCGAATCGATGCGGTCGGTGAGCTCGATTTGCGGCGGCACCGGCATCGACCGCGGCCACCAGGCGCGGATGAGCGGGGTGCGATGTGCCGGCTCGCGGGCGACGAGGACCTGCAGCATCGCCCCGAGCCGTGCACCTGCGGGGTCACGATCGCCGGCCTCTTCCAGCGTCCAGCCGTTCGCATTCTCCGACAGGACGACATAGGCGACGGCCGACGCGCCCTCTTCGGCGACGAAGAATTCCACCTGTCGCAGACCGGGCGGCCCCAGACCTGCGAGGAGGCGCTTCTTGCTGAGGGCGTAGGCGATGGCGGTGGGGTCACGGCGCAACGCAAACGCCGCACCCGCGGTACGCGTCTCGTGCATTGACGCCAGATCCCTGAGATCCCGTTCTTGGCCGCTGCGGACCAGCATGGCGGGGGCGCCGTCCTTGCGCTTGACGCGGACAGTCACCTCGTCGAGCGGCACCACCCGGAATCCGAGCCGCTCGTAAAATTCGGTGCCGATCTCCGAGAACAGCGACGCGAGAAGCGCGCCGTCGGCGCGTTCGCGCTCGATCAACATCTCGAGCAGACGACTGGCGTGGCCGCGGCCACGGACCGCCTCCGCAGTAAAAACCGCACCAAATCCGGCCATCCAGCCGTCGCGACCATTCAGGCGGACGTCGTGGCGGTACCTCTTTGCGGACGCCAGCAATCCGCCCGCGTCGTCGATCAGTGCAAACCTTTGCAGGCGGTCGCGTCCCCACGCCGTTTTCAGCTGCGACTCGTTCCACCGGCCATATGCCGCGCGCGTCAGCCCTTCGCCCCAGATCGGAAACGTGTGGTCGAAAATCCGATCGCGGAGGGCTCCTTCGGCGACGACGAGCGGCATGGAACGCGGGATTGTACTGCTGTCATTTCCAACGCGCCGCGGGTGTACAACAAAGACATGGCCGCCACAGTGTCTGATTTGCGATACCCCATTGGCCGTTTCTCGCCTATCGCCTCGAACGCTCAGCTCCGCCGCAGCATGATCGGCGACATCGCAGGGCTCCCGCGGCACCTGCGCGACGCTGTCGCGGGACTCGACGACCGCCAGCTCGACACGCCGTATCGCCGCGAAGGATGGACGGTCCGTCAGCTCGTTCACCACATCGCAGACAGCCACATCAACGCATTCGTGCGGCTGAAGCTGGCGTTGACGGAAGAGCAGCCGCGGATCAGCGCATACGACGAGAAGGCGTTCGCGATGCTCGGCGACTCGCGCCTGCCGATCGACATCTCGCTGGATCTCCTGCGAACGCTGCACGCGCGCTGGATCGCGATCTACGACACGATGCCCGAAACCAACTTCGCCAGGACGTTCAGCCACCCGGAATACGCCGAGCCGCTGACGCTCGACTGGCAGGTGCAGATGTACAGCTGGCATTCGCGTCACCACGTCGCCCACATCACCGCCTTGCGCCAGCGCGAGGGGTGGTAAGATGGTCCGCCTTCGCCTTGCGGCTTCGGCGCGACAGGCTCCGACAGAAAACGAGGGACTCCGCTGCCCAACGATTCGAAGCAAGAGATCGGCGACGCGCTCGGCATGATCGAGACGCGCGGTCTCATCGGCATGATCGAAGCCGCCGACGCCATGCTCAAGACCGCCAACGTCGTCCTCGTCAGCTGGCAGAAGGTTGACGCGGGGCTGGTGACCGCGCTGATTCGCGGTGATGTGGGTTCAGTAAAAGCGGCGACCGATGCCGGTGCGGCAGCGGCCAGGCGTGTCGGCGAGTTGATTGGCGTGCACGTTATCCCGCGTCCGGCCGACGGCCTCGAGAAAGTTTTTCCAATCCGCTAGACGTCTTCTTTACGGGCTGGGCGGGCCGGCGCTTGCGTTCCCGCGCCGTCACCGGCCGCAGCGACAGCTCTTCTCCGACGACCAGCAGCGGCTGCGTCGGCGTATCCATATTGAAGATTCGGCCATCCACCATCCGCGCATACAGCTGATCGCCGCTCAGAAAGAGCGTCATCGGCCCGCCCTCGCCGATGGCCTCATATAGCCGGATGCGAAAGAGGTCGCGCAGCGTCGTCAGGAGCCGGCGCAGACGAGGGACGGAGAACCCGCGCCGGCGGAGATCGGCAAGTACCTGCAGCTCGAGGACGTCGATCGGCGTGTAGCGCCGCTCAGTGAAGCCACCCGCTTCGGTGCGTTGTGTGCCGACGGCGGCAGTGAACAGCCGCCGCGAGTCCCACCATTGCAGCTGGCGCGCCGTCAACCCGGTCAGCACGGCCACCTCGCGCGACGTGTAGAACTTCTTGAGCCGCAGGGTCACAAGCCGAGCCGCTCCGGCCGCAGCATCGCCAGGTCGTCGTCCTGTTTGCCGTCCAGCACGAGGTCGGCAACGAGCCGCGCCGTCAGCGGTGCGAGCAGGACGCCGTTCCGATAGTGACCTGTGGCATAGAACACGTGCGGCATTGTGGACGAAGCGCCGATGGCCGGCAACTCGTCGCGAGTCATTGGCCGCAACCCGACGCGCACCTCTTCGAACAGCGCCTGGCGCAGCGCCGGCATCAGCGTCACGGCGGCGTCGAGCAACTGCTGGACTCCCGTGGTCGTCGCATGCTCGTCGAAACCGACGTCCTCGACCGTCGCGCCAACGAGTACAGTGCCATCTCGCCAGGGCACGAGGTAACACTGGCTTCCCCAGACGATCCGTTCGGCCGGCCGCTCCGGCAGGCGGAGCTGCAGGAGCTGGCCGCGGATCGGCTTCACCGCGTCCGTCCGGGT
>Ga0111539_10000441_pt1 | contig 52338 bp, 43 predicted proteins | sample RhiMethybrSRZTD1_FD_79667 | JGI IMG/M metagenome (GOLD analysis project Ga0111539, IMG submission 79667) | Populus rhizosphere microbial communities from Tennessee, USA - Rhizosphere MetaG P. TD hybrid SRZTD1 (version 2) (version 2) | ecosystem: Host-associated > Plants > Roots > Rhizosphere >... | reverse complement strand
CCGTGTCTTGTCCGCGGCCTCCGTGTTGCGGATCGACAAAACGTTACGAGTCTCTCAACACCACCAACGGATCGACGCGGGTCGCGCGCCAGGCCGGCACGAAGCACGCGGCCAGCGCGACGACGATCATGATGCCCGCGACGGTGGCGAGCGTCAGCGGATCGGTCGGCGTGACGTTGTAGAGCAGGGTCGAGAGGACCCGCGTCAGACCGAACGACGCCGCCAGGCCGATGACGATGCCGGCGGCGGACAGGATCAAACCGCGGCTGAGCACGAGCTTGAGGATGCCGTTGCGGTCGGCGCCGAGCGCCATGCGGATGCCGATCTCCTGTTTTCGCTCGGCGACCAGATACGAGAGGATGCCGTAGGTGCCCACCGCGGCGAGTGTGAGCGCGAGGCCGGCGAAAATCGCGAGCAGCACGGTCAGAAATCGCGGCCGCGCGATCGCGTCGCCGACGACGTCGTCCATCGACCGCATGCGGATCAGGGGCAGCGTTGGATCGAGCTCCTGGACCGTCCGCCGGAACCCGGGCGCGAGCGACTCGAACGGCGCCGACGACCGCACGACGAGGTTGACCTGCTGCGGCGCGTTGCCGAGCACGCGTTGCACCTGCGGCGTGAGCATGTACAACTCGGTGCCGGCGGCTTCGGCGACGCCGCCCTGCTTGACGTCTTTCAACACGCCGACGATGGTGAACCATGGCAGCTGATCGCCGAATCCGGGCTTGAGCCGGGAGCCGATGACCTCGCGATCGGCAAAGAACTTCTTGGCCAGCGCTTCGTTGACGAGCACGACCGGCGCCCCGCCGACGTCGGCGAGCTCGAACGTCCGTCCCTTGATGACCGGAATCCCCATCGTGTCCGAGTAGCCGACCGACACGTACTGCCAGTAGTCCACGTTTTGAGGCGGGCCTTGTGGCGGCTGGCCGGCAGCCGGCGGCACGTTCGGGATGTGCTCGAAATCGGTGTCGTTCGCGTTGACGTTCCTGAGCGGCGGCAGGCCGGACATCGCCGCGACGCTCTGCACGCCAGGCAGCCCTTGTAGCGCGTTGCTCAGGCGCTCGTGAAAATCGACCCGCTGCTGCGGGTTGTACTTCGTCCCGGGCAGTACCAGGCCGAACGTCGAGAGCTGCGATCGGTCGAATCCCATGTCGGTGCGCGTCAGATTCATGAAGCTCCGGATCAGGAGGCCCGCGCCGACGACCAGCGTCACCGCCAGGGCGATCTCGCCGACGACGAGGAGCGAACGCATCCAGACGCGCGCCGCACTGGCCGTCGTGCGCGTGCTCGATTCGCGCATCGCCTGACTGGCCTTGGCGGCCCCCAGGTGCAGGAGCGGGACGAGCGCGAAGATCAGGCCGGTCACGACGGCGACGGCCAGCGTGAACCCGAGCACGGGGAGATCCACCGTCACGTCGGCCGTCCGCGGGATCGCCGTCGGGTTGATCGCGATGAGGGCCTGGAGACCGGCGTAGGCGAGGCCGACGCCGAGGGCTGCGGCCGAAATGGTGAGCACGAGCCCCTCGGTCAGAAGCTGCCGGAACAGCCGGCCCCGCGTGGCGCCGAGCGCCGAGCGGACCGCGTACTCGCGCGTCCGCGAATCGGCGCGCGCGACCAGCAGGTTGGCCAGGTTGGCGCAGGCGATGAGGAGGACGAACGCCACGGCGGCCTGCAGCACGACGAGCGCGAGCCGGATGTTGCCGACGATGTCGTCGCGCAGCGGATCCATGCGCAGCCGATGCCCGACCGCGTTCGGGACGTGGCCCTGCGGCGCAATCTGGCGCCACTGCTCGAGCAGGCGCGCGATGTCGGCCTGGGCCCGCGCGGGTGTGACGTCGTCCTTGAGCCGTCCCACCAGGTAGAGGAAATGGCCGCCGCGCGAGTTCGGAAAGGTCGCCGGGTCGATCGTCAGCGGCCGCCAGATCTCGATTTTCGAATCGTGCACGTCGTAGCCGCGCGGCATGACCCCGATGATCTGCTCGCTGCGGTTGTTGATCTGCACGTTGCGTCCGATGACGCCAGCGTCGCCGCCGTAGGCCCGCTGCCAGAGCTCGTACGACAGGATCGCGACCGGTGGCGCGTTGGGCGCCGTGTCCGCCGGCGCGAACCACCGGCCGTGGATTGGCGGGACGTTGAGCGTCGGCATCAGCTCCGCCGTGACGACCGCCGACACCGGCCGGCTCGGCGGCTGCGTATCGAGGTTGATCGCGCCCACCGAGTACCCGCCGACCGACGAGAACGCCTGGTTGTTGTCGCGGAACTCGACGAACTCCGGCAGCGACATCCAGAACTGGTTGAAGCCCAGGTTCGGGAACTGCGTCGTGATGTACTGCAGCCGCTCGGCCTGCGGATAGGGGAGGGGACGGAGCAGGACGCCGTTGACCACGCTGAAGACGGCGGTGTTCGCGCCGATGCCGAGCGCCAGCGTCAGGATCGTCACGATCGTGAAGCCTGGTTGCCGCCGGAGCGATCGCAGCGCGTACCTCACGTCCTTCCGAAGTGCGTCCATCATGCGTTCCACGCCTCCTTGCCGATTGGGGAATTCGTCCAGATCGAGATCGACGTACGCCGGTGTCGTGCGAGCCGGACGGGCGAGCCACGCGGTGACGATCGCGTCCGCGATCAGCCGGGCCCAGCCGTACGCGGCCCCGAGGGCGCCCAGGCGTGCGCGCTCCCGCTCGAGGCACGACAGGGCCGCCTCTTCAAGCGCCGCCGTGCCGGCCTCGTCGCGCAGACGGCTCGGCAGCAGACGCACCAGGCGCCGATACCGCGCGCGGGCCCGCGCCTCGCGCGCCGGGCTCACGTTCTCCTCAGCAGCCGGCGCGCCCGGGCGACCGCGACGAGCTCGGCCAGCCGTCCGGCTTCCTCGGCGCATCGCCGGCGGCCGGCCGCGGTGATGCGGTAGTACCTCGGACTGCCGGCTTCCGGGATCGCCGGTCCCTCCGACTCGGCGATCAGTCCGGCGTCGGACAGCCGCTGCAGGTTCCGGTACAGCATCGCGGGCCACAGCCGCATGTGCCCGGCCGATCGCTCGAGCACGTCCTGCATGATCCCGAGCCCGTGCAGGTCGTGCTCGGCCAGCGCGAGCAGAATCTGGAACCAGTGGGGCGGCAGCGGCGGCGGCCGCGGCGTCATCGCGGCTTCACGCCGAATCTATACCTCGAGAGATACATCAGGGGCTTGGACGAGATTCTGCGGGCAAAGGTTTGCGGTGCGGGGTGCCCGGAGCGGGGTGACGGGTGCGCCCTTGACTGTGAAGGGCCATGCCGTGAGAGTTACGGCATGCGTTCGATTCTTGTTTCGCTTGTCGCGTTCGGCGTGGGGCTCTCGGCTCAGGCGCCTCAGGCAAGCTATGACGTCCTGATCCTCAATGGCCGCCTGTATGAAGGCTCGGGCAATCCGTGGCGGCGGGCCGACGTCGCCATTCGCGGCGACCGGATCGTCGCGGTCGGCCGGCTCGGCGGCGCGACGGCGACCACGATCATCGACGCAAAGGACCGCGTGGTGGCGCCCGGATTCATCGACGTCCATTCGCACGCGCTGTCGAACATCACCAACGCGGCGCTGCGCGAGGCCCGGGCGCTCATCGCCCAGGGGGTGACGACCGTCGTCGGCAATCCTGACGGCGGTGGTCCGACCGACCTCAAGCAGCAGGCGACGAGTCTCGAGGCAGACGGCGGGATCGGCGTGAACGCGGCGCTGCTCATCGGCCACGGGAGTGTGCGGAGCGCGGCCATGCGGCCGGGCGCGGCTGGAGCAGGTGCGGTTGGCGAGGCCGGCGATCGACGCGATCCCACACCCGAAGAATTGTCCAGGATGCGCACGCTCGTTCGTCAGGCCGTGGCGGACGGGGCGTTCGGCCTGTCGAGCGGGTTGTTCTACGTGCCCGGGCGCTACGCGAAGACGGAAGAAGTCGTGGCGCTCGCGAAGCAAGCCGGCGGCGTCTACACGAGCCACATTCGCGACGAGGGCAACTATGATGCCGGCGTCGTCGCGTCGGTGGACGAAGTCATCACCGTCGCGACCTCGGCCGGCGTGCGCGGCATCGTCACGCACATGAAAGCGCTGGGTCCCGACAGCTGGGGGCTCGGCGCGACGCTCGTGTCGCATATCGAGGCGGCGCGTGCGCGTGGCGTCGAAGTGTACGCCGATCAGTATCCGTACGAAGCGTCGTCGACCGGCCTGGCTGCCGCCGTCATGCCGGGAGAGAGCGGCACGGGCGCGCAGGAGGCGCTCGCGGGCGCGGAATCGCGCGCGACGTTCCTGGCGACGGTCAGAGAGAACATCCGGCGCCGCGGCGGGCCGGCGTCCATCGTGATGGCGTCGGGCCGTGGCGTCGCCAACCTTGCCGGCAAGAACCTCGAGGAGATCGCCAGGAGCCGCGGCGTCAGCCCCGAGCAGGCCGCGACCGACATCGTGATCGCAGGCGGCGCGTCGATCGTGTCGTTCAACATGTCCGACAAGGACATCGAGACGATCATGCGTCAGCCCTGGACCATGGGATCGAGCGACGGCGGGTTGTCGGTGCCGGGACCGAGCGTGCCGCACCCGCGCAACAACGGCGCGTTCGCGCGCCGGCTCGCCGTGTACGTGCGCGAGCGCCAGGTGATCTCGCTCGATCACGCGATTCGCACGATGACGAGCCTGCCGGCGCAGGTGTTCGGCCTCAGCGGCCGCGGCGAGATTCGCGAGGGCGCGTTCGCCGACGTCGTCGTCTTCGATCTCGCCCGCGTCGTCGATCGCGCGACGTACCAGCAGCCGCACGAACTGGCCGACGGCATGGACTGGGTCGTGGTGAACGGTCAGATCGCGCGCCGCGACGGCGCCTTCACCGGGACGCGCGCTGGCCGTGTGCTCAAGAAGCAGTAGGCATCGGTGCACAGCTCGCGGGCGCCGCGGTTGAGCGCCGTGCGCCGGCTTTCAGGTACACTCGGCACCGATTCATCGGACCTGACGAGAGGTTTTTCCATGACGCGACGTGTTTCCCGGTTGATCATGCCGTTCGCAGCGGCCGTGTTGTTCGTTTTGGCCTGGCAGGTCATCGAGGCGCAGGGGCCGCAGGCGCCGACGCTGGATCGGCTCGCCGGCATGCCCGGCGTGGATCAATTTCAGAAGATGCAGACCGCGCTTCAGGGCGGTCCGCCCGTCGTCTCCGGCGCCGTCACGCCTGTATGGGCCGAGGACGGCAAGTCGTTCGCCTACGCCACCGCCGGCAAGTTCTATCGCTTCGATCTCACGACGCTCGCGACCACCGAGCTCAGCGAGGCACCTGCGGGCCTGGGCGCTGGCGGCCGCGGGGCGGCCGGCGGGCGCGGCGGCGGACGCGGTGTGGGTCAAGCGCTCGGGATCACGGGGATCACGCCGCCGCCGGCTGGTCGCGGCCGCGGGCAGGCGGCGTCGCCGGCGCAACAGGAGATGCCGGTGGAGCCGATGGCCGGGTGTCCCGCGACGCAGGTCGCACGCGGCCGTCAGCGCGAGTGTGTCATCTCGCCCGACGGAACGCTGAAGGCGTTCTATCGCGCGCGCAACTTCTGGATCGCGAACGCCGATGGCACCGGCGAACGGCAGATCACGACCGACGGCGACGAGAAGAAGCGGCTCAAGAGCGGGACCGGCAGCTGGGTGTACGGCGAGGAGCTCTCGCAGAGCACCGCCATCTGGTGGTCGCCCGACAGCACGAAGGTCGCGACGTACCGCTTCGACGAGAGCAAGGTGAAGGATTACTACATCCAGATGGATCAGACGCAGGTGACCGGGCAGCTGGACGTCGAGGCGTATCCGAAAGCCGGCGCCGACAACCCGATCCCCGATGTCTTGCTCCACGACGTCGCCTCGAAGCGGACCGCGACGATCGACATCCGCGATGGCCAACCGTTCAGCAATGACGTGGTCGGCCACTACGTCTACAACGTCGGCTGGTCGCCGGATGGCACCGAGCTCACGATGAACCGGACGAACCGGCGGCAGCAGATCATGGAGTTCGTGGCGTGCAGTCCGTCCACGACGAAGTGCCGGGTCGTCGTCCGCGAGGAATGGAAGACCGGCTGGGTGGACAACCGGCCGCAGATGCGCCTGCTCACCGACAAGAAGCGGTTCATCTGGGAATCGGACCGCAACGGCTGGACGAACTATTACCTCCACGATTTCTCCGGAAAACTGATCACGCCCATCACCCGCAACACCGCGTTCGAGTCGGGCGCGATCGTCTCCGTCGACGAAACGGCCGGCGTCATGTTCTACATGGCGCGCGACGGCGACAACCACATGAAGCTGCAGCTGCATCGGGTCGGTCTCGACGGGCGCAACGACGTCCGCCTGACCGATCCGAAGTTCACGCACACCGTCAATCTCTCGCCGGACAACAAGTTCTTCGTGGATGTGTATCAGACGCACGATCAACCGCCGGCGTCGCAACTCGTCGACGGCACGGGCAAGGTCGTGGCGCAGATCGCCAAGAGTGATCTCACCAAATTCAACCAGCTCGGCCTGAAGAAGGTCGAGATGTTCACCTACAAGGCCGCCGACGGCCAGACGACGCTCTATGGGACGATCGCGTTTCCGTCGAACTTCGATCCGGCGAAGAAGTACCCGACGCTCGTTCCGGTGTACGGCGGACCGGCCTCTGGCAGCAACGTGCCTACGGAAAACTTCGCCACGCCCGGCACGGCGACCGAGTACGGCTTCCTCGTCGTCAACCTCATGTCGCGGGCGGCGCCGGGCATGGGGCGCAGGACGCTCGACACGATCTACATGAAGCTCGGCCAGACGGAGATGGACGACATGGCCGAGGGGATCAAGGCGCTCTGGACGCGGCCGTACTTCGACAAGGGCCGCGTCGGCATCCATGGATCGTCGTACGGCGGCTACACGTCGGCGATGGAGATCCTGCGCCATCCCGAAGCGTTCACCGCCGCGTCGGCCGGCTCGCCGGTGACGGCATGGCACCACTACGACTCGATCTACACCGAGCGCTACATGTGGATTCCGCAGGAGAACCAGGCGGGCTACGAGGCGGGGAGCGCCATGACCTACGCGCGCAATCTCAAGGGCCGCCTGGTCCTGTACTACGGCACCGCCGACAACAACGTGCACCCGAACAACTCGATGCAGCTCATCCGGGCGCTGCAGCAGGCGGGCAAGAGCTTCGAGGTGCAGGTCGGCCCTGATGCGGGCCACAGCAACATCGCGAACCCGCGCATGATGGAGTTCTTCATCGAGAACCTCGTGCTGCGGCCGGAGCGGCTGATGGCGCCGGAGAGATGAATCTTGTTAATGGGGCAATGGGGCAATGAGGCAATGAGGCAATGAGGCAATGAGGCAATACAAGCACTTGTCTTGCTGGCCGCGTCTCAATTGACTGAGCCATCAAGGACAAGAGTTTGTATTGCCCCATTGCCGCATTGCCCCATTGCCTCATTAACAATCATTCAGAGTAGCCGCCACCTCGACGTGATCGGCGTCGCCGCTTTGAATGCCGCGTAGCGGCGGCAGATCGGATACATCGCGATCACGGCGACCGCCCAGACCAGGTACATGACGGCGAACGTCGTGCCGTGACGAAAAAACCAGCTGAGCGCGCCGAAAACGTAGAGGTGGAGGAGATAGAAGAAGAGCGGCACGCGGCCGAACACGTCGAGCGGTCGCGTCAGCCGCTCCGCCACGTTGAGCGACAGCGTCGCCAGCAATACGAGATCCAGCCCGAGCGTCACGGCGAGGAAGTCGATGCTGGGCGGGTACTTCGTGACGGTGAGGAATCCGATCAGGCCCGGGCCGGGTTCGTGAGGATCACCGACGCCGGCCCCGCGGAGGATCGCGAAGAGTCCGACCAGCGTCGCGCCTGCCGCCGCGGCGATCGCGGCATGTTGCCCACGCCGGCGCGAAAGAGCGCGGCCGAGCAGCAGTCCAAGGCCGGCGGGAGCCAACCAGGGGACCCATGAGTAGAGCGTTGCCAGCACGCCGGTCTGGCCCGGCACGAACAGCAGCCGCGTCGGCACGGAGAACGCCGCCGACGCCTGATCGGGCGATGGCGTCAACAGCGCGCTGCCGGCCAGCGCGGCGGTGCTGATGACGCCGATGACGATCGATCTGGCGGCGGTCAGCCAGCTCCAGAAAATCATCGCCGCGCCGAGCGCGGAAATCACCGACAGTACGACGAACACGTCGCCGCCCGGCCCGGGCAACCGCGGCGTCGGCGAGCGGCCGGACGCGGCCGAAAGCTCGCCGAGGAGCCAGCCCGGATTTTCGACGAATTGCTGAATGATCATCAGCAGCACGCCGCGCGTCACGAAGAAGCGCGTGATCTGCCCGCGAGTCCACCCCGCGTCGGCGCGCGACGCGGAGAACCAGGCCATGCCGGCGCCCATCAGGAGGAAGAAGCCCGGAGCGCAGAGGTGCGTGATCCAGCGCGTCCAGAAGGCGAGGGTTGTCGCGTAGTACGGCGGCGGATAGGCCCAGATTTCGGTCGGATGCACGCGCGCGATGAAGTAGCTCGCGTGGTCGATGGCCATGACGACCATGATCAAACCGCGCAGCCGATCGGCGTCGTCGAATCGAGCGGCGGCAGTCACGCCGGCCGCGTGGTTGGCGGCGCCCAACTCGAGCGTCCGAGCCGTTGGTTGGCGGCTCATAACCCGAGCCGCCCTACTTCTTGAGTACGACGACGCCGTTCTTGACGACCCACCGCACGCCGGTGAAGAGTGTCTCGATGTTCCGCAGGGGATCGCCGTCGACGGCCACGATGTCGGCGAACGCGCCCACGGAGAGCCGGCCGAGCTCCTTCGACATGCCAAGCAGATCGGCGCCAATCGTCGTCGCCGTGCGCAGCGCCTGCTCGGGTGTCATGCCGGCTTTCACGAACCAGCCGAGCTCGCGCGTGTTTTGCCCGAACATGGAATAGACCGCGTCGGATCCCATCGCGATCCGCACGCCGCCGCGAAACGCGCGGCGGACCGACTCGAGATTCTTGTCGATATAGGCCAGGAGCGGCGGAATCGTCTCGGCCGCAAACTGGAATTCGTCTTTGGCATCCACGTAATAACGATTGTGATCGACGGTCGGCACCCAGACAGTGCCGCGCTTCGCCATCTCCGCAATCGTTTCGTCGTCGAGCTCGATGCCGTGCTCGACCGAGTCGGCGCCGGCACGCACCGCATCCTTCACACCGGACGCGCCGTAGGAGTGGATGGCGACCTTTCGGCCCTTCGCATGCGCCGTGTCCACGATCGCTTTGAGCTCCTCGTACGTGATCGTCTGCGTCGTGTCCACGCTCTGATAACTGCCACGGGAGGCGTAGACCTTGACCCAGTCAGCCGCGGTGGCCAGCCGCGCTTCCGTGGTCTTCTGCATCGCCGCCGCATCCGGCGCGCCGCCGCCGCGGCCGGCAGAAATGCCCTGACCCGCCACGAACATCCGCGGCCCGACGATCCGGCCGGCTGCGATCTCGTCGCGCATCGTGATGTCGAGACCGCCACCGGCGCCGAGGTCACGGACCGTCGTCACGCCGGTCTCGAGCGTCTTGCGCGCGTTGGCCGCCGCAAGCTGCATCCGCTCGGCGGGCGTCCGCTGGCCCTGTTTGAGCGGCGTCGTGCCGGGCGCACCGTCCCAGCCGTACGTCATGTGCGTGTGCGCATCGATCAGTCCAGGCAGCGCGGTGAGCGGACGGAGATCGACGACTTCGGCATCGGCCGGCACCGAGAGGCCGGTGCCGATCGACGTGATCCGATCGCCGGTCACGACGATGGTGCCGTTCGAGATGACGCGGTCGCCCGTCCAGATGCGGCCGAATCGGTAGGCCTTGATCCCGCCCGGCAGGGTCGGCGTCTGCGGACGCATCGCCATCGTCGACATCAGGATCGCACTTGCGGCACTGAGGACGACGACGAAGGTCGCAGCGATCCGGCCGCGCGCCGGCGGGCTGATGGGACGGGTGTCAGTCACGAGGCGCGAGCTCGAAGCCGCCGGAGATCATCAGAAACGTGCTGATCGTACACACGAAGATGAACGGCATGATCGTCAGGATGCGGATCCCCATGTCGTCGATCAATCCCAGTGCCGGGGCCCCGAACTGAAACGCGGCGACGAGCGCCACCGCTCCCGCGACTCTCCACGGCAGCCGGCGCAGATTGGCGTCGGTCATGCTCATCACGATGAGAAACGCCAGCGGGGCGATCCAGACCTCACCGAGGCCCCAGCCGAGGAAGTGTTTGCCGAGCAGCCAGAGAGGAAACACCTGGGACGCAGCGAGCGACTGCCAACGGCGCCGACGAGCCTGAGCGTCGATCATGTGGGAGCGGGCGGCACGGTAGCACAAACTCCCCGGGAGTCGGCTTAACGGAAGTTGCATTAATCTTGTGGTTAATGTATCATTAAATCCGGATTTACGGATTAATGACGCCCGATACCCTGCCCCTGCTCGACTCGTTCTCGGCGTTGGCTGATCCGACGCGGTGCCGGATGCTCTGGCTGCTGGACCAGCAGGAGCTGACGGTGTCGGAGCTCTGTGCCGTGCTGCAGCTGCCCCAGTCGACCGTCAGCCGGCATCTGAAGCTGCTGGGGGACGCCGGCTGGGTCTCGGTGCGACGGGACGGCACGAGCCGGTATTACACGCTGGCGCTCGACGGCGCGGGCGGCGCGCACTCGGAGATCTGGAAGCTGACGAAGCCGCAGCTCGTCGCGAGGACCGACGCCGAGCAGGACGGCCGGCGCCTGGCCCGGGTGATCGGGCGGCGGAGCGAGAGCTCCGCGCGTTTTTTCGCGACCTCGGCGGGGGAGTGGGATCGGCTCCGGGCCGAGCTCTTCGGGCGCGAGTTCGTCCAGGGAGCGCTCGTCGCGCTGTTGCCTCCGCACTGGGTGGTCGCCGATCTGGGGTGCGGCACCGGGGCGATGCTGCCGGTGCTCGCCCCGCACGTCGCGCGGGTGATCGGGGTCGATGCCTCGGACGAGATGCTCGCCGCCGCGCGTGATCGCGCGCGCGCGTTCGGCAACGTCGAGCTCCGCACCGGGACGCTCGAAGCGCTGCCGATCGAGGCGGCGTCGGTTGATGCCGCGACGTTGATGCTCGTGCTGCACCACCTCGCGTCGCCGGTCGAGGCGCTCAAGGAGGCCGCGCGGGTCTTGAAACCGGGGGGGCGCCTCCTCATCGTGGACATGACACCGCACGACCACGAGGAGTATCGTCAGCGGATGGGCCACGTCTGGCTCGGGTTCGCAGACGAGCAGATGCGCCGGCTGCTGACGCAGGCGGGATTCGATGCGATCCGGATCCAGCCGCTGTCGCCCGACGCCGAGGCCAAGGGACCAGGACTTTTTGCCGCGAGCGCGGCAAGGCGTACGTAGGGCGGACCGGTGTCCGGTCCGCCGCTGATCGCGGCCTGCAACCCAGGCCGCTACGAAAGTTCAAACTTCACAAGGAGCAGTTGATGTCTACCGCCGTTTCCACCGAACATGCGTACGACCAGGCCCGCAAGGCGGGCCGTCTTCCGTACAAAGTTGCCGATCTCGGCCTCGCCGAGTGGGGCCGCAAGGAGATGCGTCTGGCCGAGCAGGAGATGCCCGGCCTGATGGCGCTTCGCGAGCGGTATGGCAAGACGAAGCCGCTGGCCGGCGCGCGCGTCATGGGCTCGCTGCACATGACGATTCAGACCGCGGTCCTCATCGAGACGCTGGCCGAGCTCGGCGCCGACGTGCGGTGGGTGTCGTGCAACATCTTCTCGACGCAGGATCACGCCGCCTCGGCGGTCGTGGTCGGACGGACCGAGACGGGCGGCACGCCGGAGAACCCGCGCGGCATTCCGGTGTTCGCGTGGAAGGGCGAAACGCTCGACGAGTACTGGTGGTGCACGACCGAAGCGCTCGTGTGGCCAGACGGCAGCGGCCCGACGCTTATCGTCGACGACGGCGGCGACGCGACGCTCTTCGTCCACAAGGCGTACGAGTTCGAGAAGGCCGGGAAGGTGCCGGCGTTCGACGAGGCGAACGAGCCCGAAGAGTGGGGCGTGATCCTCGAAGCCGCGCGCAAGGAGCTCAAGGCGCACCCCGGCCGCTGGACGAAGGTCGCGAAGGGGATCCGCGGCGTCTCCGAAGAGACGACGACGGGCGTGCACCGGTTGTACGAGATGAAGAATGCCGGCACGCTGCTGTTCCCGGCGATCAACGTCAACGACTCGGTCACCAAGAGCAAGTTCGACAACATCTACGGCTGCCGTCATTCGCTGCCGGACGGCCTGGCGCGCGCGACGGACGTCATGCTCGGCGGCAAGGTCGCCGTGGTGTTCGGCTACGGCGAGGTGGGCAAGGGCTGCGCGCAGGCGCTCCGCGGCCAGGGCTGCCGTGTCGTCATCACTGAAATCGATCCGATCTGCGCGCTGCAGGCGGCGATGGAAGGGTACGAAGTCACGACGATCGACGACGTCATCGAGTCCGCGGACATCTTCATCACCGCGACGGGGAACTTCAACATCCTGACCGTCGAACACATGGCGCGGATGAAGGACAAGGCCATCGTCGGCAACATCGGCCACTTCGACAACGAAATCGACATGGCCGGGCTGAAGAAGGTGCCGGGCATCAAGCGGGTCAACATCAAGCCGCAGTACGACGAGTGGCAGTTCCCGGACGGCCATAGCGTGCTCGTGCTCGCCGAGGGCCGGCTGCTGAACCTGGGTTGCGCGACGGGTCATCCCAGCTTCGTGATGTCCGCGTCGTTCACGAACCAGGTGCTGGCGCAGATCGAGCTGCACAAGAACGCGGAGAAGATCGGCCTCCAGGTGCTGATGCTGCCGAAGAAGCTGGACGAGGAAGTGGCCCGGCTGCACCTCGGCAAACTCGGCGTGAAGCTGACCCGGCTCAGCGACGAACAGGCGAAGTACCTCGGCGTCTCGGTGGATGGGCCGTACAAGCCCGAGCACTATCGGTACTGACGCGGGTCAAGTGAGAAGTTAGAAGCCAGAAGTTAGAAGTCATTGGGGCGGCGCGGAAGATCGCGCCGCCTTTTTTCTTTCCGCGGTCGGAGCCGTTGGCGGGGCCGGCTTCAGCCCGCCCATGCGGAAGATCGCGGCCCCCTCCTCCTGGCCGCTTGCGCCGAAGACACGCGTTCAATAACTTTCACTTCTGGCTTCACCCGTCTAACCTAACGGAGGTCTTGTCATGGACATGCCCAAGCCCGGAGACGTGCACAAGCGGCTCAGCGCGCTCGTCGGGAACTGGTCGGGTCGCGAAACACTTCAACCGGCGCCGTGGGATCCGGCCGGCGGATCCGCGCGGGCGCGCGTCACGAATCGATCGATTCTCGATGGGTTCGGCGTCGTGCAGGACTACGAACAGGATCGCGGCGGCGGCGTGAACTTCCGCGGCCACGGCGTCTTCTGGTACGACGATCAGAAGAAAGAGTACGTGATGACGTGGTGGGATTCGACGTCCGGACGCGCTGGCGAGTACCGCGGCCAGTTCAGGGGTGACGCCCTGGAGCTCACCAGCCCGATGCCGCAAGGCGGCCACGGGCGGACGACGTTCGACATGTCCCGGCCCGGCAAGTACCGCTTCCTGATGGAGATTTCTCCCGACGGCAAGCAATGGCAGACCGCGATGGAGGGCTGGTACGACGAGGCGAACCCGTCCGACGCAGGCATGCGCGCCAAGCCCGGCACGAAACGTCCGCCAAGAGCGAAGAAGTGGGCGTCTGGGAAAACTGCCGCGAAACCGAAACGGCGCGCCGCCGCGAAGCGCGGCCGGCGGCGCTAGCTGACATTCGATCCGAACCCGGAGCCACGTTCGATCCGAAACACGGAGATCACCGAGCACACCGAGAGCACGGACTGCTCAGAGTGCGTTGCAGGACTCTGGCTCCGGGAGCCCGCCCCTCCTGAGTTCTGAAACGCGCTCTAACTAAGGGTTAACCCTCAGTTACCGTGCTCTCCGCGCCATCCGTGTTCTCCGTGTTTGGGATCGACGCAAGATCACCCGAGTCGATGCTCGGTGACCGCGCCCTGCATCGCGCGATCACCAACGTGCGCGTACAGCTCCCGATCCGACACCTGCAGCGACAGCGCCGTTCGCCGTTCGATGGCTCCGGCGAGAGCGTCGATGAACGCGCGATCGAACGAAAAGATCGGGATGTCGTCCGCGCGATGGATTTTCTCGCCGGCGTATTGGGCCAGCAGCTGCCGCACGTCGCGGTGCGTATAAACCGCAACGCGAGGCGCGAGCTTCCGCGCTCGATGCAACCGACCCGCATCGGGCATGCCGACCTCGATCCATGCCGTAATGCGCCCGGTCAGGTCGCGCACGAGCACGGCCGGCTCGTCGCCGGACGAGACGCCGTCGGTCATCGCGATGCCATCCTGATATTCCAGGGCGTACGCCAGGACCCGCGTCACCATGTACTCGGCCGTCTCGGACGGATGCCGCGCCACGCGCATCTCGAGCGTCTCATAGACGCCGCGATCGACGTCGGAGAGATCGATCGTGAGGGTGTAGATGGTGGAGGGCAGAGCCAGATGACAGGAATGATATTCGATCGATTGATCGAGTGTCCTTCGATCGATTCACTTCGCGGGATGGAACCCCAGGCCGTCGCGTACCAGACCGGCGGCTTCGAGGAACGCGCCGAACGGATGATCGACCGCGGGCTGGCCGTTGATCTGCTGGATGAAAATCGGTCGCGGTCCCCGTCCGTCGCCTCCTCCGAGCGTCGCGACCGCCTCGGCCACCGCCTTCGCCGTCTGCGTGAAGAACGGCTCGACGTCCGGCAGGAACACCGTGATCTCGCGGTCACCGCGCGGGAGATAGCCGGCGAGCGCGCCGTCCACGAGCATCACGGTGGCGCCGACGACGCGGGTGAGGTTCGGGACCGGCCAAGGCAGCGACGTCCCGTACGGATTTGCGGGGTCGGCCGCCGCGAGCGCGACAGCGTGCGGCTGGTCCGGCGGTTGCCTCAGCGAACGCAGGAGCTCGAGCGCGCCCGGCAGGGCAAACTGCGTCGCGCCGAGGCCGCTCACGAAATACCCCCGGCGCGCCCGGCCGGCGTCGTCCATGGCCTTGAGCGCGGGATACAACGCGCTGAAGCCGCCGGGAATTCCTTCGGCCGCGAGCGCCTCGCGCGTGAGCACGCCGTGCCGCGTCAGCAGCTGTCTCGCCACCGTCGTCATGCGGGCGGTAGCGCTGACGGCGCTCGCCGGTCCAGTGTTCCGTACGAGGGTCCAGCGGCCTTCGGCGGTCCGCGGCACCGATCGCCTTGAGCGGAACGGTGCCGGCGGCCGCGCCGCGGATCGGCGGCGCGATTCGCGCCCGGCGGTGAAGGCGCGGAGGGCGAAGAACGCGTCGCTCGTGACGAGACCTCGCCAGACCAGGCGCCACACCGCGTCCACCGTCTCTCCGGGATAGCCGCCGCCGGCGGCGTCGTGGAGCGGACCGAAGAACGACGCGCCCTGCGACGCCAGCACGTCAAGGATGGCCGCTTCGCGTCCGGTCGTCGTCTCTTTTACGGGCGCCGGCAGGAACGTGTCGATCTGGTCGGCGAGGTACAGCGCGACGCGGCCGTCGCGCTGGCCGAGCGGTTCCACGCCGACCCAGAGAATCTCGCCGGCGGCGGCGAGGGCGTCCAGCCACTCCGGCGAATAGTTGTGCAGCCGGGCGCCGAGGATGTCGTACTCGAGCAACGACGCGGGCAGCGCCGCACCCTGCAGCTGCTCGATGACATCGAGCAACGCGTCCGGGCCCGCCCGCCGGGACCCGATGCCGTGCCAGGTCGTGGCCAGTCGTCCCAGCGTCGGCGCGTCCACGGCTTCGACCTCGCGGCGCAGACGCGCCAGCGACCGGCGGCGGAGCTTGCGGAGGACGTTGGCGTCGCACCACTCGCGTTCGATCCCGCCCGGGCGGAATTCCCCTTCGAGGACGCGTCCGCGCGTGGCCAGCGCGCGGAGTGCGGCGGTGACGCGCACCTCCGGCAGGCCGAGCCGGTGCGCCACCTCCACCGCCCGGAACGGCGCGTGGGTACGCGCGAAGCGCGAGACGAGATCGCCGGCCGCGTCGGCCACCGGCGCCTGGAGCGCGGCCGGTACGCCTGGGGGCAGCGGGATTCCGAGCGCGTCGCGGTAGCGCGCGACGTCTTCGATGGCGACGTGCCGCGTGATGCCGGCCACGGGCAGCGTCAGCGCGCGTCGCGACTGGAGCAGGTCGGCGATGGCGCGATCGGCCACTCCCGCTTCCGACCGCGCCTCGATCTCCTCCGTCGTCAAATCGCCGAGCTCGAGGAGCAGATCGTGCACGGCGTCCACCGATCGCGCGTGGTGCGCCGGATCGAGATGCTGGAGCTGGACCTCGACCTCCGCCATCTCGCCGGCGTCGAGCAGATCGCGCAGTTCGGCGTCGCCGATGAGCTCGCGCAGCTGCGTCTGATCGACCGACAGCACCTGCGCGCGCCGTTCGGCGAGCGGCGCGTCGCCGTCGTAGACGAAGTTGGCGACGTAGCCGAAGAGCAGCGACGCGGCAAAGGGCGACGGCGAGGGCGGATCGACGACCGCCACCTGGACCGTCCGCTTCCTGATCTGCGTGAGCGTCTCGACGAGCGCCGGCATGTCGAAGACGTCGCGCAGGCACTCGCGGTACGTCTCGAGCAGCACCGGAAACGATCCGAACCGGGCCGCCACGCCGAGCAGATCCGTCGCTTTCTTGCGCTGCTGCCAGAGCGGCGCGCGCGATCCGGCGCGCCGTTTCGGCAGGAGCAGCGATCGACCGGCGTTCTCGCGAAACCGCGCCGCAAACAGCGCGGTGCCGCCGAGCTGGCGGAGGACCAGCGCCTCGACGTCCTCGGGATCGGGAATCAGCATCGCCGGATCCGGTGGCGCATCCACGTCCGGGAATCGCACGACGAAGCCGTCGTCGGCCCAGAGGGTTTCGACATCGACGCCGGTTTCGCGCTGAATCTTCGCGACGACGGCCATGCACCAGGGCGCGTGAATCCGGCCGCCGCGCGGCGACAGCAGACAAACGCGCCAGTCGCCGAGCTCGTCCCGCACGCGCTCGATCACGACCGTCCCGGCGTCCGGCACCGCGCCCTGGGCGGCCTGGTCCCGGATGTATCGGACGAGATTCTCCGCCGCCCCTGGTTGCAGATCGTGTTCGCGCGTCAGGCGCGAGATGGCCGCGGCCGGCGGCGATTGCAGAATCGTCTGCGTGAGTTTGCCGATCTCGAGCCCGAGCTCGAGCGGACGGCCGGCGCGGTCACCCTTCCAGAAGGGCATGCGGCCCGGCTGGCCCGGCGCCGGCGTGACGAGCACGCGGTCGTGCGTAATCTCCTCGATGCGCCAGCTCGACGCGCCGAGCACGAACACCTCGCCGACCCGCGACTCGAACACCATTTCTTCGTCGAGCTCACCGACGCGCACGTTGTGCCGGCCCGTACCGACGAGGAATACGCCGTAGAGCCCTCGGTCGGGGATGGTGCCGGCGTTTGCGATCGCCAGCCGCTTCGCGCCCGTGCGGCTCGACAGGGCGCCGGTCGCCCGGTTCCAGGTCACGCGCGGCCGGAGCTCGGCGAACTCGTCCGACGGGTAGCGGCCGGACAGCATGTCGAGCACACCGTCGAAGGCGGCGCGGCTCAGCGATTCGAAGGGGGCGGCGCGCCTGACCAGGTCGAACAGCGCGCCGTCCCGCCAATCCTCGACCGCGACCATCGCGACGATGTGCTGCGCGAGGACGTCGAGGGGATTGCGCGGGTAGCGAATCGCTTCGACACGGCCGTCGTGCATCAGCCGCGCGACCGCGGCGCAGGCCAGCAGATCGCCGCGGAACTTGGGAATGATCACGCCCTCGCTGACCGCGTCCACGTGGTGGCCCGCGCGCCCGATGCGCTGGAGGCCGCTCGCCACCGAGGTCGGCGCCTCAATCTGCACCACAAGGTCGATCGCGCCCATGTCGATGCCGAGCTCGAGCGTGGACGTCGCCACGAGCGCCGGCAGCGTGCCGGCCTTGAGCCGGTCCTCGATCTCGACGCGCTGTTCGCGTGCGAGCGATCCGTGGTGGGAACGCGCCAGCGTTTCCCCTGCGAGCTCGTTGATCGCACCGGCCAGCCGCTCGGCGAGCCGCCGGCTGTTGACGAAGATGAGCGTGGATCGGTGACCGCGGATGAGCTCGACCAGCCGCGGGTGAATCGCCGTCCAGATCGACGTGCGGGCCGCGGACGCGGCGGGTCCGCTGGCCAGCTCGACGACCTGGCCCATGCGCGACATGTCTTCGACCGGGACGTCGATCGACAGCTTCAGCGGACGTTTCACGCCGGCGTCCACGATGGTGACGGGCCGGAAGCGCGTGGCGCGGCTGGAGGCCGCCGAGAATTCCGCATGGACCTCCTCCGCGGCATCGTCGGCGGCGATCCGCGCGGAGGTCTTCGCCCTGGCGCGCGAGGGACGAGAACGGGCCACGGCCGGACGCGTCGCGGGCCGATCGGCGCCGCCCAGGAATCGCGCGACCTCGTCGAGCGGCCGCTGCGTGGCTGACAAGCCGATGCGCTGGAGCGGACGTGAAGCGAGCGCCTCGAGCCGCTCGAGCGACAGCGCGAGGTGCGCGCCGCGCTTGGTCGGCACCAGCGCGTGAATCTCGTCGACGATGACGGTCTCGACCGACGGCAGCACCGCGCGCGCGTTCGACGTCAGGAGCAGGTAGAGCGATTCAGGCGTCGTGATGAGCAGATCTGCCGGCTGACGCTGGAAGCGCGCGCGATCGGCCGCCGGCGTGTCGCCGGTGCGAATCGCAATTTCCGGGACATGGACCGGCGTGGCGGTCCTGCTGGCGGCCTGCGCGATGCCGACGAGCGGCGCCCGGAGATTCCGCTCGACGTCGATCGCCAGGGCTTTGAGCGGCGAGACGTACAGCACGCGACAGCGCTGCCGCGCGGCCGGAACGGGTTCGAACATGAGCCGGTGCAGGCACCACAGAAACGCGGCGAGCGTCTTTCCGGATCCGGTCGGGGCGAGAATGAGCGTGGATTCACCTGCCGCGATCGACGGCCACCCCGCACGTTGGGCCGCGGTCGGGCCGTTCGGAAACACGGCTTCGAACCACGCCCGTACCGGATCGGCGAAGAGCTCCAGGGGATCGCGCGGAGTGCCCACGATTCGATGGTATCGTGCCGCGCGCGCGCGCTGAACGCTACCCGAGCGTGACTTTCTTCACGCCGCGCGCGGTGAGCAGCGCCGGCAAACGCTTGCGCTGATCGCCCTGGAGCACGAGGGTGTCACCCTCGACGGTGCCGCCACACCCGAGGCCGGCCTTGAGCGCTTTCACCCACTGCTCGCGCTCGGCCGGCGTCAGCGGCAACTGCTCGACGACGGTGACTTCCTTTCCGCCGCGGCCCGCGCGCTCCATCCGCACGACGGCGCGCGGGTAGGACTTGCCCGCAACCGCCGCCCGCTTCGCGACCGGCAACGCCGGGACGGCGGCCGGCGGCGCCGCCGGCTTCTCGGGCCCGCGCAGGGGGGCCAGCGCGGCGAAGGGGTTGTGGAAAGGCTTCGGTTCGTCAGCCACCAGCTCAATATGTTACCCGGACGCGATATTTCAAAATCGCCGTGGCGTCGGCCGCAACCGGCACCTTGAACTGCGCCGCCCACGCATCGGCCTTCGTCCAGGTGTGCGAGGACTGCAGCATCCGCCACGTGCCACCGACCGGTTCGTTCACTTCGACGGTGATGGGCGACGCCTTGTGATTGCGGAGTGTGATCTCGTACTCGATTTCGTAGGTGCTGACCGCAATCTTCTCGAAGTCGATCTGTTTGCGCTCGCAGATCACGTCGAAGGCGTTCCCGATCTTGAGGTTGATCGCCTCGTCCTTCGGCGTGTGCATCACGAGGTCCTCGCCGACGAACTGCACGCCGCCGCGCGAATCGGCCTGATAGACGCGCACCGTCCCGGCCGGCATCGGCATGCCCAGCCCGGCGCGCTCCTCGTTGCGGAACTGGTAGTACACCTGCACGAGATCCTTCAGCGGCGCCCCGGGATGCTGCGCGTTCCGGTAGTAGAAGGCCTGGCCGTCCACGACGTAGCGCTTCTGGACCGGGAAGCCCGTCGCCTCGAGCATGCTGACTTGTTTCGTCTCGCTGTTGTTGATCGTCGTCTTCCGGCCGAGTGTGTAGAGGTGATAGTCCGAGAAGGCTTCCTGCGCCATCGGCGCCTCGGCGCGACGCGCCGCGGACTTGGCCTCATCGGCCATCATCCGTCCGATCTGCTGCTGGACGCGATTGAGATCGCCGGCGACGAGCTGCAGCGACGCGTTCCTGAACGAGGTGCCGCTGCCGTTCTTGAGCGTCACCCAGCCGTCCAGATCTGCGGCGCGGTCGTCGCGCGTGACGGTCAGGACATAGTCGGCGTTCCACGCGAGGGCGCCCGCCAGATACGACGCCTCGACGCGGTGCCGGGCGCCGCCTTCGTTGTCGAGCGTCCAGATCAGCGTCGGGCGCGAATACAGGTTGCCGGGCAGCTCCGGAAACCTGATGGACTCGGCGTGCAGGCCGGTCACGATCTGACCGTCGATCTGCCACACCGGCGCGGTGTTGTAGCTGAGGAGCCGCGCCTTCACGATTTCTTCGCGTGTCGAGCCCTGTTCCTGCCGGGTGCGGACGAGCGTAATGTCGCGGCCGACGTACTTGCGCAGCAGCTTGTCCGGCTCGAGCAGGTCGTACTCGTAGTTCTGCTCCAGCACGCTGACGCGCGACGGTTCGGTCAGCGATCGGAAGTGTACCGTCGCGGGATTCACCGTCGCGGCGATGTCCATGAAGTGGAGATCCGACGTCCCGCGCGCGAGCTGGAGCTGGCGGACGTCGCGCACGAGCGCGATGTTCGAGTTGTAGACCGTGAGCGACAATTCGGTCTGGTCGTCGAGCGTGGTTGTGAGCGGCTGGTCGGACTGCGGCGCCGCGTCGACTGCCGCGCGGTCAAGGCCGGACGCCGCGACCACGAGCATCACCAGCCCGATCGTCGCGGGCACCCAGAATCGGACGGACATGGGCAGACTCCTTCGCAAGGCAAAAGGCAAAAGTCAAAACTCAGAACTGAAAACGAAAGTCACAACTCAGAACGCAAAGAACCGCGTCTGGACTTAGAACGAGCGTGCGGCGGGAGCTTGCAGAAGGGGAGCTGACAGTCTTGTCAGGTTAAGTCTTTAAGGTCGGGTTTTGCGTTTTGCGTTCTGAGTTTTGCCTTTTGCCTTCCGGCGCGTCGTCGTCCCGATGGACGCTGTCCATCGAGAACGCCGGCAGGCAGATGGCGACGTATTCGGCGCCGCCGGGCTCCGGGCTGCTGTAGCGAATCCACTCGCCGGGATGGGCGACGATCGCCTGGCCCGCGCGAACCTCGAGCACGTCGTGCTCTGATTCGACGCGCAGGCAGCCGCGCAGCACGACGGTGATCTCTTCGAACTCCGGGCGCTGGCCGGGCTCGACCCAGCCTTCCGGCGACACCATCCGCGCGACGCTGACGGCCGCGTGACCCGAGTTCACGCGGCCGACGTATTCCTCGATCCGTTTCGGCTTGTTGCCGGCCGCGGCAACGACCGCGGGCGCCGGGATCAACGTGGGCATCGCGCCTAGTTTACTTGCACGGCGCGCGCACGCGATCGATGGCGGCGAGCGCGGCCGCACGGGAGGCCGCCCGCGTGGCGCCGATCGCCGCCGCCAGCGGGTCGGCCGCGGTCGCGAGCTCGGGGCAGTCTTTCCGCGAATCGAAGAAGTGACCGCGGCCGGAGTCCATCCGTGCGAACCCGTCGAAGAGCCGCGTCACCGACTCGTCGACGTGCCGTCCCGCCGGATGCAGGCGGAGATAAGTGCCATCGAGAGCGTCGAACCGGCGGACGACGCACGGCACGAAGCCTTCGCATTCGCCGGACAGCCCGTGTGTGGCCGCGAACCAGGCGATGTCGTCGGCCGCGGACGTGTCGCGATGACGGGCATGCAGATCGAGTACAGCCTGCTGCCGCACCTGCCAGCGGCCGGCCAGCTCGTGAGAATAGACGACGGCGTCATGCGTCTTGAGCCAGGCGGCGTAGGGCTCGGCGCGGCTCTGCGTTCGCGGCACGGCCGCAGCCACCGTGTCGAGCGCGCTCAGCCAGAGGAGCGCGAACCGGCCGCCGGATTCCGGCTCTTTCAGCGAACTGAGCGTCCGCTCCACCAGATCCAGCAGTTCGCGGCGCGCCGTGAAGCTGTCGCCGGCGCGTGCCAGCCGATCCTTCACCACCGCTTCGATCGCCTCGATTCGCCCGTCTGGCGTGAATCGGCGCGTCAACCGCGCCGGCAGCCAGCCGTCAGGTCCTCCCGTCGTGCGGACGCGTACCCAGGCGGCGGACGGGCCGCCCGTATCGAGTTGAATGAGCTCGGTGCCCAGCGGCACGGCCGTGACCACGGCCGCCGCCTCGTCGGCCGCGGCGCGAAGCCGGACGTTCGACACGACGGTGAGCCGGTTGGCCTCCTGTGCCGTTGCGGACGACGCTGGAAAGGAAAGAAACATCCCCAAAGTAAGTGCGATCGGAACGCGACGCATGGCCGGACCCTCGATCTGCCCGAAGGAAACGCCCCCTGTTTCGTTTGACACCGGTTCCCGGCGCACGGATGGCCTCAAGCGGCCGCGCAGGCGGCATACGATGAAGCCATGGACGCCCAGCCGCCCGCCCGCTTAACCGTTGCGCGCACGTCGCCCGACGACGTCGGTCAGCGCCAGGTCATCGTCTCGGTGGACGACGGGCCGCGCGCGCAGCTCATGTACGGCGAATCGATCGGCTGGGACGTGACACCGGGCCGTCACGTGCTCAAGGCGCACAACACCCTGGTGCGGAAGACGATCGAGTTCGAGGCCGGACCGGGGGAGCCGATCCGGTTCGCCGTGGCCAATCGCGCGAGCAAATGGATGTTCGGCTTTCTCGTCGTCATGGGCGTGGCGCCACTGTACCTGACCGTCGAGCGCGTCGATCAGCCTTGAATCAGCCGCTCGCGGATCTCCGGCGGCGGAACCTCGCAGGCATTCGATGGACCAGCCAGCCGATGGCGAGCCGCGGCGACCGCGCGATACGCGAGATCGCGGATGGGGCGCGGCACGATGAGGAACATCCCGGCCAGCGACCACGGAAATCGGAGCCGGCGCGCGATTCGCAGACTCGCGGTCGATCGCAGATAGACGCGGCCATCCTCGATCAGGACCATGCTGCGCGCCGTCTCACGCGCGACGCCGTGCTCGGCCAGCAGTTTCGCGCCGGCGGGGGACTGCGACGCGCCGAAGCGGAAATAGGCGTGAGGGTCGCGCCTGGCGATGAACTTGACGCTGCCTTCGCAGAAGGCGCACGTGCCGTCGAAGAGAACGACCGCGGGGGCCATGGCTGGATGGTGGCACGACACAAGGCAGAAGGCAAAAATCAGAACGACAAAGGAAAAACGCAACGACATCGAAAAACGACAACGCGAGAAAGAAGGCCCGAGACTACAATTGGCTTCGGCTCCCGCTCAATATGGCTGTATTGAATCGAGGTCCCCGATGGTGAAGATCCCGCAGCCCAACCCAGGTGCCAGCGCTCGTCGTGGCGCAACGCGCGCGACGGTCAAGAGACTGGCCGCTATCGCCGCCCTGACGGCGTCGCTGACGGTTGTGACGACGACGGCGGCTGAGGCGACGTCCATTACGTCCATTACCTGCGGGTTCGGCACGAACGACAGCCAGGGCTGCGCCGGCTCGCCCACCAGTCGCTTGTTCAACTTCGGGCCCTACGCGCTGCAGCTCGACTTTGGCGCCTTCGGCGGCGGGGTCATCGGTGGCTTCGACGTGACCTTCGATGACGTCCTGACGAATCAGTCAAACCTGCAGGGTCTGCTCCCTCCGGGGGCGGTCTGCATCCCGATCGCCGGTCTCGGGTCCGGCGACAACTGCGTCGTCTTCTCGATCATCGGCCCAATCCCGGCCCAGGGTGTGAACTTCACGGGCGACTACCGCATCGACATCACGTGGCTGGCGCCGACCGACGACGATTTTCCCGACGGTCCGGGCGGGCAGGTGCGGCTGCTGCACGACAGCAGTCTCGTCCCAGGGAATTTCTTTGGCGCGGACATCACCATTCCGGGGAGCTATTTCGCCAAGATCTGTGGCGATCTATTCGAGTGCGATCCCGGCATCGGCGGACGTGACAACAACTTCCAGAACTTCGTCGTCGTGCAGGTTGCGGTGCCTGAGCCCGCGACGATCGTGCTCGTGGCGAGCGGAATTGGAAGTGTCTGGTATCAGCGGCGCCGCCGCCGCGGTGGCGACGCGTCTGCTCGGTAGGTAAAGGATCAGCCGGCTTTCGCCCAGCGCTCGCACTCTGCGTAGACCGCGGCGAGATCCGATCGCTTCAACACGCCCTGGCTGCCCTCCTCGCCGCGGATCTCGTTCATGATCCGCAGCGCCTGGGCGTATTCCCGGCGGGCCTCGGCGTCCTGGGCGGCCCGCAGCAGTTCTCCGCGCAAGTAATGTCCCTTTGCCTGCGACAGCCGAAACCCGAGCGTGTCGGCTTTCGCGAGCGCCCGATCGACCTCCTGACTTGCAGCGGGACGGTCACCGAGCTTGAGCAGCGTCTCGGCGCGGAGGATTGAGCACTCGACCGCGAGCGAACGGAGGCCGGCCTTGTCGGCGTCTTGCGCGAGCGTCGCCAGCCGCGCGGCCAGCGCCTTGGTGGGCTGCACGGCGAGCGCTGCCCTCGCGACACTGGTCTGCGCGAGCAGCGCGAGGCTGCGGTCAGGCGCCTTGGCCGAGGCGAGCGCGGCCTGGTCGGCCAGCGCGGCCGCGCCTTTGACGTCGCCCGCGAAGTACAAGCGCTCGGCCTGAAACGTCAGCGTCTGCGCGATCAGGTTCGCATTCTGGAGTTCACGCGCGAGCGCCAGCGCTTCGTCGAGCCGCTGGCTGGCATCGTTGAGCCGGCCGGCGAGGCTGAGGCTGTAGCCGGCGCCGCTCAGGAGCTCGGCGAGCCACACGTCGCGCTGCTTCACGTCCCGGTAGGCCTGAAGCGCCTCGTCTTTTGATTTCGCCGCGGCGCCGTACCGGCCCTGCGCGTCGAAAATCGTGCCGATGCCGTAGGACTCGATCGCCACGCCACGCTTGTCGCCGGCGCCCCGCCGCAGCTCGAGAGCGCGATGGTAGCGGGGCAGCGCCTGGTCGTAGCGTCCCATCTTTGCCAGCGTCTCGCCGAGATTGTGGAGCGTGTCGGCGAGGTCGCCGGGGACGTTCGCCTTCTCGCGGATTTCGAGCGCCCGCTCGAAGTTCGTCTGCGCATCCGGGAGGTCGCCTTTGGCGAGGTAGACGTTGCCGATATTGTTCAACACGAGCGCTTCGCCGGGTCGATTGCCCGTGTCGCGCCGCAGTTGCAGCGCTTCGCGCAGCAGCGGCAGTGCGTCGTCGGGCCGGCCCAGCGTCTCGTTGTAGAGCGACGCCAGGCTGATGAGGCTGATGCTCATACCGGACTTGTTGCCGATCTCGCGCTGCAGTTTCAGCGCTTCGCGGAAGCTCGCCTCGGCTTCGCGCGGCTTGCCGAGCCGGTCCTGGATCTGTCCGATCTCGCCCAGGCTGCTCGCCATTCCCCGTTTGTCGTTCAACGGCCGCTTCAGCGCGAGCGACTGCTCGAAGTGCCGCAGCGCTTCTTCTGGACGATCGATCCGCTTGTAGGCCACGCCGATGGCCTGAAGGACGTTGGCGCGCGCCTCGTTGTTGTTCAGCTGGATCGCCAGCGTCAGCGCCCCGTTGAGGTGCGCCAGCGACTCCTGCGGGTATCCGCGGCGAATCTCGATCCGGCCCATCGCCAGGAGACCCTGGACGAACTTCGGGTCGAGCTCGATCACCTTCGAGAAGTGTTCGCGCGCCTTGTCGAAGTTGCCACTCTGCTCGTACAGCGTGCCCAGATCGAATTGCCCGACGGCGCTGTTCGGCGAGGCCTTGACGAGGTTTTCGTACGCCTCGATCGCCTTGTCGGTGTCATTGGCGATCTGGTAGTGATTCGCGGCGATCAGGTATTTCTCCTGCGAAGGCAGCGCGTCGGCGAGGCTCATGGCGCGCCGGGAGGCCTGCATCGCTTCGTCGTCGTAGCCAAGCGACGAGTACGCGCGGCCGAGGGCCGAGTAGGCGAGCGCGAAGTTGCCGTCCTGTTTTGTCGCGGCCTCGAAGCGTTTGCGCGCCTCCTGGAACGTGCCCTGCTGGGTGAGCTGCATTCCCTCGGTGTAGAGCCGCATCGCCTCGAACGAGCTCGTTGACGGCTTCCACGCGGTGGCCTTGAGCTCGGCGAGGATGTCCGGCGTGCCCCGCGCCAGCTCCTGGCGGACCGATTCGGCCAGCGTGGACATCGCGGTGAGGAAGCTGGCCTCGTTGGGCGCCGTGGCCGTGAGCGGCACGGACACGTTGCGATCGAGGTCCTGCAACGTCGCATCGATACGAATCGCGTTGCCGAAGCGCGAGATCTGCCCCCAGAGCACGCGCCGGGCGTTGGTGAAATCGGCGACGCGCGTGAGCTCGGCCGGCGCCAGCGTCACATTCGAGGAGATCTGGAGATCCTTCAGCACCTGCAGCAGTCGATCGGCCGGCACGGTCCGCACGCGCGAAGACTGGCCGAGCTCGCTGCCCAGCACCTGGCTGAGGCTCATCCCGATGGAGTCGAGCGTCGGATCGGCCGAGGCGTTGCGGAACGGCAGAATCGCGAGTGACACGACCGGTCCGGCCGGTGCCGCGGGGCCCGGCCGCCCGAACAGCGCCCCTCGCCACGCCCAGGCGGCGCCGGCGAGCGCGGCCACCACGACGGCGGCCGCCACCCATCCGATCCAGGCGCGCGATCGCACGGGCGCCTCCACCACCACCGGCATCGAGGCGGAGCTCGAGACGATTGGCGTGTGCGCCGTCGACGAATCGCCCGCGCCCAGATCGAGCAGCAGCTCGCCGATGTGTTGATACCGCGCCGCCGGATTCGGTTGCAGGCACTTCGTGACGATGGCCTCGAGCGGCGCCGGCAGCGTCGGGTCCACGCTGCGAATCGGCGCCGGCGGGTCCTTGATCCGCGCCATCAACTCGGCGACCGCCGTCGAGCTGTTCCCCTGCCGCCGGCCGAGCAGCAGGTCGTTCAAGATCAGTCCGAGCGAGTAGATGTCGGCGCGGTGATCGACCGGGACGCCGCTGGCCTGTTCCGGCGCCATGTACTCAATCGTGCCGACGATGGCGCCGCCGGCCGTCATGCTCGGACCGGTCACGCCCGAGGTCGAGCGCGCAATGCCGAAGTCCATGATCAGCGCGTTGCCCTCGGCCTCGATCATGATGTTGGCCGGTTTCAGATCGCGATGGACGACGCCCGCCTCATGCGCCGCGCCGAGGCCCGACGCGATCTGGCGCACGATGCTGACCGTGCGCTCGACCGGCATCCGCCCTTCTTTCTTGAGCACGGAGGCGAGGTTGGCCCCCTGGATGTACGGCATCGTGATGTACGTGATGCCGTCGATTTCACCGAGATCGTGGATGCGGACGACGTGCTTGTGCGTGACCTGGCGGGCAAGGAGCAGCTCGCGCTTGAACCGCCGCTCGAGGGTCTGCGCCGCGTCCTCGTCCTCGGTGTCCGGCGGCCGGATCACTTTCACGGCGACGGCGACCTCGAGCACCTTGTCCCAGGCTTGATAGACCGCACCCATGCCGCCGATGCCGAGCAGCCGGATGATGTGGTAGCGGGATCCGAAATCGTGGCCAATGATGAGTGGCCCACCGCCCCGGGGTGGGGGCCGGACGGCGCCGGCCGTCCCCGTCGGCGCGTCCGGGGCTGAGGCGCGAAGGCGCCCGGTGCCGGTCGGCAGCTCCGACGTGAGGCCGCCGATCGCCGCGGCGCCGGTCGGCAATTCCGACGCGACGGCACCTAGCCCGGCGGCGGCCGTCGGCGCTTCAGCATTGGCGGCCGTGCCGTGTCCGGTCGGGGCTTCGGCGTCCGCTGCCTGCGCGCCGTCTGGCGGCAGCAGCGAGCCCGTCGGCGCATCGGACGCCGCCGCGAGCGGCAAGCCGCAGGCGCTGCAACGTCCGCGAATGGCCGGAGCGCTGCTGCCGCAGCGAGGACACGCCATGAGAAAAACCCCACCGGATTATGGCCCGAATAGAGGGTCGGCACAAACCGTGACAGACTACGATCCGGCGCGTGCCAGCGCGTCTCGTCGAGGAGAGTGCAATGCGAAGTGTTGGAACTGGAATCGCGTGGGTACGGCTCATGGCCGTGGCTGCGGCGGTTTCTCTTGTGGTGGCGTGCGGATCGAATCCGGCGGCGCCAACGGTGTCGTTTTCCACCACCGATCTGCGGGTGGGCACGGGAGCGGAAGCGATGACCGGCAGGTCCCTGACCGTCAACTACACCGGCTGGCTCTACTCGGCCAATGCACCGGACAACAAGGGCAGCCAATTCGACTCGTCCGTCGGCCGGCAGCCGTTCCCGTTCGTGCTCGGCGCCGGCGGCGTCATTGCCGGCTGGGATCGCGGCGTGGTCGGGATGCGCGTCGGCGGGCTTCGCCGGCTGGTGATTCCGCCCGAGCTCGGCTACGGCAGCCAGGCGAACGGGCCGATCCCCGCCAACTCCCCGCTCGTCTTCGAAGTCGAGCTCCTGTCAGTCCAATGAATGCCGGCCGGCTGACCGTGATCTGCGCCATCTCGACGGCCCCGATCGTGGCAGCCGGCGTCCAGATTCGAGAGGAGTGACGCCATGCCGCTCTTCGATTTCGTGTGTCGTCAGTGTGATCACCATTTCGAGGCGCTCGTCCGCGCGGGGCAGCCGCCGGCGTGTCCCGCCTGTCAGAGCGTCGACCTGGAAAAGCAGCCGTCGATGTTTGCCGTCAGCACGCCAGAGCGGCGCCAGGCGTCAGCCGCGGCCTCCCGGAACAAGCAGCGCGAGGTCGCCGGCCGTGATGCCGCGGCGCTCCATGCGGAGAGCGAGAAGCACAGACTCGAGGATCACTGACCAGGCATGCCTTCGCGCGGCGTCATGCCTTTTCAAGGATCTCAATGATGCCGAGAGCCGCGCGGCGGGCCGGCTTCATGAGCGGCAGGTTCGAAAACTTGATCAACAAGACCACGATCTTCAGGCTGCGATCGAGCAGCTCGCGGGAGCGTGCCTGGCCGGGCGAACCGTCGTAAATCCAGAAGAGGATGAGTCCCATCTGGTAGAACCAGAGGATCTTCGCCAGGTGCGGCGCCAGATCGCGCGGGACCATCGTCCGGGTCTCGGTCAGCGCGCGCTCGAACTGGGTGATGTCGAACTCGCGAATCGGGCGCGATGGCTCGCCGAAGGGGGAGAGCGGGTTGGCCGGGTTGGCGGCGTGCGACATCAGCGCGCCGAGGAAGCCGCGGTTGGCCTGGAAGTACGCGAACTTCGCTTCGATGAGCGCCCGCAGCCGCGGACCGAGCTTGCGCTCGGCGTGCGCCGCCCGCAGATGCGCCGGCAGCTCGTCCATCGCGCGCTGGTAGAACGCGAGCACGATCGCGTCCTTGGAGTCGAAGTAGTAGTACGCGAGTCCTGACGCGACCCCCGCGCGCGCGGCGATCTCGCGCATCGTCGCCTCGGCGAAGCCGCGCTCGCGAAAGAGCGTCAGCGCGGCTTCGAGGATCCGCTCACGGGTCTCTTGGCTGGCCATGTCGCTGGTTCACCTCGGGTGTCAGTCCAAGCTGACAGGAAATCGCGCCCCGATACGACGAGAGGGTCGCGAAGAGCGTGCGCGCCGTGCCGATCCACATCGGGCTCGCCAGCCGGTACGCCAGGTGCCGGTAGCCGGCGAGGGCCCAGAGCGCCATGATCCAGGCGGCATCGCCCTCCCACCGCTCGCCCGTGTCGGCGACGATCACGAGATCGTCGCCGGCATCGGGCCTGGGATGACATTCGATCGGGATCAGCTGCGGCTGCCGATCGATCCAGCGCCGGACGGCACAGCACAGGCCGCAGCGCGCATCATAGAGGACGACGAGCCGGGTCACCGGCCCGGCTCCGTCGCTTTCCAGAACGCCGTCGGCGCGACCGGCGGCGGGGCGTCCGACAACCGCTCGAGCGCCCGGCGTCGGAAGCGGCTGAACAGGAACAGGTTCATGAAATGCATCAGGCCGAGGACGAAGAGCACGGTGCCGATCTTGTCGCTGAGCAGCTCGATCGCGCGGCGGATGGTCGGGACCGATTCGTGGGTCCGCAGCGTCATGACAATCCACCCGAGGTTGATGAGATAGAAGCCGACGACGAGCAGGTGGTTGACTGAGTCGGCGAGTCCCTCCTGCCCGTGGAACGCGTCGACGAGGAAGGCCCGGCCGTTCTTGTGGAGGGTGCGGGCCACCCAGATGGTGATCGGGAGCGCGAGCAGGAAATAGGCGGCGTAGGTTTCCTCGACGTAGGACGGGAGCTCGACGGGCATCGCAGGCCTCCTGGTTTGAACGTGTTCAGCAATAATTGAACACGTTCAAACCATCCTGCGCCCCGCGCACGGCGAAGTCAAGCGACATTCTTGAACGCGTTCAAATCGAATCTGGTCAACTTGCCTCTAAACTTGCTCATAGTGTATAAATCAATGCGATATGACCACCGATGACTACCGCCGCGCCTTCGACGCGGCCAAGCGCGAGTTCGAAGCGCTCGGCGACCAGCGCCGCGAGATCGACCGCCGGCTGACCCAGCTCGCCCAGACGATGGCCAGCCTGGGCCGGCTGTGCGGCTACGTGCCGACCGTGAGCTGGGGCCTGACCGACGGGTGCCGCATGATTCTGATGGCGAGCGGCCGGCCGATGGTGCCGACCGAGATCCGCGACGCGCTCGTCTCCTGCGGATTCGACCTGTCGAAGTACGTGAACGATCTCGCCGCGATTCACACCGTCTTGAAACGCCTGAACGAGACCGGCGAGCTGCGCTTCATCGCGCAGGAATCCGGCAAGCACGCCTACGTCTACTCGGCGGCGCGGAGCTGGCCGGTCTTCGGCGGGCTGACCGGGGGCCGGCCCGTCACGCCGGTCGTGCTGACCGCCGAACGGCCGGCGCCGGCGGCGACACCCACGCCAGCCTCAGGGGCGGGCGCGACGGGTCCGGCGTCGCGGCCCGCGACACCGCGACCGGCGGCACCCCGGTCCCTCAGGCGAAGGAAATCACGATGACCCTCGAGGACCGCCGTCGGTTCTATGCCGAAGAGATCGAGATGCTGGCCAACGTGCGGACGCCGGCGCTGGTCGAGGCGCTGGCGACCGTGCCGCGCGAGGCGTTCCTCTCGCCCGGCCCGTGGGTCATCCGCAGCGAGGCCGATTTCGGCGCGCCCGCGCGCGCGACCCCGGACGCCGATCCGCGCCACGTGTACCACAACGTCGCGGTTGGCATCGATCCCACACGGCAGCTCTTCAATGGCGCGCCCAGCCTCCTGGCGATGACGATCGACAACCTCATGGTCCGCCCCGGGGACCGCGTGCTCCACCTCGGCACGGGTCTCGGCTACTACACGGCCCTCCTGGCGCACTGCACGGGACCGTCGGGGCGCGTGCTCGGCGTCGAAGTCGACGCCGGTCTCGCCACAAAGGCGCGTGAGAATCTCGGGACTCGGTCCTGGGTCGAAATCCGGCACGGCGACGGCCTCGCTCCGATCGCCGAACCGTTCGACGCCATCCTGATCAACGCCGGCGTCACGCACCCGCTCGACGCCTGGCTCGACGCGCTCGCGCCGGCCGGCCGCCTGATCCTGCCGCTCACTGCGGGCAGTCCGCAGATGGGCCCCATCACCAAGGGCGGCATGCTGCGGATCGTCGAGGATCGCGGGCAATTCAGCGTGCGGATGATCGGCTTCGTCGCCATCTACGGCGCGATCGGACTGCGCGACGACAGCATGAATGCATTGCTCGGACAGGCGCTGATGCGCAGTCCGATGATCCCGGCGACGCGGCTCCGGCGCGATCCGCACGAGCGGGAGGCCGCGTGCTGGCTGCACGGGGCCACGTGGTGTTTTTCGACGCAGTCGTAGGGCGCGGGCTCCGGCCCGCGCCTCGATCCAAAAACACGGAGGGCACCGAGGGCGCGGAGGTCACGGGATCAGAGGGTTAACCCTTGTTGATCCGTGATCTCCGTGTAATCAGTGTGCTCCGTGTTACGGACCGAACGTGTTACGGACCGAACGTGACCAGCCTCACCGGCCAGCGCCTTCATCCAAAACCCGGAGGCCACGGACGGCGCGCTCCGCCAGTGCCTCCCCCGCGATGCGCCCCGTGCACCACGCCCATTGAAAGTTGAATCCGCCGATCCGTCCATCCACGTCGAGGATCTCACCGACCAGGAACAGCCCCGTGCACCGCCGCGATTCCATCGTCGCGCTGTCGACTTCGGTGAGCGGGATGCCGCCCGCCGTGACCTCCGCGTAGTTGTAGCCGCGCGAATCGCCCACCGGCAGCGGCCACTCGAGGAGCGCGCGCGTGAGCCGGTGCCGGGTGTCGCGCGTCATCGCGGCCAGCGTGCCCGTGGCGTCGAGGCGCAGATGAGCGAGGACCGCGGACGCGATCGAGGCGGGAACCCGATCCGCGACGGCGCCCTGAAGCGTCAACCGCGGCCGCGATCCGGCAAGGGCGAGGAACGCCGCGTCCAGCGACTCGAACCAATCGTCCGGGCAGAAACTGACGGAGAGCGAGACCGCGCGCCGCTCGAGCCGGGCGCGCAGCCAGTGCCGTGACGCGTCGAGCGCCGCCGGACCGCTGACGCCGAAGTGCGTCCAGAGGAGCGATCCGGTCACCCGCGTCGTCACCCTGCCGTCCACGCGCACATCGATTCGCACCGGCAGCGCGACGCCCGACACGCCTGCATGGATCGCGCCCTCGCCGTTCGGGTCGAGCACAAGCGGCGCGAGCGCCGGTGTCGTCGGCACGATCGAATGACCGAGCCCGACGGCGGCCTGGTAGCCCCACCCGTCACTGCCGGTCTTCGGCAACGACAGCCCGCCGGTGGCCAGCACGACGGCGCGCGCGTGGAGCGGGCCGGCGGCGGTCGTGATACGAAAGTGACCGCCTTCACGTCCGATCTCGCTGACGCGATGGGCCGGCCGGGGTGAGACGCCGCGGCGGGCCGCTTCGGCCAGCAGCGCGTCGAGGACGTCGCGCGACCGATGGCTGTCTGGAAACAGCTTGCCGAGCGGTTCCTCATGGAGCGGGAGGCCGAGCTCCTGGAAGAACTCGATCGTGTCCGGAACCGGGAGGCGACGCAGGACGCGCCGGATGATCGCGGGCCGGCCGCCGTTGAAATCCGACTCGGTCACGACCGTGTTCGTGACGTTGCATCGCGAGCCGCCGCTCACGAGGATCTTGGCGCCCGGCGCCCTGGCGCCGTCAACGAGGACGATCCGCGCCGCCGGATTCAGGCGCCGCGCGAAGATCGCCGTGGCGAGGCCCGCCGCGCCGGCCCCGACGATGACGGCGTCTTCGGGCCCGCTCACTCGCGGTAGTTGCCGAACTGCAGCTCGACGCCGAAATCCTGCGTCTTGAGCAACCGGATCGCGTCCTGAAGCTCGTCCCGAGAGGGGGCGGAGACCCGCAGCTGATCGCTCTGGATCGCGGCCTGGACCTTCTTCAGCTTCTGGTCCTTGAGGTATTTCACGATGGACTTGGCGTTGTCTGTCGGGATGCCCTGCTGCAGGGTCACCGTGCGCCGGACCAGGCCGCCCGCGAACGGCTCTGGGTCAGAGAGCTTGAGGTTCTTGACCGGCACGCCGCGGCGGACCATCCGCGTCTGAAGCACGTCCCAGACGGCGTCCATCTTGAAATTGTCGTCAGCGATGATTTCAATCAGGTTCTCGGCCCGCTTGAACTCGATGGTGGACTTCGAACCCTTGAAATCGTAGCGCTGGGCCAGCTCTTTCTTGGCCTGGTTGACGGCGTTGTCGACTTCCTGCACGTCCACCGTGGACGTCACGTCGAATGAGGGCATGGGGGGATCTTAGCTTTGAAAGGTTCGCCTTGCGGGGGACTAATGGCCCCCCGGTTCAGGAATAGTGGCACCACGGTTCCTACCAGCGATCGCGCGCGGGCCGTCAATGCGATGGGCGCCCGAGGTGCGCATCTTGCTTCTGTCCCACCCGGCACCGATACAGAACGTAGACAATTCGATGGAGGACACAATGCGGAAACTGATACTTCCAATGCTGGCCACGCTTGCTTTGGCCTCGCCGGCACTGGCAGTGCCAATCACCTACGGAGCCGTGCTGATCGGCGCCAATGAGGTTCCGGCGGTCAATACGCCCGGTTTCGGGAACGCGCTCGTGACACTAGACTTGGAGGCGCATACCATGGCGGTCAGCGCGTCCTTTCAGGACCTGATCGGCTTCACGAGTGCCTCTCACATCCATTGCTGCCAGCCCAACGGCACTAATGCCGGTGTGGCAACGCAAACCCCGTCATTTGTCGGATTCCCGCTTGGAGTCCAGTCCGGGGTGTTCGCGAATGTCTACAACACCTCGCTCGCCAGTACTTGGAACCCGGCGTTCATCACCGCCAACGGCGGTTCGGTGGCGCAGGCTGAAGCCGTCTTTTTTGCGGGAGTGGCGGCGGGCATGGCGTATTACAACATCCACACGGCGGCTCCGTTGGGGTTCCCGGGCGGCGAGATTCGCGGCCAGTTGGCGCCGGTCCCGGAACCGGCCACGCTGGCCCTCCTGGGTCTCGGGCTGAGTGGCGTTGCCGCGATGCGGCGGCGTTCGAAGCGTTCATAGTTCGTGTAACGATCTGGTAAACAATGGGGCGGAAGGCTCGAGCCTTCCGCCCCATTCTTTTTGCCGGAGTCCCCATCCCGTGTCCTACATCGTCCACGTTGGCTATGTGCTGACGTTGTGCGCCCTTCTGGCTCGCGACGTGTTGTGGTTGCGAGTGCTGCTCGCGGCGGCCCAGACCCTGGTGGCGTCCTACGCCTGGAGCATCGGCGTGCTGACCATCGCCGGCTGGAACGCGGTGTTCTTCGTGATCAATGTGACCTGGGTCGTGCTGATCGTGCGCGAGCGGCGCGCCGTCGAACTGCCCGCTGATCTCGTGCCGCTGCACGCCCGGCACTTCGCCGCGCTCTCGCCTGGAGAGTTTCTGCGCTGGTGGCGGTTGGGCCACCGGCAGCACATTCGCGACGCGCGGCTGGCATCGATCGGCGAGCAACCGCAGTCGCTCTTCTTTCTCCTTGGCGGCAAGGCGCGCGTGGCGCGGGGCCCGGCGCACGTCACCGATCTCGCACCGGGCTGCTTCATCGCTGAAATGAGCCTGCTGACGGGGGAACCCGCCAACGCCGACGTCCACGCGGTGGGCGAGGTCCAGGTCATGAGCTGGCCGGTGGCGGACCTGCGGGCGGTCCGCGAGCGCAATCCCGCCCTCTGGAGCAAGATCCAGTCGGCGATCGGTCACGATCTCGTCGAGAAGATCAGACGGGGGGAATCGATGCCCGCCGGGCCGCCGGTTGCGCGTGACTCGCCGTCGGCGCCGCCTCGCACCGCCGATATAGATGGAATCCCCCAGCCGCCCCGATGAGCTCGATCTCGGGATGTATGACATCCGCCGACGTCAGGAAGTAATCGTTCGGCCGGCTCTCGGCGAGAAAGGCCGCGATGTCGGTCGCGTAATGCGGTTCGGCGCCGACCAGGCTGCGCGTGACGAACGCGCCGGCGTTGTCGAGACGATCGCGGAACAGCCGTTGTCCAGCCAGGCGCGTGCGATACGAAAGCATCACCGCCTGATCCGTCCGGGTCAGGTCGCGGTACTGGTAGGAGTACCAGATCAGCTTGGTCTCGGCGACCGCGAACATCAGGATCGCCACCGCCGCGAGCGCCCGCCGGCGCCACGCCGCAGATTCGGACGCGCGTGAGATGGCCTGCGCCAGCAGCAGCGCGACCAGGACCGCGAACAGCGGATAGAACGAGGTGAGGTACCACGGCAGCTTCGTCTGCATCAGCGTCGGCAGAAGCAACGTCGCGATTCCCCACGCGCCGAGCAGGACCGCGAGCCCGTGGCGGCGCCACCGCTCGAGGATCGCAAGCGCGCGTCCCGGCGGCAGCGCGACCGGGAAAAGCAGGGCCGCCGCGACGGCCGCGGCGATCCAGTCGTACTGATGCTTCTGCAGGATGTTCAGATAGAAGAGCGGACCGTGCTGGTGGCCTTCGATGGTCGTGGCGCTGCGGGCGACGAAATCGTACCAGAACAGCCGGCTCAGGAACTCCCACTGGTCGAGCTGATAGCGCGCGACGACCCAGGCGCCGACCGGCACGGCAAACAGCAAGGCGGCCACGGCGCCCGGCGCGGCCCATGCGCGGACGCGCGTCCAGCCGCCGGCGATCGTCACCAGTGCGACGATGCTGAGCGGCATGAGCACGCCCATGCCGCGCAGCAGAAACACCGCGGCCGCGATCGGACCGATCCACACGAGGTACTTCGCGCTCGCAGTCACGGCGGCCCACAGCGCGACGACGGCGAGCAGCAGGAGCAGCGTGAAGAGTGCGTCAGTATTCGCGCTGCGCCCGGCGTGCTCGTGGATGTAGGCAAAGCAGGTCGCCAGGACGACGCCGGAGACGAGGCTGACGGTGCGGTTCCAGGCGCGGCGCGTCCACAACATCAGGACGACGACCGAGAGCCACGCCGCCGTCGTGGACACGAGGCGGAGGGCGACGAGGTTGTGTCCGAACGTTTTGAACGCGAGCGCGATCAGCCACACGTTCAGCGGCGGCTTGGTGTTGTAGTAATCGAGCGCGCCCTGGAAGGTGGTGCCGATCCAATTGGTGCGCGGGACCAGCTCGGCCGCGGTGATCGCGTACAACGCCTCGTCCCACTCGCCCACGACCTCGGCGCCGATCCGGAACCAGACGTTGAACGCAGCGATCGCCAGCACCGCCGCGAACAGGACGGCGTAGTGACGATCGACCACGGCTGCGCCTGGACGAAACAGGCGCGAACCGGCGACGCTGGGCGGCGCAGGCCGCTCGGATTTCACAGGCCCGGCAAGTATACCGCAGCTGAGTATGCACCGGACACCGGAGCACCGTGCACGGTGCCTTGGTGCCTATCTCTTGATGAACGTGCCCTGTCGGAGCTCGGCGAACGCCTGGCGCAGTTCGCTTTCGGTGTTCATGACGATCGGTCCGTGCCACGCGACCGGTTCTTCGAGCGGAGTGCCCGAGACGAGCAGAAAGCGCAGGCCCGCGTCGCCGGCTTGAACCGTGATCTCGTCGCCGCGATCGAAGAGGACGAGCGATCGATCGCCCGCCTGTTGGCGAACCGGGTGATCGTCCAGCTCGCCGGTCGTGTCGGTGAGGACGCCCTGCGGGGCGGACGCGTCGCGGAACGCGCCCGCGCCATCGAATACATAGGCGAAGGCGTGGCGCGACGTCTCGACCGGCAGCGTCCGGCGGTGCCCGGCCGGGATCCACACGTCAAGATAGCGTGGGTCCGCGGCGATGCCGTCCACCGGTCCCTTCCGGCCCCAGAATTCGCCGCAGATCACCCGCACGCGCGTCCCGTCGTCGTCGGTGATCTCCGGGATGTCGGCGCCGGTCACGTCCTGATAGCGCGGCGCGGTCATCTTGAGGGCCGCCGGCAGGTTCGCCCAGAGCTGGAAGCCGTGCATGCGGCCGCGCGCATCGCCTTTCGGCATTTCCTGGTGGATGATGCCGCGGCCGGCCGTCATCCACTGGATGTCGCCGGCCCCGAGCGTGCCGCGATTGCCGAGGCTGTCGCCGTGCTCGACCTCGCCGGCCAGGACGTACGTGATGGTCTCGATGCCGCGATGGGGGTGCCACGGGAAGCCCGCGAGGTATTCCTGGGGCCGGTCGTTGCGAAAATCATCGAAGAGCAGAAACGGATCGAACTCTTCGGTCTCGCCGAAGCCGAACGCGCGGCGCAGTTTCACGCCGGCGCCTTCGGTCGTCGGCCGCGATTCGATGATGCGTTTGACAGCACGGATGGACATGGATCCAGTATAGGAAACCTGTCAACTCCGGCCGGGCTCAGCGCGGTCGGCGAACCACCCCCACGCTACAATCTGCCGCCATGCCCGATCCGGCCGACGCGTCCGAATCGTTGGCCCGTTCGGGGCCGGCGCTCGCGGAGCTCGAGGCGCTTGGACCGATCGACTGGGCCGCGTGGGCGCGCGCAGCCCGCGAGCTCGCCGGCCGCCTGCCGGCCGGCCCGGATCGCGACGGTCGCATCCACCAGTTGTACCTGCCAGTCCTGTTCTTCTGTTTGGCCTGGCTGAAGCGCAGTGCCGCGCGGCCGCTGATGGTGGGCGTGCAGGCGCCGCAGGGCAGCGGCAAGACGACGCTCGTGTCGCATCTGCTGGCGCTGTTGCCGGGGCTGGGTTTGAGCGGTACAGGCGTGTCGATCGACGACTTCTATCTGACGCGCGCCGAGCAGGTCGCGCTCGCGGCCGAACATGCCGGCAACCCGTACCTCGAGCACCGCGGGTATCCCGGCACGCACGACGTGCCGCTCGGCGCGACGATTCTCGCGGCGCTGCGCGCGCTCGGCGAGTCGGGCGGCGCACGAGAAGTGCGTGTCCCCGTCTACGACAAATCGGCACACGGCGGCCGCGGCGACCGGGCGCCGGAGAGCGCGTGGCGCCGGGTTCGCGCGCCGCTCGATCTCGTCTTCGTCGAGGGCTGGATGCTGGGCTACAGCCCGTTGCCCGAATCGGCGCTGACCGATTCGCGGCTCCTGGTTCCGAACCGGGCGCTGGCCGCCTATTCGGCGTGGCATCGCCTGCTCGACGTGCTCGTGATGCTGCGTGCGGCCGCGCCGCTCTCGATCGTGCAGTGGCGCGTCGACGCGGAAGCCGCGGCGGCCGCGGCGGGACGGCCGGGTCTGGATCCGGCAGCGATTGAGGATTACATCCGGCGGTTCCTGCCCGCGTATGCGATCTATGGTGGCGCGCCGCGCCATTTTCCGCGCGACCGCCAGCTGACGATCTGGCTCGACGCGTCGCGCCGGCCGGTGATGCTCCCGCGATCGTGAGTCCGTCGCGACGACGTCCGCGGGGATGGCGCAGTACGGTGATCTGAATGTGCTACGATTCGCGCCTTGTTCCGACGAACGGAGGGTCCCCAGCGTGTCGAATCTGAATCCTGCCGACGTGCCGGCAGCCGGAAGACAAGTCATTCTCGAAGAGTTCACTCAGGAATCCCCGGAACTCGCACCTCCCACTTCCACCGACAGGAAAACCGACCGTGAGGGCCTTCCTCCCGGCTACCGGATGCGCGCGGACGCGCACTATGTGGATCAACTGAGCTCACGACGAACGGATCGTCCTGCGGATGCGGCGCCTGCGGCCGCGCCGGCGCGCGATCGTCTCGAATCACGCGAGCGGCGCAGCGAGCGGCTGCTCGCGCAACTGACCGAGGATCTCGCGACGATTGCCTCGGCCGCGACGATGCTCACCACCGACGCGTCGCCGCTCGGGCGCCGCCTCAGCGCCGACCTCATCAAGGCGCAGACGGCGCGCGCGGCCTGGCTGGTCCGCGCCAACGCCATTCTCGACGGCGCGCACCGCCCGCACGTGCGCCCGCGCCCGCTTGGCGCGATTCTCGATCAGATTCGCGATCGCTTTGCGATCGAGTGCCGGCTGTCCGGCATCGCGCTGCAGATTCACACGACCGACTGGAACACGACCGTGCTCGTGGACGAAGACGCGCTCGTCGCCGGGATCTCCGGCGCCATCGTCGCGACCATCGGCTTGATCGGACAGGTCGAAGGCGCCGCCATCAAAGTGACGGCCGGCGCCGGCGGCGGCGAGCTGCGGACGATCGAGGTGACGCAGGATGACGTCGCGATCCCCGCGAGCGTCGGCAGCCGTTTTCTCGATGTCTCGTGGACCGACCGGCCCGGCGGCTGGCCGGCCGGGCTCGGCGCATGGACGGCTCGCGCCGTCGCGCAACAGCACGGCGGCGACGCCGTGTTCCTTTCGGCCGACCGCCGCGGCAGCACGGTACGGTTGAGTTTCAGCCGGTCGAACTAGGACATCGGGTGTCGTTTTCTCAGGGCTCACGAGAAAACGACACCCGATGTCTTGTTCTTATTGCGTTCGAAGCGAGACCAGCGGATCCACCTGCGCCGCTCGCCGGGCCGGCACATACGTCGCGATCAACGTTACGGCGGTCAGCACGCTGAGGGTGATTCCGTACGCCGCAGGATCCAGCGGCGAGACGCCGAACAGTAGATCGGTCAGGAGCTGACTCAGCGCGACGGCGCCGGCGAGACCGATCGCGCCGCCGATCGCGACTACGCGCCAGGCCTGCCCGAGCATCAGACGCACGACGGTCGGGCCGTCGGCGCCGAGCGCCATGCGAATGCCGATTTCCCGCGATCGGCTCGCGACCGCGTACGCCGTGACGCCGTACAAGCCGATGGCCGCGAGCAGCAGGGCGACCACGCCGAGCGATCCGGCGATCGAGGCCGCGAGCCGCTGCGGCAGCAGGCCGAAACTCGCGTACTCGCGGAACGGCGTCATCGTCACCAGCGGCAGATTCCGGTCGAACGCTTTGAGCGCCTCTCGCACCGGCGTGGCGATCGGAACGGCCGCGCGATCGTCGCGCCGCAGGAAGTAGTTCACGTTCTCCATCGGTTCCTGCGCGAGCGGCACGTAGAAGAGATGGCGCGGTGAATCGCCGAGCCAGCGCGCCTTGATGTCCCGGGCGATGCCGACGACGGTGTAGACGCGCCTCGGTTGGCCGCGGGGCTCATCGGGTACTTCGAGTGTGCGCCCGATCGCATCTCCGTCGGGCCAGACGGTCCGCGCGAACCGCTCGCCGACGATCGCCACGCGTGGCGCGCCGCCCCGATCGGCCGCCGTGAATCCCCGGCCGCGCACGACCGGCAGCTCGACCACCGCCATGAACTCCGGCGATACGACGTTCCAGTCGGCGTCGATCATGTCCTCAGGTCCGGAGCGGTCCGGCCGCCGCAGCGGCCCGATCGACATCCCGCCGCCGGCCAGCGGAATCATCGCCGCGACCCCAACCGCCTGCACGCCGGGCACCGTCGTGAAACGCGCCTGCAACTCCTCGGCGGCGGCGCGCGCACGCTCAGCCGTGTAGCCGCCGAGCGACAGATCAATCGACGCGACGTCGATGCCGTCCACCCTGAATCCGGGATCGATCGTCGCCGCCGATCTCAACGCGCGGAGGAAGAGGCCGGCGGCGACGATCAAGATCACGCAGAAGGCCATCTGCGCCACCAGAAAGGCGCGGCGCAGCCGTTGCCTGCGCGGCGCGCCCGCGTCCATCTTGAGATCCGGGACGAGATCGGCGCGGGTGCTCTGCCAGGCCGGCACCAGTCCGGTCAGGAGACCCGCCGCGAGCGCGAGCGACAGCGCGAACAGCAGAACACGCCAGTCGAGCGCGAGTTCAAGGCTCACGGGCAAGGGCAGGGTGGTGACGGCCGCGGCGAGCGAAGACGTCATCCAGCGGGCGATAGCGATAGCAACGAGCGTGCCCGCACCAAACAGCACCAGTGTCTCGGCCATCAACATCGTCACGAGCGCCGAGCGCGGGGCGCCGAGCGCGAGGCGCACGGCGACCTCACGCGAGCGGGCGGTCGCGCGCGCGAGCAGCAGGCCCGCGAGGTTGCTGCAGGCGACGAGCAGCACCAGTCCGACGATGGTCATGAGCACGCCGAGAAACGGCGCGACGGACGCGCGGCCACCCGGCAGCCGGCTCGCCGCGGTGACGACGAGCCCGCGGTCTCGATAGATGTCGGGGTACTCCGCCGCCAGTCCACGCATGAAGGCACTGACGGCGATCTGTGCCTGGTCCCGGGTGATCCCGGGCTTCAATCGCGCGCCCAGCATGAGCCAGACGTTCTGGCGGCCACGAAGCGTCTCCTCGCTCGCCAGCGCGCGGGCATGGGCAGTGAGCGGCAGCCAGAGATCGGGCGCGAGGACGGTCGTGCCGTGATACCCCGCCGGCGCCACGCCGGTGATCGTGAAGCTGTCCCCGTTCAACACGAGCTCCCGCCCCACCACCGACGGGTCGCGTTTGAAGCGTCGCTGCCAGAAGCCGTCGCTCAGCACCACTTTTCGAAGCGGCACGCCGATGTGTTCCTCGGCGGTGTGGAAGAAGCCGCCGGCCGCCGGCACAAGGCCAAGGACGTCGAAGTAGCTCGCGCTCACCGGTTCGCCAAAGACGCGGTCGGCGCCATCGTCGCCGCCGAGACTCAGCGGCTGAGCTGCGCGGAGCGCGTACACGCCGTCGAAGACCGTGTTGCGATCGCGCAGGTCGGCGTACGTGGCGAACGACACCGTATCGAACCCTTGTCCGCCGGTCGTGCGTCCGATGTCCACGAGCGTGTCCATGTCGCGGACGTGCTTCGTCGGCGCGAGGAGCAGCGCGTTGGCGAGGGTAAAGATCGCGGTATTGGCGCCAAGACCAATCGCCAGAGACAGGATCGCCGTGGCCGCGAAGAGCGGCGCGCGGACGAGCAGTCGAACGCTGTGGCGGATGTGGCGTGGGATCGCTTCGATCATCGGGGACCTCGAGGGTATCGTTCAATACGCGCAGCGCCGGCGAAGGTTCACCGGGGAGTCCCGAAGCGCGCACTATAATCGATCGACGTGTCTCAATCCGCGCACCCTGCGCCCGTCACCGATCCGGTGTGCGGCATGCGGGTCGATCCGGCGAATCCTCGCGGCGGGTCGCATTCCTACAAGGGAACGACGTACTTCTTCTGCTCGCCCGGCTGCCGCACGAAGTTTGCGGCCGATCCCGAAAAGTACCTCGCGCTGGCGCCCGAGGATCGCGGGATGGACGGCGCCGTGCCGATCACGCTCACCAGGCGCGGCAGCACCCAGCACGCAACACCCAGCACCACGCACGCCGCACCCACAGTGCACAGTGCGCCCCGCACCGTGCCCGGTGCACCCAGCACCGTCGAATACACCTGCCCCATGCATCCCGAAGTCGTGCAGATCGGCCCCGGCAGCTGCCCGATTTGCGGCATGGCGCTCGAGCCACGCGTGATGACGGCTGACACGGGGGAGAACCCTGAGCTCGCGGACATGACGCGGCGGCTCTGGATCTCGGCCGCGCTCTCCGTGCCGCTGGTGATCCTGGCGATGACGAGCATGGGTGGTGGTCGCATGGCCCATCTGCTGCCACCGGCCGTGCGTCCCTGGATCGAACTGGCGCTCGCGGCGCCGGTCTGTCTCTGGGCCGGCTGGCCGTTCTTCGAGCGCGCCTGGCGGTCGGTCGTGACCGGCCACCTCAACATGTTCACGCTCATCGGCCTCGGCGTCGGGGTCGCGTTCGGCGAGAGCGTGGTCGCGGTCGTGGCGCCGGGCATGTTCCCGGCCGCGGTCCGCGACGTGATGGGGCACGCGCCGATCTATTTCGAGGCCGCCGCGGTCATCGTGACGCTCGTCCTGCTCGGCCAGGTGCTCGAGCTGCGCGCGCGGAGCCAGACCGGCGCCGCCATCAAGGCCCTGCTCGGCCTCGCCCCGGACACCGCGCGGCGGCTGCACGACGACGGCCGTGAGGAAGACGTCCCGCTCTCTGCCGTACAGCCCGGCGATCGTCTGCGCGTTCGGCCGGGAGATCGGATTCCGGTCGACGGCGTCGTTCTCGAAGGCGCCAGTGCGGTGGACGAGTCGATGATGACCGGCGAGCCGGTGCCCGTGCACAAGCACCCGGGTGATCCGGTGGTCGGCGGCACCATGAACGGTACCGGATCGTTCGTCATGCGCACCGAGCGTGTCGGCGCCGACACGATGCTCGCGCGGATCGTCGCCATGGTGGCGGAGGCGCAGCGGAGCCGCGCGCCGATCCAGCAGCTGGCCGACGTCGTGTCCGGCTACTTCGTGCCAGCCGTGATCGTGGTCGCCATCGGCACGTTCCTGGCCTGGCTGTTCGCCGGGCCGGAACCGCGGCTCGCGCACGCCATCGTCAATGCGGTCGCGGTCCTGATCATCGCGTGTCCGTGCGCGCTGGGGCTCGCGACGCCGATGTCGATCATGGTGGCGAGCGGCCGCGGCGCGTCGTTCGGCGTGCTGTTCCGGGATGCGGAAGCCATCGAACGGCTGGGGAGCGTGGACACGATTGTCGTGGACAAGACGGGGACGCTGACGCAGGGCAAGCCCGAGCTCGTCACGGTGTCGTGGACCGATGGCTTCACCGAGGAAGACGTCCTGGCGCTCGCGGCCAGCGTCGAAGGGCAGAGCGAGCATCCGCTGGCCGAGGCGATCGTGCGCGGCGCCCAGGGCCGGCACCTGACGATCGCGCCGGTGACGGTGTTCAGCTCCATCACCGGCCGCGGCGTCAAGGGCGCCGTGGGCGGCCGGCAGGTGGCCGTCGGCAACCAGGTGCTCATGCGCGAGCTCGGCATCGAGGACGACGCGTTGTTGCGCCGCGCCGACGCGCTCCGGCGCGAGGGTCAGACCGTGGTCTTCGTGGCGATCGACGACCGATCGGCGGGTCTGCTCGGGATCGGGGATCCGGTGAAGGTGAGCGGGGCGGAAGCCATTCGCCTCCTGCACCAGCAGGGCGCCAGGGTGGTGATGCTCACCGGCGATAGCCGCGCGACCGCCGAGGCCGTGGCCCGCAAGCTCGGCATCGACGAGATCCACGCCGAGGTGCTCCCCGAGGGCAAGGTGCAGGTGGTCAAACGCCTGCAACGCGACGGCCGCGTCGTGGCGATGGCCGGCGACGGCATCAACGACGCGCCGGCGCTGGCGGCGGCCGACGTCGGCATCGCGATGGGGACCGGCACGGACGTCGCGATGGAGAGCGCGGGCGTCACGCTCGTCAAGGGCGACCTGCGCGGGATCGTCCGCGCCCGCCGGCTCTCCAGCCAGACGATGAGGAACATCAAGCAGAACCTGTTCTTCGCGTTCGTCTACAACGCGCTCGGCGTGCCGCTTGCGGCGGGCGTCCTGTATCCGTGGTTCGGCATCCTCCTGAGCCCGATGGTGGCGGCCGCGGCGATGAGCTTCAGCTCGGTCTCGGTGATCGCCAATGCGCTCCGGCTCAGGCGGGTGAAGATCTAGAAACCGCTCTCGTGGTTCTGTCGTAAGCTCACGACGAAATGCCGCAGAAGGAAAGCGCGGGGCTTCTGTTGTTCCGGCGCCCGCCCGGGCGGCTCGAAGTGCTGCTGGGCCATCCGGGCGGGCCGTACTGGACGGGACGCCACGAAGGCGCCTGGACGATTCCCAAAGGGGGGATTCATCCGGGCGAAGACCCGCTGCAGACGGCGATTCGCGAGTTCACCGAGGAGACGAGCTTCGTGCCCGCCGGCCCGTTTCTTTCCCTGGGGCAGATTACGCAACGGAGCGGCAAGCTGGTGTACGCCTGGGCGTTCGAAGGCGACTGCGATCCCGCGCGCGTGTCGAGCATCCGGACGACCACCGAATGGCCGCCGCGGTCGGGCCGGATCATCGAGATTCCCGAAATCGATCGCGTTGCGTTCTTCTCACTGGACGACGCCCGCCGCGTCATCAACGTGGCGCAGGCGGAACTGCTCGATCGGCTGCAACACGCTCTGCGCTGAACGCGACTCAGCCGACGTGGATCCGCGGCCGCCGCTCGGGCACCGGCTCGGCCTTGCGCAGCACTTCGCGGCAGACCGGCGCCGTGTCGCCCTCGCCGAAGGCCAGGAACTTGAGGAGATACGCGATCGGATTGCCTTCGGTCCAGCCGAAGTAGGCGTGCGGGATGCAGTCAGTGCGGTCGCGCAAGTCGAGCAGCAGGCCGGCGATCGCGTTCGGAATCGCCGGGCTCTCGCAGCGCAGGACACGGAACCCGCCGATGTCCTCGCCGCGCACCTCGAGGTCGTCGGTGAAATCCGACGCGTCGCCCGGCTTCACCTCGAGGAACAGCACGAGATCGTCCGGGAGATGGTGCGACCGCTTCGCGTCAGCGAGCTTGCGGGCGTACTCTTCAGGGCGCCCCGTATTGGGCCGGCTGGCGATGATGCGCACCGCCTGCCGTTCGGCGGCCTCGTTGACGAAGTGGCCCGCGCGCTCGTCGTACTTGACCTCCTCGATCCGGATCTCCGTCGATCGCATGACCCGCGAGACGAGCGAGGAGACGATGATCGTGACGATGAACCAGCCGGCGATCTTGAGGCCCTCGGGCTGCTCGTAAATGTTGACGGCGGTCGTGTACGCGAAGATCAGGGAGATCGGCACGAAGTAGGCGCGCTGCCGCGGCAGCGCGATGGACACGGCCACCGCCGCCGAGCTGATCAACGCCAGCACGCCGGTCGCGTAGGCGCCGCCCTGCGCCGTGACGTCGGCGCTGAAGAGCACGGTCACGACGAAGCAGATCGCGGTGAAGAGCAGGACGAGCGGTCGCGTCGCCCGCGCCCAGTCGGGCGCCATCCCGTAGCGGGGCAGGTACTGCGGCACCAGGTTGAGCAGGCCGGCCAGGGCCGAGGCGCCGGCGAACCAGAGAGTGCCGATGGTCGCCAGATCGTAAATCGTGGCAAACGGGTCGCCGATGTCGCGGTGCGCGAGAAAGGCGAGCGCCCGGCCTTCGGCGCGACCGCCCTTCACGAACTCCTCGGCCGGGATCATCGTCGTCGTGACGAGGGCGCTGCCGATGAGCATGACGCTCATGATGCCCGCTGCGGTCATGAGGAGCTTGCGCGTGTTGGCGATGCGCGACTGCAGCACCTCGTCCGGCGTCTGGCCCTCGCCCCGGACCAGCGGCATCACCGCGACACCGGTTTCGAATCCGGAAAGGCCGAGCGCCAGCTTCGGGAAAAGGACCAGCGCCATGAGCGCGATCATCGCCGGGCTGCCCTGTTGCGCGAACAGATTGGTCTTCCACGCGGTCAGCGCCACGGGGTGTTCCCAGAGGGCGATGAGCTCCCAGCCGATGACGATGAAGTTCACGACGAGAAACGCCGCGACGAGCGCGACCGCCAGCCAGATGGCTTCCTTGAAGCCTTTCAGGAAGATCCCGCCGAGGGCCGCAAGGAGCAGGAACGTCACGCTGACCGGGTGCTGCAGCCACGCAGGCGCCAGCGGGTTCTCGATGATGTGCGCGGTGGCGTCGGCCGCCGACATCGTGATGGTGATGATGAAGCTCGTCGCGGCGAACCCGAGGAGGACGAGGACGAGCGCTTTCCCGCGCCAGCGCGGCAAGCGGTCTTCGAGCACGGACAGGCTGCCCTGGCCGTTGGGACTGAGCGCGGCGATCCGGTTGTAGACGGGCAGCGCGCCGAAGAGCGTGAGCAGGACGAGGATGAACGTCGCGATCGGCGACAGGTATCCGGCCGCAGCGAACGCGATGCCTGGCTGATAGCCGAGCGTCGAGAAGTAATCGACGCCCGTCAAACACATCACCTGCCACCAGGGCGACGTGTGCTTCAGCCGAGCCTGATGGCCAACCGGTTCTCCGAGCTCACCTAGAAGCCACGCGCCGAGTCCGGTGCGTCTGGCGCGGGCCGACATCGGACGCACGGCGGGAGCGTACCACAGGGCCGCGCCGCGCGGTCGGAGCGCTACGGCTTCGGCACGGTCCAGCCGTAGATCTGATAGTTCCCGACCTGCATCGTCCGTTCGGCGGGCCAGCCGGGGCCCATCGTGAAGGTATTGGACACAATGCGCGTGCCGGGCTTGAGCTCGGTCTTCAGGCGCGGCATCAGCTTGATGTTCATCCACTCGAGCAGATACAGCGTCACGACGGTCGCGTCGCTGATCTTCACACTGGGATCGAAGATGTCGCCCTGAATGATCTGCACCCGATCGCTCACGCCGGCGGCCTTGGCGTTGGCGGTCGCTTCCTTCACGCGTTCCGGATCGATGTCGATGCCGACCCCGCGCGCGCCCATGCGGGCGGCCGCAATGACGATTTTTCCGTCGCCGCAGCCGAGGTCGTAGACCACGTCATTCCTGGTGACGTTGGCGAATTTCAGCATGCCGGCGACGACCGGATCCTGCGTCGGGATGAAGATGACGTCGGGCACCCGCGGCGGCGGCGCGGTCTGCTGCGCGAGCGTGCGCGCCGGCGGAAGGCACAGCACGAGGCCGGCCAGCGCGGCGGTGACGAGCGTGGCGTGCATCGCGTGGCGTCGAGCGGTGCGCACGTTCGGCTCCTAGCGCTTCGGCACGAACCAGAGATGGATCTGCCTGCCGTCGGCCTGGTCGGTCTTGTCGGGCTTCCACGAACCCATCTCGAAGCTGTTCGAGACGATCCGGGTTCCTGGCCGGAGCTCGGCCCGCAGCCGTGGGGCCAGCTTTTCGTTCAGCGTCGGCAGCAGATACAGCGTCACGACCGTCGCGTCGCTGATCTTCACGTTGGGATCGAAGATGTCGCCGAGGATGAACTGCACCCGATCGGTGACGCCGGCTTTTTTCGCGTTGTCATTGGATTCCTTGATGCGCTGCGGGTCGATGTCGATGCCGACGCCGCGCGCGCCGAACTGCTGCACCGCGGCGATGACGATCTTGCCGTCGCCGCATCCGAGGTCGTAGACCACGTCGTCCTTGGTGACGTTCGCGAGCTTCAGCATGCCAGTGACGACCGCATCGCCCGTCGGCACCCAGAGAATGTCCGGCGTGCGAACCGGCGGCGGCAGCGTCTGTTGCGCCTGGTGCGCGCCCGTCACCGGTTGGAAGACCAGCAGTGCCGCAATCATCGAGGCCGAAAGCACTACGTTGCGCATATCACTCCTGAAAAGCCGGGGGGACCCTTCATGATACCAAGAGCTCATCAAATGATCATCGATCGAAGGCCAATCGATCGATTTGAGCTCCACTTGTCTTTCCGGAGAAGTGCGGCCGCCCGCCGATCGAGATCTCCCGATGTCTTATTTCACCGCCACTACGATCAGCGTCGCGTCGTCCTGCGGGGCGCCTCCGGTCCACTCGCCGACGGCGTCGGCGATCGTCCGTGCGAGCCGATCGGCCGGTTCGGCCTGGTTCGCGCGGATCGCGTCGATCAGGCGGTCCTCGCCGAACTCCTCGCCGCCCGGGTTGTTGGCTTCCGTGATGCCGTCGGTGAAGCAGACCAGCCGATCCCCCGCACCGATCTGCGCCGATCCGTTCAAGTACGTCCAGTCGGGCGCCACGCCGAGTACGAGCCCGGTCGGCGCCAGCCGATCGACCTGGCCGTCGGCGTGAAGTAAGACGGGAGGAAAGTGCCCGGCGTTGGCGTAGTTCACCGTCCGCCTCGCGGTATCGACGACGGCGTAGCAGAATGTGACGAATTTTCCGGAAGCGATGTTGCGGCAGAGCAGCCGGTTCACGCTCGTGCAGACGTCCTGCGGCGCCGCGCTCGCGGTGGCGAACGCGCGCACGGCGGCCTGCAGATTCGACATGAGGAGCGCCGCCGGCAGCCCCTTGCCGACCACGTCGGCGATCGAGATCGCCACGCGGTCGTCGCTGAAGCGGAGGACGTCGTAACAGTCGCCGCCGATCCCCGAGGCCGGCGTCCAGAGCGCGCCGAGATCGCAGCCGCGCATGTCCGGCATCGCCGACGGCAGGAGCGCGCGCTGGATGAGCCGCGCCTCGTCGTGCTCGCGTGCGACCTTCGCGTCGCGCCGCCTGTGCGCGAATCCTTCGTCGATCTCGCGGCGCACGACTTCGACGAGCGTGCTGTCGTCCCACGGCTTCTGGACGAAGCTCTTGGCGCCCCGGCGCATGGCTTCGACCGCTGTCTCGATACTGCCCCAGCCGGTCATGACCACGACCGGCAGCGAGTGGTCGTGCGTGCGGACGCGCTCGAGCAGATCAAGGCCTTCCCGTCCCGACGTCGTGTCACGCGTGTAGTTCAGATCCATGAGCAGCAGGTCGTAGGGCTCGCGGGTGACGCGCTCCACGACGTCGCGGACGGAACTGACCAGCTCGGTCTCGAAGCCGGCGTCGCCAAGCAGCAGACGCAGGGCCTGCAAGATGTCGGTTTGATCGTCGGCGACGAGAACGCGGGGCAGAGACATAAGATCAGGCCCAAGGTCGAGGGCCCAAGGCCCAGGCTTGCAGTCCACGTCCAATCAAGGGATGTGCCAGTCAGCGCGGAACGGAGCTTGGGCCCTTGGCCGTCGGCCTTTCCCCCTGCTTGGCACGTATTTTCCTTCTCTCAGCGCGAGATATGGGTCCCGGGCCCAGAACCAGACATAATTCCCAAAATCGGGACGCGATGGTCGCGCCGTCGGAATAGCCCAGACACCCGTCGATCCCATGGCCCACCGCCCATGTCCCTAGGCCGCGTCCTCATCGCCGATGATCAGGTCGACATCCTCGACGCGCTGAAGCTCCTGCTCGGGGGCGAAGGCTTCGACGTCGCGACCGCCACCTCACCGGCCGAGCTCGTCGGCGCGCTGGAGCGATCGGACTTCGACGTCGCTCTCATCGACCTCAACTACACGCGCGACACGACGTCCGGCCAGGAGGGGTTCGCGCTGCTGGAGCGGATGAAGTCGATCGATCCGACGCTGCCGGTCCTGGTCATGACCGGGTGGAGCAGCGTGTCGGGCGCCGTCGAAGCGATGCGCCGCGGCGCGCGCGACTACATCGAGAAGCCGTGGGACGACGACAAGTTGATCGCGGCCGTGCAGACGCAGCTCGAGCTGCGCCGGGCGCTGCGGCGCAGCCGGCGGCTTCAGGAGGAGAACACCCGCCTCCAGCGGCGCGATTTGCCGACGTTCATCGCCGAGGCGCCGGTCATGAAGGCCGTGCGCGAGACGATCGCGCGGGTCGCGCCGTCGGACGCGTCGGTGCTGATTACCGGCGAGCACGGCACCGGCAAGGAGGTCGTCGCCAGCCTGTTGCACCGGCTGTCGGCCCGCGCGACCAAGCCGCTCGTCACGATGAACGCCGGCGGCCTCTCGGAGGGCGTCGCGGAGTCCGAGCTGTTCGGTCACGTGAAGGGCGCCTTCACCGACGCGCGCACCGATCGGATCGGCTGCTTCGAGCTGGCCGACGAGGGCACGCTCTTCCTCGACGAAATCGCGAACATGCCCGTCAAGCTCCAGCCGAAGCTGCTGCGCGTGCTGCAGACGGGCGAAGTGCAGAAGGTCGGATCGTCGCGCGTGATCTACGTCAACGTGCGCGTGCTCTCGGCCACCAACGCCGATCTGGGCGCGGAGATCGCCGCGGCCCGGTTCCGTGAGGACCTCCTGTACCGGCTGAACACGGTGGTGATCCACATTCCGGCGCTGCGCGAGCGGCGCGAAGACATCTGGCCGCTGGCCGAGCACTATCTCGCGCGCTTCCGCGACAAGTACCGCCATCCGGTCGAGGGCTTCGACCGGTCGGCCAAACAGGCGCTCGAATGGCATACCTGGCCGGGCAACGTCCGGGAACTGGGCCATGCCGTCGAACGGGCGATCCTGATGGCCAAGGATCGGTTCATCACGGCCGCCGATCTCGGCCTCACGGAAACCCCCACCGCCCCGCAAGCGTCTGAGGAGATGACACTGGAGCAGTCCGAGAAGATGTTCATCCAGAAGGTGCTCGCGCGTCACAGCGGCGACGTCCGGAAGGCGGCCGAGCAGTTGGGAATGAGCCGCAGTGCGCTGTACCGGCGGCTGCAGTACTTCGGCCTCGGTCAGGGCCGGGGGCACGACGCAGAGGGCCCAGAGGAATGACCAAGAGAACCGGTCAGCCCGCCTCGTGACGGATCGACTCTCCAACCGGCGGGGCGCGCCGCGCGCGCGGAATCTCGAACTGGCGCTCACCCTGCTGGTGCTTGGCGGCGCCCTGCCGGCCGTCGCGGTCTCGCTCTTCTTCCTCTCGCGCTATGACATGTCGCCGGAGGTGCGCTGGACGCTGGTGGTCGTGATTCTCGCGGCCTGGTGGGCGGCGGCGTCCACGGCACGGCAGCTGGCGGTACGCTCGCTCAATCTCGTCGCCAACCTGCTCGGGGCGCTGCGCGAGGGCGACTATTCCATCCGCGGGCTCTCGGCGCGGAGCGGCAGTTCGGTCGCCATGGTCATGCGCGAGATCAACGACCTGGGATCGACGCTGCAGCGCCAGCGGACCGAAGCCGTCGAATCGACGGCGCTGCTCACGCACGTGATGGAGGAGATCGGCGTCGCCGTCTTCGCGTTCGACCCGGCCAACCAGCTGCTGCTCGTGAACAAGGCCGGCGAAGAGCTCGTCGGCAAGCCGAGCGACGAGCTCGTCGGGCTGCCGGCCACGGCGCTCGGCTTCGACGAATACCTGGCCGGCGATCCCCGCCGCCTGGTCGATCGCTCGTTCGGCGGCCGGCGCGGCCGCTATGAGGTGCGCCGCGCCGTGTTCTACCGCGAGGGCCGGCCCCACCATCTCGTCGTCCTGGCCGACCTCAGCCAGGCGCTGCGCGAGCAGGAACAGGCGGCCTGGCAGCGCATCGTGCGCGTGCTCTCGCACGAGATCAACAATTCCCTCACGCCGATCAAGTCGATCGCCCACTCGCT
>Ga0111539_10000440_pt1 | contig 52425 bp, 40 predicted proteins | sample RhiMethybrSRZTD1_FD_79667 | JGI IMG/M metagenome (GOLD analysis project Ga0111539, IMG submission 79667) | Populus rhizosphere microbial communities from Tennessee, USA - Rhizosphere MetaG P. TD hybrid SRZTD1 (version 2) (version 2) | ecosystem: Host-associated > Plants > Roots > Rhizosphere >... | reverse complement strand
TCCTGGCCGATGATCTCGTCGGCGCGATACCCCTTGATGATCTCGGCCCCCGTGTTCCAGCTCCGGACCCGGCCTTCGCTGTCGAGCATGAAGACCGCATAATCGCGAATACTCTCGACGAGGAGGCGCATACGCTCCTCCTCGTCCACTCTCAGCACCTGGTGGGTTGCGGCCTTGGGGCCGGCTGGCATGACAGTGAATGATACGGAGCGCTACCCACCTGGCGCTCGCCCTTTCTAGTCAATATTTGCTGCACTGTGCGCTGAGTGTTACCGGATCTCCACATCGGAGCGTGGTGTCCGGAACGAACCCGACTCCTGGCGCCGCATGAACCAGGCCACGGTCTCGGTCAGTCCCTCATCGATGGCGTGGGTGGCGGCGTAGCCGAGGCGGTCCCGGATCTTGTCGATCGATGCCTGCGAGTGCTGGACGTCGCCGGGTCGCGGCGCGGCGAATTCCGGCTCGGCGGCGGCCGCTTGCGGCCGGAACGTGGCCACCCGCTCACGCAGCATGCGGTAGAGCGCGACCAGGTCGGTGCGACCTTCCAGCCCCACGTTGTAGACCTCCGCGGCGGCGCCTGCCGGCCCGAGCGCGGCGAGCAGGTTGGCCTGGACCGCGTTGTCCACGTAGCAGAAGTCACGGCTCTGGCTGCCGTCGCCGAAGATGACGCAGGGAGCGCCGGAGGCGAGCGCCGCGATCCAGCGCGGAATGACCGCGGCGTAGGGTCCCTGCGGGTCCTGCCGGCGGCCGTAGACGTTGAAGTAGCGCAGGCCGACCACCTCGAGCCCGAAGCTCCGCTGCCAGACATCGGCGTACACCTCGTCGATGCGCTTGGTGGCGGCGTAGGGCGAGAGCGGCTTGCCGATGGCGTCCTCGACCTTGGGCAGGCCGGGATGGTCGCCATAGACCGAGCTCGAGCTGGCGTAGACCACCCGCTTCACGCCGGCGGCGTGGGCGGCGACGAAGACGTTGACCGTGCCGTCGACGTTGGCCTGATGCGAGGCGATGGGATCTTCGATCGAGCGCGGCACCGAGCCGAGCGCCGCCTGGTGGAGGACGAGATCGACCTCGCCGGCGGCACGGCGGCAGGTCTCGAGGTCGCGGATGTCCCCCTCGATGAGCTGGAAGCGGCCCATGGCGCCGTCGCCCACCACGGCGCGCACGTCGTCGAGGTTGGCCCGGTGTCCGGTGACGAAGCTGTCGAGCCCGACCACCTGCTGGCCCAGCGCGAGCAGCCGCTCGACCAGAGCGGAGCCGATGAAGCCGGCGGCGCCGGTCACCAGCCAGCGGCGCGGCTCGGCGGCCAGCGCCCGGCAGACCTCGTCGTAGCGGCTCACCTCACAGGCTCCAGTAGGTGAGGCCGCGGTCGACCTCGTCCGGGTCGAGCACCGACTTGACGTCGACCACCACACCGCCGTCGCGCACCAGGCCGAGCAGGCTGCGAGTCGGCATCTCCATGTACTGCCGGTGCGGCACCGCCAGCACGAGGGCGTCGAGCCCGGACAGCTGCGACCAGTCGCACAGGTGGACGCCGTACTCCTCGCGCGCCTCCTCGGGGCTGCCCATCGGGTCGTGCACCAGCGGGCGCAGGCCGAACTCGGTCAGCTCGTTGACGATGTCCGGGATGCGGCTGTTGCGCAGGTCGGGCACGTTCTCCTTGAACGTCAGGCCGAGGATGCCGACCTTGGCCTGGCTGAGCGGCACGCCGGCGCGCGACAGCATCTTCATGGTGCGCTGCGCGACGTAGGCGCCGACCCCGTTGTTGATGCGGCGGCCGGACAGGATCACCTGCGGCTGGTAGCCGAGCTCCTCCGCCTTGGTGGTGAGGTAGTAGGGATCGACCCCGATGCAGTGGCCGCCGACCAGGCCGGGCTGGAAGCGGAGGAAGTTCCACTTGGTCGCGGCCGCCGCCAGCACGTCGCGGGTGCGGATGCCCAGGCGATCGAAGATGAGGGCGAGCTCGTTCATCAGCGCGATGTTGAGATCGCGCTGGGTGTTCTCGATGACCTTGGCCGCCTCGGCCACCTTGATCGAGGGGGCGCGGTGGACGCCGGCCTTCACCACCGCGCCGTAGGCGCTGGCGACCCGCTCCAGGGTGGCGGCATCCTGGCCGGAGACGACCTTGGTGATGCGCTCGAAGGTGTGCTCGCGATCGCCCGGGTTGATGCGCTCGGGTGAGTAGCCGAGCTTGAAGTCGACGCCCGCGGTGAGGCGCGAGACGCGCTCGAGGACCGGGGCGCAGACCTCCTCGGTGACGCCGGGATAGACCGTCGACTCGTAGACCACCACGGCGCCCTTCTCGAGCACCTTGCCGACCGACTCGGAGGCGGAGACCAGCGGGCGCAGGTCGGGGCGGTGATTCGAGTCGATCGGGGTGGGCACCGCGACGATGAAGAAGGTGGTGCCGCGCAGATCCTCGAGCGACGTGGTGAAGCGGAGGCGCGATCCGCGCAGCTCCTCCTCGCTGACCTCACCGGTGTCGTCGCGGCCGCGCGACAGCAAGTCGACGCGACGGCGATTGATGTCGAAGCCGACCGTCGGGAACTTGCTCGAGAACGCCAGCGCGACCGGCAGGCCGACATAGCCCAGGCCAATCACGGCGATCTTCTCTTCTGACCTCGGTTCGGACATGGTGATCGAACTGACCATAGCTCGGAAATCGGCTTCGATCTGCTACCATGCGCGGCCGAGATGCTGGTGTTCGCCCGCGAAGTGTTCGTCTGCAAGTGCCCGACCGACGTCCCGGAGCGCGACCCCGAGGCGACCGGTCTGGCGACCGAGGTGGAGTTCGTGCGCGGCGGCGAGGGCGACCTCGCCCGGCTCGACGCCCAGCACGCCGAGGAGCACGGCGAGGAGGCCATCCGCCAGATCCGCGAGCGCCTGGCGCGCGGTGATTACTGGATGATCGGCCAGGTGGGCGAGAAGATCGTCGCGTACACCTGGCTCTACCGCGGGCGCAACGCCGCGTATCCGACGCTGCCCGGCTGCGAAATCCGCTTGCGGAGCGACACCGGCTACGGTTACGACGCCTGGACGCCACCAGAACTGCGGGGCCACGGCCTCAGGCGGGTGGGATTCCTGGCGGAGCTCAACATCCTGCGCCGTGAGTGGGGTCTCGCGTGGGAAGCCAGCTTCTTCGTCAAACACCAGCTCGACGGCGCGACCCGCTCGCTCGGCCAGGTCGGCATCCCGGTCGTTCCGCTGTGGCGGATCTGGCTACAGCCGGATCGGACACTGGCGGCGGAACGCCTCGCGGACGACGACGCGGCTGTGCCCACATTCATATGATGGGTCTCTGCCGCCTCGCCCTCCTCCTCTCGGTGGCGGGGGCGGCGGCGTGCAACGGCGGGCGCGGGCGCGAGGCGTGGGATCCCGACCCGGCGCCGCCGAGCGACCTGCCGAAGGTGGCGGCGGTGCGACCGGCGTCGCAGACACCCCACCCGCGGATCCTGTTCGTCGCGCCGCGGGTCGCGCGGCTCAAGGCGAGCGCGCAGGCCGGGACGCCCCTGTGGAAGAAGCTCGAGCGCCGCTGCCAGATCTTCATGGACAGCGATCAGTCGGGCGGCTACCTCGGCCTGCAATGGGGCGAGGCGATCGGCAACTTGACGACCTGCTTCTACGCCACCGGCGAGGAGCGCTACCGCGAGCGCGCCGTCTTCTACCTGCGCGCGATCTTGAACGACAAGCAGCGGGTCGGCGACGGGCAGGGCGGCGATGCGATCGTGCGCGGCAACTCCGGCTATCCCATCCGCTCGTTCGGCCTCTACGCCGCGCTCGCCTTCGACTGGCTGCACGACGCCCCCGGGATGGAGGAGCTGCGCCCGGTCATCCTGCAGCGGCTCGACGCCTGGCTGACCTGGTACGGCAAGGAGGGCTACCTCAACGACAGCCCCTACTCGAACTACTTCTGGGGCTACTTCGCCAGCCTGGCGATCGCAGGGATCGCCACCGACGGCGAGACGCCCCAGGCCGAGGGCTGGCTCGAGCGCACCCACGCGCTGATGGACAGCAAGGTGGTGCCCGGCTTCCAGTCGCGGCTCAAGGGGGGCGAGTGGGCGGAGGGCTGGCAGTACGGCCAGCTGGTCGCGATGGAGGTGGCGCTCCTGGTGGACGCCTTCCGCACCGCCACCGGGGCCGACTACGCCCGCTCCTTCTCGTGGCTGGGCGAGATCGTCGATGCGTCGCTCCACCGGACGCACCCCGACCGCGCGGCCTGGTACGGCAACGGCACCCAGCACAAGCGGCCGCCGCCGCCCGACGGGATGGCGCTGGCGAGCGCGCTCCTGGTGCTCGAGCAGTCGGACAAGCCGGCCGCCGAGCGGGCGCGCTTCATCCTGCGTGAGCTCTTTCCGCCGCTCGGCAACGAGCGGCTCTGGTTCGCGGTGGTGGCCGACGATCCCGGCGGCCATGCGGTGGATCCGCGCGACCCCAAGCGGCTGTCCTATCACCTGGCGGGACCGGGCCAGACCTTCCTCCGCTCCGGCTGGGGCGAGGGCGCGGTGTGGGTCTCGTTCCAGGCCGGGCCGCGGGTGGCGGTCGATCACGAGCACAACGACCAGGGTCACTTCGAGATCTGGCGCGGCGCCGACGCGCTGGCTGCCGATTTCGGGACCCAGGAGGCCTACGCCACCATCAACCACAACTCGCTCCTGATCGACGACGGCAAGGCGGTGCTCAACTATCCGCCCAACCAGGGCGTGTGGGGGCGCAGCTCGCGCACGGTCGGCTGGAACGATCGCGGCGACCTCGCGGTGGTGGTCGGCGACCTGGCCGACGCCTGGGCGCCCAAGTGCGTCGAGCGCGGCTGCGACGAGCGCGCGGTGAAGAAGGCGGTGCGCACGCTGGTCTACCTCCGGCCGGACGCGCTGGTCATCGACGACGACCTCGAGCTGGCGAGCGGCGAGTACGGCGCCACCTGGGCGGCGCACGTGCGGGCGGCGCCGGCCGTCGAGGGGACGCGGGCGTCGGTGGTGGTCGGCGGCTCGCGGCTCGACGTGGTCGCGCTGGCCGGCGGGACGCCGCGCGCGGTGGCCGAGCCGACCACGCAGGACGACCACATCTACCGGGCGAACCGACCGGACGGCGCCGTGTGGCGGATCGAGATCGAGAGCGCGAAGGGAAAGCCGGCCCGGCGGATCCGCACCTGGCTGCGCGCGGCCGGCAAGGGCGCAGCGCCGGCGGTTGCGACCGCCGTGTCGGGGCAGGGCATCGATGGGGCCATCGGGCCGGTCGGAAGCGCGCGGGTGGCGGTGCTTTTCGCCCGAGGTGCGACCGGCGGATCGATCGCGTTGCCGGCCGGGGTCGGCGGCGCGCTGGTCACCGGTCTGGTGGCCGGCCGCGCCTACGCGGTGAGCGCCGCGCCGGCCGCCGCGGGCGGCTGCAGCGTGACCATCGCCGCCGGCGGGGCAGGGGCGGTGTCGGCGGATCCCTCCGGCTCACTCGGCATCGAGCTCGCGCCGTGCAGGAAGTGATGAGGGAGCCGGCCCGGGGCGAGGCGGACACCGTGCGCGCGCTTCTGGTCACCTACGTGTTTCCTCCGGTCGGCGGGGCCGGCGTCGGGCGTACCCTCAAGCTGGCCAAGTTCCTCCCGGCGCACGGCATCCAGCCGTCGGTGCTCACCTGCGGCAACCCGTCGGTGCCGGTCTACGACCCCTCGCTCCTCCGCGACGTGCCGGCCGGCACCGAGATCCTGCGTGCGCGCACCTTCGAGCCCGCCTACTCCGCCAAGGCCGCCGTCTGGGGACAGGCCACCAGGCCCGACACCGCCGGAGCCCAGGGGCGCCCGGACCAGCGGGCGTTTTTCGGCGATCTGCGCCGGGCGGTCACCGCGCGGCTCGGCTCGCTCGCGCGCGCGGCGCTGGTGCCCGACCCGCAGATCCTCTGGCAGCCGCACGCCCAGCTGGTGCTGGCGCGGCGACTCCTCGGCGCGCGGCGCGACGATGTGGTCTTCATCAGCGGGCCGCCCTTCTCGCAGTTCCTCCTGGCGCCGCTGGCGCGGACCCGCGCCGCCGTGGTGCTCGACTACCGCGACGAGTGGGTCACCTACCGCACCACCTACGAGATGATGGGCCGGGCGGCAGCGACGCTCGGTCCCGCGCTCGAGCGCGCGGTTTTGCGCGCCGCCCATGCGGTGACCACCGCGACCGAGGCCTTCCGCGAGCGCCTCTTGGCCGACTTCCCCTTCCTCGATCCCGCGCGCGTCCACGCCATCCCGAACGGCTACGACCCGGACGACTGTCCGCCCGAGCGCCCGCCGCCGCCCGCCGATCGCTTCGTCCTCACCTACGCCGGCACCGTCTTCAAGCTGACCAGCGCGCGCGGCCTCCTGGGCGCGCTGCGCCTGCTCCGCCGCGACGAGCCGGCGCTCGCCGCCGCCCTCGAGGTCAACTTCTACGGCCGCATCGTCGACACCGAGCTCGACGTCTTCGCCGGCAGCGAGGAGCTCGGCGTGCGGCGGCACGGCTACGTCGAGAAGGGCGAGGTCACCCGCGCGCTGTGCGCCAGCCACATGGCGCTGTGTCTGCTCGACGATGTCCCCGGGGTCGAGCGCATCTACCCGGCCAAGGTGTTCGAGTTGATGGCGCTCCGCCGCCCCTGCCTCACGCTCGCGCCCGAGGGCGCGCTCACCAGGCTGGTCCGCGCCCACCGGATGGGCCCGGTCGCGGCGCCGCGCGACGAGCCGGCCATCGCCGCCGCGCTCGCCGACGCCGTGCGCCGCTTCCGCGCGGGCACCTACTCGATCGAATCGGAAGCGACCGGCATCGAGCGCTATCACCGGCGCGCCCTGGCCGGCGAGTTTGCCGGCGTCTTCCGGGCCGCGGTCGCCGACGCCCGTGGCTCCGGCTGAGCGCGAGAAATTTCGGCAGCGGCCGATACCAAACCGTGCTCCGGCGGCGGGGCACGGGTCCGAAGTGGACTGGCGCCAGCCGATCGTTCCGCTAGTCTGAGATCGTGCGCAGGGGGCTTTCGCTCGTCGCGGTCGCCGCGCTGGCCTGCAGCGGAAGCCTGAACGGCGGCTCCTCCGGCGGCGATGGGGGAGGTGACGGCGACGGCGGCGGCGGGGGCGGCGGCGGCGATACGCTGCGCTCGCGGACGTCGCCCGAATTGCCGGTCATCGGCGCGGCCATCAGCGTGGCCGCCCTGGCCGACGAGCCCGCCTACGCGGAGATCGCCGGGCGCGAGTTCAACAGCATCACGCCCGAGAACGCGATGAAGTGGGAGGCCACCGAGCCGTCGCCGGGTAGCTTCACCTTCGACGACGCCGACGCGATCGCCCTGTTCGCCGAAGAGCACCAGCAGAGGGTCCGCGGACACACCCTGGTCTGGCACTACCAGCTGCCGGCCTGGGTCAGCGACGCCCTGTCGCCCGAGCAGCTCGGCGCGGCGATGGACCAGCACATCGACGCGCTGGTGAGCCGCTACCGGGGCCGGGTCGCCACCTGGGACGTGGTCAACGAGGCGATCGACGATCGCGGCAAGCCGCGCGACACCGTCTTCCTGCGCCGGCTCGGCATCGGATTCGTCGAGCGGGCGTTCCGCCGCGCGCGGGCGGCCGATCCCGACGCCGAGCTGGTCTACAACGACTACGGCATCGAGGAGCCGAACCCCAAGTCGGACGCGGTCCTCGCCCTCCTCGAGGATCTGATGGCGAGCGGAGCGCCGGTCGATGCGGTCGGTTTCCAGTTTCACGCCGGCGCCTACGACCTGGCCAGCTTCGACCTTCGCGAGGAGGAGATCCGGGCCAACGTGCAGCGCTTCGCAGCGCTCGGGCTGGCGGTGCACTTCACCGAGATGGACGTGCGGATCGCCAACTTGCCGGGCAGCGATGCCGACCGGCTCGACTACCAGCGCCGGGTCTATCAGCGGCTGGTCGAGATCTGCCGCTCGGAGCCGGGCTGCACCTCGGTCACCTTCTGGGGCTTCACCGACCGGCACAGCTGGATCGACGACTACATCGGCCCCGACGACCCGCTGCTGTTCGACGACGACCTCCAGCCCAAGCTGGCCTATCAGGGCGTGAGCGACGGCCTGGGCGGTGATGGGGGCGAGGGGCTGGATTTCGGGCTCGACACCGCATGCGGCGCCGCGCTGGCGGGCGCGGCCTGGTGCGCGCCCTTCGAGGCCACCGCGATCGAGAAGGTCGCCACCTTTGGCCGCGACTACGTCGTCGAGAGCGGCGGAGCGACCGCCATCGGGTCTCCCTACCGGGGCGCCGGTTCGCTGCGGGTCACCGCGGGTCCGGCCTCCGGCGCGCAGGCGCTGGTGGGGCGCGGCGCATTGACCCCGGTCACCTCGGGGACGGTCTACCTGCGCGCGTGGGTCCGGGTGCCGTCGTCGGTCGCGGCCGACGGGTTGACCTTCCTCTCGGTCGGCGAGGCGGATCCGCCCTACGCCGGCGTCTCGGCCGGGATGAGCGGCGGGAAGTTCCAGCTGAGCTTGACGACCGCCAACAGCTTCCCGGTCTCGACCGTCACGGTGCCGCGCGACAGCTGGCAGTGCATCCAGCTCGAGGTTCACGTGGGCGACGCCGACGGCGCCGTCACGCTGCGCGCCGGCGGCACGGTGGTCCAGTCGCTGAGCAACATCGACACGCGGCCGGCCGGCGGCGTGAGCAACGGAAACGCCGGCGTCCTCTACCTGGCACCGGCCGGCGCGACCGGTGAGGTGTGGGTCGACGAGATCGCGCTCGGCACTCAGCCTCTGTCCTGCGAGCGGTGATAGGCCGATGCGCGCCCAGCCCCTCCTCGTCCTGGTCTTCGCGCTCTCGGCCTGTCAGGGCACCAGCGGCGGCGACCTCCACACCCCGGACTCGGGTGGCTCGAAGGAGGGCGACAGCGGCGGCGGCGGCGACAGCGCGCTGGTCGGCAGCATCCGGGTCACCGAGGTGCACGCCCCCTACGGCGACTCCGGCCTGATCCAGGGCGCGCTGTGGCAGAGCGGCTTCGCCGGCTTTCACAGCGAGGTGCTGAGCGACGGCACTTGCCGGCTCCTCACCTTCGAGCCCTCGTTCTGCGATCCCGGCTGCGAGCAGGGCATGTGCATCGACGGTGTGTGCCAGGAGTACCCGGTGCTCGACGCCGGCACCCTCACCGTCACCGTCACCGGCCTGCCGGACGAGGTCGTGGTCGAGCCGGAGGCCTTCCCCTTCGCCGGATATGGATACTGGCTCCCGCTCGAGGCATCGGAGCTGTTCTCCGCCGGCGACCCGGTCATCGTCTCGGCGCCGGGCGGTGCCTTCCCCGGCTTCGAGATCGAGGCCGCCGGCGTCGATCCGCTCGAGCTCGCGCTCGACAACGACGAGATCGCCATGCCGAACGGCGGCGACTACACCTTCAGCTGGCCGGCCGACCCGGAGAGCGCCGACCGCTTGCGGCTGACTCTCAACGCCAACAACCAGACACACGGCGGTCCCAACCTCGCGATCATCGAGTGCGACACCGAGGCCTCGGTCGGCCAGATCGTCATCCCTCGCGACATGATCGAGGCCTTCCCCGCCACCGAGCACTGGGAGGCCTGCGCCGGCGGCGACTGTCCGCCCTCACGCGCCCTCCGCTACCAGCGCGGCACCGGCGTCGCCGGCGACGGTGAGGTGGAGCTCCTGGTCGGCAGCGAGGTCCTCTTCTACGTCGTCCACCCCGCGCCCTGATCGGTCAGCGGCCCGGGACGATGAGCTTGCGCTGAGGCGTCCAGATCTTCCCCGGGTTGGGCTCGTACGGGTTGTCGATCCCGGCCTCTTTCAGGATCCGGTTGGTGTTGATGATGCGCTCGTCGTCGGACGGGTGGGTCTGGTTGTCGCCGATGCGGACTCCGGGGAACTTGGCGCCGCTGATGCCGCGCGCCACCTTCATGTACTTGAAGAACAGGGTGTAGGCCGCCGGGTCGGGCGACCCGCCGGCCAGGGCGAGGCCGACACCGGCGGCATCGGCCTCACGCTCCTGGTCGCGCGACTCGGCGGCGTCCTCGCGCTCGACCTGGCCGGGGACCCAGAGCGGCGGCTCCTCTTCGACGGCGCGCGGCGAGTGCATGAAGGAATGGCCGACCTCGTGCAGCACGACGCCCATGAAGATCCCCTCGGCGGTGAGGTCGCGCCGGGCGCGGTTCTTCACCGTGAAGACCGGCTTGGCGCCCCCCTTGCGCTCCCACACGGCGAGCTTGAAGAGGTTCTTCTCGACCCGGACCGGATCCCCCTCGGCCGCCTGGACCGCCGACGCGATGTCGAAGCTCATGTCGATGAGGTCGCGGTTGAAGGTGAGCAGGCCCCCCGACCACGAGGCGGCGTTCAGGCCGTCGGCGGCGCCGTCCTCGAGGACCAGCACCTCGAGGTCGCGGATCGACAGGCCGCCCCGGTTGAGGGTGCGCTCGGCGCGCTGCAGGGCCCGGTTGACGAAGGCGTGGTAGCGGGCCGGCGCCGGGCGGGCGCCGCTCGCCTTGAGGTAGGCCTTGGCGCCGTAGCGGTAGCGGAAGAAGCGCTCGGCCTTGCGCTGCTCGCGGATGGCCGCGCGGCTGCGCGGCAGGTAGATGCGGCCGGCGCCGGCGGGGCGGATGACGCGGACTGCCGGGCCCGATTGCCCGCCGGGTTTGGCGGCCGCGCCGCCGGCGAGACCGGCGAGGACCACCAGGGCGAGAGCCGCGGCCAGGGCGAATCGGGGACGGGCGAGATGGCGCACCTGCATCGGGGGTGTGCGCGAAGCAACATTCGTGCACGCGCCGGCTGGAGCCCTCGGCGGTGGCCGGTTCGCCGGGGCGCCACGCGATCCCGCTGCACTGCGCCGCCCTCCCTGGCTGCTCGGCCTTCCGCCATGCGAGCCGGCCGGCAGGTGGCGGCGATCAGATGATGAGGCGGCCGGGTGTGTGGCCGACCATGAGGGCGAACATACCGCCGCGCTGGGCGACGTTGACCACTCGCTTCTGCGAGGCGCGCCCCAGGGTCGCCAGCCCGTAGCGGCTGGGGGCGAAGCCCATCACCGTGTAGAAGGGCTCGGCCTGGACCCGGCCGTCGGCGTCGACCACCGGGAACTCGAGGACCGGCAGGTTGACCGCCGACTGGGCGACCCAGTCGTCCCACTCGTCGGTCAGGGCGTGCTGGATGGCCGCGTCCCACTCGCCGTCGCTGACGATGGCGCCGATGACGACGCCGGTGCCGCCGTAGTCGCGGTTGGGCTTGATGACCAGGTGCTCGCGCATGCGCGAGACGTACTCGCACAGGTCGCCGGTGGCGCCGCCCGGCAGCGACGCCTCGCGCTCGGACAGGACGCGGGTCCACGGGATGTGGCGCTGGAACAGGTTGCGGTCGGCGCCGCTGAAGTGGCGGGCCGACAGGTAGGGATCGCCGAGCACCTCGAACATGCTCTTCTGGTCCAGCTCGGCGGCGATCGAGCAGACGATGCGGTTCTGGGCGAACAGGGCGCGCATCGGGGAGACGTCCACCCCCTCCGCCTCGATCTCGAGCAGGTCGCCGACCGAGTAGTCGCGGTAGGCGAGATCGATCGGGCGGCCCTGATAGCAGACCTCGGCGCCGCGCAGCTCGAGCTCGGACGGGTCGGCGTGGAAGACCTCGACCCCGAACCGCTCGGCGAAGTGCCGGGTGAGCTCGCCCTGTTCGTCGGGACCCGAGCCCTCGTACTTGGGCTCGATGAAGCAGATGGCGTGGCCGGGGCGGCCGATCGCCTCGAGGTGATCGACCAGCTCCTGCATGAGGAGGGCGCGGATGTCGTTGGGGATCTCGAGCTGCAGGTCGGGATCGTTGGCGTGGAGGATGGGCAGCACCAGCTCGCCGAGGATCTGCTCGGCGGTCGGGATCATGTGGAGGCCGCCGATGCCGGACAGGTTGGGCTCGATGAACAGGAAGCTCGACTTCCAGGCGGCCGAGCGGAAGTCGATGACCGCGTCGTGCCGGCCGAACAGCAAGTTGGCGTCGCGCACGTGCGGCTTCCAGTAGGCGCGCAGCCAGGCCTCCTCCTCGTCGGGCAGGGCGAGAAGGTCGTGGACGTCGGGGTCGTCGAAGTAGAGGTCGGGCAGGCGGGCGAGCGCGCCGTGCAGGGCCAGGGTGACGGTGCGGACATACGACAGCTGGTCGGGCAGCGCGGCGACCGGCATCGGCAGGAGGCGGATGACGTCCACCTCGTCGTCGCGCAGGTAGAAGAGCTTCCGGGCGCGGGCCGCATCGTCGATCGAGCGCATCAGCGCGGCGAGATCCTCGTCGGACATGCGGTACAGCGCGCGCCGGATGCGAGCGGCCAGCCGCTGGCCGGCGAGCCCGGCTTCCTCGACGGGGGTCAGCACGGCACGGATCATATCCGGCGAAGGAGGGGATAAGAACCTGTGGTGCCGCGTTCGGTCGCCCCGCGGTGTCGAGCGGCCCGGGAAGGGCTCAGCCGAAGCGGACGACCGCGCGGCCGAGCACCTGGCCGGCGCGCAGCCGGTCGAGCACCCCGGCCACCTCGCCGGGCGCGCAGATCTCGATGTGCGGCAGCGCGACCCCGGCGGCGGCCATGGCAAACACGTCCTCGAGGTCGGCGCGGGTGCCGAGGTACTGGCCGCGCACCGTGATGCCGCGCAGGATGGCGTCGTTCAGTGGAACCTCGACGCGCGCGCGATCCGCCATACCGACCAGGTGGAGCGTGGCGCGGCGCTTGAGCGAGCGCAGCGCCTCGCGCAGCGCCTCGGCGGCGGGGGTGAAGGCGATGGCGGCATCGACCCCGCCCAGGGTCTTGCTGATGGCGCGGCCGGCGTCGGCCGCGGGCAGCGCCAGCTCGGCGCCGAGCGCGCGCGCCTGCTCCAGCTTGGCCTCGCTGACATCGACCGCCACCACCTTGATGCCCAGGTGGCGCGCGTACTGGACCGCCAGGTGGCCGACGCCGCCGAGGCCGAAGATCGCCATCCGCTGCTCGGCGCCCAGGCGAGCGGCGCGCACCGCCCCGAGCGCGGTCCAGCCGGCGCAGCAGAGGGGCGCGGCTGCCACCGCCGGAAGCTCGGGCGGCACCCGCACCAGCTGGGCGGCCGCGACATTGACCAGCGCGCCCATCGCGCCGTGGCGCGTGAAGCCGTGCTGCAGCTGGCGGGCGCAAAAACGCTCGAGGCCGGCGGCGCACAGCTCGCAGGAGCCGCAGGTCGAGGCGAGGAAGGTCACCCCGACCCGGTCACCCACCGCCACGGCGGTGACCCCTTCGCCGATCGCCTGCACCCGCCCGATCCCCTCGTGGCCGATCACCAGCGGCGCCAGCGGTAGCTGCTCGAAGCTGGCGATCATGAGGTCGGAGTGGCAGACGCCGCACGCCTCCATCGCCACCTGCGCCTCGCCGGCGCCCGGCGGCCCCGGGTCGTGCTCGCGCAGCTCGATGGCGCCGCGCGGCGCGGAGAGGATGACCGCCTGGTGCACGGGCCTACTATACGCGCGGCCGGCGTCAGCGGCGGATGTCATCATCAGACTCCTGGTGACCGCCGACAGCGCCTACCGCGAGCTCATCCGGCTCCACCGCGAGCGCGGCCTCCTCGAGTCGTGCGCCGCCTTGCTCGAGTGGGACGCCGAGACCTACCTGCCGCCGCTCGGGGTCGAGCTGCGCGCCGAGCAGCAGGCGATCCTGGCCCGGCTCGAGCACGAGCGGGCCGCCGATCCACGCCTGGGCGACCTCTTGCTCGAGGCCGAGAGCGGACAGCCGGGAGATCCCGCGCGGGCCGGCAACCTGCGCGAGCTTCGCCGTGAGCACGACCGCGCGCGCGCGACTCCGGTCGCGCTGGTCGAGGAGCTGGCGCGCGAGACCACCCGGGCGCAAGGGGTCTGGGAGGAGGTCCGCGCCCGCGGCGACGCCGCCGACTACCTGCCGCACCTCGATCGGGTGGTGCGCCTGTCGCGCGCGCAGGCCGACTGCCTGCGCCGGTCGGGCGGTCGCTACGACGCCTGCCTCGATCAGTGGGAGCCCGGCCTCACCACCGGCGAGCTCGACCGCTTCCTGCTCCCGCTGCGCGCCCGGCTCATGTCGCTGGCCGACCGCGTCGCCGGCGCGGCGCGCCCGCCGGATCTCTTCACCCGGCCGGTGCCGGTCGCCGCCCAGCGCGAGCTGGTGACGTCGATCCTGGCCGGCTTCGGCTTCGACTTCGCGGCCGGTCGGCTCGACGAGGCGGCCCACCCGTCGACCGTCCGCATCGGGCCGGGCGACGTCCGGCTCACCACCCGCTTCCTGCCCGAGCGCCCGCTGCGCGGCCTGTTCTCCACCCTGCACGAGCTCGGCCACGGGCTCTACGACCAGAACCTGCCCACCGAGCACTTCGGCACTCCGGTCGGCGAGTGCGGGTCACTCGCGCTGCACGAGAGCCAGGCCCGCCTCATCGAGAACCTGGTCGGCCGCCGCCGCGCCTTCTGGGGCTGGTTCTTCCCCCGGCTGGCCGCCGCCGCCCCCGCCTATGCCGGCATCGAGCTCGACGCCGCGCTCGCCGCGGTCAACCGGGTCGAGCGCACCGCGCTGCGCAACGGATCCGACGAGGTCACCTACGACCTCCACATCGCCATCCGGGTCGATCTCGAGCGCGCGCTCATCGACGAGGATCTATCGACCGCCGATCTGCCGGCCGCCTGGGACGCCGCCTACCGCCGCGATCTCGTCGCGCCCGGGGGCGCGCGCGACGGCTTCCTGCAGGACAGCCACTGGGCCGCCGGCATGTTCGGCTACTTCCCGACCTACAGCCTCGGCAACCTCATCGCCGCCCAGCTCTTCGCCGCCGCCCCCGCCATCGACGACGAGCTCGCCCGCGGCTCCATCGCCTCGCTCACCGCCTGGCTCTGCCACAACGTCCACCGCCACGGCGGCCTCCTCTCCTCGGCCGCCATCGTCGAGCGCGCCACCGGCCGCCCCCTCTCGATCGACGCCCAGCTCGCCCACCTCGAAGCCCGCTACGCCCCCAGCGCCTAGCCGACGGCTCTCATCATTCGTCGACTCTCGCTTCAGCAGTTTGAACCGCCAAGACCGCCAAACGTCTCGAGCTTGGAACCGCGAAGTCGCGAAGCTCGCGAAGGCGAGCGCTCGAAGGAGCTTCGCTCCTTCTCGCAAGGCGAAAAGAGACCGAACCATCGCCATGGATCCGCGCGGAGACATGGCTCTCCTGGCGCAAGGGCGACGGGAATGCGCGAGCATTCCCGGAGCGCTCTTCTTGGCGCTGCGGCGCAGCCGCCTTCGCGTCTTCGCGGTTCAACCATCCGGCTGTCGCGTGTCAGCGCAGGCGCTTTGACGGATATGGCGGCTTTGGCGGTTCGCTGACGAATCGTGAGAGAAGCGGGCTAGATGAAGAAGTCGGGCAGGAGATCGGCGCCCGGCTCGTACTGGTAGATCGAGAGGTCGGTGACGCCGGCCGAGCGCAGCACGTCGTCGTCGATGAGGAAGCGGCCGGTGTACTCGCGCGACGGCCGGGTCAGGATGACGTGAGCGGCGTCGCCCATGATCTCCGGCTTGCGCGAGCGGCGCACGGTGGCGTCACCGCCGAGCAGGTTCTGCACCGCGGCGGTGGCGATGACGGTGCGCGGCCACAGGGCGTTGACCGCGATGCCCTGGCCGCGCAGCTCCTCGGCCATGCCGAGCACGCACATGCTCATGCCGAACTTGGCCATGGTGTAGGCCACGTGGGGGGCGAACCACTTCGCCTCCATGTTGAGCGGCGGCGACAGGTTGAGGATGTGCGGGTTGGCCGCCTTGGCGAGGTGCGGGATGCAGGCCTGCGAGCAGGCGAAGGTGCCGCGCGTGTTGATCTGGTGCATGAGATCGTAGCGCTTCATCGGCGTCGCGACCGTGCCGGTCAGATGGATCGCGCTGGCGTTGTTGACCAGGATGTCGATGCCGCCGAACGCCGCCACTGTCTTCTTCACCGCCTCGGCGATCTGCTCCTCCGAGCGGATGTCGCACACCAGCGGCAGCGCGCGGCCGCCGGCCGCCTCCACCTCCTGGGCCGCGCTGTAGATGGTGCCGGGCAGCTTGGGGTGCGGCTCGGCGGTCTTCGCCGCGATGGCGACGTTGGCGCCGTCCTGCGCGGCGCGCACAGCGATCGCCTTGCCGATGCCCCGGCTCGCGCCGGTGATGAAGAGGGTCTTTCCGCCGAGGGTGTCCGCCATGGGGCGGCGAGATTACCTCGGAGCGGGGGGCGGCGGGGCGGCGTAGCCGACGCCGCCGTAGCTGCCGCCGCCGTAGCCGAAGCCGCCCGGGGTCAGCTGCAGCGAGACGGTCACCGGGCTCATCCGGCCGCTCGCGCCCTGCAGGGAGCCGCGGTACATGCCGTCGCCGGCGCGGGCGAAGCTGCCGCTCACGTTCTCGGTGCAGTCGCCCATCGGGCAGTAGAAGGTGCCGTCGAACCGGAAGCCGTCGCCGTCCTGCAGCACGCGGCCGCGAAAGCGCTGCGAGCCGCCCATCTTCTCCAGCACCTGGCCGCCGCTCTCACCGCTGTAGACCACGCAGCGGAACGGCGGGTACTGGTAGCCGCTGTCCTGGATGCTGCACGAGTACTCGCCGTTGGCCAGCCCGCCGGCGGTCATGGCGTCGCCCGGCGGCCCGCCCGCCTGGTTCGGTGGCGGCGAATTCGGCTGAGGCTCCTGCTGGACGATGCAGGCAGCGATGATGAGACCGGCTGCTGCGGCGCCGGCGCCGCGCAACCACGAGAGGGACCCGACTGTCATGAAGATGAAGCCTACTCGATTCAGTCGGCGTCGCCGAGGATCTGCCGGACCCGCTCGACCAGTACTTCCAGCCCGTCGCTTTTGCTGATGAATCCGTCGAGACCGGCGTCGGCCACGCGCTCGGCCAGCTCCTTGTCCGGCTTGCTCGAGTAGAGCCAGATCGGCCGCGTGATGCCGCGCACCTTTCTCAGCACCATGCCGACGTCGTCGCCGAAGAGCTGCGCGACCTCGACGTCGAGCAGGATGAGATCGGCCTTGCTCGGGTCCGCGTTCTCCTCGAGCTCGTCGATGGAGGAGACCGCGGTGACCTGATAGCCCGCGCTCTCGAGAGAGAGGACGGCAGCTTCGCGGACGATCTCGCTGTCCTCGAGCAAGAGGATCGACTTGGGCATCGACCTGCCTCCAGGCTACCACGATTTCTCATCTCGCCCCGCAATCGGCTACGTTCCATTGCGTGCGCGCGCTCTTCACCGGATCCGGCTGGCGGCCGTTCGTCGAGTTCTTGACACGCCACCTGCCCGACTCGTACCAGGTGTCGATCTGGGACCGCGCCCGCCCGCTCGAGGAGGCGGTGGCCGACATCGACTTCCTGTTGCCCTCGAACGCGCCCTTCTCGGCCGAGGTCATCGGCGCGGCGCGCGCGGCGCGGCTCATCCAGCAGCCGGCCGCCGGGGTCGAGAACATCGATCTGTCGGCGGCGCGGGCGCGCGGCGTGCCGGTGGCCAACGCGCCCGGCGCCAATCAGCGCGCGGTCGCCGAGTCGGTCCTCCTGCTCATGCTCGGCCTGGCGCGCCGTCTACCCGAGGCGCAGGCCCGCTTCGCCGGCGCCGTCATCGGCGAGCCGGTCGGTCGCGAGCTCGGCGGCCGCCGCCTCGGCGTGGTCGGGACCGGGCGCACCGGGTCGGCGCTGACCGAGCTGGCGCGCGGCATCGGGATGGAGGTGCGGGGGATCGGCTCGCGCCGCGACGACGCGGAATGGGCGGAGTTCCTGGCCGGCGCCGACTTCGTCAGCCTGAACTGTCCGCTCACCGCCGCCACCCGCGGCCTGATGGACGACCGCGCCTTCGCCCTGATGAAGCCGGGCGCCATCCTGATCAACTGCGCGCGCGGGCCGGTCATCGATCGCGCGGCGCTCGAGCGCGCGCTCGCGGGCGACCGGCTGGGCGGCGTCGGGCTCGACGTCTTCTGGCGCGAGCCGTGGGAACCGGCCGATCCGCTCTTCGCTCACCCGCGGGTCATGGTGCTGCCGCACGTGGCCGGCTCGACCGAAGAGGCGTTCGACCGCATCGCGCGGATCTGCGCCGACAACATCCTCCGGGTCAGCCGCGGCGAGGAGCCGCTTCACCGGGTGGCGTGATCGCCGGCGGGTGATGCCGCGCGCGGAAGGCGCTGGGCGACTCCTGGGTCCGCCGGCGGAACAGCGCGCTGAAGTGCTGCAGCGAGGCGCAGCCGACATCGTAGGCGATGGCGGTCAGCGGGGCGTCTCCCTCGGCCAGCAGGCGCCGCGCGGCGCGCACGCGCGCCTCGGCCAGCTCCTCGCTGAAGGTGGTGCCGCCCTCGCCGAGCTTGCGCTGGAGCGAGCGCTCGGACAGGGCGAGCGCGCGGGCTGCCTCCTCCAGCGTCACGCCGGACAGATGCTCGTCGAGGAATCTGCGCAGGGCCGGCACCACCCGCGGCGTGCCGACCACCTCGGCGTGGAGGGCGGCGACCAGCGCGGCGCCGTCGACTCCGAGCCAGCTGCACGCGCTGGCGGCGTCGCCGAAGACCGCGGTGGGGAACGGGCGCGGCAGCACCTCGAACGCGCCGGCGACCACCGCCCCGTTCATGCCGCTCGGCCTGACCAGCGCGAGACGCCGGACGTTGCTCGCCAGCGCGGACGCGTGATGGGCGAGGTAGCGCTCGGCGGCGTGGAAAGCGAGCGGGTCGCTGCCCTCGAGCCGGCTGGCGTCGAACAGCGTCACGTGCGGCTCGGCCGGCGGTGACAGCCCGAGGAGGAGCGAGCGGCCGAGCGAGAACGCCTCCCGATGATCGGGCCGGCCCCACAGCACCACTCCCCAGAAGCCGGGGTCGGCGCAGAAGTGGACGAAGCAGTCGCCGGCCACGTAGCGACCGACCGGATCGCTCGCGAGCTGGTCGAGGGTGGAGCGCCGCATCGCGGCGCAGCATACGCAGGCTGGCGCGTCGAGACCAGCAAATGGCGCCGGAGCGGAAGCCGGCGGCGCGCGGCCGGCCGACAGTTGCACCATGCGGGGGGCGCTGTTCATCGCTCTGTATGTGTGCGGCACGGCGATGGCGTGTGGATCGCCCGGGGATCCCGCAGGGGGAGCAGACGGCGGCGGCGGCGGCGGAGTTGACGCGGCGGGTCAGGAAGACTGGCTCTATCCGGAACCGGACTGGATGACGGGGGCCCCGGACGACCATGGGATCGACCCCGCCGGCCTCGAGGATGCCGCCGCCGCCGCCGACCAGCATCGCTCCCACTGCCTCCTGGTGATTCGCCACGGCGTCCTGGTCTTCGAGCGCTACTTCGCCGGCACCGACGCGGCCACCCTCAACCGGTCCTGGTCGATCGCCAAGTCCTACACCGGCACGCTGGTCGGCATCGCCATCGCGCGCGGCGAGCTGTCCGGGCTCGACCAGACCGTGGCCGAGCTGGTGCCGGAGTGGGCCGGGACCGACAAGGCGGCCATCACGGTCGGCGACCTGGTCAGCATGACCTCCGGACTCGAGTGGAGCCTGTTCCAGGACTACGTCCAGATGGCCACCTTCACCGACGACCAGACCGCCTTCGCGGTCGACCTCGAGCCCGCCGCTGCGCCCGGCTCCGGCTGGACCTATCACAACGGCGGCGTGCAGGTGCTCGAGCGCGTGCTCAAGAACGCCACCGGCATGTCCATCGAGGAGTACGCCGACGCGCACCTGTGGTCGCGCATCGGAATGGCGGGCTCCTGGGAGCACGACCCGAGCGGCAACCCGACCGCCTACGCCAACGCGCTGGCCACCTGCCGCGACCACGCCCGCTTCGGCTACCTCTACCTGCGCGGCGGCCGCTGGGCGGGCGGCGAGGAGGTGGTCGCGCCCGACTGGGTCGACCAGGCGCTCACACCCTCGCAGGAGTTCAACCGCGCCTACGGCTTCCTCTTCTGGCTGAACGGCTACACCCCGGCCATGAGCTCGCTCAACGAGGAGAAGGACGAGGAGCTGATCCCCTTCGCGCCTGACGACCTCTTCGCCGCGCGCGGCTTCGGCAATCAGTTCATCGACGTGATTCCCAGCCTCGACCTCATCGTCGTCCGCTTCGGCGCCGACCCGCTCGGCGGTTTCGATGCCGAGGCGCTCATCGACGACGCCCGCTTCGACCAGCACGACGAGATCCTCCGCCCCATCCTCGAGGCCGTGACGCCATGACGATGACGTGAAGCGACCTAGCGCCGGGTGCAGTCGCTGAGCCCCTTGACCAGGGCGCTCAGCCGCTCGCCGCGCAGCGGCTCGGGATAGACGTAGACGCCGAAGTAGCCGCCGTCGGACACCTGGCCGCAGGCGCGCGCGGTGGCGGAGCGGATGCGGTCGGCCCCGGTGGTCGGCTCGCCGAAGTTGACCATCGGTTCGCCCGGCTCGCCGGCGCTCTGCCAGATGGAGAACTGGTCGTCGATGGCGAACTGGCTCGAGTAGATCTCGGCGAAGTGGACGCGCACCCCGTCGGTGACCGACTTGCGCCAGCCGGCCCCGCGGTTGGCCATGTCGACGTAGCCGCGCCCGGGAACGCCGCTCTTGCAGGCGAGGATGCGGCTCTGGTCGGTGCCGGAGTCGTGCGCGGTGTTGGTGTCGTCGTAGACCCACTTGACCCCGTCCGGGTGGTGGACGGTGCCGTCGTAGTTGCAGAGCTTCCACTCCGAGTTGGACTTCGACACCCGCTCGTAGGTCCAGCAGCCGTTGGCGGCGGCCACGCCGTCCTCGCCCGGCTCGTCCATGCCGGTGTAGAGCGCGACGGTGAGGATGATGCGCTTGCGGCACTCGGGCAGCGCGTTCGACAGCGCCTTCATCCCGTTGTAGGCCGCGACGTAGCGGTCGATGAAGCCGGCCGGGGCGGTCAGCCGCCAGCGCTCGTCGCCGCCGCAGGCGACCGCGCCCTCGGCCAGGTAGGCGGCCATGGCGGGCACGTCGCGCTTGTGGGCCGCGATCGCCGGCTCGCTGCCGAGCACCCGGGCGAGGGTGGTGATGCCGAACGCGCGCGATCCCGCCATGCGCGCCAGGCACTCCTCCTCGGCGAGGTCCGGGTTGACCGAGGCGCACTGCGCACCCGAGACCAGGGCGCCGTCGTAGTCGCGATCGGCGTCGCACTGGCCGGTGGCGGCGAGGCCGGCGTAGACCGCGCGGCGCGAGATGCCGGCGCTGTCCGCCTGCCAGGTGACCCAGCCGGCGTAGCGATCGACGCAGCGCTGCATGTCCTCGGCCGCCGCCAGCTCGGGCGCCTTGTGGGGCAGGAGCAGCCAGCCGTGGATGAGCTGCCAGTCGACCCCGGCGCAGCCGCGGTCGTGGAGCGAGGTCGACGGCGGCTCCTGGAGACCCGCCTCCGGGTTCGGTTCCGGCTGCTCTTCTCCCCCGCCGTCGGCGGCCGCGCCATCGCCGCCGCCCTCGTCGTCATCGCCGCCTCCTCCCGAGCCGCCGCCTATCAGCTGGCCCGAGCAGCCGCAGAGGACGGATGCCAGGACATGGGCGACGACCGCGGTGCGCACCAGCGGGACCTGCAGCACGCCGCGTGCCCGCCGCCGTCGTCTCGCAATAAACTGAAATTACGCGCCTGCTGCGAGCTCAGTGCGGCCGGTCTGACCACTTTCGTGTGTACACGCTGAGGCTCGGCATCACTGGACCACGATGGTGAGGCTGGTCGTCGCCGAGCGGCCGGTCGGGTCGGTCACCCGGATCGAGCTCGCGAAGGAACCCTTCTTGTGGTTGCCGGAGCTGGTGAAGCTGCCGCTGGTGGTGAGCGCCAGGTGGTCGGGCAAGCTGCCGCTCACCCGCGCGAAGGTGAGAGTGACCGGGCCGTCCGGGTCGACGGCGCGCAGCGGGACCGGCACCCCCGAACGCGAGATGTACTGGAGGGTGTTGGTGGCGTCGGCGGTGAAGGCGGGCGGGTCGGCGTCGTCCGAGCCGATCGTGACGCTGACCCGGGCGCTGGCGCACAGGCCGAAGATGTCGCAGACGTCGTAGATGAAGCTGTCGGCGCCGTAGTAGTTGAGAGCCGGCGTGTAGGTGACGATGCCGTTCTCGGGGTCGACCACCGCGGTGCCGTGCGCCGGGCCGACGAAGGTCATGGTGTCGGGCACCGCTCGCCCGCCGTTGAAGGCGTCGTTGTCGAGCACGCGGATGTCGACCGGCGTGTCCTCCAGGGTGGACGCGGTGTCGTCGTAGGCCTCGGGCGGGTTCACCACCCGGGTGACGTTGATGTAGACGAAGGAGCTGACGCAGTAGAGCTCGTCACAGACGGTGCACTCCAGGCTCCCGGGCCCCGTCTGGGTCGGCGCCGGGTTGAAGTAGCAGTCGCCGGTCTGCTCGTTGCACTGGAAGGTGGCGTCGCGCCACGGCCAGTCGTGCTCCCAGCAGCCGCCGAAGCGCAGCGGGTCGCCGTCGGGATCGGTGTCGTTGGCCATCGGGTTGAAGGTGATGGGCGTGTCCTCGTTGGTCTCGAGGTTGTCGTCGACCGGGGTCGGCTCGCTGTTGCCGCGCGCGTTGATGCGCACGGTGGAGGCGGCGCAGTCGCCGCCGGCGCAGATCGAGTAGACCAGGAGGTCGGGGCCGACGTAGTCCCAGTCGGCGGTGAACCAGAGGGCGCCGGCCTCCGGCGTCACCGTGCCGTAGGCGGGCGGCGCCAGCACTCCGGCGTCCAGCTGGACGAACGGCCAGGTATCGTTCTCGCTCACATCGAGGTAGCGGCCGATGCCCTGGTAGGCGGTGTACTGGTCGGCGCGCGCCACCACCGGCGCCGTCGGATCGACGAACACGTACACCCAGGCGCTGGTGCAGCGGCCGTGCATGTTGCAGACGAAGTACTCGAAGACGTCGCTGCCGCGATAACCGGAGTTGCCGGTGTAGTTGATGCTGCCGTCGTCGGGGTTGACCAGCGCCGAGCCGTAGAACGGGCCGGCGATGACCGCCAGCGAGTAGGTGTCGAAGTAGTCGCCGTTGCCGTTGTCGTTGGCGAGGACCAGGATGTCGACCGGCGCATCCATGTCGGTGGTCGCCTCGTCGTCGGCGGCGTACGGCTGGGTGACCAGGTAATGGATCGTCACCGTCACGGTCGCCTGGCCGCAGTGGCCCGCCGGGTCGCAGGCCTGGTAGGTGAACCACCCGCTGCCGCTCTCGTGCGGGTAGGCATCGACGTAGCAGTTGCCGTCCGACCCGCAGTCGTAGGTGCTGCGCGAGAACGGCCAGTCGGCGTCTCCGGTCAGCGACACCGTGAGTGGGTCGCCTTGCGGGTCGGAGTCGTTGGCCAGGACCGAGAAGGCGACCGGCTGGCCGGCCAGGGTCTCGACCGCATCGTCGACCAGGCTGGGGAACCCGCCGTCGAGGCCGCCGCTGCCGCCGTCGCCGGTCAGCCCCAGGCTCTCCTCTCCGATGTCGACCGCGCAGGCGGTGAAGAGGAGCCAGAGGAGCGGACCGGCGACCGCGTGCCTTGTCATTCCTCCAAGCTACCCGTTCCTACCCGCCGACGTAGAAGAATTCCTCGCGGACGATCTTCCCGTCCTTGACGGTGTAGAGGGCGACCTCTTCCATCTGAAAGCGCTGGTTCGACGGCTTGTTGGTGACGTCGAACTTGAAGAAGCAGGCGAAGCGGTCGCCGTTGGGGAACGGCCCCTGGCAGCTCGCCGAGTGAACGGTGTGGTTCTCGCTCCACCACTTGCCCTTGCCGAGGACCGCCTGCATGCCGCGCATCTCGGCGGGCATGTTCGGCATCGCCTGCGCCTCGACCGAGACCACGTCCTTCGAGTAGAGCTGCTCGACCGCCTGGTCGTTCTGGCCCTTGTTGCACATCTCGACGAGCTTCTTTCCGACTTCGAGTGTGTTCATCTCAATCCTCCCGCTGGTTGCCCGGCGATCAGTGCGCGCCGGCCGCGCGGGTGTCAACGCTCGTCGGCGCCGAGATCGGGAGCGCCGGCGGTGTGCGGCTCGCCGTCGAGATCGCGCCCGGCCTCTTCGACCGCGATTCCCTTGTCGATCGCGATCGCGGCGCCGGCGCCGAGGTGCAGATCCCCCCCGGCGGCGTCGGCGAAGATCGCCGGATCGACCATCTCGGCGTTGCTCTCGATCGTTCCGGAGCCGCCCTCTCGCAGGGTGATGCGCCGGGCGAGGTTGTTCTTGACATCGGCCACGCTGTTGCCGAAGCGGACGTCGATCGACGAGAAGAAGCCGGTCGCGCTGTCGGCCGACACCACGCTGTTGTGGTAGACGCGCGCCCCGCGCGCCTGCTCGAGACCGATGCCGGTGTCGAACCACTCGGTCGCCGCCCACACCGCGTTGTTGCGGATGAGCCCGTCGTAGTGGCCGATGAAGCCGGCGCCCGGGTAGGGGTCGTCGTCGTACGCCCGGCTCTCGCCGTTGCCGCTCTCGCCCAGGCCGAAGCCGATGGCGCGCGCACAGTCGACGATGACGTTGTCCTCGACCAGGGTGTCGCGGCTGCCGGTCCAGAAGTGGATGGCGTGCTCGGCGAGCCCCTCGCCGGCGCAGTAGATGTCCTCGAAGCGGTTCAGCCGCACCACCCAGCCGCGCCCGGCGTGGACGTCGATGCCCCCGGTGTAGCAGCCGCCGGGATCGCGCTCGACCATCGGGCGGCCGTCGTCGGTCAGGCGGAAGAGCGTGCACTCGACGCGGCCGTCGTCGACCCAGGCGGTGCGCGCGGCGTCCGGGTTCACCTTGAGGAACTGCTCGCCGCCGTCGATGAGCCGGGCGCCGTAGAGCACGAAGCCGGTGACGTCCGGGTCGCCGTCGTGCGAGACCACGTGCACCGGGTGATCGACCGCGCGCGTGATCGTCACGTGCGCGATGGTGACGTCGGGGGCCATGACGTGCACCGCCTCGGCGACGGTGTAACCGGCATCGAGGATCACGGCGGCGGCGTCGTTCGACGCCGACCGCAGCGTCACGCCGGCCACCGGCATGTACACGGTCGCCGGCAGGACGTACGTCCCGTCGGCCAGCGAGATGGTGTCGCCGCTGGCCGCGCCGCGCACGATGTCCGGCAGCTCGCCGGCCTGGTCCGCGGTCACCTCGATGACGTTGCCCTGCGGGGCCGGCAGGGCAGGGCAGCCGAACGCCGGCGCGCCGGCGTCCCCGCTGCCGCCGCCGTCGTCGCGCGGCCCGCCGCCGTCGCCGCCCGCGCCGCCGTCATCGTCGCTGCCGCACGCCGCGATCAGCACGGCCGCCAGCCCTACCCGGGCGATCCGCATGCCGGCATGCTACCAGCCGCCACGCCGGCGCTGGCGCCCTCATGACGGCGCGACTGCTATACTTGCGGCGTGTCGCATGAGCTCCTACGCGAGCGTCTGCGGATCGCCTTCGATCTCAACGAGGCCGGCGTCGAGCTGATGCGCCAGCGGCTCCGCCGCCAGCACCCCGATGAGTCCGATCTCGAGATCGAACGCCGCCTGGGCGAATGGTTGCACCACCGCCCGGGTGCCGAATACGGTGACGCCGAGGGACGGCCGGGAACCTGGCCTCGCGGGCCCCGCCCGTGAACCGGCTCGCGCGCGCGCTGGCCAGCGCCGCCGCCGGCCTGGCGCGCTCACCGTTCGCGGTGGTCGGGGGCATCGCGGTCTCGGCTCGCGTCGAGCCACGCTTCACCCGGCGACCGCGCGGCTGGCCGCGCCCGACGAGTCCGACCATGGGATCGTCGTCGACCTCCTGTTCGCCTCGTCGGGCATCGAACCGGAGATCGCCGCCCGGGCCGACCGGCTCGAGGTCTTCTCCGGTGTCGCGGCACCGGTCGCCCAGATCGGAGATCTCATCGCGCTGAAGCTGCTCGCGCGCGACGATCAGACCCGCCCGCAAGACGCGGTCGACCTCCGCGCGCTCCTGGCCGCTGCCGGCGACCGCGATGTCGTCCTCGCCCGCGAGAGTGTGGAGCTCATCGCTCGGCGCGGGTGCGCCCGCGGCCGCGATCTCGCCGCCGCGCTGGCGGCGGCGCTCGGCGAATTCCGCGGCTGACGCGCGGGGCGCTCACTCGACCGGGACGTCGAAGCTGATGCCGGAGACGGTGGCGGAGCAGCCGCCCGGGACCGGCTGATCGTCGATATCGATCTCGACCAGCTCGATGTCCTCGAGCGAGCCGGCCACTCGCGTGTCGACCTGATCGATCCGGACCGTCCCGCTCTGCGCCATCACCCAGGTCTCCTTGCTCACGCCGAACGTGGCCCAGGCGCAGACGGCGCACAGGCTCCACACGGTCTCGTCTCCGGTGATGGGATAGGTGCCGGCCACCACGCCGTTCGACAGGCTGCCGATGCCGCCGAACAGGTCGAGGTAGAAGATGCCGACCGGCACCCCGTCGATGGCGGCGGTGACTCCGAAGTAATCGTCCGGCGCGGTGCCGGTGGTGTACGCGGTCGGATCCTGGAGCTCGAGGCGGGCGAGCGCGCTCGTGTAGCAACCGTCGTCGGGGACCGCCGCGTCGGCCCCGGGGAGATCCTCGACCGGATCGCCGGCCGGCGCTGCGTCGGCTGCGCTGTCCCCGTCGCCGAGGCCGCCCGGGCGCCGGTCCTCGCGACCGTCACCGATGCGAGACGTGCTGCAGGCTGCCGCCCCCAGCAAGACCAGACTCATCGCCGCGCGCCGCATTGGACCCTCGAACCCAGTCATCCACCTGAGCAACTGGCGTGCCCGGCCGCGCGGCTGGCCAACTCCCCGTTGTCTCGGCGCCATCGACCCGACCGCGGCGGCTCGCGCGCTCATGCCTCGCAGCCGCGAACCCCCACGGACGGGGAATCTCCCCCCTGTGCGTGTTTTCCTTTCACGCCGCGCTGCACGCGCTCGGTACAGGCAGCCGCCCGCCCGTTGGCTCGAGCGTCCGGGCGCTAGGGATCGAGCTCGGGCAGAAGGGCCCGTTCGAGCTCCCGCTTCCATGGATCCTGGGCGCGGGCGTTGGCCAGCTGCGCCAGATCGACCGCGCCGACAATGTTGCCGACGTAGAACACGGAGGCCGCCACGCCGACCAGACTGGCCGAGAAATAGTTTCCCTCGCGCGCCAGCTCGACGGTCGCGGCAATCGAGACTGCATTCAGCACCAGGGCGACCGCGCCGCTCTCGAGGGACCCCGCATAGACCTGGCCGGCGCCGGGAACCGCCGCGCTGAGGATGCCCGCGAGCCACGGCGCTCGTCTGCGAGCGCTCTCATGGCTCTCGTGGAGCTCGAGGACCCGTCGCTGGAATGTCGGGTCGAGCGGCGCCACTGCCTCCTTCACCGCCTCCGGGTCACCGATGGCGGCGCGCGCCCGCAGACGCGCGACGGTCACCGCCGGCAACGTGTCCAGGCTGCGCGAGAATGCGTCGTCGTCACGTTCGGTCAGGAGTGACCAGGCGTGGAGGACCTCGGCTCGCCCTCGGTCGCCGGGGACCGAGCCCCGTCGAACGGGTTCGAGCACAGCGCGTGCCCGCTGGCCTTCGTCGAGGTGGACCAGCGCGATCGCATCGATCTCCAGGAGAATGGATTCGGAGCACCACAGGCGAGCGACCTCCGAGAGCAGATGCGCGTCGACCCAGGCATCGGCGCGCAAGAGCTGTGCGGCTCGTTCGACTGCGCGTCCACAGTCGATGCGTTCGCCGCGATCGGCGACGGCCTCACCTGCTGGCGAGGTGAGTGTCGGACGGCGTGAACGCTTCGTTTGCCGCGGAGCGGGCTGTCGCAGTGGGCCAGCGCAGGCGGCAGCAGACGCGAGTACGACCAGCAGGATGCAGCGTCTCACTGGCTACACTCGACGCGTTGCGGCACATCGAACCAGACGAGCTGGCCGCGATAGGTGACCGGCCACAGGAACCGAGGTGACGCCGCGCGCTCGATCAGGAGTCGGGCCATCGCCCGCACGGTGGCCCTCACAGGGCCACAACCCGGCGCGACGAGATCGAAGTACCTGGAGTCATTCGGCCACATTCGACACTTGCTGCCCAGTGTCGGCGCGATCAGCGAGCGATAGATCTGCGTCGTCGCGACTGCAGGCTGTCGCGTGCCCCAGTCACGATAGTGCAGCTCGAGCGATTGCGGCGGCCGGTATCGCGCTGGCCCCATGCAGGCCAGGTGCAACGCGACCAGCAGAAGGATGGGTATGCCGGCTGCGACGGGCCTGCTGCGACGACGGCGCATGCGGTCGATTGCCGCTACGCTCCAGGCGGCGGCGGCGGCGGCGCGGCGGGCGGAGGGGAGGACGCCGGCGGGGGCCCGACGGGCGCGGGGCCCGGCGGCGGCGGAGGCGGCGCGCTGAGGGGACGGAGCTCGAACTGATGTGTCGGCTTGTAGTCCATGATCCAGAAGAACGGCACCAGCAGGAACACGCCGCCAATGCACGCGCCGACCGAAAACTCCTCGTTGCGCGTGATCGAGCCGATCACCGGCTCGTAGCCCGGTGCCTCGATCCGGACAGACGTCGTCGACCCGACGATCTTGGTGTCTGTCATCGTATAGGGCGTCGTTCCGACGTATTCCCCGTTGAGGTAGAGCCTCGCGCCTGGAACGCTCGTGTGGATCGTGGTCGAGCTCGAACAGGCGGCGACGAAGGCCGCGAGTACGACGATCGTCGCGACGGTCGAGATGCGAGCCGGCCGAGATTTCATGGTCGGCGGCTGTAACAGTCCGAGGTGTCTCAGGCAAGACCAAAATGAACGGCTTCTGTGCGTCGCAGTGATCGTCGTGGTTGCAGTCGTTGGCGATCGCGCAGTCCGGGTCGTCGCCGACGCAGCCGGCGCCGGTGAGCGGCAACCTCCGGACCGCGCGGGCGATCAGGGGCGGCTGCTGGGGGCGACCCACCCGCGCGTGACGTGGCATCATCGCCGGGATGTCCAGCGACGACGAGGTCACGCGCGCGCTCGACATCGGGCGGCGCGCCTGGCCCGGACTGGAGGTCGCGGAGTCACGCGCGCGCAGCTTCCTCGCCGCGCGTCTCGAGGCGGGCGGCGACCTCGCAATGTCCGATCTCTACCTCGCCTGCGCCTGCGCCGAGCGAGCGCCCGGCGCCCTGGAGGCGTTCGAGGCTCACTGCATGCCGGCGGTCGCCGGCGCCCTCGCCCGGCTGGGCGCGCGCGCCCTCACCGACGAGATCCGGCAGATGCTGCGCACCCAGCTGTTCGTCGGGCCCGAAGGGACCGGGCTCATCGCCACCTACTCGGGACGTGGCAGCCTGCGCAGCTGGCTGCGGGTGATCGCGGTCCGCGAAGCACTGCGCCTGATGCGCCGCGATCGGACGCGGGTCCCGATCGGCGACGATGTCCTGTTCGAGGCGCTCACTCCGCTCGAGGGCGAGGACCCCGAGGCGGTCTATCTCAAGCAGCACTACCGCGACCAGATGCGCCGGGCCTTCCTCAAGGCGGTGGCTGGCCTGGAGCGGCGCCAGCGGATCGCCCTGCGCATGAACGTGCTCGACGGCCTCAGCATCGACGAGATCGGGGCCGCCGTGCGGGTCTCGCGGGCGACCGCCGCGCGCCTCTTGACCCGCGCGCGCGCCGCGCTGATCGAAGGCACCCGCTCGGCCCTGGCGAGTGAGCTCCGTCTCACTGCCAGCGAGGTGGACAGCGTGATCCGCCTGGTCGGTTCGAGCCTCGACCTCTCCCTCGAGAGCGCCCTCAAGTCGGGGGGTTGACGTCGGCGTGAGACTTTTCGCCGGCCGGTGACTCCCTCCAGCAGGAGGGGTCATGAGCCGACTCGGAAGAACCGGCGCCGCCCTGGCGGCAACCATCGCGATGAGCGGCCCGGCCGGCCTGCGCGCCGAGCCCGGCCCAGAGGAGGCAGAGCCGCTCGATCGAGTGCCCGCCATCATCGGCGGCCAGCCGACCACCGGCGATCCGGCGGTCGCCGCGCTGCTCGCGGTCGACGACGACGGGCAGCTGTTCGCCATCTGCAGCGGGACGCTCATCACGCCCACCATCCTGCTCACCGCCGCCCACTGCGTCGACGTTCCCGAGGCGGCCGGCTTCGTCATCTACCTCGGCGCCGACCTCACGGTCGAAGAGGACCCGAGCTACCAGTTCGTCGCCGCCGCCTCGCGGGTCGCCTTCCACCCGCAGTGGAACCCGGACGACATCGCGGCCGGCTACGACATCGGGATCGCCGAGCTGGCCGAACCGGCGCCGGTCGCGCCGCGCGAGGTCAACCTGGACCCGATCACCTCGAGCCAGGTCGGCCAGCCGATCCGCCTGGTCGGCTGGGGCGTCACCGCCGGCGGCGCCGAGGACTCCGGCGTCAAGCGCGCGGTGGTCTCCCAGCTGGCCGACTTCGACGACAAGCTGCTCCTGGTCGGCGACTCCGAGCGGAGCATCTGCAACGGCGACTCGGGCGGCCCCGGCTTCATGACCATCGGCGGTCGCGAGGTGCTGGTCGGTATCGCCTCCTTCGTGGATGCCGGCTGCAGCGAGATCGGCGTGTCGACCCGGGTGGACGTCTATCGCGACTTCCTGGCCGACGAAGCCGGCGTCGGCGACTCGCCGCCCGCCCAGCCGGACGCCGGCCCCGGCGGAGACGACCCGGACGGGGATCTCCCGCTTCGCCCCACCCCGGCCGACGAAGGGGGCTGCTCGGCCGCCGGCGGAGCCGGCAGCGCCCCGCTCGTGCTCGCCGTCCTTTTGCTGGTTGTCGCCACAAGGAGGAAACGATGAAGTTCGCCCTGCTACTCGCTTGCTGCTTCGCCACCTCGCTCGCCGCCCTGGCCGGCTGCGACGACGAGGACGACCCGGTGCTCCAGGCCTGCGAGCGCCTCGACGAGTGCAACGCGCTCAACGCCGGCGTGAGCGTCCAGGAGTGCGTGGAGATGGTCGACCGCAACCTCGACCAGTACACCTCCTCCCAGCGCAGCGACTGGGAGGGGTTGATGCGCAGCTGCCTCGACTTCGACTCCTGTCAGCTCTACATCGACTGCGTCCAGCGCGGCGACCTGTGACCCGGACCGCCCCGCCAGCCTGCTAACATGAGGACCGGTGAGGGAAGGGGTGCCAACCGGCTGCCTGCAGCCGGACCAGATCGGCGACTTCCTCGCCGGCCGCCTCGAGCCTGCGGGCGAGGAGAGGATCGAGGAGCACCTCGACGCCTGCGACGACTGCCGGGTGCTGGTCGGCGAGGCGGCGCGCGACTCGCTCGGAGCCACCGCGGCCGGCGACAGCGAGGCCGGCCCGACCCTGGCCGAGCCGATCGGGCGCGCGGCCGGCCGCCCGCGGCGCTCGCTCGGACCCTCGGCCGGCAGCCTGGTCGGGCGCTACCTCATCCGGCGGACGCTCGGCGCCGGCGGCATGGGAGTCGTCCTGCTCGCCGAGGATCCAGAGCTGCGCCGCAATGTCGTCATCAAGCTGCTCCGCGCCGAGATGGTCGACCAGGACGAGGTCGGCGACGTCCAGACCCGCCTCTTGCGCGAGGCGCAGGCGATGGCCAAGGTCTCCCACCCGAACGTGGTGCCGATCTACGACGTCGGCCTCCACGACGGGCGCGTGTTCCTGGCCATGGAGTACGTCGACGGGGAAGATCTCGCCTCCTGGCTGCGCAGCGAGCGCCCGTGGCGCGAGGTCGTCGCCGCCTTCGTCTCCGCCGGCCGCGGCCTGGCGGCCGCTCACCGGGTCGGCATCGTGCACCGCGACTTCAAGCCGCAGAACGTGATGGTCGCGCGGGATGGGACGGTGAAGGTCACCGATTTCGGCCTGGCGCGAGCCGAGCCGGACCCGGACGGCCACAGCCAGATCGATCGGTCGGCGCCCCTCGACTCCACCCTGACCCGCACCGGAGCCATGCTCGGCACGCCGGCCTACATGGCGCCGGAGCAGATGCGGAGCGAGGTCGCCGACGCCCGCTCGGATCAGTTCAGCTTCTGTGTGGCGCTGTTCGAGGCGCTGTACGGCCGGCGGCCGTTTCCCGGCGCGACGGTGGCCGAGCTGTTCGAGTCGACCCTGTCGGGCGCGATGGGAGAGCCACCGGTTCGCAGCCGGCGGCTGCCGAAATCGGTGCGGCGAGCGCTGCGCCGCGGCCTCGCCGTCGAACCGGCCGCCCGCTTCCCGTCGATGGACCAGCTGCTCGAGGTCATCGAGCCGAGGGCCGGCCGGCGCACGGCGCTGGTCGCAGCGATCGCCGCGGTCGCCCTGACCGGCAGCGGAGTCGCCTGGTGGAAGCTGGCCGCTGGGCCCCCCGACCCGTGCGGCGGCGCCGCCGCCGAGCTGTCGGCGGTGTGGAATCCGGCCCGGCGGCGCGCAATCGAGCGCGCGTTCGGCCAGATCGGCACCCCGATGGCGCGCGGCTCGCTGGCCGCGGCGCTCGGCACACTCGACCGCTACACCCGCGACTGGATCGCCGGGCAGCGGGAAGCCTGCCAGGCGACCCGGGTGCGCGGGGCCGAGAGCGAGCAGCAGATGGGCCTGCGCATGGGCTGCCTGCGCCGGCGGCGCCACGAGCTCGACGCGGTGCTCGCGCTCCTGGAGAAGCCGGACGACGCGGTGGTCGAGCGGGCGAGCGGCCTGGTCCTCGCCCTGGAGAGCCCGGCCGGCTGCCGCAACCTGGAGGCGCTCGGCGCCAGCAGCCCGATGCCGGCCGATCCGACGGTGGCCAGGAAGGTGCTCGCCCTCCAGGCCGAGGTCGCCCGCAGCGAGGCCGATCTGTCGGCGCAGCGGCACGACCCGGCGCGCGCACGCCTGCTCGAGCTCCTCGCCCGGGCCGAGCCGCTCGGCTACCGGCCGCTGGTCGCCGAGATCGAGCACGCCCTCGGCACCGTCGCGCTCAGCAAGGCCGACCTCGACGAGGCGGAGGCCCGCTTCCGGCGCGCGGTCGAGGCGGCCGATCGCTCCGGCCACGATCGGATCCGCGCCCTTGCCTATTCGCACCTGGTCGAGATCGCCACCACCCGCGGCAAGCTGGACGAGGCGCTCCTGCAGGCCGACCAGGCGCGCGCCACCATCGAGCGGCTGGGCAACGACCCGTTCCTCGCCGGCAACCTCGACCTCGGCGTCGGCGAGGTCTACAAGGCGAAGGGAGACCTCGATCGAGCCGAGGCGGTCTATCGGCGCGCGCTCGAGGAGATGACGGCCGCCCACGGCGCGGTCAGCCACCAGGCAGCCCTCGTCCACACCTCCCTCGGCCTCCTCTTCATCGACCGGCGGGCGACCGACCGCGCCTTCGAGGAGATGCGAATCGCCCGCGAGATATGGACCGAGGTGCTGGGGGCGAACACGCCCGAGGTCCAGCTGGCGGTGAGCATGATGTCCACCATCCGCTTCCAGGAGCAGCGGTTCGACGAGGCGGTCGCCCTGGCGCGCGAGGATCTGGCGCTGTCCCGGGCCTACTACGGCGACGACCATCCGATGCTCGGCGGTCCCTACGGCGAGCTCGCCCGCGCCCTGCAGGGCCAGGACAAGAAGGACGAGGCGATCGCCATGATGAAGAAGAGCGTCGAGCTGCAGGGCCGGATGGTCGGCACCGATCACCCGTACTACGCCGGCACCCTCGTGACCTACGGCTACGTGCTGCTCGAGTCGGAGCGCTTCGACGCCGCCTTCGAGCAGTTCTCGCTCGCCCTGGCGATCTTCCAGAAGGCGTACGGCGAGGAACACAAGGACGTGGTCGACGTGGTCAACATCATGGGCGTCACCCGCCACCGCCAGAAGCGCCTCGCCCAGGCGCTCGGGCTGTTCGAGCGCGCCCTCAAGATCGCCGAGAAGATCAATGAGCCCGGCTCCGAGGTCATCGCCGACACCCTCACCCGGATCGGCGCGGTCGAGAACGACCGCGGCAAGCGCAGGCGCGCCGTCGAGCTGCTCGAGAAGGCGCTCGCCATGCGCGAGGCCAGCAAGGCCGAGGCTTACTCGTTCGGCTGGACCCGCCACGAGCTGGCCTCTGCCCTGTGGAACGCCGGTGGCGACCGGGCGCGCGCGATCGAGCTGGCTCGCGCCGCGCGCGAGGACACCATCAAGGCAGGAGACAAGAAGCGCCAGGACAAGATCGACGCCTGGCTGGCCAAGCACCGGCGATGACCCGGCCCCCCGACCTCACTCGTCGTGGAGGCTACAGCCGGATGCGGTAGAGGTTGGTCGGCCACGGCGCGAAGCCGCAGCGCTGATACAGCCGGTTCGCGGGTTCCCGCAGGGGGCTCGATGTGAGCGCGATCGTCTCGGCCCCGAGCTCGCGGGCGCGCTCGATCATCGCGCGCGTCATGGCCTCGCCGAGGCCGCGTCCCCGGATCGACTGGTCGACCACGACATCCTCGATCCATGCGTGCACGCCGACCGGTGTGCGATAGGTCGCGAGCGTGCCGATGCCGACGATGGTGCCGCCGTCGCGCGCCACGAAGAGGTCCTGATCGCGCACGATCGCGACGAGCTCGTCGTGCGTCGGTGGCTTGTACGACGCGGTCAGCTGCGGCAACAGACGCTCGACCGCCGCGAGCAGCTCCGGCGTGACTTCGTTCGCGATCGTGACGGACATCGAGCGCAGTCTAGCGGAGGCTGCCTCACCGTGCGACGCCCGGTTCGACCGGCTGCTACAGGCGGCGCAGGCCGATGACCCGCAGCTGGCCCAGCCGCGGATCGCGCGCGATGTGCACCAGGACGCCGGGAAGACTCTGGTCGGGGCGGCTGGTCTCGATCCGGATGATCGTGTACCCGTCGGCGGCCGCCGCCGGCGTTGCCAGGCGCGGAAGGCACACGCGTCCGCTCCGCGTGCCGGTCGCCACCGCGCGCCAGTCCAGCGGGCGTCCGTCGCCGTCGAACGCGCGCGCCCGGTAGCGGGTCTGGCCGGGCGCCGACCCGACCAGCTGGTGGCGGAGCGAGAGGTCCTCGAAGCAGAGGCGCGCGCCGCCGGTCGACTCGACCGCGAACTGGTCGAGCGGCGCCACCCGCGCGAACCAGTGGCGGGCGGTCATGCGCTGGCGCTCGACCAGCACCCGGGTGACGTAATCGACCGCGCGCGGATCGCTGTAGCGGCCCTGCTCGACGGCAGCGCGCAGCTGCGCCCGGGTGAAGCGGATGAGGATCTTCGCGCCCCAGAAGTTGTCGAAGCGGTCGGCCTCGAGGAACGGGCGGTACTGGGGGCTGTTCGCCTTCCACCGGCCCGGGTCGTAGGTCCGGCTCTCGAACATGCCGACCCCGCGGATGTGCTGGGGCCAGCGCTTGCTCTCCCAAGGACGCTGCCACAACCCGAGCGACACCAGCGAGATGGCGCTGTCGCGCAGGTCGAGGGCGAAGGCGCGCCCCTGCGGCTTGTAGCGGTTGGTCAGCGCCTGCATCCCGAGCGCCTTGCCGAAGTCGACCAGGTAGTGGACGACGTAGTGGATCTCCTTGTCGGCCGGATCCTCCATGTACATGTCGAGGGTGTTGTCCTCCTTGGCGTCGGTGTGGTCGAGCCAGGAGAAGATGGCGTAGGCGCCGCGGGTCTCGCGGCGCAGCTGGCACGGCACCCGGTCGTTCGGGTCGTCCTCGCGCACGCCCTCGCGCGGGTGGCCGCCCAGCGGCTTGCCGTCGAGGTAGCGCGAGGCCAGCGCCCGGATGGTGCCGTCCTTCTCGACGTGGATCTTCGACATCTGGAGGTCGAGGAACGACCTCGTCATCTTGTCCTCGTCTCCCATCCGGTTGACCACTTTTGCGTCCGGCGCCATCACCAGGTCCTTGCGGCGGATGAAGATGACGTAGTCCTCCGGCACGTTGTAGCCAACGGCCCAGAGGAGGCGCTGGGCCACCACGTCGGTGTTGGTCTCCGACTCGGGGAACTCGGGCGTGTCGAACTTGAGGACGTACTTCTCGCCGCGGGCGTCCTCGACGATGAACCCGACCGCGACGCCGCCGATCTTCGAGCTCTTGATGGTGAGCGGCAGGTGCTTCTCCGGCGAGCCCTTCATGTTGGGGCCGCGGCGGATCTCGTCCGGTGTCAGGTCGCGCACGCCGATCCGGTTGGTGAACCAGGTCGAGTCGGGCACCTCGTCCATCGAGTTGACGTCGGCGGCCCGGCGGTCAGGCCGCATCTCCATCCAGCGGGTGAGGCGCTCCTGGAAGTGGACGTCGTAGGCGATGAACGTGGGGTAGTACCTCCGCTCGGCCGGCTGCTTCGGGACGTCGAGGCGGTCGTTCACCACCCGGACGGGCGGCCGGTTGTGGAAGCGGAGCTCGCCGGCCGGCGGGCGCGCGGCGCCGCAGCCGACCCAGAGGAGGAGCCCGAGGAGGGTGGCCAGGTTGGTGCGCATCAATCTCGCTCCACGCGGGCGGTCGGGTCGTAGACCGGGTCGAGGCTGAGGTTGAAGAAGATGCCGCCGTCGATCGACGAGGCCAGGCTGAGGCGGCCGAGGTAGCTGGTGGCCGAGTGGAACTGGAGCCCGCCGCCGAAGCCGACCCGGATGTCCTCGAGGGCGGCGTCCTGCAGGCGCGGATAGACCCGCCCGGCGTCGCTGAACAGGTAGCCGGCCCACGAGCGGCCGATGTCCCACAGGTACTCGGCCGAGCCGAGCGCCATCGCGCGGTCGCGGAAGCGGTCGCGCTCGTAACCGCGCAGGAGGATGGGGCCGCCCAGGCGCGGCAGGTCGACGAACGGGATCTCGTCGGTCTGGCCGCGGACCTCCTGCGCCATCAGGCGCAGCGTGAGGACGCGCGGGTTGGGGCCGAGCCGGATGAAGCGCTGGAGGTCGCCGCCGTACAGGGTGTAGCGGGTGGGGGCGCCGGCGAAGCCGCGCGCCACGCCGCCGAAGCCGGCGATGAGCCAGCCGGTGGACGGGACACTCAGCGGCTCCCACTCGTCGCCGTTGCGCCGGCTGTCGTAGCGCAGCTCGAGCTCGTTGTAGCTGTAGGAGGTGCCTGGTTGCCAGGCGGCCAGCTGGTCGACGTCGTAATGCTCGGCGATGTCGCTGCCGGGCGGGATGTCGCCCGGCGACGACTGCTCGAACCGCTTGCGCAGGACGCCCGAGGTGGCGCGCACCGACAGCGGGCCGACGACGTGCAGGCGGGCGCGGCCGAATCCGCGGGCCACCCGCTGGCGGAAGCGGCTGTCCACCGCGACCGGATCGGCGTAGGGATCGACCGGCATCTCGACGTCGCTCACCTCGTCGCCGTTGCCGACGCCGAAGAACCGCTCGCGCGGGTCGATCTCGTACTCTCCCTTGAGCTCGAGGCGCAGCGGCTCGAAGCGGTCGCCGCTGTGGAGCGACGCGGTGTACTGCTGGTTGTAGATGCCGCCGAAGCTCGCCCGCATGGAGAGCTTCTCCTTCTCGCCGAAGAGGTCGCGATGGATGAAGCGGGCGCCGCCGGTGAGGCCGTAGTCGGTCTGCAGGTCGAACACCGGGTAGAGCCCGACGGTGCCGGCGTCGTTCCAGAAGATGTCGCGCGCGCGCGCGCTGACCTGGTAGCGGTCGTAGGCGTAGAGGCTGCCGCGGATCGGCGCGCCCGCCACCTCGACCGCGAGGCGAGGGACGAACAGGAGGGCGCGCGGGATGAACTTCAGCTTCTCGCCGATGGAGCGCGGCTCGCCGCGGGCAACGCCGCTGGCCTGGTCGGGCAGCGGCGCGCGCGCCACCGACGCGCTGGTGCGCGGCGCCGGCTCACCGTTCTTCTTGCCGCCCTCCGGGTGGACCTCTGGAATGGTGTCGCGCGGCAGCTCCCAGGGACGGACCGGTCGGTCGGTCTCGACCATGCCGATCACGCCGGGCGGCAACACGCGGGGCTTGTAATCCTCCTGCTCCTGCGCCTGCGCCCGCGCGGATGCGGCCGCCGCGATGATCAGCGCCGCGGCGATGAGCGCGGTTCCCGCAGCTCTCTTCAACACGATGCCGCTTCACTCAAGCAAGGAGCGATCCACGTGGCATGGACCGATCTTGCAGGCGCCGGCGTGTGGCCAGACGGGGCGTCAGCGCGCGGGCGTAGCGCTCTGCCACGCCGGTTCAGCGCTCGAACTGCCGCGGCGCCTCGCTCGAGATCGCGAGTGCTGCGCTCGACGCATCATCCGAAGATGAATCACCGCGCCGCACGCGCAGGCCATCGCCGCGAGCAGCGCGACGCCGATGAGACGCGCGGCACCGCGCACGCCGTCATCCTCCTCGACGGGGAACAAGTGGAGACGAAAGCGCACGACAATGCGGTGTGGCGGGTCGATGGCAGGGTGATCCGGATGCAGTTCCTCGACATGAGCCAGGCGTGCGCGACATCGCCGCGCGGCATCCTGGAGGACGCGGTGCGCGGACTCAGCGCGGTGGTCGCTCACGAGCAAGAGCTGCACACCCGGTGGGCGCACTACGACGACGGGTCGAGCTTCGTCGCCCTGCTGGTGCAGTGGTCCGACCCGGGGGTGCCGCCGGTCGCGGTGGCGGCGACCGTGGTGGGCGACCAGGTCGTCATGCTCGCCAGCGCGGTTCCGGAGGACGACTGGCGGCCGGTGGCCGAGCGCCTGTTCCACATGATCCTCACCACCCGCGTCTCCGCCGGCTGGATCGATCCGTCGGCGCCGCTCTCGCCGCTGCGCCGGCAGCTGCCGGTCGAGCCGCAGGCTCTGCCAGCTGGCTGTGCGGGCTGCACCGCCTCGCTCTTCGCGCCCTGAGTATCGGGATCGCGATCCGAAAGGCATCGCGGCAGCCGGCGCGCGCCAGCATAATGGGGGCGGTGAAGGCCGCCGATCTCCCGCTGCGCTACAACGCCGTCGATGTCCTCGAGCGCAACGTCCGGGGGCGACCGGACGAGGTCGCGCTGACGAGTGAAGCCAGGACGCTGACCTTTGCGGAGGTGTCGGCCGAGGTGAACCGCGCGGCCGGGGCGCTCGCCCGCCTGGGCGTCAGGCGCGGTGACACGGTGGCGCTCCTGGCCCCCGACTCGGCCGAGTGGGTCGCGATCTACTTCGGCGTCATCAAGCTCGGCGCGGTGGCGGCCAGCTTCAACACGCTGCTCACGCAATCCGAGTACGCGTACATGCTCGACGACTGCGGCGCCCGCGTCCTGGTCGTCGATCGCACGCTCCTCGAGCGGGTGGAGCCGGTCCGCGCCGGTCGCCTCTGGCTGGAGGAGGTCGTCGTCATCGGCGGCGACGGCGCAACATCATGCCGGCGGTACGAGGCGCTCCTGGCCGAGGCCTCGCCGCAGCGGGAGGCTGCCCCCACTCACCGCGACGACGTCTGCTGCGTCAACTACTCGAGCGGCACGACCGGCGAGCCCAAGGGCATCCCGCATGCCCACAAGGACCTGCCGCTCACCGCCGAGCTGGTCGGCCGGCGGACGCTCGGCCTCCGCCCGGGCGATCGCACCTTCGCGGTCGCCAAGCTGTTCTTCACCTTCGGCACCGGCGGCAACCTGGTCTTTCCCTGGTGGGTCGGCGCCGGCATCGTCCTCCACCCCGGCTCGCCGCGCGACCCGCGCGCGGTCCTCTCGGTCATCCATCGCTTCCGGCCCACGGTCTTCTACACCGCACCGACCGGCTACGCCGCCATGCTCGCGACTCCCGGCATGACGTCGGAGTGGGATCTCTCGTCGCTCCGGCTCTGCGTCTCGGCAGGGGAGGCGCTGCCCGAGCCGGTCTGGCGGCGCTGGCACCAGGCCACCGGCCTCGAGATCCTCGACGGCATCGGCTCGACCGAGAACTATCACATGTTCATCGCCAACCGGCCGGGCGAGGTCCGCCCCGGCTCGAGCGGGCGTCCCATCGATGGCTACCAGGTCCGCATCGTCGACGAGGACGGACGCGACGTGACGCCGGGCGAGGTCGGCAACCTCCTGGTGCGCGGCGAGACGGCGGCCCAGCTCTACCTGCACCAGGTCGAGCGATCGCGCCGCGCGTTCCGCGGCGAGTGGCTCGACACCGGCGACAAGTACTACGTCGACGCCGACGGCTACTACTGGCACGCCGGCCGGTCGGACGACATGCTGAAGGTCGGCGGCATCTGGGTCTCGCCGGTCGAGGTCGAGAGCTGTCTGGTCTCCCACCCGGCGGTGATCGAGTGCGCCGTGGTCGGTCAGCCGGACGCCGACGACCTGGTCAAGCCGAAGGCCTTCGTCGTGCTGCGCGACGGCACCGCCGAGGACGGCGGCCTCGCCGCGCTGCTCACCGCCTGGTGCGTCGAGCGCATGGCGCCCTACAAGCGCCCGCGCTGGATCGAGTTCGTCACCGAGCTCCCCAAGACCGCCACCGGCAAGGTCCAGCGCTACCGCCTGCGCTGAGCTTCACTTCCTGAGCTCGCGCTTCAGGATCTTGCCGGTCGGGCCCTTGGGCAGGGTATCGAGGAACTCCAGCACGCGCGGGACCTTGTAGGCCGCGAGGCGCTCCCTGGTGTACGCGATGATCTCGTCCGGGGTGACCGCCTCGTGTCCCGCCTTCTTCGCGACGATCGCCTTCACCTCCTCGCCGTGGCTGGCATGCGGGATCCCGATCACGGCGGCCTCGGCCACCGCGGGATGGCCGTAGAGGACCTCCTCGATCTCGCGCGGGTACACGTTGAACCCGCCGCGGATGATCATGTCCTTCTTGCGATCGACGATGAAGTAGTAGCCGTCGGCGTCGCGCGTCGCGATGTCGCCGCTGTGGAACCAGCCGTCCTTGATCGCCTCCGCGGTGGCCTCGGGCCGCTTCCAGTAGCCCTTCATCACGTTGTGGCCCTTGATGCAGATCTCGCCGGGCTGATCGATCTCGGTGACCACGTTGCCCTGGTCGTCCTCGAGGCGGAACTCGCAGCCCCAGATGGGCGTGCCGATCGATCCGGCCTTCTTGGGCCGGTCGAGCGTGTTGAACGACGCGACCGGCGAGGTCTCGCTGAGGCCGAAGCCCTCGATCGTGTTCACCCCGTACTTCGTGTCGAACGCCGCCATCACCTCGACGGGCATCGCCGAGCCGCCCGAGATGCAGTGGCGCAGCGAGGAGAGATCGTAGGTGTGGTCGCTCGGATGGTTGAGCAGCGCGAAGTACATGGTCGGCACGCCCGCGAAGAGGTTCACCCGGTGCTTCTGGATGAGCCCCATGGCGCCCTCGGCGTCGAAGCGCGGCATCAGCACCACCTGGCCACCGGCGGCGAGCGTCGCGTTCTGGATGCAGGTCTGGCCGAAGCTGTGGAACAGCGGCAGCACGCCCAGGGCGATCGTCTCGTAGGTGATCGGCAGGAGCTGCGTGCGGACGAAGTGCGCGTTGAAGAACATGTTGAAGTGGGTGAGCTCGGCGCCCTTCGGCTTTCCGGTCGTGCCCGAGGTGTAGAGGATGACGGCGGTGTCGTCGGGCATCGTCGGCGCGAGATCGTTCATCGGCTCACCACCGGCGACCAGGGCCGTGAAGCTCACGGCGCCCGCGGGCGCGGTGTGATCGGCGCGATCGGCCTTGGCGACGATGAGGTGCTTGCAGCTATCGACCCGCGCGACGGCAGCCTGCGCCTGCGGGAGGAACCCTTCCCACACCACCAGCGCGGTCGCGTCGGAGTCGGTGAGGTGGTAGGCGATCTCCTCTGCGGTCAGGAGCACGTTGAGCGGGACGACCGGCGACCCGGCGCAGTGCGATCCGAAGTACGCGATGGAGAAGTGCGGGACGTTCGGCAGCATCAGCGCCACGTGCTGGCCGCGGCGCACGCCGAGACCGCGGAGCCCGCCGGCGAACCTCTGCACCATGGCGTGCAGCGTCGAGTAGAGCAGCGTCGTGTCGGCGAGCGTGATGGCAGGGCGGTCGCCGAACTTCTTCGCGCTCTCGCGCAGGAGGGTGCCGAGGTTCAGGCTCATCGACGCATCGTACCCCCCGGGTCACGGCCCGACTACTCGTCGGCCACCCAGCCCTCGGGCGCGACGTCCACGTCGGAGTCGTCGAGGAGGTTGATGGTGTCGCCGCCCGGGGTCAGGTCGGTGTGGAAATGGTTGCGGTGGATCGAGTTGTAGTTGGGCGTGAGGGCGATGTTCCACAGGTTGTTGCGCCACTCGGCGCAGATGAGGTCGTGCAGGAACTCGTCCTTGGGGTTCTCGGTGTGGGCGGCGCAGGTCCCGACGCCGTCGGGATCGATGACCCAGTGGTTGAGGACCGAGTAGAAGGTCCCGTCCCTGGTCTTGAAGCCGGCGCGATCGATCGCCGTGCCCCAGGAGTGTTCCGACATCCCGTAGGTGCAATTCGGCGGCGTCCCGGCGTGGTTGATGCAGCGGTAGTTGTACAGGCCGATGTCAGCCACCTCGACCACCTCCCGCTCGCGCAGGATCGGTGCGTTGCGCGCGAGTGTCTTCGCCATCTCGCAGTCCATGAACCAGCTGGTGCGCGGGGTGGAGAGGGTCACGTACCGGTAGCGCACCCCGTTGATGGGCATCTTGACGGTGACCGGGTCTTCGACGCCCCGCAGGTTCGGTCCGACCGTGTACTCCACCTGGTAGAGATCGAGCCAGGCGTGGCAGCCCGCCGGCGTCGGGTCGATCGCCTCGAGCTCCACCGAGGCCCGGTCGAGCTCGACGTCGTCCTTGTCGTAGGCGATCACCTTGACGTTCGCCGTGCCGCTCGAGCGGATCTCGACGGTGAGGGCGAAATCGGGCCCCCCGACCCGGTCCCGCTCCGGGCCGCCGTTGATGTGGTAGGCGACCTTGCGGGTGCCCTCGGGCACCTCGAGCTCGAACGGCACCGCGGCGACCAGGTAGCCGAGCTGCCCGACGTCGTTTCGCTTGAAGGTCTTGCCCGGCGCCGGCGCGAGGATCGTCAGCTTGCCGCTGCCGCTGTCACCGCCGCCACCGCTGCCACCACCGCCATCGGCGCCACTCTCGCCGCCACCGCCGCCGCCGTCGGCCTCGTCGCCCGACATGTTCACCGTTCCGCTACAGCCAACCAGGAGGAAGAGGATCGCTGCTCGCTTCATGCGGCGAGCCTAAGAAAAGGGCAGCTCGCGACTCAATGAAGAAGCGCTCGAGATGGCAATAAAAACGCATACTTGGTGGCTACTGCGGTGGTCGCTTTCATGGATTCTATGGGCGCATGCGCGGCCGGCGGCGATGGGCGGAGGCGGACCGGCGCGGTGATACGCTGGCCGAGCGAGCGGCGCATGAAGACCCTCGACGCTCCTGCCAGGCCACGGCTCATCGGGCGCGACGGCGACCTCGTCCGGGTGGAGGCGAGCCTGCGAGACGCGCGCCTGGTGACGATCCTCGGTCCTCCCGGCATCGGCAAGACGCGGCTGGCGGCCGAGGTGGTGGCCCGCGCCCGCGCCGGCGGCGACTTTGCCGGCGGCGTGCTGGTCTGCGATCTCGCGGAGGCGAGCAGCGCCGACGAGGCCGCGGCCGAGCTCGGGCGCGCGCTCGGCTGCGAGGCGCCCGACGTGGCGGCGGTGGGGCGCGCGCTCGCGCTGCGCGGCGCCGCGCTGGTCGCCCTCGACGACCTCGAGGGTCTGGTGCCGCAGGCCGCCGCGACGCTCGGACGCTGGCTGGCGGAGGCCGGGTCGGCGCGCTTCCTCTGCACCTCGCGCGAGCCGCTGCGCCTGGCCGGCGAGGTCCGCCTGGAGCTCGAGCCGCTCGGCCTCCGCGACGGGGTCGACCTCCTGGTCGAGCGGGCCGCCGCCCTGCGCCCGGCGTGGGCGCAGCCGGATCGCGATCGCCTCGCCCTCGAGGAGCTGGTCCGCCGCCTCGACGGGATCCCGCTGGCGCTCGAGCTCGCCGCCGCGCGCGCGCCGGTCCTGTCCCCCGCCGCGCTGCTCGAGCGCCTGTCGTCGCGCCTCGCCCTCCTGCAGGCGCCGCCGCCGGGCGCCAGCCGGCGGCAGGCCACCCTGCGCGCCGCCATCGACTGGTCCTGGGATCTCCTCGACGAGGCCCAGCGCGAGGTGCTGGTGCAGTGCGCGATCTTCGCGGGTGACTTCGGCCTGGCCGCGGCCGAGGCGGTCGCCCTGGTCACGGTGCCCGGCGCGCCGCCGGTCCTCGACACCCTCCAGGCTCTGCGCGAGCGCTCGCTCCTCTGCGACGCGGCCGCCGAGGTCGGCGAGCCGCGCCTGGGGATGCTCGCCAGCGTGCGCGAATACGCCGGCGAGAAGCTCGACGCGTCCGGCTGGCGGCCGGCGGTCGCCGAGCGCCACGCGCGCTTCGTGCTCGCCGACGGCGAGCGCCGGGCGGAGGCGGCGCGGCGCGGGGAGAGCGCGGCCCGGATCGACCTGCTCGCCCACGCCGCCGGAGACCTGCACGCGGCCTACCGGTGGCTGGCGGCCGGCGACCCGCGCGGCGCGGCGCGCATGGCGCTGGTCCTCGATCGCCTGCTCTACCTGCGCGGCCCGTTCCAGCGCCACCGGGCGCTGCTCGACGATGCGCTCCGCCTGGCCGGCGAGGCGGGAGACGCGGTGCTGCGGGCGCGCTGCCTGTCGGCGCGCGGCCACGCCCACCTGGTCGAAAGGCGGCCGGGCGAGGCGGCGAGCGATTTCGCGCAGGCGCTGGCGCTGGCGAGCGCAGCCAGCGAACGCGGGCTGGAGGCGGAGGCGCTGCGCGGCCTGGGGGTCGCGCTCCGCGACCTCGGCCGCCACGCGGAGGCGGCGGAGCGGTTCTCGCAGGCGACCGATGCGGCGCGGATGTCCGGCGATTCCAGCCTCGAGGCACAGGTGGCGAGCAGCACCGGAACCCTCCACCGCTTTCGCGGCGAGCACGAGGCGGCGCTCGTCCACTACCAGCGCGCCCTGGCGCTCCACCTGGAGCGCGGCGATCCGCGCGGCGAGGCGATCGTGCGCGGCAACCTGGGCCACGCGTACGCGGCGCTCGGCCGCTCCGAGGAGGCCGAGCGCGAGATCCGCGCCGCGCTGCCGGTCCTGCGCGCGATCGGCGACCGGCGCTCCGAGGCGATCCTCACCGGATCGCTCGGCGCGGCGCTGGTCCTGCGCGGCTACCCGGCAGACGCCGGCCCGCTCTACCGCCACGCCCTGGCCCTGTCGCGCGAGCTGGGCGACGCGCCCATGGTGGCCGTGAACCGCGCCATCCTCGCCGCCCTGAGCGCGCTCGAGGGGCACCTGGCCGAGGCGGAGCAGGGCTTCGCGCAGGCCCGGCTCGCGCTGGAGCGCGCCGCCGCCGACGGCGCGTGGCAGCCGGCGATCGATCTCCTCGAGGGCGTGCTCGACATCGCCCGCGCGCGCCGCGCCGCCGCAGCGGACGACGCTGACGCCAGCGCCCGCCACCTGGCTCTGGCGCGCGGCCGTCTGGCGACCGCGCCGTCCTCGCCCGAGAGCGCCGCCGCCGAGCACGTTGTGTTCGCTTCCTCCTGGCTCGCGCGCCTGCTCGCTGATCGCCCTGCGGAGCCGGCGCCCGCCGCCGCAGCCGGCGCTCCGGTCCTCGAGATCGGTGCCGACGCCCGCTGGTTCAGGATGTCCGGCGGCACCCGGGTGGATCTCGCGCGGCGCAAGCCGCTCCGCCGCGTGCTGCGCGTGCTGGTCGAGTCTCGCCGGAGCGCGCCCGGCCAGCCGGTCGCCCCCGCGACGATCGCGAGCGCGGTCTGGCCCGATCAGGAGCTGGCGCCTCGAGCGGCGGCATCGCGCATCTATGTGGTCGTCGCCGAGCTGCGCAAGCTCGGCCTCGAGGAGGCCATCGCCCGCCAGAGCGGCGGCTACCTGCTCCACCCCGCCGTCGCGATCAGCCAGCCCGCCGGCGACTGACCGTTGCCAGCCGCCCTCGCGCTAGAATCACCCGCATGGGGCGCGCCGATGTCGACAAGGGCAGTGCGGAGCCCGCCGGCCAGGGGACCGCCGCCGAGCGTGACGACTCGCGCGACGAGACCCTGCGGAGCGGCGAAGAGCCGCCTCCCCTCCCGCTGGCCGCGACCGTCGACGCCGGCGCGCCGCAGGCAGTTCCCCCCGAGCTGGCGCCCGGCGCGACCCTCGGCCGCTACCGGATCGGCGAGCAGCTCGGCGGCGGCGCGATGGGCGTGGTGGTTGCGGCGATCGATCCCGCCCTCGATCGAAAGGTCGCCCTCAAGCTGGTGCGGACCGACCCGGAGAGCGACCCGACCACCGCGCGCCAGCGGCTCCTGCGCGAGGCGCAGGCGATGGCGCGCCTCGCCCACCCGAACGTCGTCACCGTCTACGAGGTCGGAACCGCGCTCGACCACGTCTTCGTCGCGATGGAGCACATCGACGGCTGCAACCTGGCCGACTGGCTGAAGCAGAGCAGGCGCTCGCGGCGGGAGATCGTGGACGCCTTCGCCGCTGCCGGACGCGGACTGGCCGCCGCCCACGCGGCCGGCATCGTCCACCGCGATTTCAAGCCGGCCAACGTGCTGGTCTCGGCCGATGGCCGGGTCCGGGTCGCCGACTTCGGTCTCGCCACCAGCCCGGTCGCACCCGCGCCGTCGCCGGCAGCCACTCCGCCGGCGGCCCTTGCGGCCGGGATCACGGTCACCGGCGCGCTGCTGGGGACTCCGGCCTACATGTCACCGGAGCAGCACGAGGCACGAACCGTCGACGCCCGCGCCGACCAGTTCGCCTTCTGCGCCGCCCTCTACCAGGCGCTCTACGGCGAGCTGCCGTTCGAGGGCGATGACCACCTCGCCTACGCCCGCAACGTCGTCGCCGGCAGGCTGCGCCCGGCGCCGGTCGGATCGCACGTGCCCGGCCGGCTGCGCAGCATCCTCCTGCGCGGGCTGTCCACCGATCCGGATCGGCGCTACCCGGCGATGCGCGCGCTGCTCGGCGAACTCGATCGCGCGATGTCGGCGAGGCGCCGGCGCATCGCCCTCGTGGGCGCCGGGCTGGTGGGCGCCGCCGCCCTCGCGGTCTTCTCGCTGGGCGGCGCCGACGAAGCGCCGGAACCGTGCGCCGCCGCCGACCGGCCGGCCGCAGGACTGTGGAACCCGACGGCGCGCGGTGAGGTCGAGGCGGCCTTCAAGAGCTCGGGCATGCCGGACGCGGCCGACGCTTTCGCCCGACTCGATCGCGTGATGAGCCGGCGGGTCAGCCAGATCCGGGCGATGCACCGCAAGGCCTGCCTCGCCACCGAAGTGCGCCATCAGCAGTCGCAGATTCTGTACGGCCGGCGCCTCGAGTGCCTCGCCAGACGCGGGGAAGAGGTCTCGGCGTTCACCGCCGTCCACGCCATTGGCGAGCGGTCGGTGGCGGACCGCGCGCTGCAAGCGGCCCTCTCGCTGCCGCGGGTCGAAGAGTGCGCCGACCGCAAGGCGCTGATGGCAGCCGTGCCACCGCCCGCTGAAGCGCACGCCAGGGCGCAGGTGGTGGAGCTCCAGTCGCTGCTGGCCCGTGCGCTGGCGCTCGAATCGGCCGGCAAGATGGCCGAGGCGGCGAAGCAAGCCGAGAGCGTGGTGGCACAGGCGGATCCGATCGGCTGGGCCCCGCTGCGCGCCCGCGCCCACTACCACCTGGCCCGCATCCTCTCCTCGCTCGATCAAGAGCGCTGCGCGGCCGAGCTGCGGGTCGCCGCCGATCTGGCGGCGGCCGCCCGCGACGACCTCTTGCTGGCGCGCATCTGGATCCTCTTGCACGGCACCCTCGGTTACGAGATGTCCAGGCCGGACGAGGCCAAGGCGCTCGAGCCGGTCGCGGCCGCCGCCATCGAGCGCGCCGGCAGGCGCCCCGAGCTGCGCGGCCTGTTCGAGAACTCGCTGGGCGCGGTCGCGATGCGGGCCGGCGACTTCCCGGCCGCGGCGACCCACTTCCTGGCCGCGGTCGAGCACTTCGAGAAGGACTTCGGACCGGAGCACCCGTCGGTCGCCGATGCCCTGGCCCACGCGGGGCTCGCGCTCGAAGACGGTGGGCGGCTCGCCGAGGCGCGACAGGCGCTCGAGCGAGCGCTCGCGATGCGGATCAAGCTGCTCGGACCGGAGCACCTGTCGGTCGGGCAGAGCTACAAGGCGCTCGGCGGCCTGATCGACACCATGGGGGGCACCGAGGAGGCGCTGGAATTTTTCAGGCGCGCCCAGGCCATCTTCGAGAAGACGCTGCCTCCCGACCACCAGCTGCAGGCCACCGCTCTGTCCAGTATCGCCATCCAGCTGGACCAGCTCGACCGCTCGGACGAGGCGCTGCCGCTGCACCTGCGCGGGATCGCCATCCTGGAGCAGAAGCCGAAGGGCAACGAGATCGCGCTGTCGTTCGGCCTCACGGCGCTCGGCGTCTGCTACGAGGGGCTGGAGCGCTATCAGGACGCGCTCGCGGCCTTCCGGCGTGCGGTCGCGCTGAAGGAACAGCTGCTGGGCCGCGACCACGTGGTGATCGCCTACACGCTGTCTCCGATGGGACGGGCCGCCTGGAAGATGGGCGACCTCGCGCAGGCGTCCGCGCTCTGTCGCCGCTCGCTGGCCATCCTGGAACCGCGGGTCGGTCGGGATCATCCCGAGCTCGCGGGGCCGCTCATGACGCTGGCCGAGATCGCGCTGGCCCGTCGGGACTCGACCAGGGCACTGGGGCTGATCGAGCGCTCGAAGGCGATCCAGGACAAGTCCGAGCAGACCGACACGCTCGGGTATGCGGAGACCCTGATCGCCCGCGCGCGCGCCCTGCTCGCACTCCGCCGGGCGCCGGCCGCGGTCCCCGACCTCGAGCGCGGGCTGGCCCTCATGCAGGCCAAGGGAGCCAGAAAGAAGGACATCGCCGAGGTCGAGGCGATCCTCGCTCGCGTGCAGCGGCATCCCGGCGCGGCTCGCTGAGACGCCGCCGCGCTCGATTCAATCGTGCCGCATCGCGATGGTCGGATCGATCCGGGTCGCCCGGGCGGCCGGGATCCAGCTGGCGACCGCTCCGACTGCGGCGATGAGGATCGCCACCCCGGCGAAGGTCCACGGGTCGAGCGGCGGGACCTCGAAGAGAACGCCGGCCAGCACCGCCGACAGCGCGTTGTTGACCACCGCGGAGGCGGCCAGGCCGATCACCAGCCCGGTGATGACCAGAACCGTCCCGTCGCGCAGGACCATGCGCCTGACCAGCGCCGGCGGAGCACCGATCGCCATGCGGATCCCGATCTCGCGCGTCCGCTGGGCGACCGAGTGTGCCATGGTCGCGAAGACGCCGATCGCGGCGAGCAGGAGCGCGATCACGGCGAAGCCGGTCAGGAGCACGGTCAGGAAGCGGGGCCGGGCCACCTCCTGCCACAGGATGTCGTCCATGGTGTGGAGGTCGGCGACGGCGATGCGCGGGTCGAGGTCGCGCAGGATCCGGCGGACGCCGGGCATCACCGAGCGCGGGTCACCCTCGGCCCGGACGACCAGGAACAGGACCCGGTCGGCGAACTGGTCGCCCCAGCTGGCCAGGGACGGCAGGTAGAACTGCGGCGACGGCTCGCCCGACAGATCGGTCTGATGGATATCGGTGAGCACGCCGACGACGGTCGGCATCGGGACCTGAAACGGCCAGCCCTTGATCGGAACCGTGCGACCGATCGGATCCAGGCCGGGCCACAGGGCGCGAGCCAGCCGCTGGTTGACGAGCGCGGTGGTCGGCACTCCTCCAGAGTCGCGCGGCTCGAGCGAGCGGCCACGGGTGATCCTGACCCCGAGCGTGTCGGCGAAGCCGTCGCTGACGCCGCGGACGTGGGCCTGGAGCGTATCGCCCCGCCCGGGCCGCGAGAGCTCGAAGTAGGCCGGCTCGTGATCGAACGGGAGGCTGGTCATGAACGCGGCCGCCCGGACGCCGGGCAGCGCGCGCGTCCGATCGCGCAGCTCTCGCCAGAACCGGTTGGCGGTGTCCTGGGTCGGGTACATGCTCTTCGGCAGCTCGATCCGCATCGTCATCAGGCCGCGCGGCTCGAAGCCGAGCTCGACCTCTTGCAGCCGGGCGAAGCTCCGTGTCATCAGCCCGCAGCCGACGGCGAGCACGACCGCGAGCGCGATCTCGCCGGTGACCAGCGCGCGGCGGAGCCGCAGGCCGCGGCGGGTCGCGGTGGTCCGCGTGCCGGCGTCCCTGAGCGTGGCCTCGAGGTTGGCGGTACCGCCGGCCCGGAGCGCCGGCAACAGACCGAACAGGAGGCTGGTCACCAGTCCGGCGCCGATCCCGACCAGGAGCGCCATGCCGCTCATCTGGATCTCGTCACGGCGCGGGGCGCTGTCGGGGAGCAGCGCGAGCGCGAGATCGACACCCCAGGCGGCGATGGCGAGGCCGAGCGCAGCGCCGAGCGCGCCGAGCACGAGCGCCTCGGTGAGCGACTGCCGCATCAGGCGACGGCGGTCGGCGCCGACCGCCGCGCGGATCGCCATCTCGCGCTGGCGCGCGTCGCCCCGGGCGAGCAGGAGGCTGGCGATGTTGGCCGCGGCGATGAGCAGGAGAAAGGCGACCGCGCCCTGGAGCAGGAGGAGGGACCAGCGCGCCGACCCGATCACCTCATCGGCCAGGGGCCGCAGGGCGACCGGGTGCTCGCGCGAGAGCGGGTGCTGATCGGGGCGATAGGTCGCGCTCGACCAGGCCACGTAGCGGTCCAGGTCGGCGCGCGCCTGGGCGAGCGACACGCCCGGGCGGAGGCGGCCGACGACCTCGATCCAGTGGGTCTTGTGGCGATCGGTTTCTTCGAGATCGCTTCCCATCGGCATCCACAGGTCGACGTCGGCGCGCGGGAAGGCGAACCCGCGCGGCATCACGCCGATCACGATGGACGGGTTGCCGTCGACCGTGATGGTCTTTCCGACGATGGCCGGGTCGGCGGCGAAGGCAGTGCGCCAGAGTCGATCGCTCAGGATCGCGACCGTCTGCCCGTGCGGCTTCTCCTCTTCGTCGGTCATGTTGCGGCCGAGGGCCGGCGCCACGCCGACGGTGCGCAGGAGCGAGGCGGTGGCATAGGCGGTGTGGACCCGGACCGGCTCGGCGCCGCCCGAGACCGGCGAGCCGGCCAGCTCCCAGGCACCGAGCGACTCGAACGAGGCGCTGTGCTCGACCAGCTCGCGGTACTCCGGGGCCGAGATCGGGAAGCGGTCGTGGTCGGGCAGGCGGGTGTGGATGTAGACGAGCCGGTCCGGCTCCGGGTAGGGCAGGGGGCGGAGGAGGACCGAGTCCACCACCGAGAAGACCGTGGTGTTGGCGCCGATCGCGAGGCCCAGCGTGATGACCGCGACCAGGGCGAAGCCGGGATTCCTGACGAGGAGGCGAAGGGCGAAGCGGATGTCCTGGACGAGTGCGCTCATGGCTCGCCGCCGTCCTGTGCAGGGTCCGGGCCGGCCGCAAGCGGCGGAAACGGCGTCGGTGCGCCCGGCGGGCGGTCCGGCGGCGGGACGCGCGATCCCGGATCCGGACGGCTCATGACGGGGAGCGACAAAGTGAGACGCGCCTCGCAGCCGGTCCGGTCGCGCCGGTTCTCGAGCGTCAGCGCGCCGCCGTGTGCCTCCGCGATCTGGCGCGAGAGCGCGAGCCCGATCCCGGACCCGCCCGGCTTGGTGGTGTAGAACGGGACGAACAGGTTGGCGTCGTCGGCGAGGCCCGGGCCCTCGTCGCGGACGGTCAGCTCGACGCGGCCCGGCGCGACGGTCCAGGCGATCTCGACCGGCGCCGAGTCACCGTCGCCGGAAGACTCGCGCGCGGCGTCGACCGCGTTGGTCACCAGGTTGATGAGGAGCTGCTCGAGCTGGGCGGCGTCCGCGTGGAGCGTCGCGGCCGGGCCACGGACCACGCGGATGGGGGCGCGAGTCTCGAGCGTCGCGACCCGCGCGATCAGCGCGGCGAGGTCGACCGGCGCGCGCTCGGGGGACGGCAGCCTGGCCAGTCGCGCGTAGGCGGTCATCAGGCGGGCGAGCGCGTCGGCGCGGCGCTGGATGACATCGAGCCCGCGGGCGGTGTCCTCGGACGCGTCCGTGAGCCCGCGCTTGAGCGTGGACGCGATCGACGAGATCGGGGCGAGCGAGTTGTTGATCTCGTGGCTCAGGACCCGCACCAGTCGCTGCCAGGCGTGGCGCTCCTCCTCGCGCAGCGCGCGCGAGACGTCGGCCAGGGCCACCAGCGTGTGGGTCCGGCCGTCCTGGCGAAAGGCGGTACGCCGCACCTGCCAGGTGCGCGGCGGGCCGGCGCCGCCACCCGGCTCCAGCACCAGGGTGGTCGGCGCGTCCGACCCGAGGAGTGCAAGCAGCCCCAGCTCGTCGGCACCGCGGCCGAGCAGCGCCTCGCGCGGCCGCCCGAGCAGCCCCCCGCCCGCCCGGTTGACGATTCGCAGGCGCGCGTCGGCGTCGAACGCGAACATCGCGACCTCGGTCTCCTCGGTCACCTTGGCCAGGAGCCCCACCGTCTCGGCCGCGCCGAGCTTGTGCTGGCGCAGCGCCTCGGCCAGCGCGTTGAGCTCGACCATCACGTGGCCGAGCGCGTCGTCGGGCCGCGGGCTCCTTCCGCGAAGCGAGGTGTCCTCCTCGCGCAGGCCGGCCAGCATGTTCGACACGGTCTGGAGCGGGCGCACCACGCGGGCGCGCGCCGACAGCGCGAAACCGACCCAGCCGAGCGCGACCACGGCGGTGAGCGTCCACTGCGCCTTGAGCGAGAGCGGCCCGCCCCACAGGAGGGCGAGCGCGACCGCCGCGGCCGGCGCGGCCGCCAGCGCGACGTCGCAGAGGACCCGATCCTCGTAGCGCAGCCGCTTCACTCGCCCCCTTTGATGTGGAGCTGCTGCAGGCGGCGGTAGAGGGCGGAGCGCGACAGCCCGAGCGCGCCGGCCGCGTCGGTCACGTTGCCGCCCGCCCGGCGCAGCGCCCGCTCGATCAGCAGGCGCTCGGC
>Ga0111539_10000439_pt1 | contig 52493 bp, 36 predicted proteins | sample RhiMethybrSRZTD1_FD_79667 | JGI IMG/M metagenome (GOLD analysis project Ga0111539, IMG submission 79667) | Populus rhizosphere microbial communities from Tennessee, USA - Rhizosphere MetaG P. TD hybrid SRZTD1 (version 2) (version 2) | ecosystem: Host-associated > Plants > Roots > Rhizosphere >... | reverse complement strand
GTATCCGCCTGGTTGATCGTCGGCGGCGCCGCGCCCTGCGCCGCAGCGACTCCAGGAACGCCGACCAGCACCGCCGCTGTTGCTACCAGGGTCTTGGGGATCGCCAACGCCATGCGTCCTCGTGCCATGTGCCTCCTGAAAAGCGTGCCCGGCTGCCGGGACGCCGATTAACTGGTTTCGCGAGCGCCGGTGCGGATGTTGTAGCTTTGTTCCACCGGCAGAACGAACACCCGGCCGTCGCCGATTTCGCCGGTCCGGGCCGCCGCCATGATCGCTTCGATGACGTCCTCGACCACGTTGTCGGCGACGACGACTTCAATCTCCACTTTCGGCAGCAGACTGACGCTGTATTCCTTGCCGCGGTAAACGGCCGTGTGACCTTTCTGGCGGCCGTGGCCGCGCACGTCGGTCACCGTCATCCCCGCGATGCTGAGTTTCTCGAGCGCCTCGCGGACATCGTCCACCTTGTGTGGGCGCACGATACTCTTGATCAGTTTCATTCATTCCCTCCATCCAACTTGACCGGGGCACAAAGTAACACGAAGGAGCAGTCCGATGGATGGTGCGGCATCAATCGCCAACCTCCAGCACCGTTTCGAGTTCGCGCGCGATCGAATCCTGTGAGTCGTCGCTCAACTTTCCGCCCGCGCAGGTGACATGCAGGACATCGATGGCGCGCTTGCCTTCGGTGGCAATCAGCGCGAGATGCAGATCGCAGCCCTGGCCCGACAACACCCGCGTAATCCGATGGAGCAGTCCCGGCGCATCGTCGGCGATGATCTCGAGCACCGTGAATTTGCGCGAGTGCTCGTTGTCGAAATGAATGACCGGCGGCCGGCGCACACGGCGCCGATTCAGCAGGCTGCGCTCGCGGCCCTTGAGAAGCGACGTGACATCGACCGACCCGGCCACGACCTGCGCGAGCATGGCGGAGATCTCCGAGCTGGCGGCCGCGTTCTGTTTGAGAAATCCTTCCTCGTCGGAGAACTCGAAGACGTCGAGGACCAGGCCGTCCGGCGTGGTCATCGCCTGACCTCGGAGGATGTCCATGCCGAAATACGAGAGCACACCAGACACGTTCGAAAACAGGAACGGCTTGTCGAGCGTGACCAGCGTCAGTTCCCAGACCTCGTCGTGGTTCTCGAGAAACGTGTGAATCTGATCCGGTTGAATGTTGCGGGCAAGACGCACGTGGCGGTACACGGCACCGAGACCAAACGTCGAGAGATAGCGGCGCGGCAGGCCTTCGAGGAAGCTGACCAGTTCCGCTTCGGAGATGTCGGACGGCCGCCCGGCAATCAATACCGAGAGCGCCGGGTGGTCGCCTTCCAGAAGGTGATCGGCGTAACCGAGCGTCAACCGATTGTACGCCTCGACATAGACCCGCCACAGGAGCTCTTCTTTCCACGGCGTCAACGTGTCGGGCGACACGGCACCGACATCAGCGAGCGTCATGAGGCAGAGCAGCTTGAGTTGCTCCTCGGTTCCGACGAGTTCGGCAAAGCGGGCGGCGACCTGCGGATCTTCCGCGTCACGCCGGAACGCCACCTGCGACATCTGGAGATGCTCCCGGATCAGGAATTCGACCGTCGCGCGTTCATCGTCAGGGAGCTCGAGGCGATCGAGGACGCTCTGTGCGAGCCGCACGCTTTCCTGCGCGTGATCCGCCTCGCGCCACTTGCCGACATCATGAAAGAGCAAGGCCAGCGTGAGCAGCTCCGGCGCGTGCAGCTCCTGGAGAATCGAGCCGAAGCGGCGGCGACTCGCGTTCGACGGATCGAGCAGTGATTCAACGCCGCGGATCGCCAGCAGCGAATGCTCGTCGACGGTGTACTTGTGATAGAAGTCGCGGACGACGCGGCATTGAATCTTGGCGAATTCCGGGAAGATTCGATTGAGCAGGCCGCAGTCGTGCATCTCCGACAGCCGATCGTAGAGACCAACCCGCGGGGTGAGCAGACGGCGCAGCTGAAGACGATCGCCTTCGGTCGCGACGAAATCATCCGCGGAACAGCGATTCAGGTTCTGCTCGATCAGGGTGAGCGACGATTCGGAAACCGGACACTGATATTCGAGCGCGATTCTGAAGGCCTCGAGCCAGAGCGACGGTTGCTGCATCGCCCGTTCCGGATTGGCGAACTGCACGCCGTCGACCGTGATCTCGAACTGCTTGCCGATCCGCCTGAGTGCTCCCTGAGGCCGCGGGTGCATCGCCTTCTGCGTCGATGCGAGCGCTCGCGTGACGACGCGCGCGCGGAGAAAATACTCCCCCATCAGCGCCTCGACGCGACTGTGCGGATGCGACCCCGCCGATCCCATCGCGTCGGCGACCTTTTCCTGCAGTTCGTGCGTCAGCAGGTTGACGTCGCGACCGCCAAGCCAGTGCAGAATCGAACGAATACGAAGGAAGAAGTCCTCCGCGTCGGCAACTCGATCGGCGTCGGTGTCGCGTCCGTTGGTGAAGGCGTCGGGCGCCATCCGGCGAAGATGCCTGGTTACCGCGATGTCGCGAAGGCCGCCGGGAGCCTGTTTGATATCGGGCTCGAGCTGATAGAGCGTGTCGTTGAACTGGTGGTGACGTTCGGCCACCATTGCCAGCAATGGCTCGATGATCGCCGGCACCTGTGACCCCGCGCGGTTGGCAATGCGATCGTACAGAGACTCGTCGCCGGCGAGGAATCGAAGATCGAGAAGGCTGAGGAGGAATTCCGGATTGGTCAGGTCCGGTTCGGCAAAGTCGCCGATCTCGCGGACGTGCTGGCCGAGTTCGAGGCGCAGATCCCAGAGCGGCTGCAGCACCGCCTTGACGAAGTGTTCCTCTGGACCAGCAATCGCGCCGTCAAAACCAATCAAGAGATCGACGTCGGAATGGAGGCAGAGCGCGCGGCGTCCGTAGCCGCCAACCGCGCAGACAACGAACGGAGTCGACGTTCGATCACGGGCCGCGTGGACGATCGTCTGCACCACTCGGTCCATCTGAAACGCGTAGCGCGAGGCAGCGTCGCGACCCGCCCGCCCCTGTCGCGCCAGTTGCACGTACTCCTCCCGGGCCGTCGCCAGGCGCACGGCAGCACTCTCTTTCGATTCGGCTGCGTGAGTATCCGACCGGCCGGTCATTGCCTCGAGTGGTACTGCCTCCTGGTTGTGCAAAGCCTATCTCAATTGTGTTTGGCGCGATGCGGCGTCACGTGTTGGGCGGGGTCTAAAGACCCCGCCCTGCGAGCGGAGCACTGCACGAGGTTCGTTCAGTAAGTGAACGTCAGGCCAATGAGCGACACCGGCTTGAAGCCGTCGCCGCTGTTCAACAGCTTCATGTTGTCGCCCAGCCAGAGAAAGTCGACGCCGCCATGAATTTCGAGTGCTCCGCTCTTCCCCGAGGCCACCGGCACGCTCAACAGCGCGCCAAGATCGAAGTAGCCGAAGGTGTTGTCGCCGGTCGGGCCCTCGTAATAGTGGTTCAGACTCAAACCTGTCTTGACCGGCACATACAAGGTGGCTTTCGGAGCGAGCTTGATTCCAGGCTTCACGCCAAGCTCGAGATAGGTCCCCTTGTTCAAGCCGCCATCCGCCTGTCCATCGCCCAGTTCGAAGGCGAGCACGATCTTGGGAGCCAGGGGGAACGGACTCGTGCTGTCGTCGACAACCAGCGTCCCGGCCAGTTCCTGCACCGTCGCAAACCGATCGGCGGGGCTTGTGTAAGAGGTATAGAGAAGTCCGGGCTTGAGCTTCCCGGCGGTGAACGTCACCGACCCGAAGTAATCGCTCTCGTACCAGTTGCCGACATCGGCGGTCGAGTGAATGCTGTTCCAGGTGCCGACATCGAGGGTAATGCCGTGCTTGAGGCCGAACGCGATATCGGCGTACGGCTGGCCGATCGCGCCGCCGGATTCCTGGTGGATGCCGCGGAAGACATAGGCGGAGGCGAAATCCAGCCCAGTCGTGACGGTGTAGATCTTGGCGGGCGCCGCCGCCTCGGCAGGGGCAGGCGCTGCCGCTGTCGCCGACGTTGCGGCCGCCGCGGGGGCAGCATTGCTGGTCTGCGCCATCGCTGGTGCAGTGAGTGACGCCATCAGGCAAACGCTTGCGGCAATGACTCCGATCCTTTTCATGTTGCTCCTTTAATCTGCCGCTCCGTGAGGCGGCCGTTTCAACAGTCGCTCTGGACGTGACCTGAGCAAGGTGAACGCCAAAGTGCGCATGGCCGGCGAATTCGCAAAAAGCTGCAAATTCATTCGAATAAATCAGTGATCTGCTCGGATTGCCGATCGATCGGGGGTCGCGCCAAAACCAACAAATCACGCGCAGCGACGGCGCCAGGCGACAATAATGTAGATTTAAGGGAGCTGACCTGAGCGGTCTGGTTACTTACAAAAGGTGCAACAATGTCAGGGCGTCCGCAGCAAGACCGGGGAAAGTCCTCATAATCTGCCGATGGAGCCGCCGGGACACCGATCTTTCTGTCGGATCCGACAACTTTGATTGGAAGGGTCGATTACGACAAAATTGTTCGTTTTATACTTCGCCGTTACGCGACCGCCGCAGGCAGACTCGACGAGCCCATCAGGTACGAGTCGACACCGCGGGCAGCGCTACGGCCATCGGCAATCGCCCAGACGATCAGCGACTGTCCGCGCTGCATGTCGCCGGCGACGAAGACACCGCGCTCGCTCGTCATCCAGTTCTCGTCGCGCCAGACATTGCCGCGATCAGTGATCGTCACACCGAGAGTCGACAGCAGACTGCCCTGCTCGGGGCCAAGAAAGCCCATCGCCAGCAACACGAGATCGGCCTTCAGTTCGAACCGGGTATCGGGCTGCGGCAGGAATCGCACGCGTCCGCCATCGCGCGACATCTCGACACGAACACCCTGCAGCGCCGAGACCTGTCCCTCGCCGTTATCGATAAACCGCTCGGTCGAGACGGAGTAGACACGTTCCCCACCTTCCTCGTGCGCGGCGGATGTCCGGAAGATGGTTGGCCACAGGGGCCATGGATTATCAGCCGCGCGCGTCTCGGGAGGACGCGGCAGCAATTCGAACTGAACGACGGATGCTGCGCCCTGCCGGTGCGCGGTCCCGAGGCAGTCAGCTCCGGTGTCGCCACCGCCAATAATGACGACATGCTTGCCTTCGGCCGTGATCCGCTCGGCGGCGGCAACCGTATCCCCTTCGCAGAGCCGATTCTGCTGCGTCAGGTAGTCAACTGCGAAGTGAATGCCTCCGAGACTACGTCCGGGAATCGCAAGATCGCGTGCCGCCGTCGCGCCGCCGCACAGCACGATGGCATCGAAGTCGCGCTTCAATGCCGCGATTGGAACATCGACGCCGATGTTCAAACCTGCCCGGAAGACCACGCCTTCCTGCGCCATCAGCGCCAGGCGGCGATCGAGCCAGCGTTTTTCCAGCTTGAATTCCGGAATGCCGTATCGCAGGAGACCGCCGATACGGTCCGCCCGCTCGAACACGGTCACCAGGTGCCCGGCGCGATTCAGTTGGTCGGCCGCGGCGAGCCCGGCGGGGCCTGAACCAACGACGGCGACCGTTCGACCGGTCCTCGACGCCGGCGGCTGGGCGCGAATCCAGCCTTCTTCGAACGCGCGGTCGACGATCGACACCTCGATGTGCTTGATCGACACCGGGTCATCGTTGATCCCGAGCACGCACGATCCCTCGCATGGGGCGGGACACAGCCGTCCGGTGAACTCAGGAAAGTTGTTGGTGGCGTGCAGGCGCTCGATCGCCGTCTGCCACCGATCGCGATACACCAGGTCGTTCCACTCGGGGATCAGATTGCCGAGCGGACACCCTTGATGGCAGAACGGGATGCCGCAATCCATGCAGCGTGCCCCCTGCTGCTGCACCTCGGCCTCCGAGTCCGGCAGATAGACCTCCTGCCAGTCGCGCACGCGTAACTCGATCGGACGCGCGTGCGGCTTGCTGCGACGGATCTCGATGAACCCGGTTGGCTTACCCACGCGCCACCGCCACCAGTTCAGTGAATGCCGGCTCGCGGTTTTCCGATCGAGCTCGCGCCTCGGCCATCAGGATCCGCTTGTAATCACGCGGCACGACTTTGATGATGCGCGCCGCGGTCGAGCTCCAGACGGTCAACAAATACGCCGCGCGAACGCTGCCGGTGATCGCCGCATGCCGGCCGATCATCGATCGGACGAAATCGATGTCCTCGTCCTCTTCGAGCGACTCGATATCAACCATCCCGCGATTGCATCGCCGGGCAAACAATCCGTCATCGTCGACGACATAGGCGATACCGCCGCTCATGCCGGCCGCGAAGTTACGCCCGGTCCTGCCGAGCACCAGCACGCGACCGCCGGTCATGTATTCGCACCCGTGATCGCCGACCCCCTCGACAACTGCGTGCGCGCCGCTGTTGCGGACCGCGAACCGCTCGCCGGCGACGCCACGAATGTATGCTTCACCGCTGGTCGCGCCATACAACGCCACATTGCCGATGATGACGTTTTTCTCGGCCGGGAACGTTGACGCGTTTGGCGGATAGACGATCAACCGGCCGCCCGACAGTCCCTTGCCGCAATAATCGTTCGCGTCGCCGTCGAGCCGGAGCGTCACGCCGCGGGGAACGAACGCACCAAAGCTTTGCCCCGCCGAACCGGTAAACTGCAGTGTGATCGTGTCGTCGGCCAGACCGGCTCCACCATGCCGGCGCGTGATCTCATAACCAAGCATCGTCCCCGTGGCCCGGTTCCGGTTGCGGATCGGGAACGAGAGCGACACCGAACGCTTGCCCTCGACAGCCGGCCACGCGGCCGCGATGATCTGTCGATCGAGAATGTCGTCCAGACCGTGATCCTGGCTGCGCGTCTGGTGTCGCACCGCGTCGGCAGCGACAGCCGGCGCGCGAAGGACATTCGAGAGATCGACGCCTGAAGCTTTCCAGTGATCGACGGCGGGTTTCATGTCGAGTCGATCGACACGACCGACCATTTCGTCGATGGTGCGGAATCCGAGTTCCGCCATCAGTTCGCGTACTTCCTCGGCAAGGAAACGGAAGAAGTTTTCGACGAACTCCGGCTTGCCTGAGAACTTCTTGCGCAGCTCGGGATCCTGCGTCGCGACACCCACTGGGCACGTGTTCAGGTGACAGACGCGCATCATGATGCAGCCCGACACCACGAGCGGCGCCGTCGCAAAGCCAAATTCCTCGGCTCCGAGCAGTGCCGCAATCACCACATCGCGGCCGGTCTTCAACTGCCCGTCGACCTGAACGACGATCCGGTCGCGCAGGTTGTTCAACATCAGAACCTGCTGCGTCTCGGCCAGGCCCAGTTCCCACGGAATGCCGCTGTGTTTGATTGCGGTGAGCGGCGAGGCGCCCGTGCCACCGTCATGACCGGAGATCAGGACGACGTCGGCATGCGCCTTGGCGACGCCGGCGGCGATCGTGCCGACCCCGACCTCGGCCACCAGCTTCACGTGGATGCGCGCCACCGGGTTCGAGTTCTTCAGATCGAAAATCAGCTGCGCGAGATCTTCAATCGAGTAGATGTCGTGATGCGGCGGCGGTGAGAGCAGAGTGACACCCGGCGTCGAGTGCCGCACCTTCGCGATCCACGGATACACCTTGTGGCCGGGCAATTGCCCGCCTTCGCCGGGCTTTGCCCCCTGGGCCATCTTGATCTGCAGGTCGTCGGCATTGACCAGATACTCGCTGGTCACGCCGAATCGCGCCGACGCCACCTGCTTAATCGCGCTGCGCCGCCAGTCGCCATTCGCATCACGACGATACCGGGCCGGATCCTCACCGCCTTCGCCGGTGTTCGACTTGCCCCCAAGCCGGTTCATCGCGATGGCGAGCGTCTCGTGCGCTTCCTGACTGATCGAACCGTACGACATGGCTCCGGTCGAGAAGCGTTTGACGATCGATTCGACCGGTTCGACCTCTTCGAGCGGAACCGCCGTGCCCGCCTTGAAGTCGAGAAGCCCGCGCAGCGTCCCGAGCTTGCGGCTTTGATCGTTCACCAGCTTCGTGTACTCGCGATAGACGCCGTATTGCCCGGAGCGCGTCGCGTGCTGGAGCTTGAACACCGTTTCCGGATTGAAAAGGTGGTGTTCGCCGTCACGACGCCACTGGTATTCGCCGCCAGTATCGAGATCCGATGGCGCGCCGGAGCGGGTGGGAAACGCCCGCTCGTGCCGCTGCCGTACTTCCTCGGCGATGACGTCGATCCCGACGCCACCGACGCGCGATGCCGTCCACGTGAAGTAGCGATCGACAAACGACTGATCCAGGCCGATCGCTTCGAAGATCTGCGCACCGCAGTAACTCTGCAGCGTCGAGATCCCCATCTTCGACATCACCTTGAGGATTCCCTTGTTGAGACCTTTGATGTACCGCGACACCGCACGCGCATGAGTGATGTCCTGGAGCGCGCCCTGCCGAATCAGGTCATCGAGACTCTCGAACGCAAGGTACGGGTTTACCGCGCCGGCGCCGTATCCGATCAGGAGGGCGACATGATGGACTTCGCGAGCGTCGCCCGACTCGAGCACCAGCGCGCAGCGTGTGCGCGCGCCTTCGCGCACGAGGTGGTGGTGCACACCGGCCGTCGCCAGCAGGCTCGGAATCGGCGCCAGTTCACGGCTGACACCGCGGTCTGAAAGAATCAGGATATTGTGCCCGGCCTTCACCGCCTGGCTTGCCTGCAGACACAACTGCTCGAGCGCGGTCGCGAGCCCCGCGCCCCCTTCCTCCGGCCGGTAGAGCATCTGCAGCGTGATCGATCGGAACCCGGCGGTCTGAATGTGGCGAATCTTCGCCATCTGGTCGTTGTCGATCACCGGATCGGGGATGCCGATCTGCCGACATGATTCAGGTTCGGGCTTGAGCAGGTTGCGCTCGGGCCCAATCGTCGACGCCATCGACGTGACCAGTTCTTCGCGAATCGCATCGAGCGGAGGATTGGTCACCTGCGCGAACAACTGCTTGAAGTAGTCGTACAACAGCCGCGGTCGTTCGGACAGCACGGCGAGCGGCGTATCGGTACCCATCGAGCCGATTGGCTCTTCCGCTCCCGTCGCCATCGGACCGAGCACGATGCGCAGATCTTCCTGCGTGTAGCCAAACGCATGTTGACGTCGGACGACGGTGTCGTGGTCGGGCGGCGGCAGATACGGTGCCGGCGGCACGTCTTCGATCGCGATCAAGTTCTCGCGCAACCAGTCCTCGTACGGCCGGGCGAGCGCCAGGTCGGATTTGATCTCCTCGTCGGCGATGATCCGGCCCTGTTCGGTGTCGACCAGGAAAATGCGGCCCGGATGGAGGCGCTCCTTGACGACGATGTTCTCCGGGGCGATGTCGAGGACACCGACTTCCGATGCCATGATGACGAGATCGTCTTTGGTCACCCAATAGCGCGATGGCCGCAGACCGTTGCGATCGAGTACGGCGCCGATCACGGTTCCGTCGGTGAACGCGATCGATGCCGGACCGTCCCAGGGCTCCATCAACGACGAGTGGTATTCGTAGAACGCGCGAAGCTCCTCGGTCATCCCCTCGTGGTTCTGCCACGGCTCGGGAATCATCATCAGCACGGCGTGCGGCAGCGACCGCCCGGCCATAACCAGGAACTCGAGCACGTTGTCGAACGTGGCGGTATCACTTCCGCCTTCGCGAATGATCGGCAGAACCTTCTTCAGATCCTCGCCGAGCACATCCGATTCGAGCAGCGCTTCACGCGCTTTCATCCAATTGATGTTGCCGCGGAGCGTGTTGATTTCGCCGTTGTGCGCGATGAAGCGATAGGGGTGTGCGAGCGGCCACGACGGGAAGGTGTTCGTACTGAACCGCTGGTGCACCAGCGCGAGCGCCGATTCGACATCCGGATCCGCGAGGTCGGGGAACATCGGCGCGATCTGCGTCGCCGTCAGCATCCCCTTGTAGATGATCGTCTTGGACGACAGGCTGGGCACGTAGAACGACGACCGATCCGGCAAACCCATTCCGTCGACCGCGTGCTCGATCCGCTTCCGGATCACATAAAGCTTCCGTTCGAACCGAAGATCCGTTTCTGTACTCGCCCGCAGGCCGTCGAACGCCGGCCCGCGACCGATGAACAGCTGCCGGAAGCACGGCTCAACGGCAACCGCACTCGGACCGACTGACGCATCGTCGGTCGGCACGTCGCGCCAGCCCAGAACCTGCTGACCTTCCTCGACGATGATTTCTTCGAACCGCGCCTCGATGCGCGCCCGCCACGCCGGATCCTTCGGCAGGAACACCAACCCGGCGCCGTAGTGCCGTTCGGGCGGCAGCGTAAAGCCGAGGCGTGACGCTTCGCGCCGGAGGAATCGGTCCGGCATCTGGATGAGGATGCCGGCGCCGTCCCCGGTGTTGGCCTCGCAGCCGCAGGCGCCGCGATGAAGCAGATTAATCAGGACCTTGAGCGCCTGCTCGACAATCGAGTGGGAGCGCTGGCCTTTGACGTGCACGACGAAGCCGACGCCGCACGCATCATGCTCGTGAGCGGGGTCGTACAGTCCCTGCGCTGGGGGCAAACCTGGCATCTTCACACACGTGTTATCCGATACTCCGCCTCCATCTCAAAACGGAATCTACAGATGCCATCCATGCATTCTGCTTCTGTCCTCCCCATGCGCGAGGCGCATGGGTCGTATTCTAAAAAGGGAAAAGGCAGCCTTTTCCCTTTGCTTACTTCAGCGCCGCCGAAGGCCCCCTCGGCTCCGTCGCGCTGAACGTTCCTGTCAGCGGCACGCCCATCGGCCCCACGGGGATGTAGACGACCGTGTGGTTCGGTGAATTCACCATCATCTTCTGCGCTTCGATGGCCTCGTGCTGGATGTACATGGCGCTGAGTTGACCGCGGATGATCTGCATGGCATTGGCGATGCCCTGCGCCTGGACCTCGCGCTTCGTGCGTTCCTTGCGCTCGATTTCAATCTCGGTGTCCTTGCGCTGCAGCTCCTGCGTCGCCGCCAGCTTCCGCGAAACCGCTGTCGCGACTTCCTCCGGATACTGCACGTTGCCAACAACGACGCTGCTGATGATGAACGGACTGCCGGCGGCGTACCGCTGAATGCGCGCCAGGACCGCATCGCCGATCGTAATCAACGCATCTTTCACTTCGAGACCGTTGCGACGCTGCACCTCGTCCCGGGCGAACGTGCGCAGCGGTTCGCGGACGAAATTCCCGTACGCGGTTTTCACAATCGCGTCGGGATCTTTTTCGAGTGTCGAACGTCCGACCGTCGTGCTGAAGCGGTCCATGAAGAGTGGGATCCTCGTATCGTCGACGTGCCACACGGTGTGCACGCGGAACTCGATTTTCAGGTTGTCGCGGCTCAAGACGGCTTCATCGCGCGAGAAGTCCTCCGTATAGGAGTAGGGCGTGATGCTGACGTTGGTGACTTCGAGCAGCCAGGTCCGGCCGGCAGACGTCGGGCCGCGCTGGACGCCGTAGAAGCGCGACCGGCCGATGACCGCCCCTTTCGTCAGATAGCCGACGTAGCCGGCGGGCGTAAACGGGTTCGACGCACCAAGCAGCCAGATGATCGCGCCGATGCCGAGCAGCACGATGAGCGCGGCAACCATCGCTCCGCGCTGTACGTGGTTGGACAATTCAAGGTCAGTCAATGTTGTACGGGGGTTGGCAAACGACGACACGGAGGGCCTCCAATGAGCCGGCGGGGTTAGCTGACGGGCTCGAGGTTGGAAGTCCTCTTCCTCTGACTTCAGAGGATTCGCCCCTTAGCGCGCATTATGCGCGCCGGTGGTTCCCCCGCGGCGCCGTATCCGGCGCCTTAGGCGTTCTTGTGAATATACGCCCCGTTCAGACGCTGTCAAATGGCAGTGCTTCAGAATAGGACATGCCGAAATCCGGGTCCAGGAGCCGGATCCCGGATCCCGGATTCACCCAAGCGGATCCCGATACGTCACCGACTCCCCGCCGCCGTAGTCGCAGCGGCGGGCCGACTCACAGAGCCGGCATCATTCCAGTTCATCAACGCATTGAAGACCATGTTGAACTCGCCGTGATTCTGCCACCGGTAGATCGGGTTATTGGCAAACAGGATCACGCGCCCTTTGCCTGTGTAGCCGCCCGCAATGTCAACGACCATGGGGCGTTGCCGGATCTCGTCGGCTCCTTTCATCAGGCCACTCAGGACCGCGCTGTCACCGCCCACGTAGCGAGCGAGCACCGCGCTTTGATCGGGCGTGGCGACGGTGAGAAGCGGACCGTTCTGATACTTGGTCGGCACCAGGCGATCCGGGTATCCGTAAAAGACCGGATGATCGGGCCGGAGCACTTCCGCGTTGACCAGCGGGCGAGGCGCGTAAAAGTCGCGCGACGTAGTAGAGGACGCGTCGACCGTGCGTGCCAACCCCAGCTCGGTCGCGAATCTCACCGCATTCCCCATCGCGATGAGCGTGCCGCCCGCGTCGAGAAATTTCGCAACCGCGTCAACGCCTTCGCCACCCATGCCGCCGGTGATGTCGGGTGATTCGCCGTACATTCCGAGGAACTTGTATTTCGTATCCTTGAGATACGGAACCGCGCGCGCCGCCGACGGCTGAAACACCGACTGGCGTGACACATTCTGATTCGGCATCAACAGCACGTCGTAGTCGGCGCGCAGATTGCCTTTTCGCAGTCGCTCCTTGTAAATGAGGTCGTAGGGAATACCGAACTTGTCGAAGGTAAATCGTACCCAGCCGATTTCCTGCGTGTCGTTGCCCGACCAGGACGAATACATGGCAATGCGTGGCACATCGGCGTCGTGCATGGCGACTGACGGCGTCGATCCGACGGCGGCACCGGTCAGGCCAAGCTGCTCGATTGTGTTGCGAGATGCCGCCATCTCACCCGGGGCGACAATCACGAATGAGCCCGCCGGGAACTCCATGCCATCGGAGGTGAACCCTTTCTCCGCGATCTTCACCGACGCGTTTCGAAGTTTGTAACGAAGCGCGATCATGTTGGTCGAACCGAGGTGGGCAACGGCAAGTGCCGCGGTTCCATTTCCCGTCACCTTGCCCTTGACGATCGCGGTCTCGACCGGTGTCGTGGTCACATCCAGAATGGCTTTGTCGTTCACTTCCTTCACGTCGACCATCATCGCCAGTCCCATCGTCCAGCCGCTGTCATCGTAGGTTCGCAATTCGGGATCGGGATAGCGTTGCTTCTCGAGAAGGTTCTTCGCGAGCCGCCCGTACGGCTGATCGCGTTTGATCACGTAGGAACCGGCAGGAAACGTCGCATCGGCGAGATTGATCTGTCCGGTCGAGAGACCGACCTCGATGCGTTGCAGTCGCAGGATGTTGACGAGTTCGGCGGCGCGGGTCATGTCTCGCTGCTGCGGAATGACGAAACCGTATGGCGCATCTTTCTTTCCTGATTCGATCGAGTTCTTCGTCTTCTGGTAGAAGTTCTCGACGACGAGATTCGGGAAGGATGCGGTGAGCTGGAGCGCGCTGAGAACGCCCGTCTCCATGTAGTTCGTATTGTTGCGGCGCGAGAACGTCGCGACAGCACCCGGCGGGACCGGGAGACCGCGATACCACTCGCGCGGTTGACCGCCGCCACGCCCGGTTGGAACACTCGGGCCGCGTCCCCGGGCGCCTGTATCAGCACTGGCTGCGTCAGTCGCGGTCTGAGCCTCACCGCCTCGCGCGCCACGTCCGGGTTCCGCGGGAGTGGCCGGATCGACTCCACGTCCGCCTTGCCCTGCGCCCCGGCCGCCGGCGCCACCCTCGCGACCCGACTGCGTCTCGTACATGCGCATCATGCCGTTGTGGTTGTAAGCGACCGATCCGAGATAACCCGGAGACCATCCGTCCATGAACGCGTGCGTATACACGCCGGGCATTCCCCACTTCGTCATCTGCGCCAGCTCGAAGTTGGAGAACCACGGAAGTTCGGCGAACAGGATGGGATCCAGATTCGGATTCTGCGGCGCCCCACCGCTATAGGTGTACATGAGCGCCTGCGCCTCGTGCAGGTCGTGCATGATCGGCGGGTGCGCCGTGAAGTACCAGTCGGCCAGCGCGCGCATCGACACTTGCGACAGGTTTATGTCCCGGTTGTTGTCATGGAAGACATACTTGCCCCAGTACGGCAACCCTCCGCCACCACCGCCGCCTGGTGTCGCCGCGCCCGTGCCAGCTCCTGCCGGTGCGGCCGCCGCGGTTTCGAGCCCTCGATAGAACCAGTCGACGTTGCGATCGCGGCCGTCCGCATCCGCGACCGGCGTCACCGAGACGATCACGTTGTCGCGAATCTGTGAGATCAGCGGTGAGGTCTCGGTCGCAAGTCGGTAGACAAGTTCCATCAACATTTCCGATGGACCCGTTTCACCGCTGTGCAAGCCACCCATCAGGTGATAGTGCGGTTTGGTTGCGGCGATCAGCTGCTTGATTTGATCGGGTGAAAGCCCGCGCGGGTCGGCGATCTTCGCGAGGTTGTCGCGATTGCGCTGCAGCGTCCGCATGTTTTCGTCCGACGACACCCAGACGACGACCAGCTCTCGATCCTCATCCGATTTGCCAATCGTTTCCACCTTGACCCGGGGCGTTGCGGCCGCAAGTGCGCGGTAGTACTTGAGGATGTCGGCGTAATAGGTCAGCGTCGCGGGGGCGCCGATGTGATGACCCAGCACGTCCTTTGGCGAGGGGATGCCATTGACCTTCGGCAGATGATCGACGAGCGGACTGAGATAGTAGGGGGCGGTGGTCCATTCCGCGACCAGCTTGGCAAATTCCTCGTCCTGCTGTTGCGAGCTATCGCGCGTGTCGGTCACCATCTGCTGCGCCGGCATCGAAATAGCCAGACAGAGCACGCCGGCCATTACAAGCAGCCCGGATACCGCGCGCCGCGCATCTTGGACCTTCATCGAATAACTCCTTGGGGAACACACCAATGTGCCGCCGCGGAATGGTAATGGCGGCGGGAAGCTCAATCAACACCATTCACTGTCACGCGGCGATCGTGTCATAGAGACATAAGGAGAAGGGAGAAGGGAGAAACAAAACACAAAAATGATCCTCCTTTCTCCATTCTCCTGTGACACGATCGCAGCGAGACTGTGGAGAATGTTGATTGTTGCCAGATCTCCGCTCTCGTTGCCTATAATTCATCGAACGGGAATATCTCCGACCAACCGAGGGTTCTTTCGGTATGAAGACCTTTTGGGCTGCGTTGATCGCGATTGCTCTTATCGGCGGTGCTACGTCGAACTTCCCGGACCCCGTGAAAGACTCCCATCCAACTGGATCTGCACCGATGCAGACCGCGGTCCTTGCCGGCGGCTGCTTCTGGGGTGTCGAAGCCGTCTTCGAAGAATTGACCGGCGTCTCGGACGTCGTCTCGGGCTACGCCGGTGGCAGTCAGGTCACCGCGCATTACTCGGTGGTGAGTAGCGGCATCACCTCACACGCCGAGTCGGTGAAGATCACCTTCGACCCGACGAAAGTGTCGTACGGCCGATTGCTGAAAGTGTTCTTCGCTGTTGCGCACGACCCGACACAGTTGAATCGGCAAGGCCCCGACGAAGGACGGCAATATCGATCGTCAATCTTCTACGCCAGCGATGAACAGAAGAGCATTGCCGAGTCGTACATCGCGCAATTGGAAAAGGCGCACGTCTTCAATCGGTCGATGGTCACGACGGTTGTTCCGTTAGAGGGGTTCTACGCGGCCGAGGATTATCACCAGAACTTCCTCGCCCAGCATCCCGACTACCCCTACATCGTGGTCAACGATCTTCCGAAACTGCGGGCGTTGAAATCGGAATTTCCGGAGTTGGTGAAGCAGAAGAAGTAGTCGTACCGGGATCCGTTGCCCGGCGATCCGCCCACTGACATCACCCGATCACATACTTCACCGTCAGCAGCGCCGCCATGACGACCACGGCGATGATTGTGCCGCGCTCGCTGAAGAAAACCTCGCGCCAGGGATGCAGCGGCGCGACGGCGGCGAGCGCCTCCCGTGGCGGCCAGCGCGGCATCCAGGGACGCACGGCGCGAGCGTATTGATCGTAGGTATCCGGATACTTGCTGCGAATGAACGCCGCTTCCCAGCGCGCGATCGCTCGATATTGAAGAAAGAACACCAGCCACGCGACCGGCACCATCCAGAGCAGTCGCGACCAGACGGCAAAGCCAGTCCACAGCAGCCAGTTGCCGACGTAGAGGGGATTACGCACGACGGCGTACGGACCGGCTGTCATCAGCGGTCCGTATCGTGTCGTGCGCGTGCGTGAGATGGTGCCGATGTGACGGACCGCCCACAGCCGCAACACCTGGCCGGAGGTCACCACCAGCGCGCCGGACGCGATGAGCGCCCCGCCGTCGGTCTCGCCGGCACGAACGAGCAAAAGGATCAGCGCGAGAGGAACTGGAAGGAACGAGCGATAACGGAACAACCACGCCCCGGCCGGCGCTTCTGAAGTCATCCGTTCGATAGTACCATCCGCTCATGCGATTTCTTGCGCGGGTCCTGCTGAATGCCCTCGCGATCGGTGTCGCGGCCTGGCTCGTCCCCGGAGTACAGCTCTCGGGCCTCTTCCCGGCAATCATCGCCGGGATCCTGCTCGGATTTGTCAACGCGCTCGTTCGCCCGATCCTGATTCTGCTGACGCTCCCGTTCACCCTGGTGACGCTCGGGCTGTTCCTGTTCATCGTCAACGCGATCTGCTTTGCGTTGACCGCAGCGCTCGTACCGGGCTTCGATCTCACCGGTTTTTTCGCCGCATTCTTCGGCGCACTCGTCGTGACGCTCGTCAGTTGGGCGGTGAGCGCGTTGATCACCGATGCACGGAAGGGATAATTACTTCTTCGCGGCGCCGCTGTTCGCCTTCAGTGGGGGAAACTGGGAACTGCAAGCGGCTAACGAGTCTGCTCCGCCCCGACAAGTCCCGGTCGCATTGCCGGCGCATCAGGCATGCGATCGAATCCGACGAGTTTCCAACCATCCTGCGTTCGCCGGAAGTAGACCCGAACGGGCGATGCCCACGACGCAATGCTCCCACCGGTGGCCGCGATGTCGACGCGCACAAACTGGCCGCGACCACCCGGCAGCGTCGTGTCGGCGCGCACGCGCGCGAGCGCATCAGGCGGAGCGGTTGCACGGGTCTCTTTGATCTTCGATTCGCCGATCGCCGTCGACTCGCCCGTCATGTTGTCGAATCGGAACCAGGTGACCTGGTAACCGGGGGGCGCCGGCGCAAATTGCAAATCGACGGCAATGTTTCGAAACGTCAGCGCACCATCCTCGGACAAGGACGGATCGACAATCGGGTTGACGGCGGTCAACCACGCTCGCCCGATCTTTTCCCGGCGTTCGATCAGCGCGCCAACGAGAAAATCCTCTGAGCGCGGGTCCGTGTAATGGCCGGCCTTGACCGCCGCGCGAATGAGGTCGTCCGAGATCCCCATCAGCTTTCGCGCCGCCCAGAACGTATCGTCTGCTCTCGACCGCACATATGCCGGATTGGGCACGCGCGGACGCCACTCCTCTGGGACGAAGCGCTTCGATTCAAACCGGCCAATGCCGCGATAGGTCGGATAGTGGATGTTGAGCCAGGGCCGCAGATAGAACCCAAACGCGGGCATTGCCTTGTAGGTCGGCGTTGTCTCGGCGAGGTATTCGTAACCATCTCGACGTTCGCGCAGGCCGATGCCGGCACTGCCCAGCGTCGCATTGAAATCAATGAGGTGATGCCGGACGACGGCGCGACCGTTCTCGGTAATGAGCGTGTCGAGCGTGTTGATCGCCTTGGCATCCGTGTGATTGACCCAGGCACTGAACACGCGAAGACCGCGAAGTTCGCGGCGGTTCTCGTGCGCAACCACATCATTCGGGTCGTCTGGTCTCGTTCCCTCGTACTTGAAACCCTCGAGGCTCTTGCCTGGAAGGGCTTCGGCAAAGATCACGCGGTAGCTTCCATCCTCACTCCGCTCGGCGCGCCGCAACTGCTCGTCGATGTCGCTCATCCGCATCTTGCGATAGCCACCGTTGGGCATGCGAACCGTCGCATCGCGGCCGATCACGAGATTGTCGCGTCGGAGAATCCCAACTGTCGCTTGCGGAACGTGGTAGCCGAGGGCGTGAAAGAGCCGCGTCACCACCGCTTCTGCGCCGGTGCCGAGTTCGGGAAACCCGGGCGGATCGAACTTGATGAAGTACCGTCGATTTCGCTCGTCGGTGATGGTGAACCCTGGTGAAACTCCGTTCGATTTGCGGCTCACCGTCCATTGACCAGGCGCCGGCCCTGCGTCATCGCTTGGACCGCGATACATCTCGTCTGGAGTAAACGGCCGGGTGCCGGCGCGATTCGTGAACCAGTTCGAATCGGGCACCTCGTCGATGGTGTTGACGTTTTCAGCACGGCCAACGTCCTGCAGGCCAGGGCGTCCAAACAAGTTGATCGCGGCGTCGAGCATCAGCGAGATCTGCCGCGGCTGCACCTTCGCTGCATCCTGCGTATCTACCGCACGCATCAGCGGGTCGTCGTCGTAGAACTTCGGCCCCTTGCGCGAGTCCGGACCAGATGCGTAGGTCGAATACGAGACAACGGCAAGCGCCACGACCAGCGATCCGATGAGCGCGATGAACGATCGCACGCATTGACTGGTAGGCATCGTCATGGCCCAACCGGGCTGAAGCCGATGAGAAAACGTAATCCCTCGCGGCTGTGTGCCAGTTCCACTCGCACCAACGTCGAGATGGACGTGTGCAGGCGCACGCCACCACCGATCGATGAATGCAGGTCCTTGAAGTCGAGCGCGCCACGCGTGGGCACCGTTTTGCCCGCATCATAGAAGATGGCGAGGTCGATGAATTCCTGCGCGTACCATCGATACTCCGCCGTCCAATTGATCGAGTGTCGATCGCGGAAGCGGTAATCCGAGAATCCTCGGAGATCGTGGCCGCCAAGATCGGGCATCAGAAAGAACGGGACCTGTCCCCCGTCCTTTCCCATCGTCGTCGACGCCCAGAGTCCGAGAAAGATCACCCAATTACCGTGCAGGATGGGAATGTACTGTTCGGCCGCGCCGTCGACTCGGTCGAACGAGTGAGTGCCATTCGAGTCGGCGTGGTAATTGTGGTAGGTGGCGCTCAAGAGCGTGCCGCGGCGCGTATATCCTTCGCTGTCGCGCAGGTCGAATGCGCCGGACACGCGGCTATGGATGTATCGGGGATCGGCGCCTGTTCCCGGCAGCGTGTCGAACAACGTCAATCCAACCGGATTCTCATCGTGGCTGAATCCGGTATTGAACCATTCGACGCCGAGACCCCCGTCCAACCGTACGTATCGCACCGGCTTCAGCAGCGCCTCGCCGCTGACTTCCGTTTTCGTTTCCGCATAGTCAGTTCGAAAAGCCGGGGGATCGGGGCCCAACGGGTACAGCGGCACCCTCGGTGCGTCCTGCCATCGTGCTCGCGTGCGAAACAGGAGGCGGTCTGCCGAGAAATGCGGCGACTGCGCCGACACCTGCAGCAGCTTGTAGTTCTTGATCGAGTAGACGCCTTTGGCGGCCAGTGCCCCGCCGCCGGACGTTGTGTAGCCGTAACCAATGCCGGGCGCAAACCCCGATCCGCGTTTGATGTCCCCGAACTTGACGACGACACCCCGGGCAACACCGAAGCCACCAGCGTTCTCGACCGCAAGGAGTCGCTGTTCGATCCACGGCGATACGTAGGTTTTCAGGTTGCGTGCTTTGGCTTCCTGCTGGCGTGCCTGTTCTTCGGCGCGGGAGCCTGGTTCCTGCGCAAAAGCCGTTTGGAGGTGTGCGAGAAAGAGGATCGCGGTGAGGAACCTCGGCAGCAAGCGAATCATGAAATGCACGTCATTTATAATCCAAGCCACTCGATCTAATGAACCCCTTGTCAGCATGGCTCGCAGCGACGGGCGCGCTGCTCCTCGTCGCGTCCATCGTGGTCGCCGTCACTCAGGCACCGCTCGGTTCGGCGCTCTTCTTCATCTGCGCCGGCTCAGCCTTCGCAGCGTACGCCGGCATACTCATCCGTCTGCGGAACGAAACCGTTGTGTCCCACCGGTTTCTCACCGCAGCAATTATGTTGTCTGTGGCATTTCGCGTGCCGCTCGTCGTCCCACCCGTGAATTTCGACAGCGACATGGTTCGTTACGTGTGGGACGGTCGCGTGCAGCTACGCGGGTACAACCCGTACCAAGTTGTACCGGCCGACCCTGTCGTGTCCGACACTCACACGGACGACACCCGACGGATGCCGAGTCTGCGCGCCGGCACACCCTACCCGCCCGCCGCGCAGTTGTTCTTCAGGCTCGTCGTCTGGATCCATGACTCGACGCGGACGATGAAGATCGCTTTGGCACTGTGCGATCTGCTGACGATCCTCATCATATGGCGATGGCTGCCCCTCATTGGCCGGCCCCAGTGGCTGCTGATTGCGTACGCGTGGAACCCTCTCGTCGTGCTCGAGATTGCGCACAGCGCACACATCGACGCACTGGGAGCGCTCTGGATCGCCGCCTCCGCGTACTGGCTTACGCGTCGGCAAACGGCGCTGGCTGCGATCGCGTTCGTGCTCGCTGTCGCGACGAAGCTGCTGCCCATCGTGCTGCTTCCGCTGTTCTGGCGCCGCATCCGGCTGCGTGATGCTGCCGGCGCCTCAATACTGTTCGCGCTGCTGTACTTGGCATACACCCACCACGGCATTCTTCCGTTCGGCGCAGTCCCAAGCGTCGTGGCACACATTCGGTTCAACGGTCCGTTATTCAGGCTGGTCGCGGGATTGGGTACACCGCAGATTGCGGCAGCGTCCGCCGTCGGGACCGGACTCCTTACAGCCGCCTGGTGTCGGTGGAAGTTGGGCTCGGACGATCCGGCCTCATGGGCATGGCCCATGGCGATCGCCCTGGCTGGTGCGCCGGTGATCTACCCGTGGTATTTGCTGTACTTCACGCCGTTTCTTTTGACGGTGACGACGGTGCCGTTGGCAGCCTGGACCGTCACCGTGATTCCCACCTATATCGTGTGGCGACTAGCCTACGACCACGGAGCGCCGTGGGTCGTGCCGGTGTCGGTTTTGCGTTGGGAATACGCAATCCCCATTGTCGCCGGCGCGCTTGTGCTCGGACGCTCGTTCATCGCACCCTTTGTGAACGGCCGTGGTCTCGCACGGAGCCGAGTCGAGGCTTCAGAGCAGGAAAGGAGATAAACGCTATAAAACAGCGCTACTCCTGCGGCATTACGACCCAGAGCACGAGGTAGACCAGAATCCCTGGAAAGGCGGCGGACAGTATGGAAGCCGTTACATAGATAATCCGAATAGCGGTCGAGTTCCAGCCGAGCGCTTTCGCGAACCCGCCGCACACTCCCGCAATTTTGCGGTCGCTCCGCGATCGTAGTACGGCCATCTAACTACCTCTTTCATTGACGAAAACAGCGGCGCCCGGCTCTGCCATTCACTGCCCAGCTGGATGTGAGCATGTTTCTTGCGACCACGAAGCCGGAGCGCATGGTGCAACGGCGAACTGGAAACGACACACGCAGGATGTTGCAGTGGCTAACCGCCGCGACACTCCTCGTCGGTGCCATCGCCGTTGGAAACGCCGCGCCGGACACAGATGGTCCGCCCGACACGTTCCCGTCCCTTCGAGATCAACCACTGAGACAATACCGCGCCTACCGGCGAATGCACGCGCGCAGCGAACACTTCAAACAGGAAGGGTGGCTCGAAGCGTGGACCGAGATGGACGAGGGCGGGTTCCGCTACAACATCGTCTCGGAGTCGGGATCGGATTACATCCGCGGCAAGGTCCTGAAAGCCGTCTTGAAGCGGGAGCAGGAGCTCGTCGCCGACGGCAACTGTCGACGCTCGGAACTCACGCCCGAGAACTACGAATTCGAAGAAGCGTCGGCGGGAGACGGCGAGCGTTACGTCACCATCAAGCCCAAACGCAAGGACATCTTGCTGGTTGACGGCCGGATGGTCCTGAGCGCCGATGGCCGCGACCTGCTCCGCGTCGAGGGACGACTCTCAAAAAACCCGTCATTCTGGACCAGCCTGGTCAACGTCATCCGTCATTACGCGCGTGTTGACGGCGTTCGCGTACCCATTGCCACCGAATCGACCGCGAAGGTAAAGTTCGCCGGCCTCTCTTACCTCGACGTCCATTACGACTACGAGACCATCAATGGACGTTCGGTCAGCCAGGCGGCCCGCCGGATAGTACCGCCCGTCACGTTGCGATAGCCCTTCTCAAAACAATTTATTGACCTGAGAGAGCAGGTAGCGCGCCCGCTTCTGCGCGATCAGATTCGCGAGGCGAATGGAGGGGCGCTTCGAAACGTCGATCGCGATTGCCGCACGAAGCAGTCGCTCGAACTCCGCGCGGTCTTTTGCCGGCTGCGCAACCCCTGTCGCAAGGGCCACGTAGGCAAACGCCGACTCACCATTGGACAGGGCGACAGCGCGGTTGAAATGTTCCCGCGCACGCGCCGCGGAACCGCCAAGCAAAATTGGCAGGGACTCGACCGCGATCATGGCCTCGTGAATCGTTCCCCCTTCCCACGCTTCGTTCAGTTGCAGGGCGCGCGACAGCAATGCTCGCACCGTGATGAGCTCACCAATTCGCGGCAAAGGGTTGTTGGAAAGCAGGAGACCGCCTCCCCACGCGACGCCTGTCCAGTAGAGCGCAGGCACATCGGGCGCCGCCATTGAGGCAAGAAGACCCTTCGGGTCACCCTGAAGGCTCTTGGCCGCGCCTGGATGACGGATCTCCAAGGCGCGGAGGCAGTAGCCGCGGGCGCGATCGTACATCGCAGCGCCGCGGGTTTTCAGATCTTTCGCACTCTGCGTCGACGGATCGGAGACGTCCGCGTCCGCCTGCAGGAACGCGTATGCGTATTGAGTAAAGCCGCTGCAGGCCGTCATCAGCAGTCCGGCATGCGTCGGTGACTCGTCGAGCATCATCTCAACCATCTTGAGCGTCGACGGTGCAGCCTGCCGGACGAACTCTGGATCGTTGTCGCGCGTGAACGCTGAAGCGGTCGACGACAGCGCGTCGGCCATCCGGCTCACGCCCATCTTCTTGGGCGAGCAGCCAGCCGCCAGTACCGCTAACGCGATCGCGATCCATGTATTCAACATCGCGTTCAAGTTTACAGGGTCTCCCGAGTTTCCTGCGCGGCCTCCCCTTGACAATCTACAAGAGCAATCGCTACGCTCTTGTCGTTCGTCGACAGGAGGGTGGATGGCGCCGAAATCAGACCTGCTTCAGGGGACGCTCGATTTGCTGATTCTCAAGACGCTCGCCGAGCGACCGATGCACGGCTGGGGGATCTCTCTGAAGATTCAGGCGGTCTCGCAGGAGGTGCTCCAGGTGAATCAGGGGTCGCTGTATCCGGCGCTGCACCGGCTGGAGCAGCAGGGTCTCATCGCTTCCGAGTGGGGAAATTCGGAAAACAACCGCCAGGCCAAGTTCTACGAGCTGACCAAACGCGGTCGAAAGCAACTGACCGAGGAAACTGCCAACTGGGAACGGCTGGCACAGGCGGTGGCACGGGTCCTCTCGAGCTAGCAGTGCGCGGAGTCAGTCGAAGAGGAAGCCAATGGTCGACAGAGTAACGACAAGACTCGCGTCGGTGTTTCGCCGCCGACGTGTCGAGCGCGATCTCGATCGCGAGTTGACGTTCCACATTGAAATGCTCACCGAACAGCACATCCGGCAGGGCATGTCCCGCGACGATGCGCACCGCCTTGCGCTGGCTGAATTCGGCGCGATTCAGCGGGTCAAAGAGGACGTCCGCGAAACCTGGCTTTCCCGGCTATTCGAAACACTTGCGCAGGATGTGCGATACGGCCTCCGCAACCTGCGGCGGAGTCCTGGCTTCGCCCTCGTGGTGATTCTCACGACGGCTCTCGGCATCGGTGCCAACACTGCCATCTTCAGCGTCGTCAACGGCGTCCTCCTGCGGCCGCTTCCCTATGCCAATGGCGAGCGCGTGGTGGTACTCCGGCAACAGCAACCGCTGGCGAACGTCGAGGACACCGGTTTTTCGGTTCACGAAATCGAGGACAATCGCGCGCAGGCACGGAGTCTCGATGCGGTAGCCGAGTTTCACAATATGTGGTTCATCCTGCTGGGCCGCGCCGAACCCGAACGGGTGTCGACGGGCGTGGTGTCGGCAGAGTTCTTCGACCTGTTCGGCATTCAACCGCTGTTGGGCGGGACGTTTCAAAACGACGATGAGAAACCGGGCGCTACCGCCGTTCTAATTCTCAGTAACAAGTACTGGCAACGCAGCTTCGGCGGTGATCCGTCGGTCGTCGGCAAGGTCTTCCAGATGAACGATCGGCCACACCAGGTGATCGGGGTCCTGCCAGCGGTGCCGCAGTATCCGCTCGAAGTCGATGTTTATATGCCGACGTCGGCGTGCCCGTTCCGATCGAGAACGGCGTTTATCGACAACCGGTCATCGCGCATGATGCAGGCAGTCGGCCGGATGAAGCCGGGCATTCTCATCGACAAGGCTCGCGCCGACCTGGACCTGGTCGCGGCAGGCCTGCAAGCGGCATATCCGGATGTCTACCGGCCGACCGACGGCTATCGCATGACGGCGATCCCGCTCGGCGAGGAAGTGACTCGCGCCTTCAAACCAACGCTGCTCGTGCTGCTGGGCACGGCGGGGTTCGTGCTCCTGATCGTATGCGCGAGCGTGGCGAATCTGACGCTTGCACGAATGGTCCGTCGTGAGCGTGAGATCGCGATTCGCTCGGCACTCGGCGCAGACCGCGCGCGAATTCTTCGACAACTGCTCACTGAGAGCACCCTGCTCGCACTGATAGGTGGCGCTCTCGGTATCGCGATTGCGGCCTGGGGAGTCGATCTGCTCATTGCCTATGCGGAGCGGTTCACTGTCCGCACCACCGAGATTCACATCGATCGGGCGGTGCTCCTGTACACGTTCGGGCTTTCGCTACTGACCGGCATCATCTTTGGGTCGGTTCCCGCGCTCGGAGGGCCTCTTCGTGCTGCACCAGCGCTGCGTGATGGCGGGCGCGCGACTCAGAATCGGCAGGGCGTGCGCAGCGCGCTGATTGTCGTGCAGGTCGCTGCCTCTTTTATGCTGCTCATCGGCGCGGGGCTGACGCTCCGCACCGTCATCAACCTGCAGCGCGTCGATCCGGGCTTCAACACCGACAACCTGCTCACCATGCGGATCGATCTGAACTTCTCGAAATACAAGGGAGAACAGATCGCGGCATTCTGGGAGCGCCTCGAAGACAAACTGCGCGCGCTGCCCGGCGTGAACGGGGTCGCTGCGAGTGGCACGTTCCCGCTGAATGATAGCGGGCCTTTTTCCGGCCCACTTCAGATCGAAGGGCAAGAACTGCCGCCCAACGCACCTCGACCTCAAGTCAATTTCTACGTCGCTTCGCCAGACTACTTCGCCACAATCGGTCAACCGCTCCTCGCCGGCAGAACCTTCACCCGATCCGACCGCGGGTCGGATCGTCCTGTGGTGATCATCAACAAGACGATGGCCCGGCACTACTGGCCAGACCAGGATCCGCTTGGCAAGCGGATCAGCGGCGGCGGGCAGACCTGGTTCACGATCGTCGGCGTGGTCGCCGACACGCTGCAGCGGCTCGATCAACCAGCGCACGACGAAGTCTATCGACCCATATTGCAGGGCGGTCAGTTGTCCACGACGTGGTTGCTCCGAACGACGATCGAGCCGGACGTGATGGAACGCCAGGTTCGCACGGCGCTCAATGCAGTCGATCCCGATCAACCGGTCGATCACTTTCGCACGATGGCCGAGGTGCGCTCGGCCTGGATGGAATCTCCCACGCTGACCGCCGTCCTGCTCGGATTGTTCGCACTGCTCGCGCTTGTGATCACGGCGACCGGTATCGCCGGTGTGATCGCCTTCTCGGTCAACCAACGGACGCAGGAATTCGGCATTCGCATGGCGTTAGGTGCCCAGCGCGGGAGCGTTCTCAGCCTCGTCCTTCGTCAGGGGATCACACTCGTGTTGGTCGGCCTCGCGATCGGCCTGGCCGGAGCACTGGTCGTGACGCGCGTGCTTACGACGCTGCTCTTCGGAGTTGAGCCGACCGATGCGTTGACGTTTCTCGCAGTGTCGATGGTGCTGGTCGCGGTCGCCGCCGCCGCCTGCCTCATTCCCGCGCGCCGCGCCGCGTCGGTGGACCCCATGGTTGCTCTTCGTGTTTCTTGACAGGACAAAGGACGACCGATCGCACCTTCGCACTTGAGGCACCGGTGACAACCTGTTGACGGTGGCACGGTTACTGCAGAGCCCGCTGTGATGGTCCGCATCGCGGGTCTCGCGCTCAGTGTCGCGTATGCGACATTCATCGCATGGCTGTACTCAGCTCAGCCGAAGACCGTCGCCGAAGTGACCGGCGGCCTCTCTTCCACCGTCGGGGCTTATCAGATCGACGCGCAGGCGATGTCCGATGCGCTCGCCTTCTTTCGCCGGGATGCGTTCGAGGAAGCGCGCTTCGCCTTCGAGCGCGCCGATCCGGCACACCGCGACGCGCGCACACAGTTCTACATCGCCTACACCTACTACCGACAGGGCTGGGGGCATGTCTACAACGACGATGCCCTTTTTCAAAAGGGGATCGAAGCCGTCGACCGCGCGATCGCGCTCGCTCCTGATCACCGCCTCCTTGTGGACGATCCCGATTTGGGGATGCACAGCGCCGACGAACTGAAGGGAGAACTTCAGCGAGGCGTAACCAGGGAGGCATCGGACTTCAATCCGCTCAAGGTCTTTCGGGCCAGGAAATGAGTCCGGTTCGCGAAGCGATCGTGCTGCCCCTGGCATTCCTCACGGTGGCGCTCCTCGGAGGCCTGAGAATCGGACCGACTCTCGTGCTGGTGCCTCCACCGCTCATCTCATTGGTTCTCGCCGTGATGCTGCTGTCAGCGCTCGTGCAGGCTGGCGTGGTCATCCCTTCCATGATCTTGAGCGCCGAACGCACCGCACTCGAGAACATCTCCGGTGTCGTGGTCCTGATCACGCTCTTCGCCGGCTCCGCTCAGGTCTTCACGCTGGTCACGCCGGAACATGGACTGCTTCACGTCGTCTTCAGCATTTGTTTCTTCGTGCAACTGACAACGACTATGGCGGGGGTCAAGGAACGCCGAAATATGCTGCGCAGCATCGCCGTGCTTCTCGGCGCGGCGTTCATTGTCCGATTCATTGTTCTCGAAGGGCTGTATGCCCGCGAGGGTGGTCTGGCCACGAGGCTGCTCACTGCCCTCGTCGAAGGAGCGAGCCTGGGCGCCATCCACTATCAGCCAGTCGGCGCTGGAACCGGGTACGCCGCTTTTTTGACGCTGGCGTTGTTCATGATCGGCCTGCTGCTGTTGCCGGTTCGTGGACCACGCGCCTCGTTGACACGGTCGGGGCTTCCGACGGTCACCGACCTTGCGCCGCTGGCGGTCCTCGCGCTGTTGGTGGGAACTGCGGGCTGCGCCGGCGGGATAGCGACGGCGAGTGCGAGCCAGTCCGACCCCACGTCGACGAGTGCTCGACTGCGAGACGATGCCCTGTCGAGCGCCCATGTCTGGTCTGAGCCAGCGGTGCCGGTTTCGCAGTTCGACTTCGCAGCGAACTCGCCTGGCGGATTTCAGGTTTCGGATGACGTGTCGTGTCGCTTCGTTATTCAGAAGCTCAGCGGACTGACTCAGAAGTTTCATTGTCAATTGCCCGACGGACGAATCGTCAAGGTGAAATACGGTGCGCACAATGCGGAACTGCAGGCGGAAGTCGCCGGCACGCGCCTCCTGCGTGCGCTGGGATTCAGTGCCGACGACATGTTCGTCGTGCGATCCGTGCGCTGTGACGGCTGTCCACGATTTCCGTTTCATTCCCTGAAGTGCAATGAGCAGCTGGAGCTGCCAGCGCTGTGCTTCGGCGGGCCGCTGGCGGCGGCCGATGGCGTTCGGACATTCACCTCGGTGGTCATCGAGCGAAAGCTTGACGGTGCAGTCATCGAGACGTTCGAGGATCAAGGCTGGAGCTGGTATGAACTCGATCGCATCGATCCGTCACACGGAGGTGCGACACGCGCAGAGATCGACGCCTTCCGACTGGTCGCCATGCTCATTGCCCACTGGGACAACAAAGGTGCGAATCAGCGTCTCATTTGTCCGAACGGCCGGACGCTGGCCAATGGACAATGTGCCGCACCGATCGCAATGATCCAGGATCTCGGCGCCACCTTCGGCCCCATACGAGTTGATTTACCCAGCTGGCGTGCGACTCCCATCTGGCGCGATCGCGCGGCGTGCCGCATCAGCATGGATGCACTCCCCTATCGAGGGGCGACCTTTCCCGACGTCACCGTCTCCGAAGCGGGTCGACAGATGGCCGTGAACCTGCTCGAACGGCTGTCGCGCGATCAGCTGCGTCAGTTGTTCGTCGCCTCGCGGATGACCTCATTCGACGGCATCGATGGCGACGCACGCAATCCCGACGCATGGGTCAAGGTATTTCAGGACAAGGTCAGGGAAATCCGCGAGGGTGGCCCCTGCCCGACAACCGAGAAGCCACGAGCCAACAGCGAGCAGCCGTAGCTAGTGCGCACGAGCAAGCGACCCCGCATCAATCGTCTCTCCGGTGCGGCTGATTGCCTGGAAGTACAACGTGTCGCCGGAGATCTCGATCATCATGAAGTGAAAGTCGGTGTCGAAGCCTCGCGCCATGATCGAGGACGGACGCTTGATGTCCTCCTTTCGGAGTGACCCTGCTCCCCCCGAGATGAAGTAGGCGATCCCATGCTGTGGATGCATGCGCTCGTAAAAGTGCTCGTGACCCGTGAGGACGACGTCGACGTTTCCTTCGATGAGAATCGGTTCCAACGCGATTCGCAGAAATCGCGCCGCCGTCGTATAGCGTCCTGAGGTGTACAAAGGATGGTGAAAGTAACAAATCTTCCAGTCCGTTCCTGACCGTGCCAGCTCCTCGCGCAGCCAGACGAGTTGTGAAGGATCGAACGATCGGCTGTCCAGGACGAAGAACCGCACGCCTGCACCGGCCAGCCCTTCGAGGCGGCGTTCATTGCGGCGGAACGTATAGTAGCGGCGTCCCTCCATGTTGAACTTCTGATACGTCAGTTCGGTTTCGGGATCGTGGTTGCCAATCGCGGCGTAAAAAGGAACGCCTTGATCGAGAAGCGAACGATAAGGCGTTTCAAACTTTTTCTCGAAATCGTCCGGTGCGTGCGGCGGGTAGATGTTGTCGCCGAGCATCACCACGAACTCGAACGGAAACTTCTGACGCCACGCCACCATCTGCTGGGCGACTTCGTTCTGCGTCTGATCGCCGCGGCCGGAATCGCCGATGACGGCAAATCGAACGGATCCAGTCTTCAAGGGGAGCGCGAGCTGGCCGGGACCGGGGGACAGTTCCTGAACGGTGATCCGCGACCGCGCGCCCTCACGCGAACTCGAGCGGCCCTTGCATGCGCCAAAGAAGACGAGGAGCGCGGCCGCAGCGAGCGCTGTTGCTCGCCGGATGATTCGCCGCATCTACTCCGGGTCCCAGCCGAGTGCCACGAGCTGAACGCTCACTTGCCCGCGTTTAGGCAGCAGCGTTACCTGTTCGAGCAGCGGAGGACGGTCGAAGTCGGCGGCTATCGCCTGGGTTTCCTGGCGCAGTTGTTCGTCGAGATCCTGAATCTGTTTCTGGACCGCCTCGACACTTTCATTGGCCCGCTGCACGTCGGCCGATTCCTTCATCGTCCGACTCATCCCTCGCGCCGCGGTCGTGGCACGGCCAAGCGTGCCGGTACTGATGGTTTTTCGTCCGAGCAGAGCGCCAACGAGCGTCGCACCGATCGAAACGGCGGCCTGGAACTTCTGCTGGGTCGACTGCTCTGACTCACGCGCTTTGGCCGCTTCCGCCCGGCGAAGTTTCTCGGCCAGAGTCGCCTGACGCGCGGCAAATTTCTGTCGAACCGCGTCCACCGCCTTGTCTCGCGAGGCCCGCAATGCATCCTGGACACGCACCTTGAACGCACCTTCGGCCTCGCCAGCGCGCGAGGTCAAGCCGGTATCGACGTGTCGCATCAGTTGAATTCGTTCGTTTTGAGTCAGCCACTGCTTGAACGATTTTTCCCATAACGGGTAGTTCTTCGGCTGCGACGCGGCCGACGGTAATGGTTCAAAAGTGGCTCCTTCCTCGGGCGAACGAGCCAGCGAGTCGACGCCGACGTCCAGGCGCTGCGCGCGCGCCCAGTCGACGGTGACTGGACCGTCGCCGACCGACGCGGCGTAGACAACGTCGCGAACCTCATCGACACCGAGTTTCGTATCCGAAAAGCCGATGCGAACCGCGGCGAGAACAACCGGCGAGTACACAGGCGACTTCGACGCCGCGCTCGGCGGAATAAAGAACTGGTCGATCCCGGGTGGCAGGACCGGTGCGCGATCCGAAACGCCATCGACTGCCGTCGCCTGCCGCGCAGTCGACGTCTTCGTCGTGACCGGACGAGTTTCGCCAGATGGTTGGGCGCGGCCGGCCATCAACGTTCGAACCTGTTCGCGCGATAACGGCCCACGCAGGTATGACAACGTCCAGCGTGTCTGGAACGTCACGAGATGATCGTCGTGCACGTTGTGCAGCAGAAAGACTCGCTTCTGCAGTGCCGAGAGCAGGCGATCCACCGCGGCGCGATCGAACGATCCGGCCGATGCACCTTCCAGCCCGTCGAGGACGCGTGCTTTATCCCGCTCGGTCTGCAGACGGCCGAGGAACCACGTGCCGATGTTCGACAAACCCTTGTAATCGAGGTCGACTGGATTCTGCGTGGCAAGGACGACGCCCAGACCAAACGCGCGTCCCTGCTTGAGGAGGGTCAACAGTGGACCCTTTGATGGTGGGTTCGCGACCGGCGGAAAGTAGCCGGCAATCTCGTCCATGTAGACGATCGCCCGGAGGCTCGTCGTCCCGGTCTGACTACGCATCCAGCCGAGCACCTGATTCAGCAGCAACGAAACAAAGAACATCCGTTCCGTATCCCCGAGGTGCGCGATCGAAAAAATCGCAATCCGCGGACGGCCGTCGTCCGTGTACAGGAGGCGGGCCGGGTCGAGCGGTTCCCCTTCGAACCATTGATCGAATCCCGGCGCCGCGAGAATCGCGTTGAAACCCATCGCCAGATCGAAACGCTCGCGCTTCGGGAAGAACGTTTCGAGATCGACGACGCCGACCTTTTGGAATGGCGGCGTTTGAATCTGTTCAATGATTGACGGCAGGTCGAGGTCTTTGCCGGCGGTCCATGCCCCCGACAACACGCTGGAGACGAGAGTATGTTCGCGGCTGCGAGGCGGAGCGTCGACACCGGCGAGCGACAACAGACTGGTGGCCGTGCTCGATGCTCGCTCCGCCAGCAGTTCTCGGTCGTCGCGGATTGACTGTGGCGGCGCCGTGAACGATTGGAGCAGGGAGACCGGGACCCCGGCACGGCTACCGGGCGTGTAGATTGAGAATTCGGCCGCCTTGCGCAGCCGCTCGACCCTGGCGCCGTCTTCCCCCCAATCCGCGAGCCCTTTTTTCCAGGTTTCGGCCTGCTGCGCGGCGAACGCGTCAGGCGACACGCTGGCGCGACGGGCCTCGTCTTCATCGATCCACGGCCGGAAGTCGGCACCAGCCAGGGACGGAAACGTCAAAAGAAGGTTGCCGAGATCTCCTTTGGGATCGATGGCAATGACCGGCACTCCATCGATCGCCGCTTCCTCGATGAGCGACAGGCACAGGCCTGTTTTGCCGCTCCCGGTCATGCCGACGCAGACGGCATGCGTCACGAGGTCGCGCGAGTCGTAAAGGACGAGATTGTCGAGCCGTTTTCCGGCGGCAACGTCGTATTCGCGCCCTAAATAGAACAGGCCGAGCTTCTCGAAATCCTGCATACCGGTCATCGTACTCCGGGATCCTGCTGAGTCCATAGCTGCGTAGGCACGGACAGAAGCCAATATCGCTGTCTCAAGCCGACGACGAGCCCGGCATAATCCCGTTTCGGAAATTCACCGGCGAGCAACCGGTCGCGCAGCCGTCGAATTTCGTATTTGTAAAGGTCTCGCAGCGCGTCACGCAGTCGCTGGGGAGAGGTTTCCGGCGTGGGGACGAGGCCATGGGCCGCCAGGGCGTCGAGCACGTGCTCGTGATACGTAAACACGCGGACCGTCACATTTCACTCTACATTGACTGCACCGTTTGCTCGACGCTCTGCTAACATGCGCTGCACCCGCATCGCGGGAGATGCACTCATCACTCGACAAGGAGAAGCTATGGCTGATGATTCGTACCTGGACGACGATCGCGACGACAGCCTGGTTACGCAGGCGGCGGAAGCGGTCGGCAGCACGCTTGGAACTGCCACTCGAACCGCGGCCGACGCCGCGCAGGCGGCAACCAGCGCCGCCAGTTCGGCGGCAACCGCTGCGGTAGATGCGGCAGGCGCGGCCGTCCAGAAGACCGAAAAGCCGCGGCGGGCGGCGTCCAGAGCTGTGAAGAAAGTGGCTCGGCGGGCGACTGCCGCCGTTCGGCGCGCGACCAAGTCGACTCGATCTCGCGGCAAAGCAAAGGCCGGCGGTCGCAAGGCGGCGCGAAAATCAGCGTCGAAGGGGCGAGCGGCGGCGGCGCGGACGTCCCGCCGATCGACAGGGCGAAAGGGCGCCGCCAAGGGACGCGCGGCCCGCAAGAAGCGTTGAGGTTCTCCCCAGGGATGAAGCAGGGGCCGGCGTCCGTCAGCCGGCCCTCTTTGTGTCAGCGCGCTACCGGCGTGTTCGACGAATTCGCCCCGCCTGCCGGCGCCGCACCCAGATACAGGGCATTGAACAGAAACTTGAACGTGCCGTGCGGTTGCGCACGAAATGTGATCTCGGGGGCAAACATGAACACGTTGCCCTTCCCGATCGAGGCCTGCACCACCTCCACGCCGCCAGTCAAGTAACCCTGACCGAACGCCCATCCGCTTCGCAGCGGCGTCGGTGACTCGAACCAGGCTACGGGCCGCAAGCCCTTTCGCACCGCTTCCGGTCCGAGGGTGAAGACCGGGCTGTTGTCGAAGAACACGTCGACGTGATCGTCGAATCCGTGGGCAATTGGCGCCGTATTGTCCACGGCGACGCGAAGAATCGAACCAGGAACGTAATACTTCTCGACCGGTATCTGCCTGACCGAACCGTCGGCGCTGCGCTCGATCAGATGGTTCTCGAGTGGGAGACCGAGCACGCGGGCGAGATTCATCGATGACCGTCCAACGCCGACGATCGTGCCGCCGTCCTCCACGAATCTCTTGAGCGCCGCGCCACTCTGTTCCGACGTGTAGGTGCCGACCGTTGGCTGGAACTCCGCCGGAATATTCGCCGCGCCGCCAGCGCTGCCGCCGCCACCACCGCCTCGTCCGCCGCCCGGTGGCACGGGACCGACGTCTGACGGAAAGATGAGGACGTCAAAGCGGCTCGAGAGGTTCCCCGCATCGACCACCTTCGGATAAATGATCTCGAACGGAAACTCGAACTGTTCGAGGACGAACCGGGTCCAACCGGATGGGATCGAACCGCCGTACACGTCGGCCAATCCGATCCGCGGCTTGCGCAACTTAATCGCGCCGGTCGTCGAGAGCGATGCCGGCGCCGCTTCGAAATTCACTCCGAGTTCGGCGGCGAGCTTCTGCAGTTCGGCGGTGGACGCTCCGGCGATATGGAAAGGATTGCCTGAGCCCTGGATCCAGCGCACGTCACGACCGGCCGCCAGCAGACGGTTGACCGCGATGAAGCTGTTGTTGCCAGTGTGATTCAGGACGACGGTGGCGGCGGGCGCCGTTTTGCCAGGTGCCGGCTTCTGCAGACCATTCACGCGTTCGAACGGCCCGTCAAACCCGTCGAGGATCCGGTCGAACTTGACCGCCATCTGATAGGCCAACGTCCATCCTGCATTGTCGTAGGGACGCGTCGGCGGGCCACCCGGATATGGGATGTCGTCCGGATGATCCTGAGGTTCGAACATGTCGAGCACGTGAGGCCGGAATGGTTGCGCGCTTTTGACGACGTAGGAACCGGCCGGATACGTTTTTCCAGCCAGGGTGAATGGCACTGTTGCGCGGTGTACCACGATGCCGGTCTTGATGAGTGCGTTGATGAACTTCGTCGCGGTTGGAAAATCGGGCTGATCGGACGGGACGATGAAGCCGCGCGGATCGCGCAGAGCCGGATCGCGAAGCAACGTCTTGAACTGCGCAACCGTTCCTCGACCGCCACGTCCAGCGCCGCCGCCGGACGCCGCCTCATCGCTCGATGGTTCCGCTCCTCGTCCGCCCCGGCCACGTCCTGCAGGCGCAAGGACCGATTCCGCCGCCGCAATTCGTCTCGGACTCGTCGTCCAGGTATCGTGGCTTCCCCGCTCGATGGAGTTCTTTCCCATCAGGTAGATGTTGTAGAGAAACGTGTCCTTGTTGCGTGAGGCGACATCGAATACCGCGTAGTTGGCAGTCACCGAATAGTCGATCGACTGCCTGAAGTGCCAGGTCTGCTGCGGTTCGATCGGGTAATACAGACTCGAATCCGGCAGCTGTTTCGATGGCACAAAGGGGATCGAAACCGGCGTCGGATTGCCAATCGTTTCCGTCAGCAATCCGATCATGTTGTGGAAATACACGGTCGTTCGAAGGCCGCCGTTCCACCAGGTCGAGTAGCTCGATCCCTTCCGGCTGGTCACCCCGGGCTTCCCTTCAGCCACCATGCGATTCACCATCGCCGCTCCGACGATATCGACGCCGATCGGCACGAGCGGATCGAAGTTGAAGTTGAACGGGTCGCGAAATGGCGGAGCGAACATCACCGCGCCGGCAGGACCGGTCTGGTGATGGTTGTAGACGATCTGAGGGAACCATTCCGAATACAGCACCTTGTTCATGTTGATGCTTTCCGGAAGGTTCGACATGTAGAAGTCGCGATTGTTATCGTGCCCGGCATACTTCTCGTAGAGCCGCGGCAAGGCGGTCGTTGATCGCTGAGCTGGATCGTTCTCGCGCATGTACCAGCTCGACACGAGCTGCATGCCGTCAGGATTCGCGTGCACGGCAAGGATCACGAGATCGTTGAGAAATCGTACGGTCTCCGGATCGTTGCGGCTGACCAGCTGATACACGGTCTCGATCAATTGGTGGCTTCCGAGCACTTCGGTCGCGTGCAACCCACCATCGAACCAGACGACGGCCTTTCCCTCTTTCGCCAGCGCGCGTGCTTGCTCGTCGTTCAGGCCGTCGACCGTGGCCAACCGTCGCGAGATCTCCTTGTAGCGATCGAGGCGTTTGAAGTTCTCCGGCGAGGTAATGATCGCCATGAGCTGCGGGCGGCCTTCTGCCGTCTTCCCAAGCTCGACGACTTTCATCCGGTCCGATTCCCGGTCGAGCTTGCGCCAGTACTCGACGAACTGATCGTAGGTGGCGAGCTGATAGTCGTCGCCGACGTTGAACCCGAATTGCTGTTTAGGACTGGTGATGCCTTGAGCGGCTGGCGAAGAGCCGATCGCGATGAAAACGATGAGCGCTGGGAAGAGAAGAGTTGGGGTGCGCCTGCGCATCGATGCCTCCGACTGGAGGGGTCAACGATACTACGAAGGCGCACCCCCCGTTCGCAGGGTGCGTATTGCGTTCGGCCTTACTGAATCGGCGTGCCTGCCGCTGGACCGCCCGTTTCCGGCATAGTCAACGAGAGGGTCGCCGAATGCTGATAAATCACGCCGTCCGAGTTGGTGCCAAAGTAGCGCGCGACAGTGGGATCGAGTGGATCACCAACAATGGCGTAACCAGGCGATGCCGTTCCCGCGGCGAGTCCGTTGCACGATGCCGGGGCTCCGGGCAATGAGGTCCCGGCGAGGCTGAAGTTGTAGCCGCTCTTGATGAACGTAAAGCCTGAGGTCATCTCGTCGGGCAGGAACGCTTCAACGCTTCCTGGTGGCGCGATGCCAAGCGTCGGCAGGTCCGGGGAATAAAAGCCCAGTCCGCATGTGATCGCAAAACTCAACTCGCCGCTGTTAACGACGCGCATCGTCCCGACTGCGGACGACGCTTGCGCCGCGCCGCGCGCTTTCATCAGCCCGGGAATCGCCATCGAAGCGAGCAGGCCGATCAGCGCCACGACAAACAGCATGTCGATCAACGTGAAACCCGCCTCATTTCGCCGTGTTCTGCGAGTCATCATCTGCATCTCGATACCCTCACCCCGAGGTCTGTTTAATTTGCTCGGCCTTGGACAATTTTCGGCACCTTGCCACTTTTCGACAGGCCCTAAGTTGTCCCCGGGTCGGTCGCCGCTCGATTCGCCTCTTCCGCCGGCGTGCTGCAAGTCGTTGTTCTCGCAGCCTTTGTTGTTCGCCTTTTTGACGCCGTTCCTGCGCGTCGCCCTGGAAAAGAGCAAGATCGGCACCAAGGCTGAGTTACGATTCCGGAAAAAGGTGGCTGGCACCTTTCAGGGAAAGGTGCCAGCCACCTTTTTCTCTTTTTCGCGCACGGCGATGGACAGTTGTACCAATGAACTAGTATAATGAGGCAAGTGGTCCCCCTCTCGATCGACCCGCAGGATGCGACGCCGATCTACGCGCAGCTCGAACGCGCGCTGCGCGCGGCGATCGCCACTGGACGCATGCAGCCAGGGGAACAACTGCCGACGGTCAGGCAACTCGCCGTCGACTTGCGCGTGAATGCGAACACCGTCGCCCGGGTGTACGCCGAACTCGAGCGCGCCGGGGTCATCGAAACACGGCGTGGCGTTGGATCCTTTATCACCGCGACGCCAACCGAAGCGCGGCCGCCTCGCGAACACGAACGGCGCCTGCGCGCGTTCGTCACACGTGTGCTCGCAGACGCCGATGCCGCGGGATTCACCAGCGACGAGCTCATTGCCGCGCTTCGCGCGCACAAGGGAGGAGCATAGATGGTTCCGGTCTTTTTCGCACGCGGACAGGATTCCGGCGTTCGGGTCCCGCGGATGAATGTGGTCTCCATCGTCATCTTCATCGCGTCGTTCACCATCGGGGCATTTGCGTCACAATCGCTCAACAGCCCGGTCCCGGTGATCGTGATGGCGATCGTCGGCATCATCCTGATGCAGGGGCCAAGGATCGCCGAGCAGTGGGAACGCGCCGTCGTCCTGCGCCTGGGCCGCTTCGTCGGTCTGCGTGGACCAGGACTTTTCTGGATCATCCCGTTCGTTGATCGTATCTCTGCATGGATCGATCAGCGGACGATCACGACGACCTTCGCGGCTGAGCAGACATTGACCTCGGATACGGTGCCGGTCAACGTCGACGCAGTGCTGTTCTGGATGGTGCACGACGCGCAGAAAGCCGCGCTCGAAGTCCAGGACTACCCGCAGGCGGTCAGCTGGGCGGCGCAGACCGCGCTGCGGGACATCATCGGCCGCACCGCATTGACCGACCTGCTCCGCGGCCGCGAACGGATCGAATCAGAACTGCAACACCTGATCGATCAACGATCCAATCCCTGGGGCGTCACGGTGTCGTCGGTTGAAATGCGGGACGTGGTGATTCCAGTCGCGCTGCAGGACGCGATGTCGCGTGAAGCGCAGGCGGCGCGCGAAAAACAGGCGCGGATCATCCTGGGCCAGGCCGAGCTCGAGATCGCGCACTCGTTCCAGGAGGCGGCCAAGTCGTATCACGACAACCCCACGGCCCTTCATCTTCGCGCGATGAACATGCTGTACGAGGGACTCAAAGAGAAGGGGGCGCTGATGCTCATCCCGAGCAGCGCGGTCGAGTCGATGGGGATGGGAGGCATGCTGGGCGCCGCCGCCCTGCGGCAGCAGAAACTCGCCAGCGGCGGAAACGACGAAGTGTGAAGCGGTCCGCATGACTCACTGCGCGTGGGCCCAACCCCACGCGCTCTCGCTCGCGGCCGCAGGCGCTTACCTGGTTAACTTCCTGAACTTGATCCGGTGCGGCTGATCGGCCTCGGAGCCAAGACGGCGATGGCGATCGGCTTCGTAGTCCTGGTAATTGCCCTCGAACCACACGACCTTGCTGTCGCCCTCGAACGCCAGCATGTGAGTCGCGATTCGATCGAGGAACCAGCGATCGTGGCTGATGACGACGGCACAGCCGGCAAAGGAGAGCAGCGCTTCCTCGAGCGCCCGCAGGGTGTCGACGTCGAGATCGTTGGTCGGCTCGTCGAGCAGCAGCAGATTCGATCCCCCTTTCAGCAGCTTCGCGAGATGAACACGATTGCGCTCACCGCCCGAGAGCGATCCTACTTTCCGCTGCTGATCGCGTCCTTTGAAATTGAACCAGGAGACATACGCGCGTGATGCGACCTCGCGCTTTCCGAGCTCCACCGTGTCACGGGCTCCGGTGATCTCTTCCCACACATTTTTATCCGCCGACAGCGCGTCGCGCGACTGATCGACGTAGCCGATCTTCACCGTTTCGCCGAGCCGCAACGTTCCGCCATCGGGCTGTTCCTGTCCCGTGATCATCCGGAACAACGTCGTCTTACCGGCGCCGTTCGGTCCGATCACGCCAACGATGCCGCCGCGCGGCAAGGTGAATGACACGTCGTCCATCAAAAGCAGATCGGCGTAACCCTTGCGGAGGTTCCGCGCTTCCACCACGATGTCGCCAAGCCGTGGACCGGGCGGAATGTAGATCTCGACCTGTTCGATCTTTTCTGCGGTCTCCTCTTTCAGCAGATCCTCATACGCATTGAGGCGTGCCTTGCCTTTCGCCTGCCGGGCGCGAGGCGACATGCGGATCCATTCGAGCTCGCGCGACAGCGTGCGCTGGCGCTTGGTTTCAGCCTTTTCTTCGATCTCGAGGCGGTGCTGTTTCTGTTCGAGCCACGAGGAGTAATTCCCTTCCCATGGAATACCGGAACCCCGGTCGAGCTCGAGGATCCATCCCGCGACGTTGTCGAGGAAATAACGATCGTGGGTGACAGCGACGACCGTGCCGGGATAGTCCTTCAGAAACCGTTCGAGCCAGGCAACCGATTCGGCGTCGAGATGGTTGGTCGGCTCGTCGAGCAGCAACAGATCGGGCGATTTCAGGAGCAGACGGCAGAGCGCGACGCGCCGCCGTTCACCGCCCGACAGTCTGCTCACGTCGGCGTCTGCTGGCGGAAGGCGAAGCGCATCCATCGCGAGCTCGAGACGCGAGTCCAGATCCCAGCCGTTGGCGGCCTCGATGCGGTCCTGGACCTTGCCTTGCTCTTCCAGGACCTTGTCCATCTCCTCCGGAGAGAGCTCGTCACCAAACTTGGCATTGATCTCGTCGTAGCGCGTCAGCAACGCCTTGATCTCTGCGACACCCTCCTCGACGTTGCCGAGCACAGTCTTCGTGGCATTCAGACGCGGCTCCTGCGGCAGAAACCCAACCGTGATGCCATCGGCCGGCCACGCTTCGCCGACAAATTGCTGATCCTCGCCGGCCATGATCCGCAAGAGCGTGCTCTTGCCCGCGCCGTTGAGTCCGAGCACGCCGATCTTTGCGCCGGGCAAAAAGGATAGCCAGATGTCTTTCAGAACAACATGATCTGGAGGATGAACCCTACCCAGACCTTTCATGGTGTAGATAAACTGCATAGGTGAATCTGAAATTGCTGATTGTTGATTGCTGATGGTTACTTACAATGCCCGATCCGGCCGAACCGGAACCGCCACCTTGGCTTTCGGCAGATCGGGCGTGAAGTCCTCGCCCGGATTGATGAAGCGATCGGACTCCAGCTGGTATTGCTTATCGTACAGCGTGCGGTAGCGTCCACCCAGCGCCAGCAGCTCCGCGTGGGTGCCGCGCTCGACAATCTCCCCCTGTTCCAGCACTAGGATCTGGTCGGCACTGCGAATCGTCGAGAGACGATGGGCAATGACGAACGTCGTCCGTCCGATTCGAAGTGAACGCAGCCCGTCCTGGATGAGCGCTTCGCTTTCACTGTCCAGGCTCGACGTCGCCTCGTCCAATACCAGGATTCTGGGGTCGGCAAGGATCGCCCGGGCGATCGCAACGCGCTGCCGCTGACCACCTGAAAGTTTTACGCCACGCTCGCCCACCACTGTGTCGTATTTCTTCTCGAACTTGTCGATGAACTCATCAGCATGCGCGATGTGACTGACCCGGCGGATTTCATCCATCGTCGCTTCCATCCGGCCGTAGCGGATGTTGTCGCCGACGGTGCCATCGAACAGAAAGTTGTCCTGCAGCACCACGCCGAGCTGCGAGCGAAAATCCCGGAGACGCACCGTCGCAAGATCCCGTCCGTCGACGAGGATTCGCCCGCTCTTCGGACGGTTGAATGCCATCACCAGACTGATCAGCGTGCTCTTGCCCGATCCGCTCGACCCCACGAGCGCGGTCGTCGTCCCCGCGGGAGCTTTGAAACTAACGTGCTTCAGCACCGGTACGCCCGGGTTGTACTCGAAGCTCACATCGTCGAAAACGATCTCGCCGTCGATCTGATCGAGTACCGCCCGAGTGCTGTCCTCGTCGTCTTCGGTCTTCATCGTCATCAGTTCATGGATGCGGTCGAGACCGGCGAATGCCTCGCTGATCTGTGTGCCGATTGACGCAATCTGGACAACGGGTGCGGCCATGAGGCCCGTGAAGAGAATGTAGTTGATGAAATCGCCGAGCGTCATGTGTCCGGCCATGATCGAACGGCCGCCGACAACAATCATGATCACGCCGATCGCACCGACGACGACGGTCGAGAACGCGGTGATTCCGGAAACGCCGGTGATTGACTGCGCCACATTGCGGAAGAGTCGATGCACACCCCTCGTGAACACCAGCTCCTCGCGTTTTTCCGCCGTGTAGGTTTTGACGATGCGGATTCCACCAAGTGTTTCGTTCAGCCGCCCGGTCACCTCCGCATTGATCTTGCCGCGCTCACGAAACAACGGGCGCAGTCGCTTGAACGCGAGTGCCATCGCGCCGCCGAAGGTTGCCAGCGCGACGATGGTGATACAGGTGAGATACCAGTTCAGATAAAAGAGGTAGGCGAGGGCGAAGAGCGCCGTCACAATGCTGCCCGTCAGCTGAACGAGCCCTGTCCCGACAAGATTCCGGATGCCTTCGGCGTCGGTCATGATGCGCGAGATCAGGACACCCGATTGAGTGGAATCGAAGTAATTGATCGGCAGTCGCGCGACGTGGGCTTCGACGCGGCGGCGCATGTCGGTGATCGCCCGCTGAGCGGCAACGCCCAGGACCTGCGACAACGCAAACGACGTGACCGCCTGAACCAGTGTGGCGGCACCCGCCGCAAGCGCCAGCGGCATCAGCAGTTCGGCGCGCTGCTTGCCAATCACGTCATCGATCAGGAATTTCGAGGTCGCCGGCAGGACCAGTCCCGCAAGGCGGTTGACGAGCATCAGCGCCAGGCCAAGGGCGAGCCGTCCCTTGCGCGCCCAGATCAGCGCTTTGGCCTCGTTCCATGCGGCGGAGGTGAGCGTCTTTTTCTTCTTCGGGTCCATGGCCGCCGCCGCGGCCGCGGCGCCACGCTGACCGCGAGCGCCTTCCGATCTGGGGAGGCGCATTCCCATACCCATTGCCATAGTTACTAGGACGCCTTTCCCGTGGCTCGAGGGTCAAACAGCTGTAAGACGTACCGATCAATCGCCTGCGCCACGCCACCTTCATTATTGCTGCCGGTGACGGGCCACCCACGAGCCTTCAATTCTGCCAGCGCATTTCCCATGAGGACTGCCGTTCCGGCGAACTCGAGCATCTGGAGATCGTTCAGATTGTCCCCCATCGCCATCACTTCCGAACGCTCCAGTCCTCGTTGTTCCGACCAGGCGCGCAACGCAGAGCCTTTGGAGCAGCCGGCGGTGACGACATCGACCATCGAGAAGTCGCGATGCTGGTATTCCGTCAATGCGACAGAAAAACCGTCGGCGGCACGCTGCAAACGATCGAACAGCGTCCGCATCTCGACGCAGCCGCCGGAGAACATGACCTGAATCGGATCCTCGGTCAAGCAATGCTCGAGCGGTCGAATCTCGCTCAGGAAAGGGCGGTTGGCGGCGTAGAACCGCGCGTGTCGGGGATGGTCCCAGTCGATGGCTTCGAACACGACCTGCCCTTCACGCACGCGATCGAACACCACCGCCGCGCTCTCTCGATGCTCGGGCACCTGCGCCAGCACTGATCTGGCGACGTCGCGCGGAAGGAGACTTCGCATCATCGTCCTGCCGTCGCGGGTCTTCACGATGGCGCCGTTGCTGACGATGAGCGTGAGCGGGGCCGGGAGTGCTTCAAAGATCGACCGCGCGAAGTCGTAGCGGCGGCCGGTCGCAAGCGCGACCTCGACGCCAGCGTCTAGAGCTCGTGCGATGGCTTCGCGGTTTGCGTCGGGGATCCGGCCTTCACTGTCGAGAAGTGTGCCGTCAATGTCGAGGGCTATGAGGCGAATCATTCTTGAAAGGGAAAAGGGATATTGTCCCTTTTCCCTTTTCAAGACTCAAGGTTCAAGGTTCAGAACTGGACCCGCAGTTCCCCCACCACCTGAGCTTTGATGATGTCGCCGAACACGTGTTGCTGGACGGTCTGGTTGGCGAGGTTGGTCGCTTTGATTGACGTCGTCACTGGATTCTTGGTCCCCCAGCGGACACCGAAGCCGGCGTTCACGAGCGTGTACGACTTGGTCGTGCCGTGATACGGCGGATCGAGCACATCCTGCCAGAACGCATCGTCGGTGTATCCAACCGAGAAGTTCCCCAGGTATCGCTGCCGATCGAATGACACACCCACGTTAAAGCGGTTCTCTGGCGGCAGGTTCAGCTCGCTCAGATCGAAGTCTTTCGGATCCGGCGCCGCCTGATAGGTGTAGTTCGCAAAGACATTCAGATACGGGTTGACTGGACTGTCGATGCCCAGCTCCAAACCTTTCTGAACATAGCGTCCGAAATTATCGTAGGTGAACCGTCCTGGCAGCGTTCGACCCGCCGCATAAATGAAATTGATGAAAGCGGGTGGAAGGCCTGTCAGCGCCCAATTTGGCGGTGGGTTCGCCGCCGTGTATCGACCAGTGGGATCCTCGGTGAAGAGGATCTCCTGTTTGACGTTGTTGACATAGAACGCGGCCGATACCACGGCGTGGTTCGGGAGGATGCCGGTATACCCGATCTCGTACGCGTCGAGCGATTGCTCGGTCAGATCGGGGTTGCCGACGATGTTCACCGGCAGCGGGTAGACGGCTGGACCGCCAAGGGCGCGAAGGTCGACGGGACGCGCGATAGTCGTGGCCAGCCAGTTATTGATGACCGACGGCGCACGATAGGCGCGGTTGTATGACACTCGAACGGTCTGTTTGTCGTCGGGCTTGATCTGCAACGTCGTCCGCGGCGAAAAGACCCAATCGTCCAGGTAATCAAATCGATCGACGCGCGCGCCGAGGGTCAACCACAGATACTTGGAGAGGAAAATCTGATCCTGTCCGTACACGCCGAACTCTGTGCGGTTGTCCGCCTGCGGAGCGATCTCCAAATCGAAGCTGTTGAATCGCAGATTGCCGCCGAAGTTCACTGCCTGCTTCGTCCCGATGGCGACCGTGTCCGAGACCTCGACGTCGTAGGTGCGCGTATCAAAGGCAAAGGTAATCGGCTGCAGGTTCGATGGATTTCTGGCGAGCAGGTTATCGGCATCACCGTGGAGGATGTTCGTGAAGAACGCAGCTCGCACCGAGTTCTGCGAAACGGTCTTGGAGTAATTGACCTTTCCGTACCCCATCACGGTCCCGCCTTTGATGTCGAACGGCCCGATACCGCTGTGCATGATGCCGTCAGTGCCGGCGACACCACCGGCAAACGAGAGCTTGGCACCGTCCGGATAGTCGTAGTCGACGCGGGCATCGAACTTCGGCTGCGTCGATCCGCTGTTGTTGTAAGCGGGATAGGTCGTGGTCGGTACGTTGCAGACCTCCGGGCGGTCGCATGGAATCTGTCCGGTCGGGCGCGACAGCGGATCCTGCGAAAAGAAGCCGGCCGACAACTTATACGCCCATCGATCGTTGACCGCCTGCGCGTGCGTGCCGCTGGCATACCAGAGCGGACCCGACCCTTCCCCGCTGGCTCGGCCAAAGGCTCCGACGCCGAACGCCGCACTCGTCCCCTGCATCTCGCGCGGCGACTTGGTGATCACGTTGACGACGCCGTAGAGAGCGTTTGCGCCCCAGACCGCCGAGGCCGGGCCGCGGAGCACTTCAATCTGCTTGATCTCGTTCAAGTTGACCGGCAGGAAATCCCACATGACGAAGCCAAACATGTCCTGATAGAGGCTGCGGCCGTCCAACACCGCGAGAAGTCCCGTAGCCAGTGTTCCGGTCGCCCCACGAGTCGTGACGTTGATGTCGCGCGCCGAAACCTGAGTCATGTTCAAACCTGGAACGGGGCGCAACAACTCGGCGAAGTTCGGCGAGGTCGCCTGTTCGATCGCCTTGGTTCCGATGACCGTGACGGTTGCGGGAGCATCGGCGATCTTCTGTGGAGTTCTCGAAACGACATCGACCGTCTCTTCATACTGTGGAGTGTCCGGCGGAGTCGCCGGCTGCGGTGTCGTCGATGGCGGCTGCGTAGTCGGCGTGGGCTGCTGCGTCGCTGGCTGCTGTGGCGTGCCGGACTGCGACGATTGCGGTGCGGCAGACAGCCGAGGCGCCACGACAACGACAACGGCCGCCACGAGGGCGGCGCGACAGGCCAGTTTCATACACGCTCCTTTACGCCACCGATGAAAACGGAAAAACACGGATGCACGCGGTCGCACAGGATTTCGCAGTGCCGGTGGCTGAGCGACAGCAGCCGCTCCGACCGGGAGGACTCGTGATTGGGTACAGTTCATACTTGCCAGAGTATCGGCCGGACTGTGAGAAGTCGTGAATAAACGATGAAAAACACCTACAGGGGCCCTGGCGGCGCCTGGTGTTGGAAGTCTCTGGGATATACCACACGGGCGATGGACGTTCAAACTGCTACACTGAGCGGCTGCGGCACCCAGATTCGTCATGACCGTGGACGCTCCCCCGACTGCCCCAGCGCGCGATGCCATCTCACCCGACGTATGGTCGTCGTGGCCGGATGAGAAGCTGCTCGATCTCCGGATCTCGCAGCTCGGCGTCGCGATAGAAGGAAGCGTCCTCGAATCGCGGATCGCCGAGTTGCAGAAGGAAATCGATGCGCGCGGGCTCGCCTTTCAGCCGCACTTCTGGTTATCGGCCGAATGGTTCTCCCCCGACGGCGTACCTGGCGTGGCCATTCCGTTCTATCTCGCGCATCCGCGTCTCGAGAAACTCGAGCGGGCTCAAATGCTCGAGGTCGAGGGAGGCAACGAAGCGTGGTGCATGAAGATTCTTCGCCACGAGGCCGGGCACGCGATCGACAACGCCTACAAGCTTCGCCAGCGACGGCGGCGGCAACAGCTGTTCGGGCCGTCGTACATGCAGTACCCCGAGTACTACACGCCGAAGCCGTACAGCAAAAGCTTCGTGCTTCATCTCGATAGCTGGTACGCGCAAAGTCATCCCGATGAAGACTTCGCCGAAACATTCGCGGTGTGGCTGGCGCCGGAATCAGACTGGCAAGCGCGCTACAAGGGGTGGCCGGCGCTCAAGAAACTCGACTACCTCGACGCGCTTATGCGCGAGCTCGCCGGCAAGCCGATGATCGTGCAGACCCGCCGGAAGGTTGAACCGCTCCACAGTCTTCGGAAAACGCTGCGGTCGCACTACGAACGGAAGCGGCGGCATTACGGCGTCGAACATCCGCACTTCTACGATCGCGATCTCAATCGTCTCTTCTCGTCACGACCGGAGTACGCCACAAACATGAAGGCCGCGCGTTTCATCGCGCGGCTGCGGAAGGAAATCCGGCGCATGGTCGCGGCGCACACCGGCGAGTATCAATACACGATCGACCAGGTGCTGGAGAACATGATCAAGCGGGCCAACGAGATGAACCTGCGGTTGAAGCGACCCGAGGACGAAACCAAGCTCGACTTCACGATTATGCTCACCGTGCAGACGATGAACTATCTCCACAGCGGAAGGCACAGGGTTGCGCTCTGAATTGCTGATTCTCGATTGTTGATTGTTCGCCGGCCGCCACTCTGGAATCATCGCCGCTGACGCCGCGTGGTACAATGACCCCCTTCAACGCCGTTTTCTGGAGAGATTGTATGCGGAAGTTCGTGCCACTGGCCCTTGGTGTCGCCACGTGTCTCGGCGCGCTGGCGGCTGCCGCACCCCAGAATCCAGGCACGGCGCCGGCGGCAGTTCCCACCTACACGAAAGACGTCGCACCCATCCTCTTTAAGAACTGCACCGGCTGTCACAGACCGGGAGAGATTGGTCCGATGTCGCTGCTCACCTACGACGACGTCCGTCCGCGGGCGAAGGACATCCGCGACAAGATCGACGACGGGGTCATGCCGCCGTGGCACGCCGAATCGGCGCCCGGCACATTTCTCAACGAACGCGGGTTGACCCAGGAGGAAAAGAGCACGATCTTCCGCTGGGTCGCGAATGGGGCACCGAAAGGCGACCCCAAGGACATGCCACCGACACCCCAATATCCGAACGGCTGGTCGATCGGAACGCCAGACGTCGTATTCGAGATGCCCGAGGACTACCACGTCCCGGCCGACGACGTCGTTCAGTACGAGTACTTCTATATTCCGACCAACTTTACGGAACCAAAGTGGGTGCAGGCGATCGAGGTCCGCCCGGGCAATCGCAACGTCGTGCATCACGTGTTGGTCAGATACAAAGCCAAGCCGGACGCGAAGCGCGCTCCGCTGCTGAAGCTCAATCCCGACATTTCCAGTCTTCCAAAGACCACAGCCGGACTTCGTCCGAAGCGGGCCGACGATCTGCCGACGCGGCTCCTCGCGACCTATGCCCCCGGCACAAACCCACAGGTGTTTCGCCCGGGCACCGCATTACGTCTCGAGCCCGGCGGGGTACTCGAACTGCAGATGCACTACACCGCGGCGGGACAGGACGAGACCGATCGGACGCGAGTCGGCATGATCTTCTCGAAGGATCCCTCTCCGCGTGAGGTCCTCGCGTCTCAATTCTTCAACGCAACGCTGAAACTCCCTGCAGGCGCGGCCGAAGTGAAGGTCGATGCCGACGTGGAGTTCGCGCAGGATGCAACTGTGTGGGGACTCTTCCCTCACACCCACGTCAGAGGCAAGAAGTGGGAGTACGTGCTGCAGCTCCCGGATGGATCCAAGACGACGATCCTGTCGGTGCCTCGTTACAACTTCAATTGGCAGACGTACTACATGTTCAAGGAACCATTGCAGGTGCCGAAGGGTTCCAAGATCCTGTCGACGGCGTGGTACGACAATTCCGCCGGGAATCGCTCGAACCCGGACCCGACCAGCGACGTAATGTGGGGTGACCAGACCTGGGAAGAAATGCAGTACACGGGCATTCTCGTTTCGCCCGCATCGCAGAAGGCCCCGGCCGTCACGTCGGGCGGTCCGAAATAGAACGCGAAACAACGAAAGGTAGTTGCATGAAGTCCCTCTTTGCCATTGGCTCGACCGCAGTCATCCTGAGCGTTGCGATCGCCGGCGCCAGCGGGTCCCCCGATCAAACGTCGTCGAAACCGGCGGTGCCGACGTTCACGAAAGACGTCGCGCCGATCCTCTACAAGAACTGCACAACCTGTCACCGACCTGGCGAGATCGGCCCGATGTCGCTTCTCACCTACGACGACGTGCGTCCGCGAGCCAAGGATATTCGCGACAAGGTCGCCGACGGCGTCATGCCGCCATGGCATGCGGATAAAGCGCACGGCAAGTTCGCCAACGAACGCGGCCTGACCGACGCAGAGAAGTCAGTGCTGCTGCGGTGGGCGAACAATGGCGCACCGAAAGGCGACGACAAGGACATGCCCGCGGCGCCGAAGTACGTCGATGGCTGGACGCTGGGACAACCGGACGCCGTCATCGAGATGCCGGTGGATTACAAGGTGCCGGCCGACGGCTTCGTCGAGTACGAGTATTTCGAAATCCCGACCAACTTTACCGAGGACAAGTGGGTGCAGGCGCTCGAGGTCCGACCTGGAGCACGTGCCGTCGTCCATCACGTGATCGTGACGGCCCGGCCGGCCAAGCCGGAGCCTCGGCCCGGCGGATTCACCTTTGCGAAAGGGATGGACATCCCGCGGGGTCAGACCGGCGCGCAGGCGGCCGAAAAACCGGTTGACCCCAAACACGGCAAAGGTCAAAGCCTCTTCCCCGCTCCGCAGCGCCTCGGTGTGTTCATCTCCGGATTTGCGCCGGGCACGAGCCCATTTCGCTTCGATCCAGGATCGGCCGTGCTGATTCGCGCGGGTTCGACCATCGTGCTGCAGATGCATTACACGACCAACGGCAAGGAGGCGATCGATCGCACCAAGATCGGCCTTTTCTTCGCGAAAGAACCGCCGCAAACCGAGATGCGCCTCGGCACGTTGATCAACGGGCAACTCAAGATTCCCGCAGGCGAGCAGGACTATTCAATCACGGCCGACATGACCACGCTGACCGACGTCACGCTTCGGTCTCTGTTGCCCCACACACATCTCCGTGGAAAGAGCTGGGAGTACACGGCGATCTATCCCGACGGCCGTTCGGAGGTCATCCTGTCGGTGCCCAAGTACGATTTCAACTGGCAGACTGAGTACATTTTCGCGCAGCCGCTGAAGCTGCCGAAGGGGACGAGAATCCACGCGATCGCTCACTACGACAACTCCGCCGCGAACAAGTCGAATCCGGATCCCTCGGTTGATGTGGCATGGGGCGATCAGACGTGGGAGGAAATGATGTTTACCGGCATCGTCTACTCCATCGACGGCGTGAAGCCGGGCGAGAACTACAAACTCGAACTGCCCGGGCGCGGTAACGGCGGTCAGTGACTAAAAGGGAAAAGGCCCTGGCGGCATTCGCCGCAGGGGCCTTTTTTCTTTGCGTCTTGACCTTGTGCGTTGACGCCCACGATCGCATCACAACGAGAGTCACCTGGGACCGCGAGATCGCGCCGATCTTCGACGCGCGCTGCGTCGATTGCCATCGTCCCGGCGGCCGATCGACCATCCCGCTCGCGTCTTATCAACAGGCGCGACCGTGGGCCGCGGCGATCAAGGAAGAAGTGCTGACTCGTCGCATGCCGAAGTGGAATGCAGCACGAGGCTTTGGCGACTTCGCCAACGATCCGTCGTTGGCACCGTTTGAGATCGCCCTCGTCGCGGCCTGGGTTGATGGTGGTGCGCCTGAGAGTGACAAGAACAAGGTCAGCGCGCAGCCTCTCGCTCCTGTGAGCAGGCCGACAGTCTTTATCCCACCACCGGATTCATCCGTTCGTACGGTCCCAAGTGGCTGCGGCGATCGAGCTGCAACGGGAAAACTACTGGCGATCCGGCCCACGCTCGAAAAGAACGGATCTGCCGGCATTGCCGCCCTCATGCCGAATGGACGTCAGGAACTGATTGCGTGGATCCGAGAGTACGATCCTGCCTACCCGACTACATACTGGCTTCGCACGCCGCTCGCTCTAGCTCGGGGTAGTCGTCTGCAGATTCAGACCTCTGGCGCATGCTCGATGCAACTCACTTTCGCGCGCTGATCAGTCACGGGCCCGCGACAGACAGTACGAACGGAACCGTCGATATGGCTCCTCGCCGCTGAAATTGAAGCCACAATTTGTACACGCCCGCCGCCGGCATCATTGGCTGGAAGGTGATCACGGGACCGTGGGTCGCAGGCTCTTCCGGATGGACGTGGTTTGACTCGGTGAGATTTGCGTTAACCAGCAGCACATGTCCCGGTGCTCCGAGAAACGGCTCGAGGTCGGATACCGGAGTGTTACTCCTCGCATCGGTCAACGTGAACTTCAGAGTGGCTTCCTTTCCCGCCTTGAGCGTTGTCGCATCCAGCCTGACACGGACGCCGTGATCCTCTTTCTCCGACGACCCGTCCGGAGTCAGACTCGGTGCCTCAGGAAACAGCGTGCCGCGATAGCCGGGGGTGACGATGGCGTGCTGGAGCATCTGTGGGCGCCCGCTCAGCGGAAGAAAGTCGGCAATCACCATGAACTGGCCAGGGGGAATGTTTTCGCGCAACTCGAAAACGCCGTCCGACACCTGCTCCGGATGCACGTGGCGGAAGAAGTCGAGCTGCCGGTCGATGATAAAAAGATGCAACAGCCGCTCGTGAATCGTCGCGAACGAGGAGACGGGACGGTCGACGACCGGGTCACGAATGGTCAGGCGCAGTTTCGAGGCGCCGCGTCCGCCAGCGGCCGGCGTGACCGCGACATCCATTCGATACTCGCCGACTCGCGGTGACGGAATCGGTACGAGATCCATCCTGCAGAGAGGACATCGACCGGCAACCGACGATCTGATGTCGGGATGCATCGGGCACCAGAATGCATCAGGTGCCTCAACGTCGCGGACGATTTCTACGCCGATCGTGGCGGTGCGAAACAATCGCGAGTCGTCTGTCTGCCGCCACGGTTTGGCGCCCTTCGCCAGGAGCGACGAAATCACCGAAGACGTGTCCGCGGTCGTGAACGCGACGTGATCGAGCACTTCGCCGTCAAACAGCTTCGCCAATGCCGGACGCGCACTCGTCACGTTCGATTCCACCTCGACTCCGTGGTCGGTCAGCCATGTGCGCGCGGCCATGAAGGACTCTTCGACGGACAGGTGCCTGTCACGCGGCGCCTCGTCCACGTCAAGGCGATCAAACAATGCGTACTCATTCCCGATGCGGGCACCGACTCCGAGTCCACGCAACAGCACCCGAGTTCCATTGAGAGCTGTCGCCGCCTGATTCATCGATTGAGCCGGATCGGCAACGCGAAAATGCAAGTGATGGAATCGAACCGAGGACGTCGCTTGATCACGTGAGAAAAGAGCGAGAGATGCAAGCGTACAGAAGGCGGACGCAAGAATGATGGCGCCTGGAGCACGCACGCGACGACATCGATGGCGAGGTCCCATGGATCAAAGCCGATTATAGAATTAGATATGCGCTTTCGCTTTCGTTCGATAGTGCTCTTTCTATCTCTCCTCACGGCTCCTTTCTCGACTTCCGGCGAGACGCGTGCCGACGATGGCGCGTGGGTCGACACCTATCGCGATGTCTCGGCCCGGATTATCGGCGACGCACTGTCGAGCACGTTCGCGTGGGACCGGCTGGCGCTGATGGGCGATACATTCGGCCACCGCCTCAGCGGGTCCAAAGGACTGGAAGACGCCATTCAGTGGGCGGTCGCGGAGATGAAGAAGGACGGCCTCGAGAATGTCCACACCGAACCAGTCACGGTGCCGCACTGGGTGCGCGGACGGGAGAGCGCGGAAATCACTTCGCCGCGGCAACGACCGCTCGTAATGCTGGGCCTTGGTAACAGTATCGGAACGCCGGCCGACGGGATCGAAGCGGAAGTGCTCGTCGTGCGCAGCTTCGAAGAGCTCGACGCACACAGCGATCGCGTCAAAGGACGGATTGTTCTCTACAACGTGCCGTTTACCAACTACACCGAGACGGTGCAGTTCCGCGGCAACGGGCCGTCGCGCGCCGCGGCACACGGCGCCGTCGCGGCGCTGGTTCGTTCGGTCGGCCCGGCTGGATTGCGGCTGCCACACACTGGCGCGCTTCGCTACGCCGACGGCGCACCGCAAATTCCAGCCGCCGCGGTTACCGCCGAGGACGCCGATCTTCTCCAACGTCTGCAGGAACGCGGCACGACACCGCGAGTACGGCTGCGGATGGACGCGAAGTTTCTCCCCGACGCCGATTCCTTCAACGTGGTTGGCGAACTTCGCGGCCGCGAACGGCCCGGGGAAGTGGTCGTCGTTGGCGGACACATCGACTCGTGGGACGTGGGAACCGGATCGACCGACGATGGCGGCGGGTGCATCGTGACGTGGGAAGCCCTCCGCATCATGAAGAAGTTGAACCTGCGCCCGCGGCGAACGGTGCGCGTCGTCCTGTGGACCAACGAGGAGAATGGCACACGCGGAGCAAACGCGTATCGTGATCGTTACAAGGATCAGCTGGCGAACCACGTGTTGATGCTCGAATCCGACAGCGGTGTGCTCCGGCCATCGAGCTTTGGATTCACCGGGAGCGATGCGGCCCGTACCCGTATCAAGCAAATTGCCGGACTGCTACGCGGGATCCAACTGGATCGAGTCGTGTCACCAGGCGAAGGGGCCGATATCGGTCCGAGCGTGCAAGCGGCAAATATCCCGGCGATGTCGCTGGAAGCCGACGGTAACTACTTTCTCATCCACCACACACCAGCGGACACCATCGACAAGATCGATCCGATGGACATGTCGCGCGCATCGGCAGCGATTGCGGTGATGGCGTACGTCGTCGCAGAAATGCCTGACAGATTGAAATGAAGCCGGTAGCTGGAAGCTGGAAGCTGGAAGCTGGTAGCTGGAAGCTGGTAGCTG